>Ga0209060_10002052_pt1 | contig 19799 bp, 17 predicted proteins | sample Coa_R1_8_FD_187155 | JGI IMG/M metagenome (GOLD analysis project Ga0209060, IMG submission 187155) | Surface soil microbial communities from Centralia Pennsylvania, which are recovering from an underground coalmine fire - Coalmine... | ecosystem: Environmental > Terrestrial > Soil >...
TCGCACACTATTTCTCCTCCTTCTACCAGGAGCTGTCGGCACCCTTCTTCGGCGCGAATCGCCCAAATTCCCCCGCAACTCAAGGCATGCGCGACTTGTTCTGGTTTCAGGGCCTGCTCGGCGGTGCCAAGGCTCAGTATGAGACCACCTACAGCTGGGAGCTCGACTACACTGCCGATATCGCCAAGTGCGATAAGCCGCTACTCGTCCTGCATTGCGAAGACGATCAGATCGTGCCAATCGGCCCAACCGCGCGCCGCGTACCCTCTATCGTTCCGCACGCGATCCTGAAGGTCTACCCGGGCGGCGCCCACGGTATTGCGATCATCGATCCGGAGCGCGTCAACGCTGATTTGCTGGCTTTCATCAAAGGCGAAATGAGATCTTAAGCAGCGTTGCCCGCAGCTCACGCACATTGCGAGCAGCTTTTTGTCATGCAAGACCTTCGCGAGCATCCGGCTGATGTTTAGGGGCGCTCAGCACCACGAGCGCATGCTCACCGTGTATTCTGCGGAAAGTAGGCGTTGTCTCGCGCTCCCTTCGGCGGTCTCGGTAAATCTCTGATTTCCTTGCATGGCCGACCAACGCCTGATGACAAGGTCCAAAATGGGCCCGGCGAGTTCGTTGATCTCGCGGCCGCGTGTCAGAGCGCCGTTACAGCTTGTATTCGTCGATCTCAATGGCTCGATCGGAGGTCCACCCATGGCGTCCTCTTCACCGTCCCCTCTTATCGAACGCCGTCGCGAGCAGATGTTTCCCGTTTTGAGTTCAGCGCAAGTCGCAACCGCACGGCGGTTTGGCGGCGAGCCGCGACGGTTCAAGCCCGATGAGATCGTGTTCGATGTCGGACAAGCCGGTGTGCCCGCCTATCTTGTTCTCTTGGGTTCGATTAAGGTTCTCCAGCGCGATGGCCTCGGACACGAGAGTGAAATCACTACCCATGGACCCGGAGAGCTGACGGGCGACATTAGCCAGCTCGCGGGTGCTCTGACGCTCACTCAAGGGCGCGCGGGCAACAACGGCGCGGAAGCCGTCCCATTCGATTCCACGCGGTTGCGATCTCTCGTGATCGCAACCTCGGAGATCGGCGAAGCAATTATGCGCGCCTTCATTTTGCGGCGCGCTTTCCTCATACAAGCCGGCGCGGGATTAGTGCTGCTGGGTGCGAGCGACACGCCGGTCGCTCTGCGCTTGCAGAATTTTCTGAGACGAAACTACATCCCGCACACGATGCTCGATCCCGCCGTAGATGCCGACGCTGCGAGCCTGATTGAGCACTTGGGCATATCTCAAGCGGAGTTGCCCTCGCCGTCTGTCCGAACGGTACCATGTTGCGCAGCCCGCATGAGAATACTCTTGCGCATTGTCTCGGCCTGCTCCCGAGCTTCCTTGCGGACCGATTCTATGATGTAGCGATTGTCGGAGCGGGTCCTGCGGGACTGGCTACGGCCGTGTATGCCGGGTCGGAGGGCCTATCGGTCTTGGTACTCGATGCGCAAGCCCCGGGCGGTCAAGCGGGCGCCTCGGCGCGCATTGAGAACTACTTGGGATTTCCGACGGGCATATCAGGCGAAGCGCTACTGGGTCGGGCCTACACGCAGGCACAGAAATTCGGCGCCGTGACCGCAATTCCCGCAGAAGTCAAGCTGCTGAAAGCAGCCCCAAACGATGCATCCTCGGACTGGCGAGGCTACGAGCTGGGGCTGGACGAGGGCCTGCCAGTGCGAGCCGCGGCAATCGTCATCGCGAGCGGGGCGCGCTATCGGAAGCTCGACTTGCCGAACTTGAGCAGCTTCGAAGGACGAGGCGTGTACTACTGGGCGTCGCCAATCGAGTCGAGGCTGTGTGCGCGACGCGAAGTGGTCATAGTAGGCGGCGGCAACTCGGCGGGTCAGGGCACGGTATTCCTGGCGAGCCACGTCTCTCGGGTGCATCTGTTGGTACGCGGCGCGAGCCTGAGCGAAGGCATGTCGCAGTATCTCGTCACTCGCATTGGTGCCTTACGCAACGTCGAGGTTCACACCGAGACCGAGCTCACTCAGTTGATAGGGGACCCGGCCGGAGGCCTGCAAGCGGTTTGCTGGCGCCATCGGCCGAGCGGAAAGGAGGAGCGGCGCGCGATCCACCACGTCTTCTTGTTCATCGGCGCCACGCCGAATACGGACTGGCTCAAGCAATGCGCTGTGAGCGTGGACACCAAGGGATTCGTGCGGACCGGCGAGCCGGCAACGGGCTTCACTGCCGGTATCGAGGGCTGTAAGCGAGATTCTCTACCGCTCGAGACCTCCCTGCCCGGCGTGTTCGCGGTCGGCGACGTTCGCGCGGGCTCGGTGAAGCGCGTGTCCGCCGCGGTCGGTGAAGGTGCCGCCGTAGTCGCGCAGTTGCACGGTTATCTGCACGCCATTCGCCCGGAGCATCAGCCAATGACACCAATGGGCACCAATGCGGAGGTCCGATCGGGAACGGTTCCGCCGCAGACCGAGCGAACGACGAACGCCGCGTCCACGACATCCGCCTCGCAGGGTTGATAGCGGCCACGAAGAGACATCCTTAAGCGCTCGGCGGTACAAAGGCCGAACCTTGATTGCGTTAGCGCCCCGCTGTCCAGCAATGCGGGTTTTCACTGAATCGTACCGATTGCCACGTTGTCGGCGCTTGCTCCAGTATCGCCAACGACCGTAAGTGCTCCTGTCGCTGCATCGATAGCAAACGCCACAATGGCCCCATTATTTATAACGTAGGCAAACTTACCGCTTGGATCCAGCGCGATGAACGTTGGCATGTTGCCACTAGCCTGGGGCACAAACGGACTTGCAGCCATTGGGGTGAGCACGCCAGTCGATGTATCGATAGTGTCGCCTAACACAACACCGGCGAACGCATTTGCGATGTATAAGTACCGGCCAGTTGAGTCGATACTTAGCGCCGTCGAATTTCCCCCGACGAAGGGGCTGCCGGTGACCGCGCCTAAAGCGCCCGTGTTGGAGTCGATGGTCTCGGCATATAGCAACCCGCTAATATAGTCCAGGACATATAGAAACCCGCCTTGGGGATAGGCCTTCAGGTAAATTGGATCAACGAACGAATACGTGCCATTTACGATGGGTGTAAGCGCGCCGGTCGTATAGTTGACGGCATATCCGGAAACCGTATTACTTCCTCGGTTGGCTGTGTAAGCGAATTTACCGGTTGTTTCCGTGGTAATGCTTGTCGCACCGAGATCAACCGAAAACGGGCTGATAGCGGTTGGCTTAAGTGTGCCCGACAACGGGTCCACAGCAAATGACGTCACATTCTGTGATCCACCGGTTAGTACAAAGATCAAACTACCATCTGGAGTGGTGGTAATCGATGCAGGAGAAGGCGATGCGACGGCGTACGGGCTACCAGCAATACTGGAAAGTGCGCCGGATATCGGATCGATGGAGTATCCCAATACGGCATTCCCGCCAAAATCTGTGACGTAAAGGAATTTGCCGTTTGGCGCCAAATCAATTTTTGTTGGCTGAGTGCCGGCCGCAAACGGACTTCCAGCGACAGCGGTCAAAGAGCCGGTCCTTTCGTCGATATAGTATGCGTAAATCTGGGTCAACCTCGTCCCATACAATATGCTCGCAGGACATACGATCGTAACGCTGACATCAGCATTCGCCACGCGTCCATTCGGATTGCTGACTATGCAAGTGTGCCCGGTTGGCTGCGTCAAAATCGTAACCGCGTAATTAGAGCCGCTAGAGACGGGCGTTTGAAACTGGGAGGCACCGCTTACAGTGAGCGCAAGATCGTCTTTACCGTTGTCTTGCAGCACCAAGCCGGCAATATTTGACCGGCCCACGACATTCACACCGATGATGTAGGCGAGCAGCGTGCAAGCCACGGAGATGTTAGAGACGTTTGAACCCGAAACGGTGCCGCTACCATTTGCAACAGTGCAATTTTGTCCCTGGGGTTGTACTGACACAGTGACTGAAAAGGCGGACCCGCTCAAAATCGTCGAACTGAATTTGAACGGGCCATTTGCATCGACTGACGTATCATCCGCGCGGTTGTTTTGAAGAACTACACTGTTGCCGGTCAGAAGACCTGAGACTGTGCCGCTTACGGTGTATGCGTTTGCCTTGCAGCCCACCGCGACATTGACGTTGAAGGAGCTGACGGGCCCAGTGGCCTGTGAAGCCGCGCAGGTTTGGCCCGTCGGCTGCGTCTCGACAGTGACAGCGTACTTGCCACCGGTAGGTATCGGCGTGACGAACGCAGTTGTGCCGTTTGCCGAAACCACGAGCCTATCCGTTCCGTTGTTCAGTAGGACAACATTTTTGCCAGCCTGCAAACCCGTAACCGTAGCGCTCACCGTATAGGTGACTGGATCGCCCCCACCGCCGCCGCAGGAAACTAATAGGCCTACAACTGAACAAAGGGCGCTGACGCGCACCGAGTGTCTAAAATGATCTTGGACAAAGTCCGACGTCCAGCTTGTTGGGCGCATGTTCATCCTTGTTATTCCCCAATCGGCGCCGCTTGTCCTTGCTCGCACGATCGTTCTCCAAGTTAAGCCCGGTGAGCGCTCATCCACGATATCCCCTAGCGAGTGACGCGACCGGATACAAGCTTCATTTCTAGTCAGACACCGCGGCGAATAATGAGTGATTGCTCTTCGCGCCATGGATCCTCTGCCAACCTCCGCAAAGCTCCGACAACGCGGGATTCAACCGAACCATGAGCGTCCCTCGCTCGCTCGCTTGCTCGTACCGATTCGCCTACCTCACCCGCTCATTGCAGTGCGCGGGGCAGCCGCACGCTAAATACCGGTTTCACCCCTTTCGGATCGGACGTGGATCTCACCCCGGTGCGCCTTGACGATCTCTCTTGCAATGAAGAGCCCGAGGCCCAGATGGCTGTTGCCGCCGGCCAGATCCGGCATGGGACCTCGGCTCAGCGGGTCGAACAACGTCGGTAGCGCCTCGGCCGGAATCACAGCCCCCCGGTTCTTCACCAGAACGCAAATCTCGCGTTCCGCGCCTTGCACCTCCAGGATCACCGGAGCGCGGCGGTCACCGTAGGTAAGGGCGTTTTGTAGCAGATTGCTCAAGACCTGCTGAATGCGACCCGGATCCCAGCTCCCGCGGAGCTCTCCCGTCATCTGCAGCTCGAGCGTTTGGTCGGGATGAGCTGATCCCAGCTCATCACAGACCTTCCGGGAAAGCTCGGCAAAATCGACGGGAGCGGGTTCTACCTTGATACCCACTGCCAAGGTCGTGCGGCTGTAATCCAGCAGATCGTCAAGGAGTGCCTGCATGCGGGCACCACTGTCAATGAGCCGCTGGGCCGCTTTTGATACGATCTCATCGGAGCGAGACCTCGCGAGGTGCTGAGCGGTGACTTGGATGGCATTGAGAGGGTTTCGGAGCTCGTGGCCGAGCATTCCGAGAAAGAGGTTTCGTGCGCGATCGATCTCGGCACTGAAGTAGTCGACCGATTCGGCAATGGCCTGATCGATTGCCTCGCCGAATCTGATGATGTCCTTGACAGCCTCGTGATCCTCGGGCTTTCCCGACGTACTCCACAGACGCAGTACGCTCGCGCGCAGCGCACGGTATTCACTGACCATCTGGTTGAGATTGAAACCACTTTGCGCCCGCGCAGCGCCATGGGCCTCCGCTGCCGTGCTGGGGGCATCCGCAAGTACCACTGCCCGGCCCTCAGCCTTCGATCGCTGCTGCTCGGCGCTCTGGGCGGTTCTGAGATCGGCAGCAATCGCCTGCAGGATTAAGGGAGCGTGATCGCGGAGCGCGAGGATTCCCATGCCGGCGGCGGCCGGAAGCTTTGTCGCAGCGAACTGCTCCCACTCGACGAGAATGTCCTCGGCATGACGATCGATAAAATCGGCTAGGCGCATGAGCGATGGTCCCCTCCTACGTCCCTGGGCCCCGGTATCGTCCTCGTGGCCCGTTACTAATATTCGGCAGTTATCCGGCCTATCCACTTCTGCTCACCGGGAGGGCAGCTGTTGGTCGAGGCCACCGAGCCGTGGGCGGGTCGACGCGTGCGCTACGAACTCGCGAAGTAGATGTCGGCCGCGGTGATGTACCTTTCTACCTTAATCGCTTTTTTCAATAGGGGCCGCCACATCGACCGTCTTCTACCTCGTTCTCCTGGCGGCTGCGACCAGTCAGTTTACGCCCGACGGCAGCCCAGAGGAACTAGAGGAAGTGCGGGCCGACGAGTCTGGTCAGCTCCAGAAGGTTGTCGGCCCTCGATGCAGGCGAACCTGCTCGACGACCGCAAATGGAACGGCTGAATGGGGGAGCGAATGTCAGGAACGCACGCCGTCTTGAGTGGACTGCAATACTGCCATGTCGATCCCCTCGCCCAATGTTCTTGGTCGACGTCTCAGACCCGAGTGCAGAGATCGTGGGTAAGTTTTTGGAGCAAAGCCGGCTGACACCCGGATAGCGCTATTGCGCGCCCGAGCAGCTGCATAGCTGCGTACGCCTCATGCTATGAGCCCAATATGGAGCGCGCGAGAAACAGCGCCGAGAGAGTCCGGGCTTCCGAGATCTCACCCGTGATCGCGACCCGGTCGAGGCGCAATAAAGGCCAGTAAACCAGCTCCAGCGGCTCAGGCTCATCACCCTCGAGAGCACAGGGAGTGAGGCCCGTTGCGAGAATGATCTCCGCCTGGTATCCGAGAATTCCCGGCGCCAGCGTCAAGGTATGCAAGACCCTGAGCTCGGTCGCTTTGAATCCCGTCTCTTCCATGAGCTCTCGGTTTGCCGCCCCCAGTGCGGATTCCCCCGGCTCGATCCTCCCCATGGGAAGACTGAGTTCGAAACGATCGAGACCCACCGCATATTCCCGGACGAGAAGCACGGTCGCAGGGTCCGGCATCGCAACGACGAGAGCCGTTCCCGGTCCTGGCCCCGCCGCTATGCGCTCAAATTCGCGCCGGCTGCCGTTTGCAAACTTCAATTGAACGCTTTCGATGTGGAAGAGACGTGATCGCGCGGCGGTGCGCACGCTCAGTATCTCCGGTTTGTCGTGGGCGGAACTTACCGGCCTCAACGAGTTCGGTGCAGATGTAGCAGTCATGACGACTCCGCCGAGCCCTGAAGGCGGCAAAACTCGCCGGCTCGATAGAGAAGGGGGGGCGCCACGTTTCCCACACGGATATCGAGGACGTGGGCAAGATAAATCGAATGGGTCCCGCAGGTGAGGTCTGAATTCACGCTGCAGTCTAGGGCAACGATGGCATCGGCCATCGCTCGGCTGCCGCTCGCCAATTCGACCCATGAAATTCCCTCGAAGCGCACGTGTCCTGGGAGTTTCGCCTGAGAGAACCTCCGGGCGCGATCCTCTTGCCCCTCGGACAGAAAGTTCACGACGAATCGTCGCGACTTCGCAATCAGCGTGTCGGCGGTGGCTCCCCGGTTCACGCATACGAGAATCTGTGGAGGATCGACCGTCACCGAACAGACGGCGGTGGCCGTCAATCCATTTGCCTCGTCACCAAAGCGGGTTGTCACGATCGTCACGGCCGCAGGAACTCGTCGCATAGCGTCTCGGTAGCGGCCGGCATCGACGCACTCGAGCAATTTTGCTTGCACTACACTCCCTCCTTTATTCAGCAAGCAGAGACCTGCCCTAGACTGTGTTCGTTTAACCGGAGAGCACTGGCCCGGGTGCGATGAGGGCCTTCACTCATTGTGCGATGGGTGCAGCTCCCCTCCCAGAAACGTCCCGCCGTATCTCCACTCCGGGCCATGCGGCGGTACTGTTGCGGTGACTCTCCTGTCCACCGCTTGAACGCCTGTCGGAAATTAGCGGTGTCGCTGTATCCAAGGATCTCAGCGATAGCTTCCGTACTTAGGGTCGTCCGGGTCAGATATCCAACCGCCAAATCGCGGCGCGTCTCCCCCACGATCACTTGATAAGAGGTCTGTGCATCCCCGAGCCTTCGTCGCAAAGTCCGGGTCGAAAGAAAAAGCTGACCCGCGACTTCAGAAAGTCTGGGGACTGCTCCTTTAGCACTCAGGACCATCTGCCGCACTCGCCGGCGAATCTCGTCACACCGGCGCAGAGTGGAGATCAAATCAGTGCAGGCGCGCAGACTGTGCTCATGTGTCGTCGCATCGGCTTGCGGCAGCGGCATATCGAGCAATGCGCTGTCGAACGCAACATGACTCGTGGCTCTTTCACACAGCACCGGCACGCCAAACGCCGCCTGCAACTGCGGATGCAGCTCCGGAGAGCCGGCGATCTCCACCCGGTTGATACGGCAGCCCGCCAAATCACGCAACAGAGTGCACAGCTTGGCGACTTCCAACTGCGAGCACAGCTGCAACAGCCCGGGCGACAGATCGAAGCAGTCCTGGAGAACCAGGCGGGCTTCGCTCCCCGAATGCTCGAGATCGATCCGTACTTTGAGACTCAACAACGCGCCGAACTCGCCCACGATCCGCAAGGCATGTCGGAGTGAGGCGCTACTGAGCAGCGCCAACCCCACAATCCCGTAGCTCGTGGGATGCAAACCCAAGCCCACGTGGACTCCAATCAAAGGGTCGTCTGCGATGCGAGCGGCCGTCCGAAGCATGCTCAGCAGCTGACGAGCAGAAACGGGACGTCCGCCGCGGAACAGCGCGAAACAATCATCTAGCCCACGTTCGGATAGCCACCTACCAATCGCGAGCGCCTCAGGGGCCGCCAATAGCTCATCGTCGGGTAGCACGTTCGGAACCTCCGGCCATCGGACCATGTACCGCTCCGCTTCGGTGGCTGCGCTCGCTTCACAGCAATCAATCTGAGAAGCATTCTCACTATAGGTCACATATACCATGTTTTCTGTGTCAAGTGTACTATTCACTCCCGGAACCCCTCTCGTAGCGCCAATGGCGGCGTACCAGGCGACTAGGACCTTTGAGGTGTGCAACACTTGGACGCAATGAAACGCCAGCTTCCGAGCAGCTATAACCCCGCGCGTGCGGCTAAGCTACTGAACCACAAGGAATCGGCCCGCGACAGACAGCGGGAAAAGCGGATTGAGGAAATCGTCGCGGTGGCGGTGGAACTCTTCGCGAAGGAGGGGATGAGCAGCTTTTCTATGCGGCGCGTTGCAAGCCAAGCGGGCGTAACCCTCAGTACACTTCAGCACTATTTTGGAAAGGGCGAGAACCTGCTGCAGATTACGATCAACTCGATCACCTCCCGCTACATCGACAGGCTCCGCGCCATCGAACAGGACGTGGGCCTGTCAGCACGCGAACGCTTTCATGTACTCACAGACGAAATTATCGGCTGGTCCACAGATCCCGTCGTGAGTGATTGCTACTTCGAGCTCTACGCTCTTGCCTCGAAGGACAAAGAGGTTGCGAGACTCATCGAGGAGGTTTACCTCGCCTACAATCGACTGCTGACTGATTTCGTAGCGGAGCTCAACCCCGCCCTGGGTCGCGATCGAGCTGCAATGATAGCCCTCATGATCGGCGCTCATATCGACGGGGTCATGATCGTTCGCTACCGGTGTGCGCCCGCGATGCCGGCCTCGGATGACCGAGTTATTGCCGCGATGAAAGATACGTGGCTACGCGAGATCTTTCCCTCCAATTCCGCAGCATCTTCACCGGCTCAATTTGAATCACTTGAGCACTCGCCGCCCCCTCGCGCAGCACCCACGCAGCCGAGATCCTTGCGGGCTCGCCATCGAATGTAGTGGTAGAGGTCATCGACGTCTTCGTCGCTAAAGTCTGGATATCTCGGCATGCCCTTCAGTTGTAATACACCCTCCAGCACAACCTTCCCGAGCATCTTTCGATCCGCCGCCAAAGGAGATGCGCGCAGATCGGGAGCCATTCCTCCGCTCAGCGCATCGGTGCCGTGGCAATAATTACAGTTGTTATCGAACAGGTGTTCCCCGCGCTTGACTTTCTCGACATCAGGGCGAAACTCCGGTAGGTCGATTGGAGTCACCTTCGGAATGGGGTGCATCAGCACCGAAGCCTTGCCGTCCAGCGCGAATACGAAGAGCCCCCTCCCTCCGTCACGATACGTCATCCGCAAGCCACCGGGCTCGCTCATGGAGCCCTCGATTGCCGGATCACCTCCCCATCCCACCAGGACCGCTACGTATTGCACGCCGCCGATCGCATACGAGATGGGCGAGGCGGAAATCGGACGTCCGCAATCGAAGCGCCACAACTTCTCACCACTGGTTGCATCATAGGTCGCAAGATCTCCATTCGCTTGGCCAATAAATACGAGACCGCCGGCGGTGGTCAAAGTCCCTCCGGCAAAAAGTCCGGGTTGCTCGGCACGCCATATTTCCTTGTTGGCGCGTGGATTCCACGCCTTGAGCCACGCAACTTGCCGCTCATCCCCTTTTGGCACTGAATCTCTTCCGATAACATCTGAATAACCGGTCCACATCTCTACTGGACCCGGCTTGTACTTGTTTGGATCGATTCCTCGCGCGTCATAGATTTGCATCCCATCCATCCCGGGTACGTAGACCAGGTGAGTCTTCGGGTTGAAGGACATGGATGGCCAGCTATGTGCGCCATTTTCCCAGGGCCATACCGTGATGACGGGCGAAGCCACGCCATGCGGTCGCATTCCGGGCGCCTCCACCGGTCGACCAGTCGATCGGTCGATGCGATCGGCCCACGTGGCACGAGCGAACTTTTCGGCAGAAATGAGCTTGCCGTCTGACCGGTCCAAGACGTAAAAGAACCCGTTTTTTCCTGCCTGCATCAAGACTTTCTTCTCTCTCGCGCCGACCCGCAGATCAGCCAAGACCAGATCTTCCGTCGCGTCAAAATCCCAGTTGTCGCCCGGCACGGTCTGGTAGTGCCAGAGGTAATTCCCCGTGTCGGCATCGAGAGCGATGATCGAGGCGACGAACAAATTATCGCCTCCTGCCCGACCACGGATGGACTGATTCCATGGCGAGCCGTTGCCGGTACCGATATAGATGCGATTGAACTCCGGATCAAAAGTCATCGCATTCCAGACATTTCCGCCGCCGGTCGTCTTCCACCATTCGGGGCCCCATGTCCGGGCTGCCCGCTTCATCGCATCGCTCTCGAATCCTTGGGCGGGATCTCCGGGCACCGTGAAAGTGCGCCACAGCCTCTTACCATCTGACGCTGAGTACGCCGTCACATAGCCGCGGCTCGGTCCAAAGTCGCCTCCGGCGTTGCCAATCAAAATGCGATCACCAAACACGAGCGGTGCGCCCGTGATGTAGAGATAGGGCGTGGAGTCCTCGATTGTACGTGCGGTCCACAAGGGCTTTCCGGTATTCGCGTCGAGAGAGATCAGCCGGCCATCCGCGGTGGCAACGATGACCGTCCCCTTCCAGTACGCGACTCCTCGACTCGTTCCCCAGTTGTAAGTCATTCGGCGTGGAGTCTCGGCCAGTACTTCTCGGGCCTTGGGATCGAAAGACCATGCGATGGTGCCCGTGCGAGCATTAACTGCATACACAACGCTGAATTTTCCAGGAAAGTACAAAAAGCCCTTAACCATCAAGGGTGTGGCGACCAAATTCGTCTCATTGGGCAGATCAAGAGCCCACTCGAGCCCGAGGCGTTCCACCGTTTTGGTGTTGATAGCATGCAACGGACTGAATCTATCCTGCGCAACATCTCCACCGTATGAATGCCACTCGACGCCGCTCGAGGCCTCGGGCATCGCGCTGTTCTGTGCGTGCGCGACCTCATGGACCGCTCCTGGCGTAAGCGCAGCAACGATGAGTAAGCATCCCAAGGAACGTCCGATCAAGGTGGACTCCCTTGGGAGAGCGGCATCCGCGCACCGCGTGGATCAGCAATGGTCAAGTGAATCGCAGCAGGCGGCTCGCGGTCTCGATCGGCGATGGCTACAAGCCGCATTCGAACTCGCGAATCCGCCGCCTGGTGCTGTACGCGAGAAGGAGAGCGGCATGGTTAAGCGTCATCCCCTCCTCCGAAGCAGGAAGAGACCGCATGAAGGGCACAGGCTCAAAAGCGGTATCGGATGTCGGCTCCATAGGTCCGCGGCTCTCCGACCAGTCCATAATCGAATCCCAATCCGCCTTCGCTCGGGTCCCGCTGCGCGATCGCATACTGGAGGTACTGGCGATCGGCCAGATTCTTCACCCACACTCCGACATCGAGGCCACTGGTGGCCCCGCGGCCCCCGGTAAATGATAGTCGGCCGTTTGCTATGGCATATGCGCCCTGGGAGACACGTTGAGTGTTTTGGGCGTCGAAGAACTGCCTGCTATACCAGTTCCCGTTCAGAGCCAGTCGCAGGTCCCCGGTGTCCAGCTTCAGGAAGCGCCAATCGAGTCCCAGGCTCGTGTTCACGTCCGGCGCCTGGATGAGTTGGTTTCCCGATAGATCAACCCCGTGCAGCGTCAGTTCCTGGTATTTCGCGTTGAGCAGACCGAGACTGCCCGAAAGCTCGATATCTTCCGTCACCTTCGCCCGGACCTCCAACTCAGCACCATCCACTCTTGACTTGGGTGCATTAACGGTGCGTAAGCCGGTTCCGAGGCCACCTGGCAATGCAAACGTGTCGAGGAACTGCTGATTGCGATAGTTATAGTGAAAGACCGCGACATCGAGGGAGGCCCGGCGCTGCCAGAGCTCCAGCTTCGTGCCTGCCTCGTACGCATCAAGTCGCTCCGGCTGCGCGAACGTAAGTTCGGCGGGCGCATTGAACGCTTGCCCGTTGAAAGCGGCTCCCCGATAGCCCTGGCTGAAATCCGCGTAAATCAAGGCCTGATCACTGGGTTTCCAGTCGATTCCGATCTTACCGCTGGTGTTGTTGTTATCGTATCCGAGCGGCCGGTTGACTCCGCCCGGTGGCTGAAAGAAGCTCGAATACTGTGAATAAGAAACGCCTGTCACGTAAGGAATCGTCTGAGTCCATAGCGTCGTGCCATCAATGGGTCCATATCCCGCCGAAGGCCCTGTGAGGCCACCCTCGAGGGCGTAGAAGTTGCTGATCTCAATCTTGTCCTTGGTGTATCGCACACCCGCCTGCAGGCTAACGGTAGGCGTTATGGCGAAGGTCAAATTCATGAATGCCGCACGGCTATCCTTCAACTGGTCGAAGTTGTTGTATTCATCGAAGCCATAGAGCCCCTGCCCGCTGGGCGTCACGAATGAGCCTGGATAGCCGTCGAAGAAGTGGTACTGAACGATTGCATGTACACTTTCGCGCCCGTAGTAAAACCCTGCTAGCCATTTCAGGAGGTCCGTTCCTCGTGAGGCGAGCCGCAGTTCTTGGGAGAAGGTGTTAACGCTCGAGAAGTAAGAATTTGGATCATCGAGCCGGGCCGTGATTGGGAGACCCCCATCGTCGCTGACCGTGTTCCAGCGGCCATAATCGAAGCCCGAGATGGAGGTGAGGAGCACGTGCTCCGCCAGCCCAGCCTCCAACTTGAATGAGGCACTGTCGCTCCGGATCTGCTTGGGAATCGAAAACTTGGAGCCGGTATCGAACCAAGGGATATTTCCAGAGAATCCAGTCACGGATGGCTCGTTATTGAGCGCGTGCGGCCCATAGGGCGTCCCGTTCGACCGTGTCGCGGACACCTTCAAAGTCATCCTTAAATCCTCGAGCGGTTGCGCCAAGATCGTGAGCCGTCCCGCGAGTGCATCGACCCCATTTAAAGGCTGCACTCCGGGAACTATGCTTTGGGTCCAACCGGTGCGGTCTTCGTAATAAAGCGCCACGCGCGCGGCCAAGAAGTTATCAACCAAAGGCACACCGAGAGCCGCCCGCACGGAGCGGTCATCATAGTTACCGTATCCCACCTCGACATATCCCTGAGTCTTCGCGAGGCTGGGGTTTGCCGAATAGAAGCTAATCGCACCACCCGTGGCGTTCTTGCCGTAAAGAGTGCCTTGCGGTCCACGCAGCACTTCTATCCGGTCCATGTCGTAGACTTGAAGCGCCTGCACCGCGCCGACCGCCTTGTAAACTTCATCAACATACATGGCGATGGGGCTGCTTTGATTTTGACTGTAATCCGTGGTCGTAACGCCACGGAGCACAAACGCCGGCTGGGCTTCCGGTCCCCAGGGGAGATTGAGCAGCAGGTTCGGCACTAGTGAGGTGATATCTGCGGCCTGGCGTATGCCTCGATCATGCATCTCATCCTCGGAAATTGCGGTCAGCGCGATAGGAACATCCTTGCTGCGCTCGCTCTGGCGCTGCGCCGTCACGACGACCTCTTGAAGCTCAGTGTCCGCGCCCACGTCGGCTCTAGCGATCTTAGGCGATGTCGCGATCGCCATCATCACAAGTAGGCCGAGCAAGGACAGCATGCTCGGTACCCGTTCGGAGCAATCTCCCCGGGCCAGCCTGTGAACGTAAACAGAAGTCACGGTCACAGCACGCGGCGTCGTCGAAACCATCTGCTCTCATCCCCCTGTATGCGAATCGGCTGACTATCGAGATCTCGATGTGCTACCCACACCGAGCCTCGATAGCTACCAGGTCTTGATCTCTGGCAGCACTCGGTCAACAAATGTACGCAGCGATCGGCGAACATCCTCATGCGCCATACCGCCAAAGCTTGGCGAAACACCTAAGATAAAATCACCCAGCAGCTCGCGGCGCTCGCGCAGCTTATCCAAGATGCGCGCCGGGTCGCCCCAGATGTTGGCCTCGAGGTATGAATCAATCAGTGCCTTTTGACTTGTGGATCGGTAGTGCTTGGTCTGTTCGGCGTATGAGGCGTAGGCGGCGCCCGCCTTCGCGAAGTTATCGCTTAGTAACTCGTAATGCTCCATCAATTGAGCCCAGTATTGCGTTATGTGCTCCCGCGCGAGCGCTTCCGCCCGTTTTAGGCTCAGGTCACATACCATGCAGTCGGCCGCTATCGGAGGCGGTGCATCGACGCCCATTGATTGTTTGAAGAATGCGCGATGACGATCGATCTCGACCTTGGTTTCCTCCCAAGGGCCTTGCGCAAACTTCATGCAACCCAATCCAAGGCGCCCTGCGGTCTCCAAGGATTGCGGGGACATCCCCACCATGTAGGTGCGGTCCCGGAAGGTCCTGAAGGGGCGCGGCCGCACCTCTATTCGCGGCTGCTTGTAAAGCGGCGTGTCTCCCTCGACGAAGCCCGTTTCGAGACCCCGCAAAATGATTCCAGCGGCTTGCTCGAAACGCTCGCGGGATTCGCTAAATTTGACACGGAAAGCATCGAACTCCCGCTTTGCGAGACCACGGCCGAATCCGACCACGACCCGCCCGTCGGATAAATGATCCAAGAGGATCGCTTTTTCGACGACGCGCAGTGGATCATTCCAGGGAAGAATGAAGGCGCAGGGCATGAGCTTGATCGTCTTGGTGCGCGCGGCGACATAGCTCAAGAAAACGACGTTGTCTGGAATCATCGCGTAGTCGAAGAAATGGTGCTCGACTGGCATCAGGAGGTCGAACCCCATCGATTCCGCCTCGAGCGCCAACTCGAGCTCCTGCTTGTAGATTTCGACGTCCGAAGTTCTCGGATGGCCCTGTATCAATGGCATCATGCCGACTTGCATGGCGTCTCCCCCTTTGGTGATGACCTATCTTCACGTTCCAGCGAAATACAAAGGGAGGTGAGCAGTGGCCAACTTTACTGGACGCTTCGGCTCCGTATGACTGCGAGAAATCGGTCACAATGCCCGTCATGCGTTCAGAGCAGTTTGGTGCCACTCGCGTGGCTGCCCTCGCCGTGGTCAGCACAAGCGCGTGGCTATCCATCACGTTGCTCCCATACGAGGTTTCAACACTCTCAGAGAGCTATCACGTCGGGCCTGTTCATGCCGGCTGGATCGCAGCGGCCGAACTACTCGCTCTCGCGGTCGCGGCGAGCTACGTGGGACAAACCGTCGCTCAGCGCGACAAGCGGCGGCTCACCATTTTGGGGATCGCGATTGCCGTCGCGGCCACGATTGGCTGTCTGGCGACCGATCGAATCGCCTCCATCATTGTGTTGAGGCTTATTTTTGGTGTCGGCACGGGCATCATTGCTGCTAGTACGAATGCACTGCCTGCCTTGCATGACACCCCTAACAGGCTGTTTGCGTATATGCAGTTGGCGCTGGGGAGCGTTTTTGGATTAGCGCTATTCGTCGTCGGCATCGTGCAATCCTTCGCCGGCCGCGAGGCTGTTTTCTTCGTCGAGCTCCTGTTTTTGCTGATGTTGGCACCTGCCGCCCTATTGCTGCCGAGAGGAATCGTCTCCAGCGTCTCCTCGGCAGCCCGCGGGACTCATCGACGACTTCCCGAGGGGGTGGCGCGATCGCTCGCAGCCCTAGCCGTGATGTGGATCGCTCAGGGCGCACTATGGGGTTTCGCAGCTACGGCGGGTGCCGAATCTGGAGTGGACGCCGATTCGCTGGTGCATTGGTTTTCAATAGCGGGATTCACCACACCACTGGGTGCACTGGCTGCCGCAACATTGGGGGATCGGCGCGGCTATATCGGCCCATTCATCCTAGGATTCGCCACACAGATTTTTGTTGCTCTTGCCGAATACTGCGCTTTCTCGCGCCCTCTCTTCATTGCCGGCGTTCTGGTCTCCAACATGACTACGACGTTCACCACTCCATACGTTCAGGGGGTCCTCGCTTCGCTCGACCGGACCGGCCGGGCTACTGCGCTCAGCGGCGCCGCCGCAAATTTCGGAGCCGCAGTAGGACCTGCGCTAGGCGCGACACTCGTCGGTGAGACTGTCGCGCCGATCGGCGTGGCATCATCGATCATGTTCCTTTTGGGTCTAGGGCTGGCACTGTCCTCTTTGCGCGGCCTTGTCCCGAGATCGCACGAGGGCTCAATTGATGTGTGACGCCAAACCGGAATGCGTTTGGGAGGCACGTGCCGAGCTCGGCGAGAGCACCATCTGGGTGGATGATGAGCAGGCTCTCTACTTCGTCGACGGCCCCTTGGGTCGAATCCTACGCTACAGCGAATCGAAGGGTGGGGGCGAGGTCTATCGACATATTGGCACCATTGGCTTCATTGCTGAGCGGCTCGGTGGAGGATTCATTGCTGGCATGGACAACAAGCTTTTCAAGCTGGATCTCGCCGCAGGCATCGCGGTAGCCGTTGCTTGTCCAGAACCGGAGCTACCTCACAGCCAGTTCAATGACGGCAAGGTCGATCCCCTGGGTTGTCTCTGGGCCGGGACGATGGACAGCGACTGCGCTCAACCCGTCGGATCGCTCTATCACATCGGTAAGGACCTGAGTTGGAAAGCCGTTGATCACGGCTATCTGTGTACTAACGGTCCGGCGTTCTCACCAAACGGCAGGATTCTGTACCACAGCGATTCAATGCGCCGGACAATCTACGAGTTTGATCTTGACTTGCATGCGGGTGCGATAGCCAACAAGCGAGTCTTTGTGCAGTTTGACGACGCTGCCGGCCTTCCTGACGGAATGACGGTCGATTGTGATGGCCGCCTGTGGGTCGCTCATTTCGGTGGCTCACGTGTCACAGCCTTCACACCGCAAGGCAAGATCGACAGGGTCCTACGAGTCGCCGCCCCTAACGTCACAAGTTGCACGTTCGGCGGTACCGATGGTTCCACCCTCTTTATTTCGACATCGCGCACGTGGATGACGGAAGCTCAGCTGCTCGAATTCCCTCTGGCAGGTGGCCTTTTTGCATGCGAAGGACTTGCACGCGGTCATCCGGCATTTGTCTTTGACGGATAAATTGATGGAAATCAGCTGGGGCGAAGGCGATGCTCCAGGACCCACTGGGCCCCACTGAAAAAGTGGTACTCGGTGGCCATCTCCAGAACACACACCTGACCCTCATGCGGCCATTTCAGCTTGGGCTTGAGCGCTGCGAGCGAGACCAGACGTACCAAAGGGATTCATGCTGAATCTCTTGATTTTTCCTCTCTTCATGCTGACACCCGCGCTTACGCAACTCGCAGTACCTTGGCGGCCCCGGCATGGGTCATCCGGCTCCTCTCTAGCTATTGCAGGTTACTTGCGCATTTCAGTTCACGTCCTTCTCAAGAGCTACGTTGCCACCTGGGCGGCGCGCGCAGGGGTGCACTGAGAACTCCTCGGAGGCCAGAGGACGGTCTACGAGCGCGGCGCTATGATGGGAGCATGTTCGAATTGGCGGGATTTCTTAGGGTTGCCGTGGCTTGCGGCAAAAAACCCCAAGCTGGGGCGCTCAGGCGCTTGGCGGCCACTCGGAGGAGCCATAGGCACGGGTGCACCGCTGGGCCGTGCCCGAGCTTCACGACTTGGAATCTTTGCGGCGCGGGAAAGCCTGACCAGCGGAGATGACCAGATAGTATTCGGCCGCACGCGAGGTGCGATTCTCGAACCAGTGTTCGGCACTCGCCTCGAAATAAAGGGCGTCGCCCTCCTCGAGGATAGTCTCGACATTTTCGACGCCGACGATGATGCGTCCTCGAGAGGCCACCACATGTTTGGTCACCCCAGTCGGATAAGGGGGTAACTTGCCGGTCGACGTCTTGGCTGGGAGATGATGCAACACAACCTCGACCGGCATTCCGGCAATCAGCGGTGATAACAGATGGCGCTCAAACCCAGTTTCGGGATCTCGAAACACCTGTCGTTGCTCTTTGCGCACGAGTGCAAATGTGCGCCGCGTTGGCCCTTCATCGCCTACCAGGGTTGAAAACGACGCGCCGAGCGCGTGCGCTATGCGCTTGGCAATCCCGATGGTCGGACTCTTGCCACCTCGCTCCACCTGAGAAAGCATTGCCCGACTGACACCCGATAGCTTCGAGAGTTGCTCCAGGGTCATATCCCCCTGCTCTCGCAGGGATCGAACTCGATCACCAAATGCCTGACCTACCGGGTCATGTCGCACCGCCTTTTGCGCCGCCAGCCTAGCCATTCCTGTCACCACTCCGCTATTAGTTTTGAGCCCGTGCATTATCACGCTTGGTTCAACACTCGTGATCGCCACCACGTGAGTACGCTGAGCGTGCTCGCTCTCTCATGATTAGTACGCATTTATCCGAGTAAACCAGGATTTGATTCCGGCAAGCTCTTCCTCTTCCAAAGTATACAACTTTCTTCTATGATAGACGCGATTCTACTATCGAGCAAACAACCCTTGGGTTGACTCCCTGCAAGGTAAGGCCGATCGAAACAAGAGCTTTCGCACCGTGTAAGGGGAAATGTGCCCCCCCAAGAGTCTCGCGCCTGAGAGATGAATGCTATGACCCATATGAGCAACATTGCCGACCTCGATCGCTCGAGCGTTCTGCACCCCGCCACTCAGCTCAAGGAATTCGCCTCCGGCAAGCTGGGCGACCCTACTATCGTCACAGGGGGAAAGGGCATCCGGATACAAGACTCACAGGGACGCAGTTACATCGATGGTTTCGCTGGCCTCTACTGCGTCAACATCGGGTATGGTCGGACCGAAGTCGCGGAGGCGATCGCACAACAGGCTTACAAATTGGCGTACTACCACTCGTTTGCCGCCCACACGACCGAGGCCCTTGCGATTCTGTCGGATCGACTGGTACGCATGGCGCCGGGTAATCCGAGCAAGGTATTTTTTGGCTTGTCAGGTTCGGACGCCAACGAGACCCAAGCCAAGCTCGTGTGGTACTACAACAATCTGCGCGGTCAGCCCAAGAAGAAGAAAATCATATCGCGATTACGCGGCTTTCATGGCTGTTCAGTGATTGCGGGATCGATGACGGGCCTGCCCTTCTACCACGAGGATATGGATCTTCCAATCCCGGGCATTTTGCATACGGGAGTTCCTCACTACTACTGGGGTTCTGAGCCGGGGGAGACGGAGGAGTCCTT
>Ga0209060_10002056_pt1 | contig 19786 bp, 21 predicted proteins | sample Coa_R1_8_FD_187155 | JGI IMG/M metagenome (GOLD analysis project Ga0209060, IMG submission 187155) | Surface soil microbial communities from Centralia Pennsylvania, which are recovering from an underground coalmine fire - Coalmine... | ecosystem: Environmental > Terrestrial > Soil >...
TGATATTGTTTCTTCTGAATATTTATTTGTGAGAATTGAAGAATGGGAAAACTTAGTTGAATACCTGCACCATAATTTGTTCTTGATAAATTCCATCCATCGGGTTTATTAATATTGCCATTATACTCTACTCCGGAACCTCTGCTATATGCATTTCCCCAAACATCCAGATGCGGTCGCCACGCAGTTTGGATTTCTTTTAATGAAGCTTTGCTGAATTCCTGTTTCGACTGATAATATTGAAGTAAAGGACTACGTGCAAATCCATTTGCTGTATCGGGGAGTAAAGGATAAGTCGTAGCCATTGATGTGTCTGATAAAATGATTTCATAAGATGATTGCTGTAACCCTGCTAGCTTAGTCAATTCTTCCAATTGCAATTGGTATGCTTTTTCTGCAGAATAAAAATTTACCCTTGCTTGTGCTAATGCACTTTGAAATTGAGTAGTATCGATTCCTGGGCGCAATCCTTCTTTAGCCAATACCAATGATTGAATTAATGCAGTTTCAATCCTGCTGATATTTGCCTGTGTGCTGATTAATAATTGCTGAAGATAAACAGCATCAAGATAAGTGTACAATGCAGTATACTGTTGCTTGAATAATGCTTGGTTATATGAAGCATTTGCGAATTGAAATTGCGCAGTGGCTTTTTGTACTGCCGCATTGCGCTGACCGAATGTAACAGGCTCCCATTTTACAAGCATTGCCAATGCTGTGCCTGGCACAAAATTGATATTATTGTTTGCGGAAGGCGGACCGGTGATAGGCATCATCAATCCGGGATAGCTCATTCCGGTGATGTTATTGTAAGTGGAATAATTTGCCTGATAACCTACCGAGGCATCAGGAACAAATGTGTTTTTAGCAAGATTGATATTTTGTAATGCCGCATTTGACTGTTCTTTATATGCTTGCAATTGAGGAAGGTTACTTTGAACTAATGAAGCAATTTCTTTCAGCGATATTACTTTTTGTTGTGCAAGGCAAGAATGAGAAATGATAGCTGTAAAAAACAAAAAAATAATTCCTTTATCTGCAATACTCATTTTACTTTAATTGAAATCCGAGTGGTGGAATAAAACTACTGAAAAAGTTTTGCTTGATTACCCATTTAACAAGGATTGCGATCTTTTCAGATTCAATTCATCATTTGTTGAAGAATATGTATCACTAAAAATTACAGAGACGAAGAAATTTATTTCTCCAAACTTACTTTTGTTAACAAATTGTTCCCTGTGCTGTTTGTAGAAGAAACTGTCGGGAGAGAAATTGGCTTGCCTACTTTATGTTCACTAACAAATTCTTGCCCTAACAGATTAGCAATGGTTGAAGCAATCTGCTTTTGATAAATCTGTTGTTCTTCTTTCATCTCACCTAAAGGCTCAATGCCAGGACCAATCATCGCGAGCCATGTTTGCCCCGAACCTGTTGTAAAGAGGCTATGATTGCTCCAGTTGAAAGTTTGTTTTCCACGACCATGATCAGTGGTAATAATAAAAGTTGTTTTGTTCTTATAAAAAGAATTTGTCTGCACATAATACCACAAATCACTAATCATTTTATCGACTGCATTCGCATGCTGCAAATATTTGTCATAATGTGCTTCATGAGCATATTCGTCCGTTTCACCTAAACCGATAAAAACAATTTTCGGGTGGTGCTGCTCAATGTATTCTTTAGCATTTAAAAATGTGAGCCAATCGTAACGTGTATGATTTTTTTCAACCACATTATCCTGCACTTTATTAATAAGCTGAAAGGTAGTATCACTGTTTTCAGTTTGCATATTTTCATAACCACTGTTCACAGGCAAGCCATTTCTTTCTTTATTCAATATAAAAGGGAAAACATACCAGGAACTGAATGCAACGACTTTATCATGATATGCTTCCTGATTGTTGAGGTATTCCAGAATATTTGTATTGGGATTTTTCTTCGGATAGTTAATAATAATGCGTGGGTCAGTATAACCCGTAAAAATTTCGTTGTAGCCCGGATAAGAAATCTTATAAAAATTGGCAACATTCGATCTGTTACCATATAATCTGTTGCCATAAAGCTGACCCTTTTTTGCAATCACATTCCAGAAAAAGGGCATCAGCATTTTGCGGCGTGCTTCTGTTTCTTCGTTCCAGTAAAGTTGTTTGGAGATGGAAGTATCTTCAACAAAATCTGTGTTATTAATCAGCGCAGAATCTGCTCCGTTGAAAACTTCCTGCCATCGAAAGCCGTCGGTGGTGATGATAAAAATATTTTCTGTCTGGGGAATTTGCTGCGCTGCAGCAACAAGAGATATCAATGAGAGCACGGAAGAAAAGAAGGCAGATTTCATTTCAGAGGTTTTACAAAGATATTCCGTGGATATAACGCCAGGTTTACGTGAATGTTATCTTAGCGTTACGGATTAACAACTTAATTTGCGGTATGAATAATACCGCTACCGAAAATCCATTGCAATTATCAAAAGCGATTAATGAAAAGCTGGAGACTTTCAGTATCATTAAAACATTTAAAGAAGGTGAAATAATATTGAATGAAAATGCCTATATCCGTTCCATCCCTATCGTAAAAAAAGGCTCTTTGCGGGTAATGCGCACAGATGAAGATGGGAAAGAAATATTGCTGTATTATATAAAGCCGGGAGAAACCTGCATCATGTCGTTTCTTGGCGGCATTCATGACGATACCAGCAAAATAAAAGCAGTGGCAGAAGAAGAAACTGAAATATTGTTGGTGCCTGTCGAAAAAGTAAGCCTTCTTATCAGAGAATATCCGGAATGGCTCGATTATATCTTTAAGCTCTATCACAAACGTTTTGAAGAATTGCTTGAAGTGGTAAATGCCATCGCTTTCAAAAAAATGGATGAGCGCATACTGCAGTTATTAAAAGAAAAAAAGAATCTGACCGGTTCGGCTGAAATTAACATCACTCATCAACAGCTTGCAGATGAGCTGGGAACAGCCAGAGTAGTTGTATCCCGCCTGCTAAAGCAAATGGAAACGGAAGGGATGGTAAAACTTTCCCGAAATAAAATTTCCCTTCTGTAACATAAGTAGCCAAACATCTTTTTTATGTACCGGAAATTTGTGTTGAAATAAATTTCAACAACATGAAAAAGAATATGGGCACAGTAGACCGTACTATCCGCATAGCTGCAGCAATCACCATCGCGTTATTATATTACTTTAATAAAATAAACGGAACAACGGCAACTGTGCTTCTCGTTATGGCAGGAATTTTTATTCTTACCAGCTTTATCAGCTTCTGCCCTTTGTACCTGCCTTTTGGCATTACTACAAAACCAAAGGAGAAATAAAAAACTAATTTCTAAAATTAATCTTCTAAATAATTTGAAATGAACAGCACTATTATTGATGTAAGAACGCCTGACGAATATGCACTCGGGCATGCAAAAAATTCGATGAATATCCCTTTGCAGGAATTATATGAACATATTGAAGACCTGAAAAAAATACAAGGCGAAATTGTTGTTTGCTGTGCATCGGGTGTAAGAAGCGCAAAAGCATATCGCATTTTGCAGCAAAATGGTTTTGAAAAAATATCCAACGGCGGCCCGTGGATGGATGTGGAAAGAATGATTGCTCATCACTAAAAAAGTATCATGATTGAACTAATAAAAAGAATTTTTGGCAAATCACCGAAAACTGATTTCGCATCATTAATTGAAAAAGGCGCTTTGATTGTAGATGTCCGTTCAGGAAATGAATATGCAGCCGGGCATCTGAAGAACTCTGTGAATATTCCATTGAACGAATTGCCGAACCAATTAAAAAAATTGAAACAGGAAAGAGCAATCATCACTTGTTGTGCGTCAGGAATGAGAAGCTCGTCTGCCAAAAGCCTTTTACAGTCAAAAGGTTTCACAGTATATAACGGCGGTGGCTGGTCAGGCTTAAAAAAATATATGCCATGAGCGACATCAGACAAATGATATTTTCAGGTTGGAATTTCATGCGCATCATCCGTTTGGCAATGGGAGTTTTTATGGGTGCAAATGCAATAATGATGCATGATGCCTTCTCAGGCTTGCTATCCGTCATCTTCCTTTTTCAGGCGCTCACAAATACAGGGTGTTGCTGTGCCGGAAGCTGCGGTGTGGCTCTGCCAAAAAATAATAAAGCAGTAGAAACAGAAACAATATTTGAAGAAATAAAAAAAGATTAACGATGGAAACAGCTCATTTTTATGAAGTAAACCTCAATTGGGAACAAGGAAGAAAAGGGTTGATGTCTTCGCCGATATTAAATGAAAACATTGAAGTAGCAACACCGCCGGAATTCGCAAACGGAATTGCGGGAATATGGTCGCCGGAACATTTGTTAGTTGCAGCAGTAAACAGTTGCTTAATGACAACATTCCTGGCAATTGCAGAGAATTCAAAATTATCTTTCAAAGATTTTCAGTGCAATGCAAATGGCAAATTAGAGAAAGCAGATGGCAGATATATGATTACTGAAATCACGTTGCACCCTTTGCTTACTATTAATGATGAACGTGAAAAAGAAAGAGCAGAAAGGATTTTGCAAAAAGCCGAGGCCGCATGTTTGATTTCAAATTCTGTAAAATCCAAAGTGACAATGCAGCCCGAAATAAAAATCCATAATGACTAATTTCGCGAATAATAATATTGAATGGGCTGTTTTGTTGAGCAGGGTTGTGCGTTGGAGTTTTGGTATATTGATTATATGGCTCGGCTTCCGGAATGACTATGACTGGGCGGTTATAATTTTTGGTGCTCTTATGTTCATCACCGGGTTTTTTCGCCCGAGAAGGTGTGTAGGCGAAATCTGTAATATGCAAAATGCAAGCGGAAAAAAATAATACTTCGCAAGCGCAAATATTTTATGCGAGTATAAAAATATTATTACTGCATAATCTTTATTCATTTTGCATAATACTTTTCTGCAGTCCGCCGTCAGGTTTAAAATAAAATATCACATCCTGTATGAACACGTCATAATGGTTTGAATCCAGCAAATCACCATCGTTAACATGTATCGAATAAAGATGCTGTGCCGGCATTTGTATTTCTTTGATTTCATTAATCGCCCAATTTCCATACTTACTTTTAAAGAATGCGTTTTCAACTTTGGGAGGCAAATCCCATGTCCATTTGATTTTGGTTTCTGTTTTCAGCCAATTTGCATCAACAGAATAAAAAGCAAATAATTTTTTATTGTCTACAGTAAATTCAGCGATATAGTTATTATTTTTAAATTTCAAATTTTTTAAATGTGCAGATGGGAATTGTACTGAAAAAGAATTTGATATTCTTGATAGTATTTTATCTTGCTCAGATTGGCTAATACCGCTTTGTGAAAAAGCAGCTATTAATGTGATTAATATTACTTTTTTCATTTTATTTATTATTTTTCAATGAGCTATTCAAATTAAAAAAGGAACGACCAACTTATTTTTCTTACAGATAAGATTTTTTATAGCCCTGTACTTAATTCTTTTAGCGCAGACGGAATACGATTTAGCTCACAAGGCTTGACTCATATCCGTAAACATTTCTATCCTGGATTTATCCCAATGCTCCTTTGCTTTCAGTTGCGCTGGAGTGCCTCTTTCAAAATCCCAGAATCGCGCTTCCTCTGATGAACAATGATATGTCCGTTCATGATTTCCTCTATCTGTCAAATAAAGACAGGCTCCGCAAACCTTGCATTTCATCCGGCTATGGATTTCATCTTCCATTTGATTTTCGTTTGTCGGATTTTGTTCTGTCATTCTGATGCAACTGCTTTTTATATTAAATAGTTTTATCTGTGCTGCAAATAATTTGAAAGATGTAAGTAAGGCCTCCGCAAAAGCGGAGACCCTGTTTTTAAGAAACCGAAAACTACTGCTACGATTTTACTACTGGCCTTTATAAAAACCCTTTTCCGTTTCCATATGGCTAAATTATTTATATCATTTATAAGCAAGCATCATCAATTCATCATTTCAGGGCTTATCAGATCACTCTCTGAATTTACAAAAACCAAATCTGCATTTATCTCGTCTGCATATCTGAATGCTGCTTCATCAATGTTCTTCGACATCAGCGTGATACATTCAACCGGAAGGTTTGTATTATCACGCAATAAATGATATGCCTTGTACATGCACACAGCCTCATCGCGCCCGTTCGTAAGAAACTTTTTATTCAAAGAAACGAGATGGATTTTAGAATTAAAAAGCCTTCCGATATAACAACCGACAATAAGCCTTTTCATGGGCAAAAAACTTCCGATAGGTATAACTATGTTTTTTATGTGGAGCATGTTGGTCTTAAAATTAACGCTGATCACAGGGCAGCCTAATTTTTCAGACAGACTGCCAATATTAAGGTTGTTGTTTTTCTTTTCCCGGCTTTTTGGTTCTCTATTTGCGATGAATAAAACCAGGTCGATGTTGTTCTTGTTGCAATAATCTATTATTGAATGTTGCTGGCTTTCTCCTCCTTCCGCACAATGAAAAAATAATGACGGATATAGTTTAATCAGCCTCTTTTTGTGCAAATCCAAAAAATCAGACTCAATAACAGTGCGTATCCTTTTTCGGTTTGATAAGAATGCTCCGGCTTTTTTTAACATCGAGATTTTATTATCCCTGCTCATATACAATAAGTGAATATTGCTTTGTAGCTGTTTGGCAATTTCGATAGCTCTTTCAGCATCTGAATCCAATTCATCGATTGAAAAAAAAGGTACCATTATATCTTTAAATAGCTTAGTCACGATTTAATTTTTTAAAAATTACTTAATGGAATTCTTTAAAATGTTTGCCACCCAAAAGTAATATCCTGCAATTAAGCCGGCATTAAAAGCGAATTAAAATGAAATTAAAATCGGGTCCTATTGAAATGCGTTTATTGAAGGTATGTCAATGACGAATTCCGTTCCGTCAGAAATATCAGATTTCACTTTGATAGCTCCTTTGTGCAATCTTGCGATACCTTTAGCCAGCGCTAAACCCAATCCAAATCCCTTGTAGTCTTTCGCGTTTGAGCCTCTGTAAAAGGGCTGGAATATTTTTTGGATTTCCTCTGTTGCTATAACGTTGCCTTGATTCCTCACGTGAACATAAACATGGTGATTTTCATACACAAGATTCACACGGGATATTTTATCAGGAGAATATTTGCATCCGTTTTCCACTATATTTTTTATAGCGCTGTGCAGCAATTCCGCGTTTCCAAATACCACAAAATCTTTTTCATCTTCCGGGAATTCTCCAAAATATAAATCCACTTTATATGTACTGTTGATTTTTTTTATTTCCGATATTATTTTGAGCAATATTTCATCAACGCGCAATTCTTTTAATTCAATGTTCCCCTCGGAATCCGCTTTGGCGATTTCAAGCAGACTTCTCGTTAGCTGGCGCATTTGCAATACATCTTCACTGATTGATACCAGCACTTTCTTATATTCTGATGCATTTCTTTCCCGCTGTAATGTCACTTCCAACTGGCTTGATATGGATGTAAGCGGAGTTGATAATTCATGAGAAGCGTTTGATATAAATCTTCTTTGTATGTTGAAAGATTTCTGTAGCCTTTCTAGCAATTGATTGAATGTGTTGGCAAGCTGGTTTAATTCATCTTTGCTTTTCCCTGCCTTGATACGATAATTGAGGTTGTATGAAGAAATCTCATTCACTTCATAAATAATTTGCGAGATGGGCTTTACTAATTGTTGCGAAAAAAGAAATCCTGTTAATGCCGTAAGAAATATTGTAATTGGCAGGCTCACCAGTAAAATCACGAACAAGCCATTCAATCGTTGCAACCCATCTACATCATAAGCAGCAACCACCACAATAAACTCTTTATTATTATTCTTGTATTTAAGAGCAATAGCTTCTCTGTTTTCAATCTTAAAATATTTTTCACTTTCAAGATTAACCTCATCAATTACATTTTTGTTAATTGATAATTGCTGCGCCTGCTTTTCAAATTGATACAAGATATTTCCATTTGTTCCAAAAATAGAAATGCTTCTTTGCGGCAATAAGCCGGCTGTGGAAGTGGAATCAATCCGGTTTAGGATTTCGTTGCTGCTATCTCCTAAAATAGAAAATAACTGCCCGCTGTAATTAGCCCGGCTTTTTAAACGTTTATGAAATACTATTTTTCTTTCCAGCGATGAAAAATAATAAACGGAAATGCCGAGCAATAAAATAATCGCTGTGACCTGCAAAGTGAAAAGCAGCATTATCTTGTGCCGGATTTTCATTTCATGCGTTTTCTTTTAGCACATAGCCCATGCCAACATGCGTGAAAATGAGCTTTGGCATAAACTCTTTGTCAATCTTGTTTCGGAGAAAATTAACATACACGTCGATAACATTTGTCTTCGTATCAAAATCAATGTCCCAAACGTCTATGGCAATATCTGCCCTTGACTTAACCCTGTTTTTATTCCTGATAAAATATTCAAGCAATTGAAATTCTTTTGCAGTTAATGAAATGGGTTTTCCGTCTCTCGTTACTTCCTTGCTATCTAAATTCATAAGAAGATTGGACACTCTTAATATCGCATCATTGGAAGTTTGTTGGTGCAAGCGCTTTATTAATGCCTTAATACGTGCAAGCAATTCTTTAAAATCAAATGGCTTGATAATGTAGTCATCCGCGCCTGCATTGAAACCTGCGAGCTTGTCATCCATCGAGCTCATTGCTGTAAGCATTATGACAAGTATGTTTTTGTTATAACTGCGGATAAAATTGCACAGCTCATATCCATTCATGTGAGGCAGATTAATATCAACGATGGCAAGGTCATAGCTTGTGGCAGATATCATCTTCTTTCCCATCAGCCCATCGTATGCAACCTCTACGGAATATTGTAGTTCCATTAACCCCTTTGAAAGAGATTCGGCAATTTTCTTTTCATCCTCGACAATAAGTATTTTCAATGGATTCATAATAATTCACAAAAACAACATGAAATTATTTTATAAAATAAATAATTATGGTGCATCGCAATTAAAATGAAATTAAAAATTAAGATTTTCCATTAGTGCTTATTGGTGTTCCTTCTTTGATTTCATCATTTGCATTGCTAATAATTTCTTCGCCGGCTTGTAATGCCCCGACAACTTCAGTTTTGCCTTTTGCTTCATTGCCCGTTATCACATCTACTTTCACCGCTTTGCCGCTTCTTACTGCAATCACATATTTTCTTTCTGTTGAAATCACCACAGCAGTTTTTGGAACTGATAATGCATTCGGATTTCCGTCAGAACTGAACAACACATCTGCATACATGCCCGGGGCAAGCGCACCATCTGCATTATACACATCGAGTTCAATTCTCTCCGAGCGAAACTGTGCATTAATATTCATTGAAATTCTGCTGATATGTCCTTTGCGCTCAACACCGGGAAATGCAGAGAGGTCGAATGAAACGCTGTCATTTTTTTTCTTCAGGCTGGAAACAGCGCTTTCGGGAATATCTACCTGCAAACGCAAATGGTCAACTTGTTTCAATTCGAGCATAGGCTTTCCGTCTTTTGACTCAGCGCTAACTAATGCGCCAGGATGAACATTTCTCTGCGTGATAACTCCGCTGAATGGAGCAATTACAATTAAATAATCCATCATTGTTTGTTGCATTTGCCAGTTTGCTTTTTCTGCATTGCTCAATGAGCTGTCCGCTTCTGCCTTCGATTTTGCAGTTGCTAAATCAAGCGGAGAAATTGCACCGGGTGTTTCTGATGCTTCTTTTAACCGCGCATAATTTTCTTTCGCAATCGTGTAATCAGATTTTGCACGTGCGTATTTTTCTCTTGCCTGTGCAACTGCCTGTTCGAGTTCAGGTGCTTCGAGCGTCATTAATGTTTGTCCTTTTTTTACATGCGAGCCGATATCAACCAATACTGTTTTCACATAACCGTTCACTTTCGGAAAAATGCTCACTTCCTGATAAGCGGCTAATTGTGCTGGGAGTTTCAACTGCTCACTCACTATTGCTTTTTCAACTTTCGCAAGTGTATAATGTGGTGCAGCATTAGCTGCTTCCGTTTTATTTTCTGATGCTTTATCATCAGAGCAGGAATAAAAAAGAAAAATTATCAGAGCTGGGATTAGAATGAATTGAAAAGATTTATAGGATAAGTATTTGTGAATTGTCCATTTAACTAATTTATGTTTCATGTTTTTATTTTTTGGTTGTCACGTCCATTTTTTTTCAAAAATTTTTTAATAATTATGCAGAGATTAATTCATTCTTGAATCAAATTAATCTCCCAAAATCCCCGTTCAGAAATTTTCATCTTCCGGCAATAATGAAACGGTACCAAAAGATTTTTTCTGTTGAACCCATCCATACACCAGCGGCACGATATACAATGCTGCAAACGTAGATGCAGCAAGACCTCCAATCACTGCGCGACCAAGTGGCGCAGACTGGTCGCCGGATTCGCCAAGACCACTTGCCATCGGCACCATTCCAGCAATCATCGCCATGCTCGTCATTAATATTGGTCGCAATCTTATGCTCGCTGCAACCGTAGCAGCTTTGAATGGGTTTTTGTATTCAAGCCGCAAACTTTCTGCGTTCGTTACAATCAAAATCGCATTGGCAACAGACACACCGACTGCCATAATAATTCCCATATAAGATTGCAGGTTGAGCGTTGCGCCTGTGATTAATAACATTATCATCGCGCCTGATAAAACTGCTGGAACTGTTGCCAGCACTGCAATGGAAAGACCGAACGACTGATAATTTGCAGCAAGCAGTAATAGTATCACAACAATCGCTGCAATCAAACCGCTTTGCAATGAACCAAGTGTTTCAATAAGCAATGATGACATTCCTTTTATTTCAGGCACTAACCCTGTTGGCGGTTTGCCCAGTTCATCGATTGCTTTTTGCACAGCAGTGGTTGCACTTCCTAAATCTTTTTTATTGATATTAGCGCTGACTGTTACAAATCTTCGCGGGCCACTCCTATCATATTCACCGGGAATGGTGTCGAGCGTGAATGTGGCAACATCTGCAAGCACGGGGCGCATTTCTCCATGCACCAGCGGAATGGATTTTAGTTGCTCCGGCGAATTCATAATATATTCCGGGATGAAAATCTGTGTTTGATAAGTGTAAGATGTTTTTTCATCGAGCCACAAATTTTTATTGGTGAACCGGCTGGACGATGTTGCATCGGTAATACTTTTTGAAACATTATCAATCGTAAGGTTCATCAACGCCAATTTTTGCCTGTCGATGGAAATATTGATAACAGGCTCTTTCAGCGGTTGCGCAATCTGTACATCACGCAGAAAAGAAATCGCTTTTAGTTTTTCCAATAAGCGTGCGGAATAATCTTCGATGTCCTTCATATTTTTTCCGGCAATGCGCACTTCAATGGGAGTGGATGCGCCTTGGGCCATGATTTTCTCCGTAAGCTCAATGGGCTCAAAAGAAATTTTTACTGTCGGATATTTTTCTGCAATGCGTTGCCTGATTTCTTCTTTCAAATCATCCATCTTCACCTTGTAATTTTCATCAATGTTCACTTGTATCACCGATTCATGCGTTCCGCTTGAAAAAACATAGAGGTTGCTTGTTCCGAAATTACTTGGTATCAATCCAACATGTGCAGAACTGATGGCAATATTTCCATGCACAGCAGAATCAATAATATCCAAAATATTTTTTGTCGCCTCTTCTGTTACTTCCAACCTTGTTCCATCAGGTTCACGAATACGTAATTGCAATTGCCCTACATTACTTTTTGGCAATAAATCTTTGCCGATCGTAACAAAACAAAAACCTGCTGCACCAAATGCGATAACTAAATAAATAATCACAATTATTTTTCTTCTTGGCATCCATTTCTCTAATCTGCTTGCCAAGCCAGTTTTTATTTTTTGAAAAAAATCATTATGCTCAGGATGTGATGATTCATTTTTTGAATGCTCATCCACTTCATCCACTTCATTTTCATTCAGTGCCAAACCAGCATGTGCATGAGGCTTGCTATGATTGTATTGAAACTTTTCTGCTTTCAATAACCAGTTTGAAATCACAGGCACTAATGTTTGTGCAGCGATGAAAGAAACAATCATCGCGAATGCAATCGATAATGATAATGGAAGAAACATTGCTTTCGGAACTCCATTCATAACAAATGATGGAGCGAATACAGCGAGGATACAAAGCAGGATTAATAATAATGGAAAAGAAATTTCTGCACATGCATCAAGTATCGCCTGTTTTTTATTCTTCCCCATTTCCAGATGCTGGTGAATATTTTCAATCGTTACGGTTGCCTGATCAACCAGAATACCGATGGCAAGCGCAAGCCCGCTCAGCGTCATGATGTTGATGGTTTGCCCGGCAAGGTTTAAAAATAAAACCGCACTTAATATCGCAACAGGAATCGTGATGATAACCACCAGGCTGCTTCGCCAATCTCGCAAAAATAAAAGCACCATCAAGCCGGTTAATATCGCACCAAGAATTCCTTCCGTCATCAAACTCTTAGCTGCATTAATCACAAAAACAGACTGGTCGAATTCGTAGCTGAGATTAATATCATCCGGCAGCAATGATTTCATGTCCGGCAATTTTTTACGCAACGTATTCACCACATCTAAGGTCGATGCATCAGCAGTTTTCACAACAGGAATATAAACCGAGCGCTTGCCGTTGACCAATGCATAATCGACCGTTACATCCGCAGCATCTGCAACTCGCGCAACATCTTTCACGAAGATGGTTGTTGAGCCATTGCTTTTTACCGGAATATCATTGAACTGTTCCACTTTATCTTCCAAAGAATTAATTGTGGTGAGATACATCATGCTATCTACCCGCAAATTTCCTGCTGGTGTAATCGCATTATTTTTCACCACAGCTTCCACCACTTCGTCCGGAGAAAGATTGAATGTGCGCAATTTTTGCGGGTCAACATTAATCACCACTGTTCTTGCATTGGAACCGAATGGCGGAGCAGACGACATTCCAGGCACCGTTGCAAAGAGCGGACGGATGCGTGTCAGCGCAATATCAAAAATATCTTTGAGTGACCTTGTTTTGCTGGAGAAAACCAACTCACCAACAGGCAATGATGATGCATCGAAACGGATTACCTGTGGTGGCAATGAGCCCGGCGGAAAAAATGCAGACACACGGTTCACCTGTAATGCCACCTGCGCCGATGCTTCAGCCATGTTGGTGTTTTCATAAAATGTCAGTTTGATTAATGACAAGCCCTGCACATTTTTGCTTTCGATATTTTTTATACCATTGATATATAAAAACTGATCCTGCATTCTTGTTGCAAAAAAACCTTCCATCTGTTTGGGCGACATGCCACCATATTGCTCAATCACATAAATAGTCGGAAGATTGAGTTTCGGGAAAATATCAATCGGTATTGAACGGATGGCTACCACAGAAAATAACAAAAGACCCATGAACAACACGAGCACTGTTATTGGTCTTTTTAAAGCTGCACGTACCATGAATTATTTTTTAATTGATTGAATGAATAAATCCAGATTGCCGGTTGCTGCTGCTTTGTCCAGATTGGCGAGCAGCCAGTCGCTGAGCGTTTGCACATAATCTGATTGTGCACGATACAATACAAAAGATGCATTCGTCAAATCAATCAGGTTAATGATGCCCGCTTTGTACTGCGCTGTTTTTTGATTGTAAGTGTCCTGCGAAGATTTTATCTGCACCGGAATCTCAAACAAATTTTTTGTAGCTGTTTGAATCGCCTCTTCAGCCTGATTGTTTACATTTTGCAGCGAAAGTTGTTGCTGCTGCAAATCATAATCGCTCGCAACTGTGTTATAATGATTGATAGCAAGTTTATCTTTCCGATGCACCACATTAAATAAATCGTACACGAAAGTTGCTCCCAACATATAGTTGAACCGCTGATAGCCGAAGCCTTCGCCAAGTGATTTGTAATTGCCTGCATAATCGATACTCGAACCTCTTGCCCATCCTGTGGCGTTGAGATAAACACGCGGCAAATAACTTTTCTTCACTAAGTTTTCTGTTTGCTTATATAACAATTCCTGTTTGCTATAATAATCAATCAACGGGTTATTCAAACTATCCGCATAATTGCTGTGCGATAAAATATCCAACGCATTCAAATAATTTTTTGTCTGAGAAGTATCAATCAAAAAATAGCCAGGCGAAATCCCGGTCAGGTAAGAAAGCTGCTGCTGTTGCTGACGGATTTGTCCGTCTATTTGATTATAAGTGATTCTGCTTTTCGATAATTCTGCCATTGCCAGAGATGAATCAGCACCTGCTTTTATACCGCTTCTCGTTACCGCCTGAATCACTTTATAAATTGCTTCATATCGGTTCACATTTTCTTTTTCAATCGATAACTGAAACTGGTTTTTTAAAATGTCGAAATATAATTTTCCGACACGCCATTTCAGCAAATACTTTTCTCTTTCCAAATCCGCTTGCGTAAGATTTGAATATGCTTTTGCATTTTCTAATCTCGCTTTCTTCAAACCAAAATCAAGCAGTTCATATTGGCTCTGAAAAATGGCAATATTGCCAACAGCAGATTGGTAATCATTTGAAGGATGAATGCCGCTTGATGTGGAAGGAATAATCCCATAAGACAAATAAGAACCAGGAAGAGAATTATCAGTTCCCAGATTCAATTCATCTGCAATAAAAGCACTCGGCAAAAAAGAATGTTTTGCATCTATAATATTTGCTTTCGAGGCATCTACCAATGCTTGTTTTTGCAATAGCACCGGCATGTGATGCATAGCAGAATCTGTGAAATCCGATAATGAATAATTTTTTTGCTGCGCATGAGCAGCATTCATAAACAACGCTGATATACACAATATCAAACAGGTTGTTTTGCATGGAAAAACCATGAAATAATTTTTAATGAATAAATAAATTCGAAGAAAAAAGAAAGGATTAAGAAATCACAGGCGGTCCGCGAAGCGAAGAAGTGATTATGCCAAGGCTGGCAAAATATTTATCAGTAGTATAAAATTTGTTTTTGACCTCTGCAAAAACAGCCTGAACCTGAAAATCGCTGAAAGAAATATTAACCGCGTCCTGCGGATGGAAACGCTTATTCAGATAAGATAAGTTCTTGCTCTTCTTTGTATCTTTTTGCGAAATGTATACCTTATCAGAGAGAGTTTTAGATGCAGCAATTTTCTTATAACTATCTAAATCTAAAGATTGAAGCGAATGAGAAGAAGTGTATCTCAAAAAAAGCTGAACGCTGAAAAAAGCAAAATAAACTGCCAGCAAAAGCAGCTTGAAGAAAAGCCGGACATATCCTTTTTTATCAGCGACCATGGAAAACAAAGATATGTAAACCCTGTTCTTATTCATACGGCTGAAAAAACTTACTGTTAGTTTTAACAAAACTATCAACAATAATTCTATTTTTACTTCAAATTATACTGCATGGCGCTTAATTCTATCATGAAAATTTTTATGCCGAAGGATAGGGTTTTCTATTCTTTGTTTGAAGAAATAGCAGACGGTGTTTCGGTGATGGGCAAACTGATGAAAGAGCTTGTTTCAGAAACCGATTACGATAAAAGAGCTTCCATTATTTCAAGAATTGAAGATCAGGAACACGTGAATGATGATTTAACGCATCGCGTTTTCACCGAGCTCGGGAGAAATTTCATTACGCCATTTGACCGTGAAGACATTCATTATCTCGCCACTTCGCTCGATGATATCTGCGATTATATTTATGCTACCGCGAAGAAAATTAATTTCTATAAAGTGAACCCAAACGATACGGGCATCCAGAAAATGGCCGACCTGATTGATCAAGGTGCTGAACAAATCAGAATTGCAGTGAAGGAATTGCGCAACATGAAAAACATGCGGAATATCACAGATGCGCTGGTAAAAGTGAACAGCATCGAAAATCAGGCAGATGATATTTTTGATATGAGCATTGAGCGCTTGTTCGAAACAGAACCTGATGCAAAAGAAGTCATCAAAAAAAGAGAGATTTATCAGGTGATGGAAATCGTTACCGATAAATGCGAAGACGCTGCTAACGTGATTGAATCTATCATTATTAAATATGCTTAATTAGCAAATGTGAAAATGTGCGGATGTGCGAATGAAGCCGCCATCAAATTCGCACATCCGCACATCAATAAATTCGCAAATTAACCGCTTATGTCTTTTCTGGTCGTTATTATCGTTCTTGCTTTGGTTTTTGATTATATCAACGGCTTTCATGATGCTGCCAATTCAATCGCAACAATTGTTTCAACAAAAGTTTTAACGCCATTTCAAGCGGTGCTGTGGGCAGCGATTTTCAATTTTGCTGCTTTTTTTATTTCAAAATATTATTTCGGTGAATTCAAAATCGGCAACACGATTGCCAAATCAGTGAACGAACATTTCATCACGCTTAACGTTATTCTTGCCGGATTACTAGCTGCTATTTCCTGGAATCTGCTGACGTGGTGGTTTGGAATTCCTTCCAGTTCATCGCACACTTTGCTTGGTGGTTTTATGGGGGCAGCACTAACACATGCTGGCGGTTTTTCAGTGGGCGGAAAAAGTGTAATTGTGTATGCAAAAGTTATCCCTACTTTTTTATTTATTTTTTTAGCGCCGATTATCGGAATGATTATCGGCTATGTGATTTCCATCATCATTATTAATATATGCCGAAGGGCAAATCCGTATAAAGCTGACAACTGGTTCAGAAGATTGCAGTTGGTTTCATCAGCATTATTCAGTCTTGGGCATGGCGGCAATGATGCACAGAAAGTCTTGGGCATTATTGCAGCAGCTATGGTCGCGAACGGTGATTTGCATAATATAAAAGATGTACCCAATTGGGTTCCTTTTGCATGTTTCACAGCTATTGCACTCGGAACAATGAGCGGAGGATGGAAGATTGTGAAAACAATGGGAACACGCATCACGAAAGTTACTCCGCTCGAGGGTGTGAGTGCAGAAACTGCCGGGGCAATCACATTGTTTCTAACCGAAAAGTTAGGCATTCCTGTAAGCACAACACATACTATCACAGGCTCAATTATTGGTGTTGGCGCTACTAAAAGGCTTTCTGCTGTTCGTTGGGGAGTTACTATAAACCTACTCTGGGCTTGGATTTTAACGATTCCGGTGAGTGCGCTTCTCGCTGCTGTTTACTATTTCATTTTCCATTTGATAAAGCACAATTTCTTTCATTAAGAGATTTCCCACGACGAGCGCATCGAAGGCAACGAAACAAAGAATTATCAATGGCAACATGCTTTCAAAAAATCAAATAAAAATTCAAAATTTCTTTGCCTCAGTCGTATTCTTTGCGGTCGTTGCGTGAAATGTATTTGCATGAAATAATAACCTTTTTTATTATTCGTCAATCTTTACTACTTTGCCTGCCGTTTAAACGGTGCTATGAAAGGAATTATTCTTGCAGGAGGCTCGGGAACAAGGCTTCACCCAATAACTTATGCTATCAGTAAACAGATTATGCCTGTTTATGATAAGCCGATGATTTATTATCCGCTTTCTACTTTGATGATGGCAGGAATCAATGAGATTTTGATTATCTCAACACCTCACGACCTTCCTCTTTTTAAAAAACTATTTGGTGATGGCTCGCAATTTGGGCTGAAGATTTCTTATGCCGAACAGCCTTTGCCTAATGGGCTTGCGCAAGCTTTTGTGATTGGTGAAAAATTTATTGGAAAAGATAATGTGGCACTTGTTCTCGGTGATAATATTTTTTATGGGTCAGGTCTTGGCAAGCAGCTTGAAAAAAATACAAAACCTGATGGCGGGATTGTGTATGCTTATCATGTCAGCGATCCTGAAAGATATGGTGTTGTTGAATTTGATAAAGAAATGAACGCGATTTCTATTGAAGAAAAACCTGCAAAACCCAAAAGCAATTATGCAGTTCCCGGATTATATTTTTATGATAACAATGTGGTGGAGATTGCAAAAAGTCTGAAACCTTCTCCTCGCGGAGAATATGAAATTACTGATGTGAACAAAGAATATCTGAGACAAGGCAAATTGAAAGTTTCGATTATGGATCGAGGAACTGCTTGGCTCGACACAGGAACATTTGATTCATTAATGCAAGCCTCGCAATTTGTGCAGGTGATCGAACAAAGACAAGGAATCAAGATTGCATGCATTGAAGAAATTGCATACAGAAAAGGTTTTATTAATAAAGCACAGGTTGAAGCAATGGCAAAGCCACTTTTGAAAAGTGGTTATGGAGAATATTTATTACAAGTGATTAATAACTCTTAATGATGGGAAAAAAAATTCTGGTTACCGGTGGTTGTGGTTTTATTGGTTCGCATACAATTGTTGACCTTGTTGAAAATGGGTTTGATGTAGTTTCAGTTGATAACAACTCTCGTTCTAACCCGAGAATATTGGAAGGTGTAGAAAAAATTACAGGCAAGAAAATAAAAAATTACAAAGTCGACCTTTGCAATTTTGATGACACATTTGCTATTTTTCAGGAGAATGATGACATTGCCGGCATTGTTCATTTTGCAGCGTACAAAGCAGTTGGTGAATCAGTAGAACAGCCGTTGATGTATTTTGAAAACAATATCGTTTCTCTAATTAATCTGCTGAAATGTGTGCAGGAATTCAACATACCGAATTTTGTTTTCTCTTCTTCATGCACAGTTTATGGAAATCCTGATGAAATCCCTGTCACTGAAAAAACAGTCCCCAAGCCTGCTGAATCGCCTTATGGTTATACAAAGCAAATGGGCGAACAAATCATCAACGAGTTTTCAAAAGCTGCAAACAGCAAATGCATTTTGCTGAGATATTTCAATCCGGTTGGAGCACATCCAAGCATTCTGATTGGAGAATTGCCAATTGGAAAGCCAGCGAATCTTGTTCCGGCTATTACACAAACAGCGATTGGGAAAATCCCGCAGATGCATGTTCACGGCAATGACTATCCTACAAGAGATGGTTCATGCATCCGCGACTATATTCATGTAAGCGATATTGCGCACGCTCATACATTAGCACTTCAATATTTATTGGCTAATAAAAACAGCTTGCGCTGTGAAGTGTTCAATCTCGGCACAGGTGAAGGCGTAACAGTTCTCGAAGCTATCAAAGCATTTGAAAAAGTGAGTGGCGTTGCATTGAATTACACAATTGGTCCGCGCCGTCCGGGAGATGTGATTGCGATTTATGCAAACAACCATCTTGCGAAAACAAAATTAGGCTGGAGCACAAAATATTCATTGGAAGATATGATGCTCACAGCGTGGAAATGGGAGCAGAAATTAAAAGTGGATGAGAAGTTTTATAATGGAAAACATTCACAATTGAATTAGAAGGATTTCACGCAACGAGACAACGAATGCCACGAATGCAAAGTTGTAATTGTTAGTTTTATTTGAAACATTTTATTTTTGCCGTTCAAAGCTTAATCATAAAAATCATTTCAATCAGAAGTACATGTTAAAAGATATTCAGGTTACCGGAAAAAAAGATACCCGCAGCGGATTTGGTGATGGCATTGTTGAAGCAGCTAGAAAAAACCCAAACATCACGGCATTGACTGCAGATTTAGCCGGTTCGTTGAAACTGCAGCAGTTTATCAAAGAATTTCCTGAACGTTTTTTTCAGTGTGGCATTGGTGAAGCAAATATGATGGGCATTGCAGCAGGCATGACAATTGGTGGCAAGATTCCTTTTACAACTACTTTCGCAAATTTTTCAACAGGAAGAGTATATGACCAGATTCGCCAATCGATTGCTTACTCAGGAAAAA
>Ga0209060_10002058_pt1 | contig 19784 bp, 14 predicted proteins | sample Coa_R1_8_FD_187155 | JGI IMG/M metagenome (GOLD analysis project Ga0209060, IMG submission 187155) | Surface soil microbial communities from Centralia Pennsylvania, which are recovering from an underground coalmine fire - Coalmine... | ecosystem: Environmental > Terrestrial > Soil >...
TAAAGCCGGCTTTGGCAAGTACTTTAGGCATTCCACCGGGCACGGAGTAGGGCTTGAGATCCATGAGAGCCCCCGTGTGGCGGATGGGCAGAAAGAGATCCTGCAGCCCGGGATGGTCATCACCATCGAGCCCGGGGTATACTTCCCCGGCAAATGGGGGATCAGGATCGAGGACATGGTAGTGGTGAACGCCGGAGGTTGTGAGGTGCTGACTCCGACGAGTAAGGCTTTCTTAGCAGTCTAGTCTTCTTGGCTTCAGCCAGTTAATATCAGCCGGGGCTTGATCCACACCCGGCATGTAGGCGTGCCCCTCGGGCGTGCGGCGGGGATAAGGAAACGGTCCCACCATACACGAATGAATCAAAAAGAGCTGAAAGAACTAATTGAGTTCTTAATCGAAAAGGACATAGCCGAGTTCGAACTGGAGCGCGGCGATGTCAAAGTGAAGATAAAACGAGCCGGCGAGCACACCGTCGTGCATTCGCATGCTGAGCCACGGTTTTATGCCGTGCCTCCGGTGGCGCCGAGCCCGGTGCATGAGATGGTGGCCGCCCCGGCCGCAGCTCCTCCACCTGCGGCCGCGGCACCTCCTCCCGAAGAAGCACTACACGCGGTCAAATCTCCGATTGTGGGGACGTTCTACGAAGCACCGTCGCCGGGAGCACCCCCGTTCGTGAAGGTGGGAGACACGGTGGAAGTGGGACAGGTGCTTTGCATCGTCGAGGCGATGAAGCTGCTCAATGAGATTGAGTCGGACGTGGCCGGAGAAATCGTTAAGAAACTAGCGTCCAACGGACAGCCGATTGAGTACGGCCAGGAATTGTTTTCGATCAGGCCGAAGAAGTGAAGCGGCAATACCTCATTGTTGATTGTTGATTTTTGATTGCTGATTGACCCCCTGATGGTCTGGGCAAGGTTTTCAATCAACAATCATTAATCATCAATCAACAATTTTTTGTGAAGGCGTAAAGCAGGTTCATGTTCAAGAAGATTCTGATTGCGAATCGCGGAGAGATTGCGCTGCGCGTGATTTGCGCATGCAAAGAGCTGGGCATCCGCACGGTTGCGATTTACAGTGAGGCTGACCGCAATTCTCTGCCCGTTCGTTTTGCCGATGAGGCGATTTGCATTGGTCCGCCGCAACTGGCACATAGCTATCTGAATATTCCGGCAGTGATCAGCGCGGCTGAGATCGCGAATGTTGAGGCGATCCACCCGGGTTACGGCCTGCTCGCCGAAAACGCGAACTTCGCTGAAGTCTGCGAGATGAGTGGCATTAAGTTCATCGGTCCGCGCCCGGAAGTGACGCGTTTGATGGGCGAGAAAGAAAAAGCTCGCGCGGCGATGAAGAAGGCGGGCGTGCCAATCCTGCCAGGATCCGACGGCATTGTCGCCAGCGAAGGCGAGGCGCTCGAGTGGGCTAAGCAAGTCGGATTCCCAGTGATTATGAAGGCCTCCGCTGGAGGCGGCGGGCGCGGCATGCGCATCGTCCGCAATGAAGAAGAATTGCCCGGGCTCTACAAAGCCGCACAGGCCGAGGCGGCGGGCGCGTTCGGCAATGGCGATCTCTACATGGAAAAGTATGTGGAGCATCCGCGGCACATTGAATTTCAGGTGCTGGCCGACGAGCATGGGAATGTGGTCAGCTTGGGCGAGCGCGAGTGTTCGATTCAGCGGCGGCATCAGAAACTGCTGGAAGAGTCGCCTTCGACGCAGGTCACTCCGGAGTTGCGCAAAGAAATCGGCGACGTTTTAGTCAAGTCGCTGGCAGCGATCGGATACTGGAATGCCGGGACGATCGAGTTTTTGATGGACAAGGATCGGCGGCTGCACTTCATCGAGATGAACACGCGCATCCAGGTGGAACATCCCGTGACTGAGATGGTGACGGATGTCGATCTGGTGAAGAGCCAGATCATGATTGCGGCGGGTGCGAAGATGGCGGATGTGTTGCACGGACCGATCGTGCATCGTGGGCATTCGATCGAGTGCCGCATTAATGCGGAGCATCCAGAGAAGTTCACGCCGTCGGCGGGGAAGATCACGGCATTCCATCCGGCGGGGGGAACCGGGGTTCGCGTCGATACCGCGGCTTATGCGGAAGGAGTGATTCCTCCGTACTACGATTCGCTGATCGCGAAGCTGATCGTTCGTGCCAAAGATCGAGACGAAGCTATCTCACGAATGGCACGCGCGCTGGAGATGTTCATCGTCGAGGGAATTTACACGACGATTCCGCTGCACCGGAAGATTTTGGCAGACCCCGATTTCAGGGCAGGGAACTTCGATACGGGATTTATTGAACGATTCCTGGCGAAGAACGGGAAGTAGTTTCGTAGCTCGACGATGCGAAACCTCTTGGCTAACTCCGACCTATTGAGATGGGCGTTTTCTATTGGTGTGCCTGCGCTTTCTGGGTTTGTCGGAGTGGTTCTGGGAGCATGGTTGACGGCACGAAGAGAACGAGTTCATCGACGATACGAGTTCCGTGTGCAGCAACTCCGTGATTTCTATTCTCCCCTGCTCGGGCTTCGTGCGGAAGTGCGAGCGCGGGGCGAGCATCGGGAACACATTCATGGGCTGGCCGACGCTGCGTGGCAGCGCCTCTGCTCGGAGGCACGTCAAGGGAGGGACAACCCTGAGGAGCTGCTGAATCTGCAAAGAAACAGGTGGCCGGAGTTCGAGGCGGTGATTAGGTACGATGATCGGCAGTTAGCCGAGCAACTAGTTCCTACCTGCCGGAAGATGTTGTTGGTATTTCGAGACAATTTATGGCTTGCGGAACCCGAAACGCGTTCCTATTTTGGTGAACTGCTGAAATTTGTGGATGTCTGGGACGGGTGGCTGGCCAATAGCATTCCTGTTGAGGTTGTTAACGCCACGGGACAGAAAGAGGCAAGCCTACAGCCGTTGTATCAACATCTGGAAAGCACGCACGACGAACTTAGAAATCACTTGTCAAAAGGTGTTCTCTAGACGGCCCGTTTCAAGCTTTGATGATTCTGATTCCACGTCTTTACGCGATCATCGATTCGACCGCGCATTCGAATACTGAGTATCTAGCTGCGTTTGCTCAGGAACTTGTCGCCGCTGGTTGCACCCTCTTGCAGTACCGCAACAAGTCTGGCAATGCGCGGGTGATGCTGGAGCAGGCGCGTGAGTTGGGCAGAGTTCGCAGGCAAAATCCCCACTTCTCCCAACGTCAGGGAGAAATGGGGCACCCATATTCTGATCGGACCGGGAATTCTGTGAGGCTGATCATGAACGACCGGGCTGACCTCTGTCTGGCCGCTGATTTTGATGGTGTACACGTCGGGCAGGATGACCTATCACCCGAGGCCGTACGGGCGATCATTGGCCCGGATCGCTGGCTCGGCGTTTCTACTCACAATCCTGAGCAGTTACGCGAGGCGGATCTGACCTCAGCCGACTATCTGGCGATCGGGCCCGTTTTTGCCACCTCCAGCAAGGAAAAGCCTGACCCCGTGGTTGGCCTCGACGGGGTGCGCCGGGCGCGGGCTTTGACCCAGAAGCCGTTGGTTGCCATCGGAGGCATAACCCGGGCAAATGCCGCTTCGGTCATTGAAGCGGGGGCCGATTCGGTGGCCGTGATATCGGATCTATTGCGGGATCCCCGCAAATCAGCAGAGGAATTTTTCCGCATTCTGAGGTAAAGTCATTTAGATTTTGCACGAGGCTTGCCGCGAGACCTCAGGGGCTAAAGCCCTTTTTCTAACGGTCCTTTGCGGCACGGCTCAAAGCCGTGCCCTTCCCGATTCGCGTCGGCTCACTCGCTCGTGCAGGGGGTATTTCTGAGCACTTCGACAACGCAGCCGGCCGCCAGCAGCGACTGGGAGATTCACAGTCATCAGGATAAGGAACTGGTCCAGGTATTGGGCCTGACCAGCGCAACCATGCTGGTGATCGGATCGATGATCGGTTCCGGCATCTTTATTGTGTCGGCTGAAATCGGCCGTGAAGTCGGTTCGCCTGCACTGCTGATCGGGGCGTGGACCGTTACCGGGTTCATGACCATCGCGGCGGCGCTCTGCTATGGCGAACTCGCCGCCATGATGCCGCGGGCCGGTGGGCAATATGTTTATCTGCGCGAGGCCCTGGGACCGCTGTGGGGATTCCTTTACGGGTGGACGCTGTTTCTGGTGATTCAGACCGGAACGATCGCAGCCGTGGGCGTTGCATTTGGCAAGTTTCTGGGTGTCTTCTTTCCTTCGATTTCCTCGACGAACTGGATTCTTCACCTTTGGAAGGTACCGCCGATCCCGATCGGACCCATGGTGCTGGGCAACATGGACGTCGGGATCAACACGCAGAATCTGATGGCGATTCTGCTGACGATCCTGCTGTCGCTTATTAACGTCCTGGGAGTCAGGACGGGCGCGGCTATTCAGAACATTTTCACCACGGCGAAAGTGCTGGCGCTGTTCGGACTCGCTGCGCTGGGATTCGCTTTCGGGCGGAACCCACAAGCGATTTTGGCCAATTTCCACGGGAATTTCTGGCACAACGCTGGGCTGGGCGCGCAACACGCCGTGCAGGTCGGAGTAGGCGGACCGATCGTCATGGTAGGTACGCTGACGATCCTTGCGGTGGCGCAAGTAGGATCGCTGTTTTCGGCGGACGCGTGGAACAATGTTACGTTCACCGCCGGCGAGGTGAAGAATCCCAGCCGTAATCTGCCGATTTCGTTGGCTCTCGGAACCGGCATTGTCATCGCACTGTACATCGCCTGCAACTTCGTTTACCTGATTGCGTTGCCCTTCCACGGCGTAGAGGGCGCGACAGATATCATTGGCCGGGGCATAACGCACGCGGCCGAGGACAGAGTGGCAACGGCAGTGATGACGCAGATGTTCGGATCGATTGGTGGCAGCTTAATGGCAGCGGCCATCATGATTTCGAGCATTGGGTGCATGAACGGGCTGATCCTCTCCGGGGCGCGCGTCCACTACGCTATGGCGAAAGACGGGTTGTTCTTTCGCAATGTCGCAAAGTTGCATCCTACTTATAAGACGCCCGCAGTTTCGCTGATGGTACAGATGGTTTGGACCTGCGTCCTGTGCATCTCGGGCAGCTACGGACAGCTTCTGGACTACATCATTTTCGCAGTGCTCGTGTTTTACATTCTTACGATCGTTGGACTGTTTGTGCTGCGGAGGACGCGTCCGGACGCGGTCCGGCCGTATAAGGCGGTGGGGTATCCGGTGCTGCCGGCCATTTATATTGTTATGGCTTTGTTTATCGATGTCGTACTATTGCGCTACAAACCGCAGTTCACCTGGCCGGGGCTGATCGTGGTGCTGTTAGGGATTCCGGTTTATTATGCGTGGTCCCGAAACAGCAGTAGAGCGACGCCGGTGTAGCTGACGGGGTTTTGACAATCTGTGCTTCTGCCCGTGTTGTTATAGACCGGGTTCTCATCAACAAGGAGACTGCAATCGCATGTCGAATCTGCTGGCCACCAAGCCGCTGCAAACACTGATGAAGGAAGCCGAGGAGACCGGCGAACATAGCCTGCGCCGCGCTCTCGGACCGATCAACCTGCTGACGCTCGGAATCGGCGCCATCATTGGCGCAGGAATCTTCGTCATCACGGGACAGGCCGCGGCGCAGTTTGCCGGGCCGGCGATTCTGTTTTCCTTCATCCTCGCGGGAATTGCGTGCGCGTTTGCCGGTCTCTGCTACGCGGAATTTGCGTCGATGATTCCCATTGCTGGCAGCGCCTACACGTATTCTTACGCAACGCTGGGAGAGTTGGTCGCCTGGATCATCGGCTGGGACCTAATTCTGGAATATGCGTTCGGTGCGGCCACTGTCGCAGTCGGCTGGAGCGGACATCTTCGAGCGTTTCTGAAAGACATTGGCATGGGCCTTCCGCCAATGCCTCACTCTAATCTCACGTTATTTGGAAAAGCAGTCCACGTTAACTTCGACTACATCGGATTCCTGATCATTGTTGTCATCACGACGATTCTTGTGATTGGCATTAAGGAGTCGGCCAACTTCACAACTGCCATCGTGATTCTCAAAGTGGCGGTCGTTTGCGTTTTTATCGCTTTGGCCGGAGCCTTCCTGTTTAAGCACAACGGGCAGCCGAACCACTGGCATCCGTTTATTCCAGCCAACACGGGCGAGACCGGGCAGTTCGGATGGTCGGGCATTTTGCGCGGGGCGGGAGTTGTCTTCTTCGCCTACATCGGATTCGACGCGGTTTCCACCGCGGCGCAAGAAGCCAAGAATCCGAAGAAGGATATGCCCTTTGGCATTCTCGGATCGCTCGTCATCTGCACAGTTCTTTATATCCTCGTTTCGGGTCTTCTCACCCGTCTCGTTCCTTACACCGAGCTTAACGTTCCGGACCCGGTGGTGGTCGGAATCCGTGTAACGGGGCAGCAGTGGGCGACCTTCCTTGTGGAACTGGGGGCCATCGCAGGCCTCGCGACTGTGATGCTGGTGATGTTGCTCGGACAATCCCGCGTTTTTTACTCCATGTCGCGCGACGGCTTGCTCTGGCCATGGGCAAGCAAGATTCATCCCAAATTCCGCACGCCATATCTCAGTTCGATTGTGGTCGGCTTGTTCGTGGCGGTGCTTGCCATGCTGGTGCCACTCAGTGTCTTGGACGAAATGACCAGCGTGGGAACCCTGCTGGCCTTCATGCTGGTGAGCGCAGGTGTGTGGGTCATGCGTCGCACTCATCCCGAACTGAATCGACCGTTCCGCACGCCTTGGGTTCCGGTGGTGCCGATCCTGGCGATCGCGCTTTCTGGAGCGCTCATTTACGGGCTGTCGCCCGCAACGAAATGGCGCCTGGTCATTTGGCTAGTGATCGGCCTAGTGATCTATTTCAGCTATGGGCGCAAACATAGCAAAGTGCAGATTACGATCTCGAATGGCGCGGCATCAGCGCCGGCAGCACGGTCTATGGCCGACTGATTTTTCTGTCGTGGAACTCCAACGACCTTCCGCACTGCGCGGAGGGTCGTTTTGTTTTATAGTCGTGTCGAAGCGACGGCGGTGTGATCAGCAGATCTCTTCTCGATTCTCTTTACTGGCCACTGATCACCAGCCACTAACCACTGGTTCTCGATGAAAGCTTTCCGCAATCTGCGAACGATTGGCCTGTTGCTAGTGGTGGTTGTAGCGGCAGGGACCGTCGGATTCCATCTCATCGAGGGCTGGACATGGTTCGACGGTTTCTACATGGTGGTCACGACGCTGACCACGATTGGATATCAAGAGGTGCATCCACTTTCACATGCGGGACGCATCTTCAACGTGTTTGTGATTCTTGCGGGAGTCTCGCTCGTGTTGTTAGGCGTCGGGGCACTGAGTCAAGCTTTGCTAGAATTCGAGCTGCAAAGCTTCTTCGGAAGGCGACGCATGGAGCGCGAGATCGGGCGTTTGGACAGCCACTTCATCATCTGTGGCATGGGACGCGTAGGCCGTAGCGTGGCGCGGGAGTTGTCGCGAAAGCCGGCGCCATTTGTCATGATCGAAAATGCCGAAGCGAAGCGACAGCGCTACGTTTCGGAGAATTGGCTGGTCATTGCCGGAGACGCTACCCAGGAAGAGACGTTGCGGCAGGCGCAAATCGACCGCGCCAGCGGGTTGATCGCCGCTACAACCACCGATGCGACGAATCTGTATATTGTGCTCACCGCGCGTGGACTCAATCCGCGACTGAAGATCATCGCGCGAGCAAGCGAGGATGCGGCCGAGAAACATTTGCTGACCGCTGGGGCGGATTCGGTCGTCTCTCCATATTCGTTTGCCGGGCAGCGCATTGCACAATCGCTTCTGCGTCCACATGTTGTTACTTTCCTCGATACTGCAACGACTCATCTCGGCATGGATCTCGAGATCGGCGAAATTCATATCACGCCCGAGTCTGCATTCGCGGGAAAGACTCTCGAAACTTCACGCATCCGGCAGGAACGTGGCGTGATTGTGCTGGCCATCAAGCGGAATGATGCGATGCGCTTCAACCCAGCTCCGGATGAGCGCATCGAATCCGGCGACTGCCTCATCGCGATGGGCGAGCCAGCGCAACTGCGCGAACTCGAGCAGACTGCAGCCACTTCATGAGAACGGATTTCCAATGAAAATTGTGACGGCCGCGGAAATGCGCGAGATCGACCGCGCCACCAGCCAGAAGTTCGGAGTACCATCGCTCACGCTGATGGAGAATGCCGGCACGGCGGTGGCGGATCACGTAAGCGCGTTTCAGTGCGGCAATGAAAGGATTGTTGTTCTATGCGGAAAAGGTAATAACGGCGGAGACGGTTTCGTAGCCGCACGGTTGCTCCACGAAAAAGGGAGGTCGGTTCAAGTCATTCTGCTTGCCGATCCTGCAGAGTTGAAGGGTGACGCAGCGGTGATGTATGGAAAAGTGCCGATGCCCGCGGTGATCGTGCGATCGAGTGACGAATTAAAGAGCGAGCGCGTACGCGAGTTGTTGTCCGCCGATGTGTATATCGATGCGATTCTGGGGACGGGATTCAAGCCTCCGGTCAGCGGTCTTTATGCGGATGCGATCTCTGCAATCAATGCCAGCGATGCAATGGTGGTTGCGGTTGATATTCCTTCCGGTGCAGATGCCGACGCAATGGGCCCGCAGCAAGGAACCATCGCACGGGCTGATGAGGTCGTGACTTTTACAGCGCCGCGCCCCGCGCATGTTTTCAGCCTATTGAGCGAAGGCCCGACTTACGTGGCGAATATCGGATCGCCCGAGGAAGCGATCGTCTCGTCATTGCAACTCAATTTGATTCATCCGCGTGATTTTGCGGCGCTGATCGGGCCACGTCCAGCGGAATCGAACAAGGGCAGCTACGGGCATGTATTGATCGTTGGGGGATCCGTCGGCAAAGCTGGATCGGTGGCAATGGCTGGGATGGCTGCACTGCGCACTGGTGCTGGGCTATCAACTGTGGCAACTGCAAAGTCGGCGCTATCAACGGTTGCTGGATTCTATCCGGAACTCATGACTGAGCCCTTACCCGAAACCGATGCAGGCACCATTTCGACGAGCGCTGGCGTCCGCATTGAAGAACTGATGAAGAGCATGAGCGTGGTTGCGATCGGTCCCGGAATCTCGCGCGACCCGCACACGGCGACTCTAGTGCGAGCGCTGGTGTCGCATCACAAGACTCCCATGGTCGTCGACGCGGACGGGCTCAACGCGTTTGAGGGACACACGGACGAGTTGAATGGAAACGGAAGGACGTTGGTAATTACTCCACACCCCGGCGAGATGGCGAGGCTTGTGGGGTGTTCGATCCCTGACGTTCAAAAAGATCGGCTCGGTGTTGCGCGAAAGTTTGCACGCGAGCATGAGTCGATTGTTGTGCTGAAGGGGCATCGAACATTGGTGGTGCAGCCTGATGGCGAGGCTTGGGTGAATACGACTGGGAATCCGGGTATGGCAACTGGTGGAACGGGAGATATTCTGACTGGAATGGTTGCTGCTATGCTCGCGCAGGAGAAGAGGGCACAAGACCTGAAGAGTGCGCTGCTTGCGGTTTGTGCGGCGGTGCATTTGCATGGTCTGGCTGGTGATGTGATGCGAGGCATCGTGGGGGAGCAATCGCTGGTGGCTACGGACCTGCTGCAAGGATTGCCGGACGCATTCGAACGGGCGAGGGCGGCAGCGGAAAACAAGTTCGTCGGCTGGGACGGGTAAAGTCGCTTTGTCATCCTGAGCGTAGGAGGACGGCGAAGCACCGTCCTCCGGAGTCGAAGGATCTCTACCCGCACAAATGCTTTGTCGCTGCACGTAGGTATTCTCTGTACACATCGGAACGTTAGAACTCCTCACGACGCCGATTGCGTTGTACGCAGGTAGGGATCCTTCGACTCCGCCGGCTCTCCGCTTTGCGGAGTGTCGGCTGCGCTCAGGATGACATTGCTCAGCGAGAATGCGGCAGGTGGATTGTCTTTCCCTCTTTAGCTGAGCGACGTGCGGAATCGAGGATTTCCGTCACGGTTACGTTCGTGTCCAACGATGAAAGCGGTTCTTCTTTCGCACCATCCAGAACCACCGCTCTCAGGTAGGTCATAGAATCGTCATACGGCGCCGGGATGGGCTTGGCTGCGATCTGTGTTTCCTGATTCTCTCCTGCACGGCGTACGCGGATGTCGTCTTTCTTGACTGTTATTGCGTATCCGTTCTGCCCATAGACTTCCATGTCTTTCCGGTCGAAGGGCCAGTTCCACGAGGCTTGAATGATCGCCTGAGCTTTGGGGTACGTGAGGATGATTGTGGCCTCGTCATCCACCTTCGAATAAACCTCCGGCTTGATCTGCTGCGTGATCGCTGTAACCGACTGCGGGCGTTCGCTATTCATCAGCCAGGTCATCAGGTCCGCGCCGTAGCATCCGAAGTCGAAGAGTGCGCCGGCGCCGTTGAGTTTCGGATCGGTAAGCCACGCAAGGAACTCTGGTTCAACGCCGATTTCTTTGGGTCCTCTGTGGCCATCGTGCACAACGACTTTCCGGACATCGCCCAGCGCACCTTCGCGAACCAGGTCGTATGCCGCGTGATTGCTTCGATACCAGGAGGTCTCGTAATTCACGAGCACATGGATATTGCCGGCCTGAGCGGCTTTTTGGATCGCGAGCGCGTCCTCAAAGCTGACCGCCAGCGGCTTTTCCATCATCACTTGAACACCGTGCCGGGCGCAGATCTCGACGACTTTTCGATGGTCGAGGGTATTTGTGTACGCCAGCACTGCTTGCGGATGTGCCTTGGCGATCATCTCTTCCAGACTGGAAAACAGGCGGGAGCTGTCGAAACCGTATGTGGCGCCTGCCTGGGCCAGTAGTTGTGCGTCTGGTTCCGCCATGCCGACAATCTCGATCGCAGGGCTGTGGCCGGAGTATTTGAAGAATCCGTCCACGTGCCCATGCACGAGGCCAACGATGCCGACACGCAGGCGCGGAGGAGTCTGTGCAGAGGATGACGGAGCGTATGAAACCACGCCAGCAACCAGCAGAAGAAGAGCCAGAGAAATAGTCGATGACATTCAGGTCCCTCGGAAGTTCGTTCAGATACTAATGCATGCGCGGGAGGGAAAGAGGAATGGCCGCTGCCTGTCTGTTCGGACATTAATCACAGAGTAAACAGCTGTTAAGCCGTTTAGTTCATACATTTTGGGAGCGTCCACTTGCGGCTTGTAGAGCGGAATTCGGACAGGGGGCCACAGTAATCTGTTACGCAACCACGCATAGTGCGATAGTGCAGTTGGCTTATGACTCACTTCCCCCAACCGCACCCTTCGCGGCGCGCGGCCCGAGTCCAGCTGGGAGATTCCGTTCTCGCAGCGATCCGGCTCGAGGATGGCCGCCGCACCAAAGCTAGACTCCAGACCATTTCCGTGACCGGAGGCTTATTGCGCATAGCGCAATCGCTGGGGCAAGGCGATTTTGTGGAAGTTGCCTTCCAGACCCAGGCCGGACCGGTGCACGGCATGGCGGAAGTCCTCAGCCCGATGAAGAAGCTCACAGATAGCGTGCTGCAGCCGTTCCGCTTCGTGGCCATCGAGGATGATGATCACCGCCGGTTGCGCACTTCGCTCGATCATGTGGTGGAGCGGAATTCGCTTGGTCTTAAGTCGAGCGCGTTCTCAACTTACTGAGCGATCGGCGACCGGACCAAATCGGTTCGATGGCTACGCTTTCGTCAGCTCGGTCACCGCGCGGTAAGCCTGATTGATGGCTTCGTCCGTGTAGGCGTAGGCGCCGGCGTCCGCGTTGGCAATTGCGATTCGCCCATAGGTTTTGCGCGCGACTTCGCACGGAGTCTCGCCACCCTCAAGCCAGAACGAATCGAAAAGCGAGTTGTATTCGTAGGCGTAGCCGTGCGGCCAGCGGTTGACGGTGATGGCGGCGATGTCGCGCGCTGGATCGAATCCGCCGGACCCCAGCGTGCGGGCCAACTGATCGCGAATGTTGCGCTCCATGGTTTCAAACGTCGTCGAGTACAGTTCGATTCGTCCGAAGGTGTGCTGCTGGCGCGAAGGCAGCCCCGGATGGCACGCCGCTTTCATCATGTGGACGACAATCGGTTCTTCCGGCTTGCGGGCGCATTCGTAGCCGCCAATGCTCACAGGAAGGTCAAGATTCACGAAGGTGTGATACATGCCAGGCGCATAAACCGAATTCGTGCCGAGCTTCTCGAACGACTTCCAATCTCGGATCGCGACATTGGTATAGAGCAGCGGAACTTTCTGAGCTGAGGCCAGCGCCTCTTTTTGGGTGTCGGGCAATTCTTCGCAGATGTACGGAATCACCACGTGCCAGCAGGCAAGGACCGCGTTCTTCGCTCGGGTGGTATAGGCTTTGCCTCGGTTCGAGTAAGTGACTTCCACTTCCTTCGCGCTGGATGCATCTCCGAAATGTTTGATGCGGACAGCCGTACTGTTGAGCCTGATACGAACAGGTTCTGAAGCCTGATCAAGCTTGGCATAGTCCGCTTTCGCCATCACGACATCTGCCGCGGAGATGCCTGGGATGACGCCTGGAATCAATTTGCGCACCAGCAGTCGCGCGATGCTGGCGTTTCCATCGGGAAAGTGAAAGAAGTATTTCTCAGCTTCTTCATTTGGAATGGCATCACGATTCATGCCCTTGCCCGGAGTCGGGTCGAGTTTTAGCCCATCGAAGCCGGGGAGATCGAATCCCCATGCGTCCTGAGCGGCCACGGCGTCAATCCCCAGTCCAAACAGTGGATGCGGCAGCGCCTGGTACATCTTGACGATGTCCGGATGGACACCCACCACATCGCTGAGAAACTTCGCATAACTGATTCTCGCCAGCCTCGCTTTTTTCTCGTCTGAAGTGAGGCCGGGGAAATAATCTTTCGGTTCGTTGTAGAGGCGCTGAAGATCGCGTTTCGCCTGGTCGGCTAGAGGAGCTTCCAGCAAGAACTTCTTGAGTAGGTCCGGAGTCTCGACCGCTGCATCCTCGCTCTCACTGCCGCCTCGAGGATTGGGATTTACGACCAGCTTGTCTGATCCAAAGGTTTCTTTGTCGAAGAATATCTTGGGGCGCAGACCATGCGAGTGGTAAAGATTCTTATCGACGTATTTCGGATAGGAAGAAACATCGATTCCGAGTTCCTCGATGAGAGCCTTGGCGACTGCGCTGTAGGGGGCCGGACTTTCAATGGAAAAGGTTCCGCCAAATCCGAGGCGAAACGCGTTGTTCACGCGAAATTCGTTGCGCTTGGCGTGGCCTCCGAAATCATCGTGATTGTCCAGAATCAGAATCCGCGCTTTTTCGCCGGCGGTCTTGCGGTAGTAATGAGCGGCGGCGAGTCCGCTGATGCCGCCGCCGACTACGATTAAATCGTAGGTCTCGCCAGTGTCCTCGGGTTTGCCTGCTGAATCCCAAAACGTTCCGTCGCGAAGACTGTGAGCGGTCTCAAAAGAGCCGGGATGGCTGCCGCGCATTCCAGTGAGAGCCGGAGGATAGTAGGTGGGATCCTTTTCCGGGCTCGCCGAATCGCCAGCGAACAACTGCCACGGCATCATCGCCGCGCCAGCCGTCACTGCCACGCCGTTGATAAAGTCCCGGCGCGTGATCTTGCGATGCATCCCCAGTTCCCGGTCCCGTGAATCCACGTTTGCCTCCCTGCAGTACGTCACATCGTGACGAAGGGCACGACTTGAAGCCGTGCCCTTCTCGGACTCGTTTTGGCCGTTCTACGCCTGGCCTTCGGCTTTCTTGACCGCTAGTTCGGCGCCCTGGAAGCCGATCTTGCTATGGGTGCCATCACAAAACGGCTTGTTGACCGAACCACCGCAGCGACAGAGAGAAAAGGCCGTTTTGCCGGTGAGGTCGAATTGATTGCCGTTGATATCGACCAGTTCGATAGTGCCTTCGGGGGCCTCAACGCGGAATGGGCCATTTGGACGGACAGTAATCTTCACTTGAGCCACGAGTAGAATCCTCCAACCTTACGGGTTTCTAGTAAGCATATGAAGATATCATGGAAACCTGCGGCGGGTGGAGTGCTTGGCTTCCTGCGATCTCGGCAGTAACAGCTCTTGACCGCCGAGTGCGCTGAGAACTTCCGCAGAGAACGCTGAGAAAACTGAATCACGCTCGATTGTCTTTCTCAGCGAACCCTGCGGCAGTTCTTGCGATCTCGGCGGTAAGAGCTTTTACCACTAAGGGCACTAAGGTTCACGAAGGAGTTCTTTGTGTTCCTTCGTGTACTTGGTGGTGAAATGTCTTACCTGCGGACTACACCTGTTCCGGTGGCGGGCTGCTATTCCGTGCGCAGAGCCTGCATCGGAGCAATCGAGGCCGCTTGTCGGGCCGGAAGGAAACTGGCAGCCAGAGCGACTACAACGACGGTAAGCAGTGCGCCGCCGAACGTGAGTGGGTCGCGGGGCTTGAGGCCGAAGAGCAATGACTCCATGAATCCTGCTGAGATAAGAGCCATTATCATTCCGACGGCGAGTCCGGCTGCGGTGACTTGCAAACTCTCGCGAAGCAGCAACCAGAGAATTCCGGTCGGCTTAGCTCCCAGTGCCATCCTTACTCCGATCTCTGCTGTGCGCCTGCCGAGACGATAGGCCAGCGTCCCGTAGAGACCGATTGCCACCAGGAAGGCTGCCAGCAGTCCGAAAAAGGCTGACAGACGCGAGAACATCTGTGACGACGAGTACGACTGTTCAAAGACGGCTTGTTGCGACATTGGATTTTCGAGCGGGAGGTTGGCATCGATCGTATGGACGGCGCGTCCAATCGAGGGTAGAAGCGATGTACCGTTTCCTTTTACGCGCACCTCAACCTCCAGATGGGTCACACCATTCACCTGTGAGTATGGATAGTAGGCCATCGGCATCGGGGGCTCGTCCACACTTCTATATTTGCTGTCTTTGACGACACCCACAATCGTGTAGCGGACTTTTTCCCCGAGTTGATGTCCGATCGGATTCTGTCCTGGCATCACTTTCTTAACAAACGTCTCGTTGACGACGGCAACTTTGGGCGACGCCTCGGTATCGCTATCGGAAATGTCACGCCCGCTCACCACTGGTACGCCCATCACATAAAAGAACTCGGGGCCGACGTCGTTCGAGCGAAGCGGAGCTTGGGAGAAGGGAATCACGACACCATCGAGTACCGTGTGATTGTTATCGCTCCATCCTCCGCCGGGACGATTCTCCGCAAGTGTTGCCGACTCGACGCCTGGCAGGCTTCTTAGCCGATCGAGCAGGGCTCGATAGAATTGCAGGTTCTCCGCATTAGTCGATGTTTTTTGCGGAGTGATGCCGAAGACGAGTAGACCTTCGGTCCGCATCCCCAGATTTGTTGATTGGTAGTTCTTAAGAGTGCGCAGCATGAGTCCTGCTGCGACCAGCAACACGAAGCAGAAGGTCATCTGCGTGGCCATCACGATGTTGCCGCTCAATTTCCCGGCACGCGTGCGATAGGCGGTGGAGGCCGATGTTTTCAGGGACCCTGCCACGGGAGCGCGCAAGGCCGGAATCAGCGGAGCCAGTCCGAACGCGAGTGCCGCTACCGCGCACACACCAAATGTGAACATCACTACGGAGAGATTGGGGCTCAACCCCGTTTCGATCTGTGACCATGCGGCGAGAGCACGGGTGGAAGCTAACGCAAATAACCATCCCAATGCGCCGCCAATCGTTACAAGCAGCGTGCTCTCTAGCAATAGCTGACGAAAGATCTGCCAACTGCTCGCGCCGAGTGCGAGGCGGAGGCTGAATTCCCTCTGCCGCGCGCTTTTCTTAGCGACGAGCAACATAGCGACGTTCGTGCAGGCAATCACGAGCACAAGTACGACCAGGGTCATCAATATCCTGACCCCGCTCTGGTATTGGCTGCCGCCGTCGTCGAGGCCCTCGATTCCTCTAGCTGGTTGAAGCGCTAGAGTGACCTTGGGTTTATTAGGATCAGGTGCAGTCAGTCCCGTGTAGGCGACCCGTTGGAAGCGCGGAGTGGCTTCCGCCAAAGCCTGCGAAGCAGTTACACCCGGTGTAAGACGCGCAATCAGTTCCAGGCACCACCACGTTGGTGACCCATAGAGTGTGTTGTACTCGGGAGCATTCCCCCAGGCATTCATGTCAGGGCGGCTCTGCAGCGGAATCCAAAAGTCCGTGGATTGTGCAGGCTCGACTCCGAAGAATCCTTCTGGCGCAACCCCAACGATAGTAAAGGCATTGCCTTTGATGAAAAACGTCTGGCCGAGAATCGACGGATTGCGCGAGAAACGGCGCGTCCAGTACGAATAGCTCAGTACGACATTCTGGGAGTGCGCCTTTTCGTCATCGAGTGTGAAGCCATAACCGCGAGCCAGAGAGACACCGAGCCCCGAAAAGAAGTTGCCGCTGACCATGTCTCCTTCGGCCTCTTCAGGAGTGTCGCCATACCGCACGGCGACTTTGCCGATCGCGAGTGGGACAAAAGCGATCAAGTCTGCGAAAGCATGGTGGTCCTGACGAAGGTCCTCAAAAACCGGCTCAGAAAACGAGGTCGTGGAATTACCCGTATTCCCCGCTCCCTCGGGCTGACCGCTAGGCACGTGGACATAGACAAGTTCCTGCGGATTGGGCACAGGAAGCCCCTTGAGCAGAACAGCATTCATCACGCTGAAGATCGCGCTGTTCGCACCAATGCCTAGAGCTAGCGTGAATATTACCGTCACCGTGAACCATGGAGAGTTGATCAGCTGGCGGACGGCGTAACGAACTTCCTGGAACAAGATCGGCATAGGACCCTCTCGCGGCCTACGCGAGTGACGTTTCCTAATACAAAACGTGAGCGCAACTGAAGGGGAATGCTTGGAGTTTACGCTGCGATGGTCCGGACCGATGCGAGACTTCGGTAGAGGTGCAGATACTGATCGATCATGCGCTTCGTGGTGAAGCGTTCTCTCGCGCGAGTATATGCAAGCTCGGCGTAGGCGCGCCGCATGGCACGGTCTTCGTTCAGCAGACGGATGTTCTCTGCCAGGCTCGCGGCGTCATTGGTGCGGAAGTAGAGGGCGGCATCACCCCAAATTTCGCGATAGCTTGGGATGTCGTTGGCAACGATGGCGCAGCGCGAGAAAGCTGCCTCTAGCGCAGCCATCCCCAAAGGCTCGTAACGGGACGTGGCGGCGTAGATCGCCGCGCGGCTATAGAGCGCTCGCAGCTGTGCATCGGTCTGGGGGCCGCGAATCGCAACGGATGTTTCTTCCATCGCGACTTTCACGTCCGCACGAATTGGGATGCGCGGCATCGGCACCGTTTGTTCCGCTCCCACAATGCAGACTGGCAATGGATGTTGCTGCTGCGTGAGCAAGAAGACCTGCTTGCCTGCATCGACCAAGCGTCCTACCGCCAGGACACAGTCATCTTTGCTGACGTAGGGATTGAAGAAGATCGGATTGCGGCCGGGATAAATGACTTCTGTGCGCCGCGGTTGCATGTAGCTGTCAGAGATGCGGTCGAGCATCCATGCGGAGGGAGCAACGACGGCATCGGCTCCCATAAGTCCGTTGAGGACCGTCCGGCGATACCAGTTCAGCGAACGTGGCGTCTGCGGAGGGCGATCATGAACTGCCTGCGACCAGGTGATGAGGTCGCCGTGGGCCATGATGACGCGCGGTATATCGACGGGCAGATTGCCGTAGCAAAACTGATTCAGATGTAGAACGTCGGGGCGAAGTTCTTGAACGAGCGACAGCAGAAACGCCGATGACTCCGGAAGATCATCTTCGGCTTCCTGCATCCACTCGAGGCGAAATGCTGTGGGCCGGTAATCGAGACCGTGAAGGTGATCCATCCACGAGGTCTGATCCGGCAAGGGAATGTCGCCGAAACTGACCAGGGTTACGCGGACGCCTCGGGTTACAAGTCCGACCACCAGTTCGCGGGCAAACGTCCACGAACTCGTCATCGAGTCGGCAGTGACCAGGACGTGCACAAAACCTCCGGTAGCGAATGCCGCGGGAGATCCGGCCTCCGCCGTGCACCATTCTAATGCAATCCCGCGCAACGGGAAGCGAAATCCCGCTGACTGAGGGCCTTTCTAGTACAAAATCCGGCTTCGTACAACATTCAGCTAGAACTGGAACTTCAACGCCAGCTGAATCAAGCGAGGCGGTTCCGCCGCCAGAATCTGGTTGAACGTCGGCGAACTAATGTCGCTGTCCGGCAATCGGAAGTTCGCGTGGTTCAGGAGGTTGAAGAACTCGGCGCGGAACTGAAACTGCTTGCCCTCGCCCACAGGGATGTTCTTGAACGCCGAGAAATCCCAGTCCGCATAGCCCGGTCCTTGCGCGATGTTGCGGCCCGCCGTGCCGAACTGCTGCACCGGCGAATTGGGGTCTGGCGTAATGCGCTGGAATGCCGCAGCATTCAGCCACGCCGTGGGAGTCTTTGGACCGCTGTTGGGATTCTGTCCGGGAACCAGGTTCGGACGATTCGCGGAGAAGCCACTGATCTCCGGCGCGCTGCCCTGCTCGGACACATCCACGGAATCGAAGACCGTGAACGGGGTTCCACTCATGATGGTCGCGATTCCGTTCAATTGCCATGCTCCCAGAATCTGCTGATACCAGCCATGCGGCTGACGCCAGAGGGGAAGCGCCCATTCGTAGCTCAGCACGAAGCGATGACGGGAATCAAAGAGGGAGCGCCCACGCTCGGCTGCGAGATTGAATGGATCTTGCGCGAGGTCGTTCTCTCCGGCGACTGGCTTTGATGCCGAACCGGTCATATTGAATGACGAGGCATCGTCGATTGTTTTCGAAAAAGTATAGGAAGCCAGGAACGCCATGCCATGGCTGAAGCGCTTGCGGAGGCTGGCTTCGAGAGCGTTATAGGAAGAGTTGGCGATGCCTGCGATCAAGCCGGTTGAGGAGAAGACGCAGCTGCTTGGCGGATCGGCCAACGTGCAGCCGGAGTAAAGCCGCCTTTGGTCGGCATTACCAGAGGTCGAAATGGGGCCGTTGCTATTGACGCCAGGAATGTAAATAGCAGGATTGCCTTCAATGAAGCGCGGAAGCTTTGTGCCTTTGGTTCCGACGTATCCAACTTCGACTAAGAGGTCGGAGCCGAGAGAACGCTGGACATTTAGATCCCAATCCTGCGAGTACGGAAGCGGCAGATTGGGAGTAAGTGTCAGATTCGTGAGCGGTGTGGCAAACGCGCCAGGGGCGGGAGGATTTCCGTTGAACGGATCTGAGAAATTCGGGACGCTGATCTGGTCCGTTTGCAAATATGGTGGCGCGCTGATGGGGGACTGGAGCGGTCCACCTTGGCCCGTGTAATACGGCTCGTAGAAGATGCCGTACGCAGAACTGACCAGCCATTGCCCTTTGCCGGTCGGGTCGTAAGCAAACCCAAAGCGCGGGGCGAAGCCCTTCTTGAATGTGGGAATCAAGCCCGCGGCAACGCCCGGATCGCCCGGGTAGAGAAGGTCTTTGGGAGCGGTCGGCATGACCACCGATTGGCGTCCCGGAATCCAGAGAGTCTGCCGGTTGTGAATTTCGGTGTAAGGGAACGGCAGTTCGTAGCGCAGACCGTAATTCAGCGTCAGACGCGAAGTGACTTTGTAAGTGTCCTGGGCATATCCGTTCAGGCTGTTGCCGCGGATGCCGCGGGAGAAGTCGCCGCGTCCTTGCAGAAAGAAGACCGGCTGGCCGAACAGGAATGCCGCGAATCCATCACCGGCGATGGGGAATCCAGGATCAAAAACGAAGAAGCCGTTCGTGGCGATGCCTTGCAGCGCCTTGACATTCA
>Ga0209060_10002059_pt1 | contig 19777 bp, 14 predicted proteins | sample Coa_R1_8_FD_187155 | JGI IMG/M metagenome (GOLD analysis project Ga0209060, IMG submission 187155) | Surface soil microbial communities from Centralia Pennsylvania, which are recovering from an underground coalmine fire - Coalmine... | ecosystem: Environmental > Terrestrial > Soil >...
AACTTCGGTCGTCAGCAGCGGCACGACGGCTGCAAATGGCCCACCGGCTTCCGTGGGCAACGCAACCCCTTCGACGCAGGCTGTTCCCCTCACCGTGACGCCGGGAGCCGCGAAGACGCCGCAGCAGTCCAATGGGAACAGTGGCACGAATCCAACCGCGGCTTCTGCGTACAGTCTGCTACGGATGCAGGAGCTTGCAGACATGGGGACCATGTTTTGGCTGGATCACAAATAACCTGGTCGGATGGGTGAGCAGCGGCACGTAGAACCGCGCGGTGTGAGCGCCGCGCGGTTCTACGTGCCGTCGCTAAGCTGGTTGCCGAGTTGAAGCCCGCTCCGCACCTTAGCTCAGCGCTCTTGGCGTCGCAAGATCATGAGGCGATGCTTCGAACGGGGTTGCGAGGCGAACTCAGTCGGCCGAACTTTTCGGTCCCCCCCAGCGGCACACCATGTGAAGAGATCGCCTTCCAGGGAATAGATGCCTGGCGAGGTGAGGCCGTCCGCCTTACTCGAACAATCAATGGCCTTGGGATTCTGGTCAGGCATCAGCCGAATCGTTTCTTCCTGACGATGGCCGTCTGTATCGATCACGATGAACTTGTCGTCCTGGAAAAGAATCGTGATGCTCCGGGCTACATCCGCCTCCCGGACGCCATTCCACACCGAGGTTACGATTCGCCAGGTGCCCTGGAGCTTGGCCAAATCCTTCTCGGCCAGATTGGGTTGGGCGAGGGATGTTGCCGCAGCCGGTCTCGGGGCCGCATCCGAGGAACGCTGTCGGGAGCAAGCTGTGGCGCCCAACAGGGCCATGATGACACAGGTTACTGAATAGGATCTCATGCCGCTAACTCCAGACATGAAGCAGGATCTGTCCTGGATCGTAACATTCACGATTACTGCCGTTTCCATTCTGGCAGCGGCATACGCACGCGGAGATCGTCGCCAGGAGGCTGATCGTCAACTCCGTTACCGCCCTCGTCCAGGCCATTGATGCCGACGCTGTAAAGCAGATACATGGTTTCGGCGGACCGGTAAAGCAGTGCCTTGGCGGAATAGAGATCGCTCGGAACCTCCACCAGGTAGCCAGGCACCAGGGCATCCAGCTTATCCGGGTAGCGGCCGTGGTCGTCGCGATACGCGGCCAGGGCGAACGCCACGTGCAGGTTGCGCCGCACCTGCTCGGCCCGGTCGGCGGCCTTTTTCATCCGGCGGATATCCCGCTGAAAGTAGTCGAGGAGCACGATGCCCAGATCGTTACTCACCTCGGGGTCGAAATTCTCTGAACGGCGCAGGGCTTTGGTGATCTCTGCCGCAGTTCCGGCATTTTTCATGCCTGCCTCGAGTTCCGCCTCGAGCCGGTCCAGCTCCTTTTCGCGTGCGGCCCGGTCAGCGATCTGCAGAGCAGCGCCCGTGCGATCGTACCAGCGGTTGCCCGCACGCAGAATCGCATTCCAATCGAGCGCATCGATGACCGCCTGGGGCACCTCCGGGTCCGCAGTCCCGGCCGGCAGCCGCGGGCCTCCCTGGAGGATCTGGATGAGCCTCAAGGTCTTGATCGGACCGCGGCGAGCGAGCATCACGGTATTGAGGAAGGTGAAGCGCGTGCCCAGATCGATCTTGTCGGCAAGGGAGGGCATAGGGGGCAGGCGCTCCAGGTCGCGAAGCCAGGCCCGGGCGTGCGACCTGCTCGGGTTGGCTCGATCGAGCAAGGCCAGTGCCGCGTTGCTGGCGGCCTCGTCAATGGCGGTGCCCAGCAGGAATTCGTCGTGATCGACACCGCGGGCGATGAGCCGTCCGAGGCGATGGCAGGCCAGTAGATCCTGCCAGGCCTCATCGAATTTCCCCTCACCGGCCCGGAGCATGGCACGTGCCGTTAGTGCTGGGGCGACCTCGCGCTGGCTTTGCACCGCAGCCGGCAGCAGGCTGCCGAGCAGTCCGTACGACCCCTCGGGACCGGTCTTGTTCGAGACCAGGGGATTGTAGTACTCCGGTCGCCGGACCGCTTCGAGCACCACTCCGAGCGGCTTTTCATTGGCGGCAAGCCAGCCGAAGATCTGGGGGTAGTCCTGCGCGACCCAGGGCCGCTGGGCCGCCCAAGAGCGCTGCTTACGAATCGTAAGTGTCTCCTGTTCCAGGTTGAGCTGGAGGGTTTCTCCGGCATAGCGGAGAAGGTCGACGAAATACGTGCCGTGTTCGGGCGGTGCCGGCGTCTTCAGCCAGGCGAAGAACTCCGAAGGCATCGGAAAACGCTTTGGTTGCGAGCGCAACGCATTCCATAACAAGACATTCGCGTTCTTTTCCGGAGTGATGTCCTTGCCGAGCCGCTCGTTGAGCGCCGCTTCGTAGTCCAGGTTTCCTTCCTGATCGAACGGACCGGTGATATGTGTCGTCTCCTTCGCGATCGTGAACTTCGGCGCGTTCTTTTCCTGTCGAGCGGCGATTCTTGTGGATTCTGGCTTGGGAGCGTCAACGGCTGGGGGCTGCCCAGCCGCCTGCCCCTCCAGAGGGAGAACCAACGGGTCGGTTGGTTTTCCTGAGTGCGCGCCATAGATCAGCGCGGTAGTCGCCCCGCCCGCAGCGGAAAGGAGCAGGAGCATCGCCGTGATCAACTTGAGTTTCGACAAGAGCATAGCTTTCAGCATTCCTTTGGTTAGGGCGGCGACCGGGGCGGAGACAACGCTGGCCGCCGCTACCTCTCCGGCCGCTACGATACGTGCGACACGGATCGTGTTGGATATCACCAGAGCTGGCACAGCTGCGGATAAGGCATTGTGCGACAGCATTCCTGCCAAGATCCCGCTTGCCAGGGATAGACCGCGCCGGCCCAGCCGTTTCGCCAACAGCGCTCTTCCCCTGGTCAGCCAGCCTGAGAGCGTGCCCTCTGGCACGCCGAACTGCTGAGCCACGTTCTTACGGGTCTTGCCTTCCAAATCGCAGAGGACGATGGCGGCACGATACTTGGCGGGCAGACGGCTCAACTCCTGATCAAGAAGGGGGCGCAGATCGCGCCCGAGGTCTTGTTCCCAGACGGCCGGCTCGGGCATAGTCGATACAAGCCGTTCGCGCGCCAGCCTTCGGGCTACAACGGCCCGAGCGTTTAGAGCCGTCCGGTGGGCAACGCCGTATAGCCAGTTGCCGACCAGCGCTTGTGGCACCACCGATGCCGCTCTGCGGACGAGGACGAGGAACGTGGCTTGAAATGCGTCTTCAGCATCGTGGTGACTGCGAAGGACGCGCTGGCACACGCCCCAGACCATCGGACCATGCCGTCGCACGAGAGCGGCGAAGGCGGCCTCGTTCCGTCCGGTGATGTATTCGTCGAGAAGCTCCCCATCGGTCATTCCTGCCCCATCACGTTGCAGGGCGGATCTGCGGAGGTGTTGCATCATCCGGCTTAGTGCATGGGTCGCCATACAGACTACCTGCCTTTCCGTGTGGGACATTGGCTCTCTCCCTTCTTATTACAGGATCTGGTCACGTTTCATGCGCGATTTTCCTTGCAACGATCGAGATCAAGCTCCGTTTACAGATCCATCCGACGGGCCGGCGGGTCACGAAGTTTACCGGATCCATGCAAGGCCACGGCCGACTGTGGCGTTCCAGGCAGAGAAATCCACGCAAAGGCGTTGACCTGGGCGTAAAAAACGGGGAGACTAGTTTCCGTACCTCACCGCCTACCGGGCCGCATACTGGCCGGCATCCGGCGCCGGCTTTGGCCCGCTGTTCCCTATCTCCCGAGGCTGCCGATGCCAACCCGCCATGGCCTGACCGCTCCCGTGCCTGTCGTCCCGCATCGCCTGTCCCGCCGTGGTTTCCTACGAATCGGGGCCCTGGGGCTTGGCGGCCTCACTCTCGCCGGCCTCTTGCGCGCGGAAGCAGCCGCCCGGATCCGATCGTCCCACAAGTCGGTTATTCTCATCTACCTGGTTGGCGGTCCGCCTCACCAGGATCTGTTTGATCTGAAGCCCGGGGCCCCCAAGGAATTCGCCGGCCCGTGGAAGCCAATCGCAACCAACGTCACCGGGGTGCAGATTTGCGAGGCTCTCCCCCGGCTGGCTGGAATCATGGACAAACTCGTCGTGATCCGCTCGCTGGTTGGCAACCAGTCCGACCACGATGCGATTCAGGTCTACAACGGCCACCATCCGAAGAAACCAACCCCGAGCGGCGGGTGGCCACAGTTCGGCTCCGCCGTGGCGAAGCTGCTGGGCCCCGTCGATCCCAGTGTCCCGCCGTTCGTCAGCCTGTGCTACACATGCACCCACGGCCCGTACAACGAGCCGGGGCCAGGGTTCCTCGGGCCGTCGATGGCCCCGTTCCGCATGATGGGCAAGACGCGCGAAGACATGCTTCTCCGCGGCCTCTCGATCGATCGCCTCGCGGACCGTAAGACCCTCCTCAAACACTTCGATATCATGCGCCGCGATGCCGACGCGAACGGCGCCATCAAGGCAATGGACACGTTCACCGAACAGGCGTTCGGGCTGCTCACGTCCTCCCGCATGGCCGACGCCCTGGATCTATCGAAGGAGCCGGCGCACGTGATCGAGCGGTACGGGACCGGGGACCCCGGAGTGTTCATGGACGGCAATGGCGCCCCGCGGGTGCCCCAAAGTCTGCTGATGGCCCGGCGGCTGGTCGAAGCCGGGGCGCGGGTGGTCACCCTCAACTATAGCAAGTGGGACTGGCATGGCGGCAAGAACACGGAAGGCCGGGCCGACAACTCGATCTTCGTACGTGAGGCGGAGGACTTCCCAGTTTTCGACCGGTGCGTCAGCGCCCTGGTCGAAGACCTTCACCAGCGGGGGTTGGACAAGGATTGCACCGTGGTGATCCTGGGCGAATTCGGGCGGACGCCGAAGATCAGCGCCCAGGTCGGCCGCGACCACTGGCCGCAGGTGAACTGTGCGCTGCTGGCCGGCGGCGGGATGAAGACCGGGCAGGTGATCGGTGCGACCGACCGGATCGCGGGAGAGGCCGTCGCCCGGCCGGTCACGTGGGGCGAGTTGTTCGCCACCCTCTACCACAACCTCGGGATCGACTCCCACCAGACGACGCTGTCGGATCTCATCGGCCGGCCGCGGTACCTGGCCGAGGATGATGCCGCCCCGCTGCCGGAACTCGCTTAACCGACTGCTGAAACTGGCTGACGAAGCATGAATCCACCCCAAGGGCGGCACGGACCGGCGCCGTCCGCCCGCGAGGATGCAACCTCCTCCCTCGTTAGCGCGCTTGTGGCTGCTTGCGTCTCGCGTTTGGAAAGGTACACCAAATGCAAGCCGCAAGCAGCGAAAACATTCTTGAAATAATTTCTAAACCGTCGCAGTGTGGGCGGTGTATTCCGCCGAGCCGATGATGGCCGCGATCACCTCTTCATCCCGCGTCCCTTGGTGCAGAAAGCCGACGAACGCATTCAGGCCGCCGCTGTCTGGGCTGCGGTGCAGGTAACGTTGGTAGAAGGTTCCAATCAAATTCTGCTCGAACTCCACGCTCGTGAAGACGGCCGCGGTGATCTGCACACGCTCCATCTGGCCCGCAAGGTCGGCATCATAAGTTGTCCGGCCCGAAAGATCCACGGCACGGCCCAAGACGTCGCGGTACAGAGCATCCAGGAAACGATCGTTGGTCCCGCTCCCCTGCGTTAGGTAGTATTCCTGCGACCCGGTGAGGATTTCGGCCACTTGCTCGATCGTCCCGCCGCCCGCCAGGAAAGCGGTGTACACGCTCAGGCCGCTCGGGTCGGCAGCACGGTGAAGCAACGTGGTATACAGATTCTGTACCTCGACGGTGCGAAATTCCGAGCTGGCCTCGATCGCTTGCGCGATTTGCACCGGCGAACTCCCCTGGGCCAGCGCCGCCGTCCAGGCTGCCATGCCGGTTGCGTCCACCGTCCGCTGGAGCAGATCCTGGTACATCTGCATGACGAGGTGTTCATTCGGCGTCGTGCCGTAGAAGTTGCCGGTGGGATAAGCCTTTGCCTGGGCGCCCAGGATTAGATTTCCCTGAAACGTATATCCGGGAAAAGCCGTTTGTAGGGCGGCCATGCCCTCGCCCTTGCCGGCCACGAAGACACCATACTGGCCGTGCGGCGTCGTGTTATTGGTGAAAACGAGGCCCGTGTGGACCCCTTCGGCCATGATGATCGTGCCGTCCGAGGTGGCGACATTGTGATCGATCGTGACGTATTTCGATCCCCCATTGCGGCCGGTAAGCAACTGGAATAAGCGACGTGAGTTCCCCGGGTCGCCCCAGGGCGCCGTTCCGAAATCGTCGAAGTAGTTGTTCTGGATCAGGATGTTCGCGGCCGGCTGGCTCGCCGAGGCATCATCGGAGCCGAGGATGTTGATGCCCTGGGCGGTGCCCACCACCGCGTTGTTGGTGAAGGTCACATTACTCACCGTCACCCACGGCCCACCGCTTTGGTCGCCACGCGGCGTCATCACGATGGCAAATCCCGCCTGGCCGTCCACCCAGTTGTGCTCGAAGCGGTTGCCATCGATGGTGACACGCTGGGCATTTTTCAATTCCAGCAGGTTCTTCACGCTCCAATGGGTTCCCGCATACGTGGTGGGATCGTTCTGATTCCAGGCGAGCGGCTTCGAGATGAGGTTATTGCGGATCTCGATGTCCGAAGGAATCAAGCCGTTGATCGAGGTGGCGGCCCCGCCGAAGAGGATATTCTCCCCGGCGGCTTCCACATAGTTGTTGTCGATCTTGAACGGTCCCGGACCATTCCAGCCGGCAATCGCCTGGCTGTCCTGGCCATCCACCTTGAAGCCGGCAATATACGAATTGACGATGCTGGTGTTGGCACTGTTGAGTGCAATGCCCCGCTTGAGCGGCTGATCGAGCCAGGCATGGACATAACACTGATCGAGCGTGAGGTCATGCGGCACCTGGCTGAGGGAGTTCTGTGCACTGCTGCCGTCGCCGAAGTCGATGAGGTCATAGATAAAGGCATTCTGCGTAGCCGGCAGGAATTCAATACCGACGAAGCGGAAATTGTGTGCCCCGGGAGCGGTCCCGAGGGCGGCTTCGCCCAAGCCGGGGGAAGTGATCTTGGGCATGAAGGCGGCATCGTCGGGGCCGACGCGTTGTCCGGGCGCGGGGAGATGGTCCAGCGCAGCGGATTGGATGGTGATCCACTGATCGCCGGTCTTGTTGGGCAGGGAGATGGGCCCGCTGAAGGTGGCCCCGGCATCGAGAATGAGCGTGTCGCCGGGCTGGGCATGATCGATGGCCGCTTGCAAACTGTCCCCAGCATGCACCGGGACGACGCTCAGGACCCGGCGCGCTTCCATCTCCTCAAGATGCGGTCGAAAGCATCGTGTTGGCATTCGAGCGGTTCTCCTTTGAAGGCTTCGTCGAATCCTAGTTTAAAATCGGGCAGAATGCTGAGAGTCTGTGCGAAAAAGGGGTGTGGAACTTGGGAATCATGATTTCAGACCCCGTTTTCGTACACGGGATACCACCGGGAAGCGCCCGCGAAGGAAGCCATGATGCGGTCCCTTCGCTTGCGCGTCCAGCTTGTGTCCCCCGGGTTCTAAGAAGTCTGCGCAAGGTGGGGGCGACCCGGGCAAAAGGCCTGTTCGCGCGGCTGCAAAAGCTGAGCGCGGGGATATAAGCCGATTGCCGACGGATTGCAAGTCCGATGCATGCTCCAGCACAACCAGATAGCCGGCGTGGATCGCAGACAAGCGGAAATACAAACCGGCGGTGAAAGGATTGGTGACTTATACTGGTGGTGCCGGAAGCTGTGCGGAGCAGGGAGGGCGTCAAACAAAAAAACGGTGTTAAGAGAAGTTAACACTGTTAACACAGATTTGTAAGCCTTCCTTTATGCTCGGACGCGAAGAGAGGGGCTGCGACAACAATCCGCGAACGGGTTGGTAATGGTGTCTTGATCTGAACTGTCCATGCTGTAATGGGATAGGGAATGGAGGGTCGGGTTAGGGGGATACAGGAAATGGCTGGCATAGGTTTTGCTCCTAGGTCATTGCTCATTGATTGGGTTGAAAGTGCGGCACCCGGCCACGGCGATGGGCACCGCGTGTCTGCCGGTGTGCCGCACGTTCTTTTCATTTCCTGACCCTGACCGTCTCTGGACGAACTCGGTGCCTCGAGTGCGGACGTGGACCTGAGGTGGATGCAACACGGGAGGAGAGACCTATGCCCTTGCTGCCTTTAGAGCCCTTCGTATTTCCCGACGACCTTCTCGATCCCGCGGCGGTTACTCCGGAAGGGGCGGCACCGTGGTGGGTCCTGCACACGCGCCCACGGGCGGAGAAATCGTTGGCTCGAAGGCTCTTGCGCACCACCACGCCCTTCTTTCTCCCCCTCTGCAAGCGGCAATGGCGGCACCGGGGCCGCTTGCTCTGCTCCTATGTACCTCTGTTCCCGGGCTATGTCTTCCTGCGCGCCGATAGCCAGGCGGTCTTCAAAACGTTGGAAACCAATTTGGTGGCTCGTGTCTTGCCTGTTCCCGATCAGGCCCAGTTGCATGGCGACTTGGCCCGGGTATACTGTTTGATTGCGTCCGATGCGCCCTTAACTCCCGAGGAACGCCTCAAACCCGGTGCGCTGGTGGAGATTACCAGCGGTCCCTTGGCGGGACTGGAAGGAAAAGTTCTCCGGCGAGGAAAACAGCTCAAGTTCATTGTGGAAGTGCAATTTTTGCAGAGCGGCGTATCGGTCGAGATCGAAAGCTGGATGATCGAGCCGAAGAGCGATCCGGCGCCGATTGCTACCGTGGGTGCATGAATTTACTTTCAAAACGTGTCCGGAACTCTACAATCACAGTTCCAGACTCAGAATTCTAAGCCGCACGCAGGGAATCGGCGGCCTCGTATTTTCTGCCGCAACGGCAAGGAGGCCAATGGATTAGGAAAGCAACGGAGCTGTAACCCACGGGGACGAAGTGCGCGCGGAACGTGAGCGCTCTATGCTTGGGAAGGCAGTCCCCCTTTCCGCGAATTCGGCGAAAGCCAACGCTATGCTAAAAGACCTCGTTGCCCGCCTGCATTCGCTGCCCACCCGTGTCTGGGTCATTTTGTCGATCCTGATCGTTGGCGTGTGCTGGACGTACTGGCCGGCCCTGGGAATCATCGTCAACAAATGGGACGCGGCCCAATACTCCCACGGCTGGCTCGTGCCGTTCTTTTCTCTCTTCCTCCTCTGGCAACGCCGTGCGCTTCTGGATGCCGTGGAATGGAAACCGAACTGGTGGGGACTGGTGTTCATCGCCCTGGCAGTCGTTTTGCGCCTCACGGACGGGTTTTATTACATCCGCTGGTTCGACACACTGTCGCTCTTGCCGTGCCTGGCGGGCTTGTGCCTTTTGCTGGGTGGCTGGTCGGCATTGCGCTGGGCCTGGCCGGCCATTGCCTTCCTGTTCTTCATGTTGCCCTTGCCGTACTCGGTCGAGACGGCCTGGGCTTACCGGCTGCGGCTGGCGGCCACGGCCACCAGTACGTTTTTCCTCCAAACGCTCGGCTTCCCGGCCATCGCCGACGGCACCGACATTATCCTCGAAAACAACGTTCTCCAGATTGCCCCGGCGTGCAGCGGCATGGGAATGCTCTTCATCTTTCTTGCCCTGTCGACGGCCATCGTCATCGTGATCAAGCGCCCCTGGCTCGATAAACTGATCATCCTGCTAAGTGCCATCCCCATCGCCATCCTGGCCAACATCGTGCGGATCACCATGACCGCGCTGTTGTTCCGGCTGGCCGACTATTTAGACACCCCTTGGCTCAACCAGAAGGCCCATAGCTTTTTCCACGACGGTGCGGGTTACTTGATGATGCTGGTGGCCCTGGCCCTGTTGCTGGGTGAGCTCTGGATTCTGGATCGGTTGTTCATCCCCGTGGAAGAAAAACCGACCGTGAGCTTCGACTTCGCCCGAGGCCGGAACCTCCGGCGATCGTCGCCCTCCCAAAAAACGTGAGTTGCGCTCCGCGCGGGCTTTGCGGTGGATGTTCGGAACAGACGAGCGTAAACGGCAAGCCGCGACCGAGGCATAAAAGACCTGTTTTGGAGACTTTTCCATGGCTTCTTCCGATCAATCAGAGTCTCCCCTCCATTTGCCGGAACCGAGTCCCTCGCAAGGACAGAGCAACCAGCCGTTGGTGCCCGTCAACGGCTCCTCCGTTTACGGTGCCCCGGGGCCGATCATTCCCTTGCCCCCTGGACTGGCCGCTCCGCCGGACGTGAAGTCACTGGCCAAGGCGCTCAAACGCCATTGGCTGCTGGCGACTACCTTGGGCCTCCTCGCCGCGGTGGCTGCCTCCTCGGCCGCATGGTATTTCATGCCGGTGCGGTACACCGGCGAAGCGACGATTGTGTTCAACAAGACCAAGCTCCTCCGGGATGATGAGGGGGCTTCCCCGTTCGATCCGCAGACGCTGGCACAACTGGTCACGCAGCGTTGGGTGGTTCAGAAAGCATTGGACGAGCCCAATGTCGCAAAATTGCCCAGCGTAAGGGAGCAACTGTATCCCGTCGAGTGGTTGCGGCGGGGAGTGAAGGCCACCTATAACAGCCCCGAGCTCATGGGCATTACGCTTTCCGGGTACAATCCCGCGGAGCTCGTCATCTTGGTCGACGCGATCTCCCGTGTTTACGCCCAGGAATTGGGTAGCATGGAGCGCGCGGCGCGAATGGACCGGCTAAATAAAATCAACCAGATCATCGATAAGCTCGACCTCTTCGTAAACCGTGAGAAGGAAGACTTCAAGCGCTGGGTCGAGGCCAACGGAGCGGCCACCCCATCGCAACGCCAGAATATTGGCGACTTTGATCGGATGCGACGGGAACGGCTCTTGCAACAGAAACTGGATGCCTTGGCACTGGTGGACAAGCTCAAACTCCAGGACGACCAGAACCGAAAAAAGGGAGGTCCCCGTGTCAGCAGGTTAGAGATCATAAAAGCGCTGGAAGAAAACGATGAGATTCGCGATCTGAAGCAAAAAATTGACGTCAAGAAAAAGGCATTCACTGCCCGTGAGCGCGTCATGGACAAGAAGAGCACGCAATTGAAAGATGCCCAGGATGAGATTAAGAAACTCGAAAACGATTTGAAGGTTCTTGAAGACAAGCTAACCCCTGAACTCAGGAAAAAGATCATCGATCGAAAAACGTTGCTTGGCGAGGATATCGAGGACGAGAACAAGAGTGAAATTGCCGCGACATACGCGCTCATCAAGATGATCGAGGAACGCATCGACGACCTGGATAAGAATCTCAAGAAAGAGGGCCCGGAAACCCTGGACATCCAAGAAAGGCTCCGCAAATTCGATGCGGAAGATCGGGTTCGCGATACCTATCGGGTGGAAAAAGCCCGTTTAGAAGCCCAAACCCAAAACACAGTGGGTAGTGCCCGGGTCGAGGGCCCGCCGGTTGCGATCCCGGAGGCGGTCTTCAAGAAACAGCTCATGCTCGCCAGCGGTGCCGGCGGCGGCGCCTTGGCGTTGGTGCTGTTCGTGATCGCCTACTGGGAATTCCGCGCTCGCCGGATCAACAACGCCGAGGATGTGGTCCACGGCCTCGGCTGGCGTCTGGTCGGGCAGCTGCCCCCCTTGCCGGAGCGTTCCCGTGCTGGACTGCTGCGGCGAAATGGCGACGCGCAATACTTGCAGAACCTCATGACCGAATCGGTGGACGCCACACGGACCATGATCTTGCATGCAGCCCGCGTCGAAGGGCTGCGAACCGTCATGGTGACGAGTGCCGTTTCCGGGGAAGGGAAAACCTCCCTCTCCTGCCACCTTGCCTGTAGCCTCGCCCGTGCCGGTCGAAAGACCTTGCTGCTCGATTGCGACATGCGCAACCCGGCCGCTCACCGCCTGTTTGAATTGCCGGCCGAACCGGGCCTGTGCGAAGTCTTGCGTGGGGAAGTCCGGCTCGACGAGGTGATCCGGGCCACGCCGGCTACCAACCTCTGGCTGATCCCCGCCGGGCAATTCGATGAACAGGCGTTGCAGACCTTTACCCTGTCGCAGGATGGATTTTCTCCTCTCCTGGAACAGTTGAAGACCCAGTTTGACTTCATCGTCATCGACTCCAGCCCCGTGCTTCCCGTCGTGGACACGCTGGTCGTCGGTCAAAACGTCGATGTCGTGGTCTTCTCCCTGCTCCGCGACGTGAGCCGTATCCCCAGCGTCTATGCCGCGTACCAGCGGCTGGCCACGCTTGGCATCCGCATCCTCGGTGCGGTCGTCAACGGCGTGGACACGGGGAGCTACGGGTATTCTCGTCAATACGCCAAACAGACCGTTTAAGGCCGTATCAACAATCTTCTCCGTTTCGCGAAAGTTCGATGAACCACCGCGAAACAGGGAATTCCTATCTGTCCGAAAGGGAGTCCGACTCCTATCCTGACGAAATTCCCAGGGGTCGGACCTCCGTTCGGACGTGGATGGAAGAGCATGTCACGAATCCTACCATTTGCCGTCGGTCTCGTTATCCTGATGGGTTCGGAGTTGCTGCACGGCCGTTGGACGGACCGCTGGAGTTTCTCCGGCGAGCCCGAAGCTTCCTGCGCCAAGCTTCCCAAGCAAGACGTGCCCATGATCGTCGGCGACTGGACAGGCCATCCGGGCAAACCATTGGCCCATGAGGACCTCGTCGTCGGCGAAATTCAGGGGTATTTCAATCAAACCTTCACGCATCCCAACGGGACCGAGATTGCGGTCCTGGTTCTGTGTGGCCGGCCGGGACCGATCGCCGTGCATTCTCCCGAGGTCTGCCTGGGCGGAGAGGGGTGCACGCTGGATGGCAAGAAGGAACGACTCGGCGTGGATTTCGCTCCGCCGAACCAGCGCGTCGAGTTCTGGGTCGGCCAATTTTACTGGTTCGACGGCGGATTGCGGAAAGATCGACGCCAATTGTGGACGTACAGCTCCAACGGAACCTGGAGCGCCGACGACAATCCTCGGTTCCATTTTGCACGCTATCCGTCGCTCTACAAAATCTATCTCGTGCGGCAAATGTCGCGCCGAGACGAGAAACTGGATGAGGACCCGATGTTGGATTTCATCAAAGTCTTCATGCCGGAAATCCAAAGACGTCTGTTTGGTCCTCCGTCGCAATCCTGATCCACGCGGCGGATGCCTTTGAACCTGAAACCAAGGTAGGTAGCGCTTATGTTTTTGGAGCGGGACGCCCTTCCACGGGAACGTAGTATCCGCCGGGACGATCGCCATTCCGTTGCTGGACAAGCGATGGTCCCGATCCAAGAGGGACCCGCTCCTTCCCGCACAACGATCCCCGAAACTGTCCTCACGCTGCTCCTCCTCATCCCGGCAGTGCCGGTGATTGTGGTTGCGGCAATTCTGGTCAAGCTGACCTCGCGCGGTCCGGTGTTCTATCTCCAGAAGCGCGTCGGCCAGAACGGCCGAACCTACATCCTGTACAAGATTCGGACCATGATCCACGATTGCGAGCGCCACACCGGACCGCGCTGGGCCACCGCCCACGACCCGCGCATCACCCGGGTCGGACGCTGGCTTCGCCGCTTCCACATCGATGAGCTGCCGCAATTGTGGAATGTGCTACGCGGTGAAATGAGCCTGGTCGGCCCTCGACCGGAACGGCCAGAGATCGCCGAACACCTGGAACGGTTGATTCCCAGGTACCGCGAACGGCTCGCCGTCCGCCCCGGCTTGACGGGCCTGGCCCAGGTGCAGCTTCCGCCCGATTGCGATTTGGCCAGTGTGCGAGCCAAGTTGGCATATGATCTGTATTATGTGCAGCATGTGAGCTGGTGGTTGGACCTGCGGATCTTGCTATGCACCGGTTGTCTGCTGCTTGGTGTTCCGTTTACATTCTCGAACCGCTGGTTGAAGTTGCCCAATGGCAACTGCGTTGAGCAAGCCTATCAGGGCGTTCTGAGGAATGGGAAAGTAGATCTGACAATCCAAGTTTCGTGAGGGGCCCGATGGCCCACGACCGTGGTGGAGGGGGGTTCATCGTCTTGCCATAGATAGCCGGCGACGACGCTATTCTTCGAGCCGCGACGGTCAAGCAGGGGTTCCTTCACCACTGATTCACTGGCGCGGCTCAGAGATTTCTTGGGGGCTCTTTCAGGAATCATTTTCCGTGTCGCGGCGAGTCGCCGCACCACAAACAGGATTCGTCCATGAAAGGAATCATTCTGGCAGGCGGAAAAGGCACGCGGCTTTATCCGTTGACGCGGGCCGCGAGCAAACAAATCCTGCCGATCTACAACAAACCGATGATCTACTATCCGCTGTCGACCCTCATGCTGGCCGGCCTGCGGGAGATTTTGATCATCAGTACTCCTGCCGATCTGCCCGCGTTCCGCCACCTGCTGGGAGAGGGCCGCCAGTGGGGACTCCACTTGCATTACGCGGAACAGCCCGAACCCGGCGGCCTGGCCCAGGCGTTTTTAATTGGTCGCGAGTTCGTGGACCGGCAGCCGGTGAGTCTGATTCTTGGCGACAACATTTTCTATGGATCCGGACTGGTCGATCAACTGCGCTCCGTGGCCCGGCTCACCAAGGGGGCGGTGATTTTTGGCTATCCGGTGCAAGATCCGCAACGCTACGGTGTCGTGGAATTTGATTCCCAGGGGCGGGCGATCTCGATCGAGGAGAAGCCGGAACATCCACGCTCCCATTTTGCCGTGCCCGGACTTTACTTCTACGATGGCGACGTGTGCGATCTGGCGGCCACGTTGAAGCCATCGGCACGGGGTGAACTGGAGATCACGGACCTCAACCGCGTGTATCTCGAACGGAGCCAGCTCCGCGTGGAACTGTGGGGACGCGGCATCGCCTGGCTGGACGCTGGGACGCATGAATCGCTCCTCCAGGCCGCCAATTTTGTTCAGGCGGTGGAAGATCGACAGGGGATGATGATTTCCTGCCCGGAAGAAATCGCCTACCGCATGGGCTATATCGACGCTGCCCAACTGCGACAGCTGGCCCGGGAGCTCAACAACAGTTACGGCAACTACCTCCACCGGACTCTGGAGGAAGCGAATTCTTTGCCCTGGTAGCAAACGGTTCGCCCGGGGCGCTGGCGTCCAAAAAATGGTGGTCTAGACTTATGACGACAAAGCCGCCCACCAACCCGGTTCGTTTCCCGGATGCGACCCACGAGCACGGAGTGCGCGCCAAGGAAATTCCTCAACGGCCCTTCGGTGCCGGCGCGGCGAGGCGATGACGATGAAGTGCCTGGTGACGGGGGCCGCAGGGTTTATCGGTTCGCACTTGTGCGAAGAACTCCTGCGCCAGGGCCATGAAGTGACGGGAGTGGATGCCTACATCCCCTACTATCCTCGGGCCGCCAAAGAACGCAATCAAGAAGCTGCCCTGGCCCATCCGCACTATCGGTTTCACCACCTGGATCTACGAGACGCCGCCCTCGATCCACTTGTGGCCGGCACGGACGTTATCTTTCACCTGGCCGCCATGCCGGGGCTGAAGCAGAGCTGGACCGATTTCGACACTTACTCAACGTGCAATGTGAAGGCGACGCATCGGCTCCTGGAGGCCGTGGTCCGCGGGAGCAACGGGTTGCGGCAATTGGTATACGCTTCAACCTCTTCGGTCTACGGCAGCTATGCGTCGGGCGATGAGCAGATGCCGACGCGGCCGGTCTCGCCGTATGGGGTCACCAAGCTGGCTGCCGAGCATCTTTGCCGGGCGTATGCCGAGGCGCATGATCTGCCCCTCGTGGTCCTGCGTTATTTTTCGGTGTACGGGCCGCGGCAACGTCCCGACATGGGATACCACCGTTTCATCCAGGCCCTCCTGGGCAAGGAGCCGGTGACGGTCTACGGCGACGGGCAGCAGGTGCGGGGCAATACCTACGTGTCGGATTGCGTATCGGCCACGCTGGCGGCGGTGGAGGCCCACCCGGGCGAAACCTACAACATCGGCGGCGGCGAGGCGGCCACCGTTTGGGACATCATCCACAAGATTGAAGCCTTGGCGGGATGTCGCGCGGTGATCCAGCAAGAGCCAGCTCGTCCCGGCGACCAGCGGTACACCTTTGCCGACACAGCCAAGTTGCGCCGGCACCTCGGCTGGCAACCGCACACCACCCTTCAGGAAGGGCTATCCCGGCAGTGGGAATGGCAGAAACGTCAAGGGGCAGTTTAGCGGCGGTTCGCAGAACCGCGCGGTGACGTGCTCCACTCGATATCGAACGAATCCCGATGAACACACAGATAGATCCAGTTGCCTGTGAGGCCGTGGACCATTCGCCCGCGGAACTGGCCGATCATCCCGTAACGATCATTGGTCCCGCACAGGGCTGGCAGCCGGTCAATTTCCGAGAGATCTGGCGGTCGCGCGAGCTGATGTATTTTCTCGCTTGGCGCGATCTCAAAACGCGCTACAAGCAAACCGTCCTCGGCGGTCTCTGGGCGGTTTTGCAGCCGTTGGCCACGATGGCCATCTTCACGATCTTCCTGGGTAAGGTGGCGGCCGCGCACGGTGCCGACGGGGGAGCCGCGTTTCCACCGTATTGGTTGTTCGTGTTCACGGGAATGCTTCCCTGGACCTTTTTCGCCAACTCGCTGAGCTTTTCCAGCCAGAGTGTCGTGACCGGTGCGAACTTGATCACCAAGATTTATTTCCCGCGGCTCATCATTCCGGTGGCCGCCGCCGGGGTTCCTTTTGTGGACTTGGCCGTCAGCTTGGGAATTCTTTCCGTCCTGATGCTGTTCAACGGTGTGCTGCCCGGCTGGAGTCTGATGTATCTGCCGTTTCTCGTGGTCGGTCTGTCGATCGCTGCCTTGGGCCTTGGAATCCTGCTTGCTGCCTTGACCGTTGCCTACCGCGATTTCCGCAGTGTGATCCCGTTTATGATCCAGCTTTGGTTTTTTGCGACGCCGGCCATCTATATCCAGGACGAGACGATCATCAGTCCGCGTTTGCGGGCGCTGTTGCCGTTGAACCCGGCCCACGGGTTGATCGTTAACTTCCGCCAAGCCGTCCTCGGCGGCGATCTAGACCTTTATTCCCTGGCCATCTCAGTGGCCGTGAGCGCCGTGCTGGCGGTGATCGGCTGCTTCTACTTCCGCCGCGTGGAACGAACCTTCGCCGACATCATTTGAAATGATGAACAGATCCTCAGCCATCTGGCATTATCCATGAAACCTGTGATCACAGTCGAAAACCTTGCCAAGCTTTACCAGATCGGGGCGGCGCAACGAGGCTATCGCACGCTGCGGGAAGCCATCATGGACGCCGCCGCCGCACCCTGGCACCGCCTGCAACAATTGTCGCGGTGGGGCAACCTGGGCAAGGCAACCGTCAACGGCACGGCTCCCGATTACGCCATTTGGGCGTTGAAAGATGTTTGCTTCCGCGTTCAGCCGGGGGTCAAACTCGGCATCATCGGGGCGAACGGCTCCGGGAAATCGACGCTGCTGAAGGTCCTGAGCCGGATCACGCAGCCGACCGCCGGCCAAATCGAAATCCGTGGCCGCATCTCCAGCTTGCTTGAAGTGGGCACGGGCTTCCACCCGGAGTTGACCGGCCGGGAAAACATCTTCCTTAGCGGCGCCATCCTGGGCTTGAGCCGTCGCGAAATCAAACGCAAATTCGATGAAATTGTCGAGTTTGCCGAGATCGGGAAATTCCTCGATACGCCCGTAAAGCGGTATTCGAGCGGCATGTATGTGCGACTAGGGTTTGCCGTGGCCGCCCATCTCGAGACGGAAATCTTGATCCTGGACGAGGTGTTGGCCGTCGGGGATGCTGCTTTCCAGAAGAAGTGCCTGGGCAAAATGGGCCGCGTCGCCAACGATGGGCGAACGGTCCTCTTCGTGAGCCATAGCATGTCGGCGATCAGCAGCCTGTGTGAGCGGGTGATCGTGCTGGAGGGCGGGAGAATTGTCTTCGATGGGCCCACGCATGAGGGAGTCGAACGGTACATGAAATCGGTGTCCGTCAATCCCGGCGGCGACTTGCAGAACGCCATGCATTCGGGCCCCTGCCGGTATGCCCGGATCACCGCGATTGCCCTGTCCAATGAAGCGGGCTTGCCGTGTGATGCGTTCGCTATGGGCGACACGATGATCGTCGATCTGGAGGTTCGGTGCACACAACAGCTGGACATGCCCGAGATCGCCATTGCCCTGCAAAACAACATGGGCATGAATTTGCAATATTTTGTGTCCCACTGGGAGGGATGGCCCGGGCCGTTGGAAGTGGGGCTCCACCGGTTCCGCGTCACGATTCCCAAGATCACGGTTTACCCCGGCACGTATGCCTTGACTCCCTGGGTGAGGCAGCCGGAAAGTGCTGTGGATGACCAGGTGGATCAGGCGATTGTTTTCACGGTCATCGGCGCCGATCTCACCGGCTACCGGCCTCGTTTCGAGCACATGAGACATTCGAATTGCGAAGTTTACTGGCCCAGTACCTGGTCGCACACCATCCGCAAACCGACCGCCGAGTTGGCCAACGGTCAGAAGGAGAGCTTCCATGATCAACCGAGTCGATGATTACGGATTCCTGGAAGGCAAGTCAGTTCTCATCACCGGAGGCACCGGCTCGCTGGGCAATCAGCTTGCGCAGATGCTGCTCCGCCATTCCAAGGCTCGGCGGGTCATCGTCCTGAGCCGCGATGAGTTCAAACAATACACGATGCAGCAGACCTTCGCCGGCGCGGAAGCCTTGCGGTTCTTCCTCGGCGATGTCCGCGACAAGGACCGGCTGCGGCGGGCATTCGAGGGAGCCGATTACGTCATTCATGCGGCTGCCCTGAAACAGGTGCCGGCAGCCGAGTACAACCCGTTCGAATTCATCAACACGAACGTCCTGGGCGCCCAGAACGTGATCAACGCCGCCCTGGATACGGGGGTCCGCCGCGTGGTCGCCCTGAGCACCGACAAGGCGGCCAACCCCATCAACCTCTATGGGGCGACCAAGCTCTGCTCGGACAAACTCTTCGTTGCCGGCAACAGCTACCGGGGGCCGCGTGACACCGGCTTCGCCGTGGTCCGCTATGGCAATGTGGTCGGCAGCCGCGGGAGCGTGATTCCGTTCTTTCTGGAGAAGCGAAAGACCGGCTCCTTGCCGATCACCCATCCGGACATGACGCGCTTCTGGATCACGCTGGAACAGGCCGCCAATTTCGTTCTCAATGCGTTGCGGCACATGCAAGGGGGCGAAATCTTCGTTCCCAAAATCCCCAGCATGCGGATTACCGACCTGGCCCGCCTGATCGGTCCGGAATGCCGCCAGGATATCGTCGGCATCCGGCCGGGTGAGAAGCTGCACGAGATGCTCGTCGAGCCCGAAGCCGGCCGTAATACCCTGGATTGTGGCACCCACTATGTGATCCAGCCGGTGCTGGGCTTCTGGGATTCGAGCAGCAACGGCTATGCAGGGATGCCGCGCTGCCCGGAGGGGTTTGCGTACACCAGCGGGAATAATCATCGCTGGGTCAGTCCGGAAGAGATGAAACACATGATCCGGGAGCTGGATTTGCCCGCGGCCAAGGATCTGGTGGAATCCTGGCAAGAACGTCTCCTGGTTTAGTGGCCATTTGCAGGACCACAGTTCCATGAGTGCTACCGACGCTCCCCTTCCCTATGGCCGGCAATGGATCGACGAAAAGGATATCCACGCTGTCGTGGAGGTCCTGCGGGGCGATTGGCTCACACAAGGCCCTTTGATCAGAGCCTTGGAGCAGGCCCTCACCGATTTCTGTGGGGCCCGTTATGCCGTGGCGGTGAGCAGCGGGACGGCCGCGCTGCATCTGGCTTGCCTGGCCGCGGGGGTGGGGCCGGGAGACG
>Ga0209060_10002060_pt1 | contig 19776 bp, 16 predicted proteins | sample Coa_R1_8_FD_187155 | JGI IMG/M metagenome (GOLD analysis project Ga0209060, IMG submission 187155) | Surface soil microbial communities from Centralia Pennsylvania, which are recovering from an underground coalmine fire - Coalmine... | ecosystem: Environmental > Terrestrial > Soil >...
GCCGTTCTCGCTTACGAAATGTGGGAGCAGCGATTTTCCGCTGATCCGAAAATTGTAGGGCGCATACTCCGGCTGAACAATGTTGAATTCACCATCATCGGCGTTACCAAGAAAAGTTTCGGGGGACTTAGTCTGGTCATTCATCCGGATCTTTACATCCCCACGATGATGCTGCCGCGCGTGCAGCCATCCGGCGCAGCGGATCCGCTGGAACGGCGCGACCTTCGATCGTTTTTGGTGAAAGCCCGGCTGAATCCCGGCGTGACTGTCGCGCAAGCGGATGCCGAAATCGCGACGCTCGCGAGCGGACTCGCTGGCGCTTATCCGGCAACGAATCGCAATCACAGTATGAAGGTGCGCACCGAAGTGGAGACGCGGATTTTGCAATCGCCGCCCAATGCTTTCTTTTCCGCGATGTTGATGGCCGTGGCAGGGTTGGTGCTCGTCATTGCCTGCGCGAATGTAGCGAACCTGATGCTGAGCCGCGCACGAGCGCGTTCGCGCGAGATGGCGGTGCGGCTGGCGATCGGCGCGTCGCGTGGAAGGCTGCTCCGTCAGTTGCTGACCGAAAGCATGCTGCTTTCGCTCGCCGCCGCCGGGCTGGGTTTGCTGATCGCTCAGTATGCCGCCGACTACTTCACGCGTGTGCGTTTCGCGAATGATCTGCCGTTATCGCTGGTGGTCCAACTGGATCAGCGCGTCCTGATCTTTAGCTTAATCGCCGCGATCTTAAGTGCGGTGTTCTTTGGACTTGCACCCGCCATTCAAAGTTCGAAGACGGACCTCGTGCCTGCGCTCAAAAGCGGCGAAGCGTCATCTAAACAGCGCCGGACTTTGGGACGAAACGCGCTGGTAATCGCGCAAGTGGCATTTTCCCTGATCCTGCTTTCGGCCGCGACGCTGTTCGTGCGAGCGCTCCGTGTTGTGGTGCTCGGCAATCCCGGATTCCGCACCGATCACTTGCTGATGATGACGCTCGATCCGTCGCTGGTGCATTACTCGCAAGACAAAACTCGCGAATTTTACAGGACGCTTATCGAACGTGCGCGCCAGCTTCCCGGAGTGACGAATGCGACGCTGGCCCAGATGATCCCCTTCGACGGAAGTTCGCTCGCGTCCGAGAACATCGCCCCGGAAGGCTATGTATTCGCGCAGGGCAAGGACAGCGACACGGTTTTCTCAAGCAACGTGGACGAACACTATTTCGACACCATGGGCACGCCGATTGTACAAGGCCGCGGGATTCTCGCTACGGATACCGCAACCACCCAGGCCGTCGCGGTGATCAACGAGTACATGGCGCAGCACTATTGGCCGCATCAGAATCCGATCGGAAAGCGTTTTCGCGAAACCGCACGCGACGGCGCTTTGGTGCAAGTGGTGGGCGTGGCGCGCGATGCCACATATCTAGCAGTCGGCGAGCCGCACATGGCGTTCTTTTACACGCCGGTGACCCAGCATCCGGTCACGCACATGACGCTGCTGGTGGAAACTCCGGCGGAAGCGGCAAATTTGGCGGATCCGCTGCGCAATCTGGTGCGGTCGCTGGATGCGCATCAACCGATTTACAACGTCCGCACCATGCGCGACTATTATCAGTCGCAGGGATTGTTTGGCATTCGCCTGATCGTCAAATTGGTCACTGGAATGGGATTGCTCGGATTGACGCTCTCGCTTGTGGGTCTATACGGACTGGTTTCGTACTCGGTGACGCGGCGGACGCGAGAGATCGGTATCCGCATGGCGGTTGGAGCTCAGGGCAACGACATTCTGAAATTTGTCATGCGTCAGGGAATGATGCTCGCGCTGGCCGGAGTGGCCGCTGGACTCATTGGATGCCTTGGCACGACCAGACTGCTGCATGCTGCGTTTACTCGATTGGCTGACATCGGATCGTTCGATGTTTGGAGCTTTATCGTGCTTCCGGCCGCGCTGCTCGGCATAACCATGCTCGCGAGCTATCTTCCGGCAAGGCGTGCGGCCGCCATCGATCCAAATCAGGCATTGCATCACGATTAGCGAAAACAGTTGGCCGCGGATGAACGCGGATGAACGCCGATAGAATAATTTTTATCCGCGTTTATCTGCGTTCATCGGCGGCCCGCAAAAACTTAATGCCTTCGAAGGCGATTGTCTCGGGCGTCGGGGCCAAGTCGCGCCAGATCGACGCCGCTGCCGATAGCTCGCCTAACGCGAAGCCAAAACTCTCGATGGTGAGCCACCCGTCGTATTTCATCTCGTGCAACGCGCGAAAGACGCCGGACCAATCTACGTGACCGCTGCCAGGAGTTCCGCGATCGTTTTCGCAGGTGTGGACATGCTTCAAATGCTTACCCAGGCGCAGGTATGCGTTTGGAACATTTTTTTCTTCAATGTTGGCGTGAAAAGTGTCGAACAGGATTCCGACGCGCCGATCGTTCACTGCATCGCACAAAGCGACAGAATCTTCGGCGGTGTTGAGGAAGTACGTCTCGAAACGATTCAGCGGCTCAATGGCGAAAGTCACGTCATGCTTCTCAAGCGCGCTGCCAAGCGATTGATAGCCTTCCACCGCGCGATTCCATTCGTCGGCAGTGCGGCGGCGACCCGGCAAATATCCGACCGGCGAGTAAATCGGACCCGCTATTAATTTCCCGCCCGCCTCGGCTGCCCTTTCGATGCACTGTTCCAGATGCGTCCGTGTCTTGGCACGGACGGCAGCGTCTTCCGAAATCAAGCTCATGCCGGAGGGGATCACCGAGCAGAAAGTACATTCCAGCCCGTTTTCCGCGAGCGCTTTTCTAATCGCGGGTGCATCGACCTCGTTCAAGTTGATGAGCGGCAGTTCCACGCCGTCGAATCCGGCTTTCTTGATGCGCGGGAGCAGCGCGAAGTGCGGGCGGTCAAAGTTCGCGGTCCAGATAAAAGTGTTGACGCCGAACTTCATTTCGTCCCCACTTTCCGCGTATGCGGCCGATTTTCAAACAGGAACAAGCCGTTCTTGCCTGCGGCTGCGAACTCGAGGCCGCCGTCTCCGTAAAGATCCGCCGCGGGAATATGCAAGCCCGCGCCGGTTCGCGAGCTGTAATCGATCACATGCTTGACCCAGCGGACAGTTCCTTCATCGACCAAAAACTCGTACCAATAGATCCCCAATGGATCGCGCGATCCAGGATCGTGATCGTGCGCCATGTAGCGTTTTCCGGTAAGAAAATCGGGCTTCCCGTCGCGATTGATGTCCACCATGGTGAGTCCGTGCCCTTGCGACCAGGTGTCATCGATCACGTGCTTGGTCCAATGCGAATCCGGACCCTGCTCCCACCAGAAAATCCCGTAATCGTGCGCGGAAGACGCCACCAGATCCTTGCGGCCGTCTCCATTCACGTCTACGACATAGATAAATCCGGTTTCGCCCAGATCGAAATCGCCATGCCAGGTCCACTGCCCGTTTCGCGGATCCACTGGCGCTTCGAACCAGCCCTTGGGTGTGATGATGTCGGTGCGTCCATCGCCATTCACATCGCCGGCCCCGATTCCGTGTCCCTGCGATTTGCCAACCACATGCTTCACAAATTCGCCGTTCTTGATTTCGTACCAGGCCGTGGACGCATCGCCCAGATAATCCGGCAGCAGCTCCTCCGCTTTCTTGTCGTTGTCGATGTCTACGAAGAATGCGAACTCGACGAACGGGCCTTGATCGATCAGATGTTCCTTCCAGGGGCCGCCCTTCGCTCCCGGATTCTCCATCCACACCATTTTGTGCGCGAAGCCGAGACAGCTCACGATGTCCGGATATCCGTCTTTATTGATATCCATCGCCAGGTCGCAGAAGTTGCCGATGTAGCCGTCCTGGAATTTCAATTCGCGGAAGCGGTGCGGCGTCCAGGCGGGCGCTTGATACCAATACTCGCCGGAAACAATGTCCAGCTTGCCATCTTTATTGACATCGGCGAATGCGACGGTCTCCGCCGCACCCCAATCGATCAGCGTTTTGGTGAAGGGAACTTCGGGTGGGCGCGACACGCTCCACAAGGTGATGGCGCACAGGCCGATCGACAGCAATTGAATCAGACGTTTCATCGCTCTAAACGACTATACTCTTTTGAAGTGGGGCAAGCCTCTTGCTTGCCAAAAGACGGAAGTCTGGAGACTTACGCCGCGGCGCGTGTATAATAAGAATGTCGAGTTAACGCAGTGGGCGAAAGCCCACTTTTTTATTGCATGCAAGGAAATGTCTGGGATGGGCCGCGAGGAAATTGTCGCTAAGATTCTCCAAATCGCTCAGCGAGTGGGGGATCCGGAAGGAATCGAGATCGTCGACGTTCAACTATTGGGCGCCGGACGCAGCCGGGTTTTGCGCATTTTCATCGACCGTCCGCAAGGCGTTTCCCACGCCGATTGCGAATTCATTTCGCAGCACGTAGGAACTATTTTGGACGTGGAAGACGTCATACCTGGCGAGAACTACACGCTTGAGGTCAGCTCACCGGGTCTCGAGCGCAAATTAGTAAAAGAAAAAGACTTCGAGAGGTTTGTGGGAAAGAAAGCCAAAGTCGTTCTGCGAGAACCGGTCGAGAACCAGCGCAGTTGGGAAGGCAAGCTTGCGGGTATTTCCCAGGGAGTGGTCGCGCTGGAACCGAGCGAAGGAAGAGTAATTCACTTTCCGCTAACGCAGGTCGCAAAAGCCAACCTGAAGTTTGAGTGGTAAAAGAACCCCCGAACAGTTTAGGAAAAGGACACAGTGGGAACTATCTATCAGTCCATCGAGATCTTGAGCAAGGAGAAGGGCATCGACCCGCAGATTGTTATCGACGCGGTGAAGGACGCCATGCTGGTGGCGGCACGCAAGCATTTCCGGACCACCGAGGATCTGGTGGCGTCGTTCAACGATTCGGGTGCGCTCGAAATCTACGGCGTGCGCAAAGTGGTGGAGTCCGTGCAGGATCCGCTGAAGGAAATCTCGCTGCAGGAAGCCAAGCGCATCGACCCCGCGACGGAGCTGGAATCCGAGCTGCGTTTTCCGAAGCCGACGGATGCACTGGGACGCATCGCCGCTCAAACCGCGAAGCAAGTGATTTTGCAAAAAGTGCGCGAAGCCGAACGCGAGACCATCTATTCGGAATATTCCGGACGCGTGGGCGAACTGGTGAACTGCACGGTGAAGCGGATCGAAGGCCAGGATCTGGTGGTGGATCTCGGAAAAACCGAAGCGCGCGTTCCGAAGAAGGAACAAAGCAAGCTCGAGAACTTCAGCGTGGGCGAGCGCATCCGCTGCGTGATCAAGAGCGTGGAAAAAGCCGGAAAAAATGCGGGAGTGATCGTTTCGCGCGGGGCGCCTGAGCTGGTGATGCGTTTATTCGAACAGGAAGTTCCGGAGATTTACGACAACACCGTGGTGATCAAAGGCTGCGCGCGGGAACCTGGCGAGCGCACCAAAATCGCCGTGTCCAGCCGCGATCGCGATGTGGACAGCGTAGGCGCATGCGTCGGCATGAAGGGTATGCGCGTGCAATCCATCATTCGTGAATTGCGCGGCGAGAAGATCGACATTATTGAATATTCCGAGGATTCCGTGGCCTTCGCCACGCACGCTTTGAGCCCGGCGAAAATCAGCCGTGTTTCCATCATCGACGCGTTGGAAAAGCATATGGAAGTCATTGTCGACGATACCCAGTTGTCACTCGCGATCGGCAAGAAGGGACAGAACGTGCGGCTGGCGGCCAAGCTGCTGGGTTGGAAGATCGACATCAAGAGCGAAGAAGAAAAGCGCCAGGAAGTAGAGTCGGCGATGGCTGCGCTGGTTCCAACCGGCGCGCCCGTTTCGGTGCTGATCGATCATGGCATGAGCGAAGAGATTGCAGAAAAGCTGATCGGAGCGGGCGTTTCGACAGTAGAAAAACTTGGCTCCATGACGCCCGAGGAGTTGGAAGCGATTCCTGACATTGAGTCGGGCACGGTCGAGAATATCCTGGTTGCGGTGAATTCGTACTACGCGCAGTTTGAACAACAGAACACGGCGAGTACTGAAGTAGAAGCTGCCCCAGCGAATGTCGCCGACGATTCAGTCATGGAAGATTCACATGTCGAAGCGGCGCCCCGCGAGGATGGAGCGGGAGAGGCGGCGGAGCCTGCGGCCGAAGAACAAACAGAGCGCGAAACCCATGTAGGATCGCTCGCTTCCAAAAGGGAATTTGATACAGTAAAGGATTCGGGGGAAGTCAGTTAAGCGCCGTATTCAGAGAGCGTTGCAGTCCTAAATATGAGCAAAATCCGCATCAACGAGCTGGCGAGGCAACTGGAGATTCCATCGCACGTGATCGTAGAAATGTTGCCTGAGGTCGGCGTCACCGAAAAAAAGACGCACTCCAGTTCGATTGATGAGCCAGTGGCGGAATTGGTGCGAAAGCGCGTCCAGGGAGAGGACACCGCGCGACCGCAGAGCGGCCAATCGGCCACGGCAGTCGCTGAGCCGGAACCGGCCGAAGAACAGTCTCCCGCAGCCGCCGCGCCGGAGCCCGAAGCGCCCGTGATTGCGGCCAAGACCGCGCCGGTGCATACGCCGGAACCGCCGGCCGCACCCGCATCCGACAATGGATCCCCACATGCAGTAGTGGAGGAACCGGTGCGTGGAAGGCCAGCCGCTCCCGTGCGCCCGCCGCTCGCTTCCGGGCCAAGCGCGCCGTTGCATCCACCGCTTCGCACCGGTACCATCGCAGCGCGTCCGGTACCTCCCGCGCCCCGCCCCGGTCAGATTCTTTCCGGCCCGCGCCAGCCGCTGCCACCGGGTCCGCCGGCCATTTCAGCCACGCCCGCGCATCCAGCCCCCCAGCATTCGCCCGCTCCACATCCGCCGGCACCACATCCGCCGGCTCCGCACCCTCCGGCCCCGCACCCTCCGGCAGCGCGCGCTTCGGCGCCGCCGGCTGTCGAAACGTCGGGACCCGCGCCATCCATGCCGTTGCGAACGCCTCCGCGTCCGAATTTAGCCGGACAACCGGCGGCGCGTCCGATCGTTCCTCCGCGTCCCGACATGGTGGCGCGTTTGCAGCAAACGCGTCCGGCCCCAGGGCAAGTGTCGCCGCAAGCTCCCCGGCCGGGAATGCCGACGCGAAGCTCGACGCCGGTTCCCGGCCAGCCGATTTATCGCGGACCGATTCGTCCAGGCCAGCCCGTTATGCGCGGCCCCGGAATGCCTGGTCCCGGCGGTGGCGGCGGCGCAGCTCCCGGATTCCGCCGCACTCGAACATTGCATCCGACGTCGCCGCTGCGCATGGAACCGGCGGCGCCGCTTCCCACGACAGAGCAGCAGCGCCGGCACGCAGCCAAGCCCGGCAGCCGCGATCGGCATCGGGATCAGGAACAGGAAGAGGGTCGTCTGCGGATGCCGGTTTCGCGGCGCGAACAACCCGCCGCGCCGCCGCCCATCGATCGCGAGATCACGATTTCGGAAGGCATCACGCTCAAGGAACTTTCCGAAAAGCTCGGCATCAAAGCGAATCTTCTGATCAAGAAGCTGGTGGAGAAAAAGATCTTCGCGACTATCAACCAAAATCTCGACGTGAAGATGGCCGAAGATCTGGCGCGGGATTTCGGAGCGTCCACGAACAAGGTCAGCTTCGAAGAAGAGAGTACGCAGGAAATCGAGCTCACCGAGGACAGCAAAGATCTGGTTCGGCGCGCACCCGTGGTCACCATCATGGGTCACGTCGACCACGGCAAAACCTCGCTGCTGGACGCGATCCGATCCGCCGACGTCGCCGCGCATGAAGCCGGCGGCATCACGCAGCACATCGGCGCGTATCACATCGAAAAGAACGGACGCAAAATTGTTTTCATCGATACGCCGGGCCACGAAGCGTTCACCCGCATGCGCGCCCGCGGCGCCAAGGTAACGGATATCGTGATTCTCGTGGTTGCGGCGGATGACGGCGTCATGCCGCAGACCATTGAAGCCATCGATCACGCGAAAGCGGCGAAAGTCCCGATCATTGTCGCGATCAACAAAATCGACCGGCCGGATGCGCAGGTAGATCGCATCAAGCAGCAGCTTGCCGATCGCAATTTGCTGGCGGAAGATTGGGGCGGCGATGTGGTGATGGTTCCGGTTTCGGCGCGCGCCAAGACCAATCTCGATCTGTTGCTCGAAATGATTTTGCTGGTGGCGGATCTGCAGGATCTCAAAGCCAATCCGGACCGGCCAGCGGTGGGAACGGTGCTCGAAGCGCAACTGGACCGCGGTCGCGGTCCTGTCGCCACGGTGCTCGTCAGAAACGGCACGCTGCGCGTTGGCGATTATTTCATCTGCGGTTCCGTGTTCGGCAAAGTGCGGGCGATGTTTGACGATCGCGGGCAACAGCTGCGCGAAGCGGAGCCCTCCATGCCGGCCGAAGTGCTTGGCTTGGACGCGCTCCCCGAAGTGGGCGATACGTTCCAGGTTGTCACCGACACCGGCAAGGCCAAGCAGATCGTCATGTACCGCGAAGCCAAAGCGCGCGACGTGGCGATGTTGAAGACCGGGCGCGTGACGCTGGAACAACTGCACGAGCAGTTGAAGGAAGGCGAAATCAAGGAACTGAACATCATCCTGAAGACGGACGTCGGAGGTACGGCGGAAGTCATCAGCGACATGATGCAGAAGCTTTCAAACGACAAGATCAAAATCCACGTGCTGCGTTCGGGCGTCGGGGCCATCAACGAAAGCGATGTGCTGTTGGCGTCGGCATCGAATGCGATCGTCGTCGGATTCAACGTGCGTCCGGAGCGAAACGCCACAGCGCTGGCCGAGCAGGAAAAAGTAGACATCCGGCTGCACACCATCATTTACGAGCTGACGGATGAGTTGAAGCGCGCCATGACGGGCTTGCTCGAGCCGGTGTTCAAGGAAGTGTATCAGGGCCGCGCGCAAGTGCGCGAAGTATTCCGCATCAGCAAAGTAGGCAATGTGGCCGGCTGCATGGTGACGGACGGCCTGATCCGGCGCGACAGCGACGTTCGGGTGCTGCGCGACAACGTGGTGGTGTTCACCGGCAAGATCGAATCGCTCAAGCGTTTCAAGAACGACGCGAGCGAGGTGAAGAGCGGTTTTGAGTGCGGCGTGACGGTCCGGAATTTCAGCGATGTGAAGCCGGCCGATGTCATTGAAGCGTTCACTACCGAAAGAGTTGCGGCAGAGGCCGTCTAAACGACAAGCCTCGCCATCTGAGCCATGCCGAGCATCGGGGTCCTGACCTTGGAGCTACAGCTCTCCGAGGCGCATTCGCTCAAAGACAAGCGCCATACCGTGAAAGGTTTGAAGGATCGCCTGCGCAGCAGGTTCAACGTGGCGGTGGCCGAAATTGGTTATCAGGATCTCTGGCAACGCGCGCTGATCTCGGCCGTCACGGTTTCGGGCGACCACACGCGCGCCGAGCAGACGTTGCAGCTGGTGGAACGGGAAGCATCCGCATTTTTAGGCGCTGCCCTGGTCTCGACGACCGTGGAGTGGATGGAGTAGTTTCGATGGACCATCGTATTGAACGAATCACTGAAGCGATCCGTGAGGAACTGTCCGAAATGATCGGGTACGAGATGGACGATCCTCGCGTAGGCTCAGCCATCGTGACCGAGGTTCAAGTTTCACCCGACAAGCGGCACGCCATGGTGCGTGTGCGGCTGCCGGAAAATTCGGATGCGAAAGCGACGATCGAAGCTTTGTCGCACGCGCGTAATTTTCTGCGCCGCGAACTCGCGCAGCGCTTGACCGTGTACCTGATTCCGGAGCTGCACTTCGAGGCGGACGTCGAAACCGAACTTGGCGGCAAGATGGAGCATTTGTTGAAGCGCATCCGGAAGGGCCGGCCTCGCGATCCGGAGTCCGCTGGATGATGAAAGGTGTGGCGCACGCACTTTGCGTGCAGCGTTCACACTCGTGTGAACGCCAGGAATTTCGTGGAAAACGTGTTCTCAGGAGTGCGAACACGGCACGCACGAGTGCGTGCGCCACACTGCTCGTCGCAATTTCTGCTTTCGCCGCCCAGCCCGAACTGCAACGCGCCGAAGGCAGCGTGGATGCCATGGGCACGGCTTACACCATCGTCGCTTATGGCGAAGATCGGGGACGGCTGCAATCGGCGATCTCGCAGGGCTTGGAGGAAGCCCGCCGGCTGGACGAAATGCTCTCCAACTACAAGCCATCCAGCGAATGGAGCATGGTCAACCGGATGGCCGGCAGCGGACCGGTTCACATTACGCCGGAGCTATTCCAGTTACTTTCCGCCTGCGTCGAATACAGCCGCCAGAGCGAAGGGGCCTTTGACATCACCGTAGGGCCGCTCATGCGTGTCTGGGGGTTCTATAAGGGGTCTGGGCACCTGCCGCACCGCGCGGAGGTCTGGGGGGCGCTAAACAAGATTGGCTGGCGCAACATCATCCTCGATCCAGCGCACCTAACCGTAAAATTCGCCAATCCGAGCCTGGAACTCGACCCCGGCGGCATTGGAAAGGGCTATGCCGTTGACCGTATCGTTCAGATTTTGAAAGACAACGGCATCCGCCAAGCGCTGGTTTCGGGGGGCGGATCGAGTATTTACGCGCTGGGAGCCCCTCCGGGCGAAAAAGGCTGGAAGCTGGACATTAAAAATCCGCGCAAGACGGAAGAAACCATCGAAAGTGTGTATCTAAAGGACTTATCGATGTCCACGTCCGGCAACTACGAGAAATTCTTCTACGCCGAAGGGAAGATGTATAGCCACATCATGGACCCCAGGACCGGCTATCCGTCGCAAGGAATGCTATCAACTTCAGTTATTGCGCCCCGAACCCTTGACAGTGAGGCGTGGACCAAGCCCTACTATATCTTAGGGCCCCAGTGGGCCGCGAAACACAAACATAACGACTTTCGCGTTTATTTTTGCGAAGCGAAACCAGGGGCAAAATGCGATTGGCTTCAATGAACAGTAGATTTTTGGATGCTTGCCGCCGCCGGCCTACCGATGTAAGGCCGGTTTGGTTTATGCGGCAGGCTGGGCGATACATGAAGCAGTACCGGGATATCCGCGCCAAAGCGGGTATCCTCGAGATTTGTAAACGCCCGGACTTGGCGGCGCAGGTGACCCTGCAGCCGGTGGAGGTTTTGGACGTCGACGCGGCGATTATCTTCGCCGACCTGCTGCTTCCCGTGGAACCGATGGGGCTCAAACTGAAGTTCGTCTCGGGCGAAGGGCCGAAGATCGATAATCCAGTCCGGACGTCGGACGATGTCGATTCGCTTTCGATTTCGAACACGGACGAATTGGGATATGTAGGCGAATCCATCCAGCTTGTGGTGCGGCAATTGGCTGGACGCGTTCCTGTCATCGGATTCGTGGGCGCTCCCTTTACGCTCGCGAGTTACATGATCGAAGGCGGACCCTCGAAAACGTTCCTGCGCACCAAGCAGATGATGTATCGCGATGAAACGCTGTGGCGCCGCTTGATGGGCAAGCTGGTCGATGTGCTGGGGCCATTCGCTCTGGCGCAGGTCACGGCCGGAGCCCGCGCGATCCAAGTGTTCGATAGCTGGGTGGGAGCGCTGGGTCCTGACGACTACGTCCGCTATGTCGCGCCCTATTCGCGCGCGCTGATTGAGCGCATCCGAACCGCGAGCGTCCCGGTAATCCATTTCGGAACCGGCGCCGCCGGCTTTTTCCGCGAATTGCATGCTGCGGGCGGCGACGTGATGGGGGTGGATTGGCGCATCAATATCGATCAAGCATGGATGGATATCAGCTATCGATCCGCAGTGCAAGGCAATCTGGATCCAGCGGTACTGTTTGCGCCGTTGCCGGAGCTGAAAATGCGCGTGCATGAGATTCTGAAGCGCACCGGATCGCGGCCGGGCCACATCTTCAATTTGGGCCACGGAATTCTGCCGGAAACGCCGGTAGACAACGTTCGCGCCGTGGTGGATTTCGTGCGCGAGTTTAAGCTGTAGACTGGCAACCGGCGTGCTTCGGAGATTCTCTTGATGCCAAAAGTACTGATCGTTGGCGGAGGAATCTCCGGGCTTTCAGCCGCTTACTATCTCAATAAAGCGGGCGTGCGCGCCACACTGGTTGAAAAGGCCCAGCATTTGGGTGGTGTGATCCGAACCTCCGTCCAGCAAGGTTGTTTGCTGGAGGAAGGTCCCGACAGTTTTATGGCAGCGAAACCGTGGGCCATGGAACTGATCCGCGAGGTGGGTCTCGGCGATCAGGTGATCGGATCGAACGATCATCTGCGGGTCACATACATTCTCAAGCACGGCAAGCTGGTTCCGCTGCCCGACGGCCTGATGATGATGGTTCCGACCAAAATCATGCCGCTGGTGGGAACGCGCCTGTTAAGTTGGGGAACCAAGATCCGGATGGGCTTGGAGCTTCTGAGGCGTCCGCCCAAAGCGCCGCTCGCGGACCGCTCGGTCTACGATTTTCTGCTGGATCACTATGGCCAGGAATCGATCGATTATCTGGCGGAGCCGCTTCTGGCCGGCGTTTATGGAGGCGATCCGCGCGAAATGAGCGTGAATAGTGTGCTCGCGCGCTTTGTGGAAATCGAAAGCAAATACGGTAGCTTGACGCGCGGCGTTCTGGCTGCGCCTCGACCCAAAGGTTCGGGCTCCGGATCGCTGTTCCGCACATTGAAGAATGGGCTCGGCCAACTGGTGGACGCGCTCCAACCGAGCGCGGATATTCTGCAAGGTTCCGTTGAGTCTTTGGAAAGGGCGAACCGGGGATTCCGCGCGCGCGTCAATGGCAACTGGTTGGATGCGGATCAGGTGGTGCTCGCGACGCCGGCCGGCGATGCGGCGCGCCTTTTGCAGCCCTGGAATGGCGAACTGGCGGCGCTTTTGCAGGCGATTCCCTACACTTCTTCGATCACCATGTCCCTTGGTTATCGCAAGGATACGTTCGATCATCCGCTCAACGGCTTCGGATTCCTGGTTCCAAAACGAGAGCGGAAATTTATGGCCGCCTGCACTTGGGTGGGCAACAAGTTCAGTTATCGCGTGCCGGATGACATGGTGCTGCTGCGCTGCTTCATGGGCGGCAACGCGCTGGGACAATCCGACGAAGCGTTGGTGGAAGCTGCGAAGAATGAACTGCGCAGCATTATGGGTCTGCAAGCATCCCCTGTGTTTCACAATATCGCGCGCTGGCCCAACGCGATGGCGCAATACACGGTCGGCCACGAGAAGCGCCAGCAGCAGGTGGAATCGATCGTGAAAGGCATCCCGGGCCTGCATTTAGCGGGCAACGGGTATCGCGGGATCGGTCTGCCGGATTGCATCCGCGCGGGCAAGGATGCCGCGACGAGAATCGTGTCCAATTAGATCGCCGCTATTCGTGGCGCAGGACTGCCATCGGATCCGACTGTGCCGCCCGGCGCGCGGGAAGGTAGCACGCGAGCATCGCAGCTATCAGCAAGACAAATGATACTCCCAGCAATGTCACAGGATCGTTCACGCTCACACCGAATAACAGCCGTGAATAACTCGAGAGCAAACGCAGAATGATCAGCGCTGCAGCCGTCCCCGCAGCAATTCCGATCAGGCTAAGTTTCAATCCCTGGCCAATCACGATTCGCAGAACGTTCCAACTTGCCGCGCCCAACGCGCTGCGGATCGCAAACTCCGGCGCGCGCTGATTCGTCGAGTACGAGATCACGCCGTAGATTCCGATAAAAGCCAGCGCGAGCGCAAGCAAGGCGAAAGCGCTGAGCAGCAACATCGGCAGGCGTTGCGCGTCCATGGAGTGCGAGACAAGGTCCTCGATCGCGTGAACGTTGTAAACCGGTTGGCCACCGGCAGCGTCTGTAATCGCATTCCGGATTGTCGCGGAATTAGCGGATCGAACGGCTATGGAAACGTCGCTGCTGAACGCAGGGACCCATTCGTCATTCAATTGGTAAAAGGAGTAATAAATCTGCGGCTTTTCGGCCTGCGCGCTGTCGAGCCCGTATTGCTTCACGTGGCCGATAACGCCGACCACGCGCGCGAGTCCCCAGTGCGGCACGGTGATCGTCTGCCCGACAGGATTTCCTCCGCCGAAATACTGCTGGGCCAGCAAAGAGTCGATGAGAATGACACGCTCGGATTTGGTGTCGTCCGATCGAGAAAGAGCACGGCCGCGCAGCAACGGGATTTTCATGGTGCGCGGGTAATCGGGACCGATTGGATAGTAGATCGCGCGCGGAATTTCCGCCATCGACGCCGGTTGCCGGATGCCCAACCAAAACGGCCCTTCGTTGTATTTTGCGCCCATGGGCACCAGCGCGGTAAGGTCTGCCGCTCGGACGCCCGGAATCTGACGGATGCGTTCCACCAGTTGCCGGAACGTCGAACGAATCTGCGGCGCGGTCTTCGAAACCGAAGAAGACAATCCTACCTGGAACGTGAGGACATGTTGCGCTTCGAATCCCGGATTCACGGTCCATAGATTATGGATGGTGCGAAGCAACAGGCTGGCGCCCGTCAACAGAATCAACGACAGCGCCACCTGCAGGATCACGAATGAATTCTGTACCGGATGCCGGCGGATGGAAGCTTGCAGATCCACTCGTGAACTTTGCCACGCTGGCACGAGAGCAAACGCAATTCCAACGAACAAAGAGACAGCCACGACAAAACAGAGGACCGGAATGTCCAAGGCGATTTGTTCGGCGCGCGGAAGGCTTTCACCGAATGCCAACCGAATGGCTTTCATTCCCCAGCCCGCGAACGCCAGACCCAGCGTTCCGCCGGCTAGTGACAGCAGAGCGCCTTCGGTGACGACATATCGCATCACCTGCGTTCGATTTGCGCCCAGCGCCAACCGCAGCGAGAACTCGCGCGCGCGGCTGGTCCCACGCGCGAGCAGCAGATTCGCGACGTTGCAGCAGGCGATTAGCAGTACCAATCCCACGGCGGCAAACAGCAATACCAGAGTTTTGCTGACATCGCCGACGATGGATTCTTTCAACGGTTCGATGTAGGTTTTCAACCCGCGTTCGGTTTGCGGATTGAGCCGGTCAATTTGTTCTTGGACTGTGTTCAGCTCGGCTTGCGCCTGGCCGACGGTCAGGCGAGGCGCCAATCGCGCTATAGCCGCGACATCGTGGTTCGTACGATCGTTGCGGACGAATGGGTCATCATGCCCGAGAGCGGTGTAAGCATCCGCGTCTTCACCTGGCAGCCGGAAGTCGCGCGGCAGTACACCGACCACCGTATAATCAATTCCGTTTAACGTGATGGCTTTGCCGATTGCCGAAGGGTTGCGAGCGAAGCGTTCGTCCCACAACTTATGGCTGATCATCGCGGCAGGCGCCCCGCCGAATCGATCTTCTTCGGGCGAGAACTCGCGGCCGAGTGCTGGCTTTACGCCGAGGACGCCAAAGAATCCGGCGGTCACTTCTTTGCCTTTCAGATGCTCCGCTGGCCCTGGATTCGTCAGGTCGACGCCTTGGCCGGTATAGGCGGCGATCTGCTGGAAGGAACGCGACTGGCGCTGCCAATCCACAAAATCCGGATATGAACAATACGTCGGATGATTCAGCGCCGTATTAAAGAGCAGCACTTGGACCAACCGATCCGGTTCGGTATAAGGCAGCGGAGCTAAGACGACGGCGTGCAATACGCTATAGATCGCGGTGTTGGCGCCGATGCCGAGCGCGAAGGTGAGGATCGCTGCGCAGGCAAAACCCGGGCTGCGGCTGAGCGAACGTGCGGCATAGCGGATGTCGCGCAGCATCACTTCCTCATGTAGACGCGCGCGGCAGCGGGTGTGACTTCGATGTGATCGATACGATCGGCCAGCTCAAACGGCTCGTCGATTTTCGCATTCGGATAAAGCGGCATGAAGAAGGTGTGGATGAAAAAATCGAGTGTCGTGCCGCTCACCGCGAGTCCGCCGATCTCGACGCGCTGCAAAGTCACAGTGGCGCGGCCGTTGGCGGATTGAATGCGCGCCGTCACCTTTACCCGCTTCTCACCCTGGATCAATTTCGTCACCAGCCAGTTGGTCTCTTCGCCCGCGCTCTTGCGGAGTTTGATGAAATCGACCAGCGCGGATCCGGTTGCGGTGTTGTTGCCAAGTTCGAGGCGCAGATCGCGCAGACCTTGCGGCACGACGGTGGGCGCTTTCGCGCGAGCCCAGGCGTTTAGTTCCGCGACGGTGAACGTGTAGACCGTACCGGGCTTCGCTTTGCCGCTTTGAATGATATCGAGCTTATGCGTGACGCTCGCAGCTTGTGGATCGATAGCCGCGGCGAGCAGCAACATCACTCGGTAGACGTTCAAATCTCATGATAGACGGCTGTGGCGGGTCCCACGAGATAATGGAAGTAGAAGGTCCCTATGAACGGCGTCAAAACTGTCCTTTTGCTCGGAATCCTGAGTGGTCTGCTGCTGGCCGCCGGAGAGATCTTCGGAGGCCGGAACGGCCTTTACATCGCGCTTGCCATCGCAGTGGCGATGAATTTTTTCGGCTACTTCTTCTCGGACAAGATGGCACTCTCGATGTATTCCGCGCAACCGGTGACACCCACGGAAAATGGCGAGGTGTACCAACGCGTGTTTCCGATCGTGCAAAGCCTGACGCAGCGAATGAGCTTGCCGATGCCGAAGCTTTGGCTGATCGAAGACGAATCGCCGAATGCCTTCGCCACCGGCCGGAATCCGGAACACGCGTCGGTGGCGTTCACGGCCGGAATTTTGAAACTGATGAACAATCAGGAGCTGGAAGGCGTGGTGGCGCACGAATTGGGACACGTGAAGAATCGCGATATTCTAACAAGCTCAGTTGCGGCAACCATTGCAGCCGCCATCACCGTGTTGGCTCGCACCGCATTTTGGTTTGGCGGCAGCCGGGATGACGACGAAGATCGTGGCAGCGGCTGGGCGGGGTTGATTATGCTGATCCTGGCGCCCTTCGCGGCCATGCTGATTCAGATGGCGATCTCGCGTACGCGCGAATATTCGGCGGATGAAACGTCGGCGCATGTGACGCACAATCCGGATGAGTTGATCTCGGCGCTCGGCAAATTGGATACATGGTCGAAGCGGATTCCGATGTCCGATGTAAATCCGGCGACCGCGCATCTCTTCATCATCAAGCCGTTTTCGGCGGACGGGTTGATGCGGATGTTTTCGACCCACCCTTCGACGGAGGATCGAATCGCTCGCCTGCGTGCGATGCGTTAAAGCTGGCGCGCAAAGCGATCCAATCGCTCTAAAGACTGTTGGACATCGGCGTCCGTGGTGCGCGGATTGATGGTGCAGGTGCGCAGAACCGTTTGACCGCGAAGCACGGTGGACGTAATCAGCGCGAATCCATCTTCCAGCAACGTTTGGACCAGGCGGAGATGCGCTGCATCATCCACGTGCGTATAACGAAAGCATACGATGCCCATCTGGGCCGGCGTGACAATTTCCCAGCCGGGCATCTTACGCAGGCATGCTTCTGCGAATTCAGCCAGCTGAAAACCGTGCTCGATGGCTGCGCGAATCGCCGCCAATCCGAAAACTTTGATCGACATCCACAATTTCAGGGCGCGAAAGTTGCGCGTGAGCTGAATGCCGTGGTCGGTGAAGTTGAACTCGTCGGTGTGCAACTGCGTGTCCTTCAGGTATTCCGGAAGAATTCGAAACGTGTCGAGCAGATGATCGTGATTGCGCAGCAACACGCAGCCGATCTCGTACGGCTGAAACAGCCACTTATGCGGATCCAGCGACAGCGAATCGGCGAGTTCCAATCCCGCCAGCAGTTCACGGCCTCGCGGCGCGATGACGGCGGCCGCTCCGTAAGCGCCGTCCACATGCAGCCAGAGGTCCTGCTCGCGGCAAAGCTGGGAGATGGCAGGCAGCGGATCGATCGCTCCAGTGTTGGTGGTGCCAGCGCTTGCGATCACGCAAAATGGACGCTTCCCTGACGCACGATCGTTTTCGATGCGCTGCGCAAGATCGCGAACCGGCAGACGGTAGCCGGAATCCGACGGGATCTTGCGCCAGTTTGCGGCCGGCACTCCGATGACGCGGATCGCTTTTTCAAGCGAAGAGTGCGCCTGATCGGAATAGTAAACGGTCGCGTCTTCCAGCGGCCCGGAAACCTTCACGTGCCGCGCTACCGCGAGCGCCGTCAAATTGGCCAGCGTTCCGCCGCTCACGAAAATACCGCCGGCCGTTTCCGGTAACCCGCACAACTGGCGCAGCCATTCGAGGACCGTGAGTTCTACGGCGGCCGGCCCGGATCCGCTGATCCAAGTGCCCGCAAAAACGTTGTATCCCGAAACGAGCGCGTCCGCCATCGCCCCCACGAAATTTCCGGGTCCCGGAACGTAAGCAAAGAATCTCGGATGATTCACGTGCATGGTGTTGGCGAGAACGCGCTCCACCTGCTCCAAAACCGCTTCGAATTCGGAACCCTGCTCTGGAACCGGCTCGCGAAACGCCGTGCGCAACTGTGCCGGATCGCCTTTGGTCCCCACGCGCTGCGAAGACAGCGTCGCGAGATGTTCGACCAAGCGGTCCACTACGCGATAGCCGATCTCGCGCATCCGCTCCGGCGAAAATGCCAGGTCGGGAATCATGCTTGGGAAGCCAAAGCCGATTGAATGGCCTGCTCCAGGTCCGATTTCGAAAGCGCGGTGCTGATGAACAGTTCCTGGCGCGCGCCTGCGCTGAGTGCAATGGCCTTCCAGCCGTTCGTCACAGGAACCGTGATCCGGACCTTTATTTCGCCTCGTGCGTCGCGCACCGGCCGGATTACACCCGGGATAACCGAGCGGATGGCGGGGTTTTCGTGAAGCAGGCGCTCCAAAACTTCCCGCACTCCATCGATAATGCTGTGCTCGACCTTGAGCTTGCCTTGAACTTTCCGAAGTCTCACGTTACTTGAATCGCTTGCGCACCTGAAAATCGATGCCGAACGCCCCATTCTCATCGCGCAGAGCTACCACCGACCATCGTTTGCTCAAATCCCATTCTATGCGGACAATCTGCTGATCCGTGCGCGCCAAATTGGTGATGTAGGTGAGAGTCACGTCGGGCGAAACCTGCTGCTCGAGCGTCAGCCGCGCCTGCGGAACAGCGGTTATATCGGTTAGTTGCGGATCGATCTTGATGTGGCTCACGCCAAAGAATCGCTGCAATCTTCCGGAGGGTGGCGCGAAGGCCTGCCCCAGCAACGTATTGCTGCCCGTGGAAACGCCGGTTGGCGCGAAAGCGTTTTGCGTGGGCGCCAGACCTCCGCCCGATGTTGGCGCCCTGCCCACGGCCAGTAAGGAAATGATTTCGTTGGTCTCTAGCGGCGGATCCGAGCGGTAAGAAAAGTTCAGTTTGTTGAGCGGGCCCGAGAACGTGACATCCACTAAAATGCCGCGCGTGCGAGTTTCCAGATCGAAATCGATGATCGGCTCGATCTTTGCGGGATTGTAGAACTTCAAATCGCCGCGGTTTACGGTGTACTTGGTTCCAAAGAATTCGATTTCTCCCGAGTTCACCGCAACGTTACCCAGGACAACCAGGCGATCCGGAGTACCGCGCAATCGCAGATTTGCATCGGCCTGGATATTGTGAGTAAGAGCGGTCTCCACTTCCAAATTCGCAGCGCTGGTAACGCGAACATCGAACTGAATGCCGCGCAAGTATTCGTTGGGCGTGGATGACACCGGGGTAGTGGTGGATGCCAGCAGCGAGCCGACGTCAGTGCGCGGATTGAAACCCGCGCGGACCACCGACACGTTGCCCGATAGCACGCTATTCTCCGACGTACCAATGAGATTGAGGGTGGCATTCACCGTAACGCTGACACCATCGGTAACGAACCT
>Ga0209060_10002064_pt1 | contig 19721 bp, 18 predicted proteins | sample Coa_R1_8_FD_187155 | JGI IMG/M metagenome (GOLD analysis project Ga0209060, IMG submission 187155) | Surface soil microbial communities from Centralia Pennsylvania, which are recovering from an underground coalmine fire - Coalmine... | ecosystem: Environmental > Terrestrial > Soil >...
GCTCAACGCGTCCTCCCTGGGGCTTGTGCAGGCCGAGAATCGAGTGCAGCAGCACCGACTTGCCCGATCCGGACCCGCCGACGATGCCGAAGATCTCCTCCGCCTCGACCTCGAGGTCGAGGCCGTCGTGCACGACCTGGCGCCCGAAGCGGTTGACCAGGCCTCGCACGCGCACCACCGGCTCGGAAGTCATCGCCCGCGCCATCAGAAATCAATCTGCTCGAAGAAGATTGCAAAGAGCGCATCGGCGAGGATCACGAGAAAGATCGACTGCACGACCGCGACGGTGGTCAGGCGTCCAAGCTCGCGGGCCGAGCCGCGCACCTGCATGCCGCGATAGGTGCCGACCGTGCCGATGATCGCTGCAAACACCGGTGCCTTGATGAGGCCGGCCCAGAAGGTCGTCGGCGCGAGCGCCTCCCTCAGCCGCTCCGTGAACTGCGGCAGGGGAATATGCAGCTGCACCAGCGACAGCAGCCCGCCGCCCGCGAGCCCCATGGCGTCGGCGATGACGGTGAGTGCGGGCAGCGCGATCATGAGGGCGAGGATGCGTGGCTGCACCAGCAGCTCGATCGGGTTCATGCCCATGGCGCGCAGCGCGTCGGTCTCCTCGTTGATCTGCATCACGCCGATCTCCGCGGCGAAGGCGCTGCCCGAGCGGCCCGCGACGATGATCGCCGTCAACAGCACGCCCAGCTCACGCAGCACGGCAATGGTCACCAGGTCGACGACATAGATGGTCGCGCCGAAGTTGGCGAGCTGCTGCGCGCCCAGGTAGGCCACCACGACCGAGATCAAAAAGGCGATCAGCGAGACGATCGGTATCGCCGTCACCCCGGTCTCATACACATGGCGCACGATCGAGGTCGGCCGGAAGGCGCGCGGGCGCACCAAGGCCTGGCGGAACACGAGGGTATTGCGGCCGAGGAACTCGAGCACACCGCGGGCCTCGCGGCCCTGCAGAACGGCCCAGCGCCCCACCTGATCGAGCAGCCCGCGCCGCTGCGCGGCGGGAGACCGGACGTGGGCCGCTGCTGCGCCGGCCCCCGGCGTCGCTGCCGGCGCCGGCGCCGTGTCCGCTCGCAGCTTGAGCCTCGCAAGGAGCTCGAGCGAGAGCGGCGCAGAGCCCTCGTGGCGGATGCGGGCCGGCGTGAAGCCGAGTGCCCGCAGGCGCTCGAGCAGAGCCCACACTGCTCCGAGCCCCGGTGCGTGCGCCTGCGACCAGTCACAGATGAGCGCACCGCCGCTCGATGGCGGGAGCGCGGCGAGGTCCAGCTCGATGCGCCCCAGCGAGGCAAGCGACCAGTCGCCCCTGAGCGAAAGCCGCCAGTCGTCGCCCTCCCGTTGCAACGCCCACGCATCCATCGATATATGCTAACCGAAGAGATGCACGGCGATCCGCTCGGACAGGTCTTGATGCTGCTCGCAGCCTCGGTGTGCGTGGTCGCGGGCGTGCGCAAGCTCGCGCTGCCCGCAATCCTCGGCTATCTCGTGGTCGGCATGCTCCTGGGTCCGCATGCGCTCGGCATCGCCGCCGACAATGAGACCACCCGGCTGCTCGCCGATGTCGGCGTCGTCTTCCTGGTCTTCACGCTCGGCCTCGGCTTCTCCTTGCCGAGGCTCGTCGCCATGCGCTGGGAGGTGCTGGGGGTGGGCGGCGGCCAGGTGCTTCTCACCACGGCGCTCGTCGCCCTCGCCGCAATGCTCTGGCAAGGGATCGGCACAGCGGTTGCGATCGTCATCGGCGGCGCGGTCGCGATGTCCTCGACCGCGATCATCATCGCGCAGCTCACCGAGCAGTCGGAGAACAATCGCACGCATGGCCGCCTTGCCGTCGCGATCTGCCTCTTTCAGGACCTGTCCTTCCCGCTGTTTCTCGCCCTGATCTCCGCGCTCGCGGGCGCGGGCGCGGGCGCAGCCCCGGAAAAGCTCTTCGAGGCGATCGCCGCGGCGGCGCTCGCGCTCGCGCTGGTGCTCGCGGCGGGGCGCTGGCTCCTGCGCCCGCTCTTTCTGATGATCGCGCATGTGCGCTCGGCGGAGCTGTTCTCGCTCGCCGTGCTGCTGGCAGTGCTCGCCTCGGCGTGGGCCACGCGTGCGGCCGGTCTGTCGCTCGCGCTCGGAGCCTTCCTCGCCGGCATGATGCTCGCGGAGACCGAGTTCCGGCACCAGATCGAGGCGACCATCCGCTCCTACCGCGAAGTGCTCCTCGGGCTCTTCTTCATCACGGTCGGCATGCTGCTCGATGTGCGCCTCCTGCTCGCGACGTTGCCGCTGGTGACCGCGTTGCTCGGCGCGATGCTGCTCGTGAAGACGCTGGTGGTCACGCTGGTCGCGCGGCCGGCCACGCACAGCTGGTTCAAGGCCTTGCGCACCGGGGTGGTGGTCTCCCAGAGCGGCGAGTTCGGCTTCGCGCTGCTGATCCTGCTCCTGCAGCGCGACCTGCTGCGCCCCGCGGTGGGGCAGCCGCTGCTCGCGGCGACCGTGCTCGGCATGGTCCTCTCACCGGTCCTGATCCGGCACAATCGCGCCATCACGCGCGCGATCCTGCACGAGTCGGGACCGCCCGGCACCGCGGCGATGCGCGAGACGCAGGCGACGCTCGCGGTCGCGCAGCGCGAGCACGTCGTGATCTGCGGCTTCGGCCGCGTCGGCCAGAACATTGCGCGCGTGCTCGAGCAGTGCGGCTTCGAGTACATCGCGCTCGATCTCGACCCGTACCGGATCCGCATGGGGCGGCAGGCGGGCGAGCCGGTCATCTACGGCGATGCCGGCCAGGTGAAGGTGCTCGAGAACATGGGGCTCGCCAATGCGAGCTGCGTCGTCATCAGCTTCGCCGATCCGGAGGTCGCGCAACGGATCCTGCGCGCCGTGCGCGAGCTGCGTGCCGATGTGCCCATCCTGGTGCGCACCGCCGATGACGGGCGGCTCGAGGAGCTGCAGCGCGCCGGCGCCACCGAGGTGGTCCCGGAAACCTTCGAGGCGAGCCTCATGCTGCTCTCGCACCTGCTGTTGCTGCTCAAGATGCCGGTCGCGCGCATGATCCGCACCATCAACGACATCCGCAGCGACCGCTACGGTATGTTGCGGCAGTATTTCCGGGCCTCGGAGAGCGCGCCGGATGACAGTCGCGCATTTCGTGAGGAGCTTCACAGCGTGATCCTGCCTCCGCATGCTTGGGCGGTGGGCCGCAGCATCGCCGAGCTCGCCGATCGCGGCTCGCAGGTGACAGTAAGCGCCGTAAGACGTGACGGAATCGTCGGTCGCGAGCCCGCCGCCGACACCGTGCTCAAGGAAGGCGACGTGGTGGTCGTGTGTGGGACACCCGAGGCCGTCGAGCACGCCGAGACGCTGCTGCTGATGGGGTAAAAATTCCTTTACATTGAGCCCCTTCTGCTCGCATAGTAGAGCCGCTGTATGAAGGGCAAACCCGCCGAGAGGCGGGGACGCAAAGCCACCGGTCTTAGGGACTTCGCATGAAGTCACGAGATAGCGGGGTCGCCAGCAAATCTTGCGCCGGTTCGAGCGCTACGCTGTCCAACCCCTCGGTGACGAGCTGCCCTTGCTGCTCTCGGGATGCTTTTGTTCGGGGGTTTTTTGTGGCATCGAAACTCGATCCCTCACGCGACACCAACGCATCGGGACTCTATCGCCGGCCGCGACTCGTCTTGAAGGCGAAGCGCGTCGAGGAGATCCCCGCGATTCTCGCCGACCCTAAGAAGTACCCGACGCCGGTGCGCGTCGTCGGTGGTGACTACTCGCAGACGCGCTGCGTGGGCGGCGACGGCGGCACGACGCTCGGTCTCGGCGCGCTCAACAAGGTCGTCGAGTACGAGGAAGAGTGGGTGCGCGCACAGGCAGGCGTGCGCATCGGCACGCTCGTGCGCTCGCTGGCCGAGCGCGGCCAGGAGCTCCCGCTCACGCCCGAGATGGGACACATGACGGTCGGCGCGGTCGCGATGACGACGCTGCCGCAAGCCTCCTACGAGCCCGGCATGGCGCAGCTCTCCTCGCTCGTGAAGGAGATCAAGCTGATCACGCCGCAAGGCAAACCGATGACCATCACCGAGCGCAACGCCGATCTGTTGCGGGTGCTCACCTCGAGCTTCGGACTGCTCGGCGTTGCCACCGAGGCGGTGCTCAAGGTGCAGCCCCTGACGCCGGTGCGCATCGACTACCAGGTCTACACGCTCAGGGAGTTCACCGCTCGCTTCGCCAGCATCGTCGCATCACCCGGCGCGCTGCGCCTGCACATCTCGCCGTTCAAGGACGAGATCACCGTCGAGCGCCGCACCGTCGATGAGTCCGCCAACATCAGTCGCTCGGGAATATGGCAGATCCGCAAATCGGTCATGCGCAATGTGCTGCCCGCCTTCGGCTCGACCGTGGGCAGCGTGCTGGCGCCGCCGGGCGTGGCGGGGGCGGTGGTCTCGGGCATGCAGCGCGTGGTGCGCGCAACCCTCGACAAGGCCGCGGGCCCGGTGGTGATGTATGCGCACGAGTGGATGCGCGACTTTCCGCAGGAAGCCTGGCGCGCGCGCTACACCTATACTCTGTGGGGCTTCCCGCAGGCCAATTTCCCGAAGATCCTCTCGGAGTACTTCGCCTTCTGCCGCGCTTACTTCAAGCAGCACAATTTCCGCTGCAACGTCGTGAACGGCGCGAGCCGGCTGCACCAGGACAAGAGCTCGCTGTTCTCGGTGAGCTTCTCGGGCCCGACGTTCACGCTCGAGCCCTCCTCGACCGGCGAGAAAGGCTGGGCGGAGTTCCTGATCGACTTCAACGATTTCGCATCGGGTCTCGGCGGCGTGCCGACCTTCAACCAGTCGCGCGCCCTGAAGCCCGAGCATGCGAGCCGCGCCTTCGGCGACCGCGCGCGCCTGTTTCGCGCGCTGCGCGAGCGCACCGACCCGATCAACCGGCTCTGCAACAGCTACTTCGCGCACCTGCTCGAGCAGTAGAGGCCGGGCGACACGGGGGCGCACGCCGGCGCGCGTCGAAACCGCCGCCGCCGCAGCAGCAGCAGCACGCTGCTCCGCGCGCTTCTAGAGCCCGGAGATGATCTTCGCCTTGATGCTCTCGTACTCCGAGTCGCTGATCAGCTTCGCCTCCAGCATCTCGCGCGCCTGGCGCAGCCGCCGGGTTGCCTCAGATTCGTCCGCGCCGGCCGCCGGAGCAGTTCCTCCTCCATAGCCACCCCCCAGCTGCACTCCGCCGGAGCGCGCCCGCAGCTCCTCGAGCTCGCGCACGCGGCGCTTCTCGCGCCAGACCTGATCGTGCTGCTGGCAGATGCGATAGATCGCCTGCGCCTGATCCTTGACGAGGCCCTCGAAGCTCAACACCCGCGTCGCTCCGGAAGCGATGTTCAGATCCGCGCTCGCCTGCGCGACCAGCGTGATGTCCGCGGCGATGATGCCGGCGCGGATGTGGGTCTCCTTGAGATCCTGCCAGCGAATGTCCGAGGAATCGTAGCCGCCGAGCAGATGGCGATTGAGCGCGATGAAGCGGCCGGTGGTCGCGGCGATGCAGGCGCGCCGATGCGTGAGCGCATAGAGCCGGTGCTGCAGCGCCCAGGCCTCGAGCGTCTCGCCCTCGGTCAGGAGGCTGCGCAAGGTGTCGAGCGCCTTGTGGGCACGGTCCTCGGGAGCAGGGGCAGCGGCGTTCATCAGGCTTTGTCTTGTAAATGCGCTTCGATGAACCAGAGATACTTGTCGAGCTCGCGCGAAAGCTGGGTGAACAGATCCGCGCTGTCCTTGTCGCCCAGCTTGTCCGCCTCGTCGATTGCGGCCCGCATCGCCTTGCCGAACTGAGCCATCTGGGTCGAAAGATAATACAGATGATCCTTGCCGGCGGTAATGCTCAGCGGATAGTTCTTGAGCTTGCTGCGCCTCGCCGCCACCGCGACCGTGCCCTCGGCGGTGCCGCCCAGGCTCGTGATGCGCTCGGCGAGGGTGTCGATCTGCTCGAGCAGCACATCCGAGATCTTGTCGAAGAGTTCGTGCAGAGCGATGAAATTGGGGCCCTTGACGTTCCAGTGGGCCTGCTTGACCTGGCTTTGCAGGTCGATCGCGTCGGCAAGCCGCTCGTTGAGCATGACGTTGACGTTACGGCGCGTCTTCTCCGACAGGTCGATCTTGGTCTTGTACATGCACGTTCCTTGGGTGGGCCCGGGGGCGCGCTATTCTGCCTGAGCCCCTGGGCGCGCGCCTACGCGCAACCGCCGGCGGCCCGCCCGTGCTGCTTCGCAACAGGGCGCCCGGTGCGCCGCCGACGCGCTTGGGCTACCATCGCCCCCCTTTGTGCATCAGCGAGTGGACATGAAAAAGCCCGTCACCGTCACGATCACCGGCGCGGCCGGCAACATCGGCTACGCCCTCGCCTTTCGCATCGCCTCGGGGCAGATGCTCGGACCCGACCAGCCCGTGAATCTGAACCTGCTCGAGATCCCGGCGGCGGTCAATGCCGTGGAGGGCGTGGTGATGGAGCTCGCCGATTGTGCCTTCTCGACCCTCAATCGAGTGAGCGCAACCCACGATGCGCAGGCCGCCTTCAAGGACTGCGAGTTCGCCCTGCTGGTCGGCGCGCGACCCCGCGGGCCCGGCATGGAACGCAAGGATCTCCTGCTCGAGAACGCCAAGATCTTCTCGGCCCAGGGCAAAGCGCTCGAGGCCCAGGCGAGCCGCGCCGTGCGCGTGCTGGTGGTCGGCAATCCCGCCAACACCAATGCGCTCATCGCCCAGCGCAATGCGCCGTCGATCCCCCCGGGGCAGTTCACGGCCATGACGCGGCTCGATCACAACCGCGCCCGCGCGCAGCTGCGCGAGAAGGCGCAGGTCGGTATCGAGGAGGTGCGGCGCGTGATCATCTGGGGCAATCACTCCTCGACGCAATACCCCGACCTCAACCACGCCACCGTCGCCGGCAAGCCCGCGCTCGCGACGGTCGGCCAGACTTACTTTCGCGACACCTTCATCCCGACCGTGCAGCAGCGCGGCGCCGCCGTGATCAAGGCCCGCGGCAGCTCCTCGGCCGCCTCGGCCGCCTCCGCAGCGATCGATCACATGCACGATTGGGCCCTGGGCACGCCCGCCGGCGACTGGGTGAGCATGGCCGTGCCCTCCGACGGCAGCTACGACATCCCTGCAGGGGTCATCTATTCCTATCCGGTCACCTGCAGCGGCGGGCAATATCGGATCGTCCAAGGCCTCTCCGTCGACCCGTTCAGCCGTGAGAGAATGACCGCCACGCACCGTGAGCTCCTCGAGGAGCGCGACGGAGTGAAAGATCTGCTGTGAGCTCGATCAACAGGGAGGGGCATTCATGAATCGATCGATCAAGCGGGCGAGCGCCGTGCTCGGTGCATGGCTGCTCGCGCCGCTGTGCGTTGCCCAGGCGCCTGCGCCGCAGACGCCCGCGGCACAGCCTCCGGCGGGCGCCGTCCGGTCACCGAGCATGATGATGGCGGCCGGACCGATGCGCGCAGCGCCCGCGAGCGATGCGAAGGTGTACATCATCTCGCCGAAGAACGGCGCCGTGGTGCACGGCCCCGTGACGGTGCAGTTCGGGCTCAAGGGCATGGGCGTGGCGCCCGCCAGCTGCGCCGTCGAGAACACCGGGCATCATCACCTTCTGATCGACACCGATCTCAAGGATCTGAGCCTCGACCAGCCGCTGCCCGCGAACGACAAGGTGATGCATTTCGGCAAAGGCCAGACCGAGACGACGCTCACGCTCGCGCCGGGCAAGCACACCCTCGAGCTGCTGTTCGCCGACTCGAAGCACCTGTCCTTCGACCCGCCGCTGCACTCCACGAAGATCAGCATCACCGTGCAGTAGGGGCGCTGCGCGCCGAACCTTTGCGAGGCCTTGCGAAAGCGATGCGCTCGATCCTGCATGTCGACATGGACGCGTTCTATGCTTCCGTCGAGGCGCGGGACCGGCCGGAGCTCAGGGGTCTGCCGCTGATCGTCGGCGGCACCGGCGGGCGGGGCGTGGTCGCCGCGGCCAGCTACGCGGTGCGCCGCTTCGGGGTGCACTCGGCCATGCCGATGCGCGAAGCGCTGCGGCGCTGCCCCGAGGCGGTCTGCGTCCCGCCCCGGATGGACCGCTACGCCGAGGTGTCCGCGCAGGTCTTCGCCCTGTTTCATCGCTACACGCCGATCGTCGAGGGCCTCTCGCTCGACGAGGCCTACCTCGACGTGACGGCCAGCGAGAGCCTGTTTGGCGGCGCCCCGGCGATCGCCGAGTCGATCCGGCGGCGGATTCGCGCCGAGACTGAACTTACCGCCTCGGTCGGAATCGCACCGAACAAGCTGCTGGCCAAGATCGCCTCGGACCTCAACAAGCCGGATGGACTGTTTCGTATTGGAGCGGAGAACCTCGACGCCGTGCTCGGGCCATTGCCGATCGAGAAGCTGCGCGGTGTGGGCCGCCAGACGCTGCCGCGCGTGAAAGCGGCCGGGATCCACACCTTTGGCGACCTGCAAGGCGCGAGCGAGGAGCAGCTGTGGCGCGCGTTCGGTCGCCACGGCCGCGCCATGCAGACGCTCGCCCTCGGGATCGATGAGCGCCCGGTGTGCGCGGAGCGCGCCGAGCAGTCGATCAGCGCGGAGGAGACCTTCGACACCGACCTGACCGACGCCCCAATCCTCGAGCGCGCGCTCTTGAAGCTCGCCGATCGCACTGCGGCCCGCCTGCGAGCCCATGAGCTCGCGGCCTGTTGCGTGCAGGTCAAGATCCGCCGTGCGGATTTCAAGACCTACACCCGCCAGCGCGTGCTCGCACCGCCGAGTGCCGACACCCGGGCTCTCGCGGCGCTCGCGCAAGGCCTGCTCGCCGAGTGGCTGCGGCGCCATCCCGGTTGCGCGGTACGCCTGCTCGGCGTCGCCGTGTCAGAGCTCGTCCCGCATACCCAGGGGGATCTTTTTGCCATCGAGCCGCCGCGCGAGACGCGCCTCGATGCCGCCGTCGATGAGATTCGCGACCGCTTCGGCGCAGGCACGCTGACGCGGGCGAGCCTGCTGCCCGGGCGGCGGCACGGCTGAGGTATCATCGAGAGCCGCCATGTACACGAGCTTCTTCGGCCTCAGCGAAAAGCCCTTCGCCATCACCCCGGATCCCCGTTATCTCTTCCTGAGCGAGCGTCACGCCGAGGCGCTCGCGCATCTGATGTACGGCATCAACGAGTCGGGCGGCTTCATCCAGCTGACCGGGGAGGTCGGCACCGGCAAGACCACCGTCACCCGCACGCTTCTGTCGCGCCTGCCCGCGCATGCCGACGTCGCGCTGATCATCAACCCGCGCATCACGCCGATCGAGTTCCTGCTGACGATCTGCGAGGAGCTCGGTGTGCCGCTCGATCCGGCCGATCGCGACAGCGTCAAGCAGATGGTCGACGCACTCAACCGGCGACTGCTCAGCGCGCATGCCGAGGGGCGCCGTGTGATCGTCATCGTCGATGAGGCGCAGAACCTGGCGGCCGACGTGCTCGAGCAGGTGCGCCTGCTCACCAATCTCGAGACGGCGAGCCAGAAGCTCCTGCAGATCATCCTGATCGGGCAACCGGAGTTGCGCGAGCTCCTCGATCGCACCGAGTTGCGCCAGCTCGCCCAGCGCATCACCGGCCGCTATCACCTGAAGCCGCTCTCTGCGGAGGAGACGGTCGAGTACGTGCGCCATCGCCTGCGCGTGGCGGGGGCGCGCTCCGAAATCTTCTCGCCCCGCGCGCTGCGCGAGGTGCACCGGGTGGCGACGGGCATCCCTCGCGTCATCAATGTGGTATGCGACCGGGCGCTGCTCGGCGCCTATACGCAAGAGACTCGCAAGGTCACCCCGGCGCTGGTGCGCAGCGCCGCCGGCGAAGTTTACGGCCGGCACTTCGCGCCGCCGTGGATCGCCTGGGCCGCCACCGCGATCGTGCTCCTCGGGGTGAGCGCGACCGCATGGGTCGGCTGGCGCGCGCTCACCCACCCGCTGCGTGCAGCGCAGACCGCTCAAGCAGCGAATGCGCGTTCGGTGATCACAGGCCCCGCGGGGGCGAGCCGGGCCTCTTCAGCGGGCGGCGCCGAGCGCCTCGGTGCGACCCTGGCCGCCCTCTCGAAGCGCACGGACGCGAATTCGCCGGCGGATCCCGCGGCAACCAATACCTCGCCGACAGATCCCGCCTCGATGGGTGCCGCGCCGACGGATCCGGCGCCGGGGTCCGCCGTCGCGACCGCTGCTGGTGCGCGGCCCCCCGCCGGCGCTGCCGCGAGCTCACCCGTCGCCCTGAACGAGCTGCTCAAGGCGAATGCGGCGAACACCACCGAGGCCGCGGCATTTCGCCGGCTGCTCTCGCTGTGGGGCACGGCGCTGACGACCGATCGCGATCCCTGCGGGCAGGCCAGCAAAGCCGGTCTGGCCTGCCTCGAGCAGCGGGGCTCCTGGGCCGAGGTGCGCGCGCTCAACCGCCCCGCAATCCTCACGCTCATCGATGATTCGGGCCGGCGCCATCGCGTGGTGCTGTCCGGACTCGATGCGCACACCGCGACGCTCGATCTCGGCGATCACGACGTGCGCGTGCCGCTCGAGGATCTCTCGCCCGACTGGTTCGGCGAGTTCACCGTCGTGTGGAAGCCGAAAACCACGCACACGCGGGAGCTGTCGATGGGGATGCAGGGCGATGAGGTGCGCTGGCTGCGCCGCAGCCTCAATGCGCTCAAGGGAACGGCGGCCGACCCCGCGAGCGGCGATGTGTACGATCAGGATCTCGCGGTCGCCGTGCAGAACTTTCAGCGTGCGCATCGCCTCAACGCGGATGGTATCGCCGGCGTGCAGACGCAGGTGGTCCTCGACACGGCGCTCGCCGAGCCCGGCTCGCCGCTCCTCATCCGTCTGCCGCGCAGCTAAGGCCGAACCCGCATGTCCTTCATTCTCGATGCCTTGAAGAAGTCCGAGCTCGAGCGCCAGCGTCAGTCGACCCCGGGCCTGGTGGAGGCCGGCATCGTGCGGCCCCGGGCGCGCTTGCCACTCTGGGCAATCGCGCTGATGCTGCTGCTCGGCGTCAACCTGCTGGTGCTCGCGGCGCTCGCAAGCCGCGGCATGCTGTTCGGCCCGCACCCGGTTGCGGCCGCGGGGAGCCGCAGCGGGTCGGAGCGCGCGACCTTGCGCAACGATGAGCCTGCCCGCAGCGGCGATGCGAGGCGCGGGATGGCATCCTCGGGCACTGCGGACTCGTCGACTGCGGACTCGTCGACCGCGGACTCGTCGGGCGCGTCGGGTGCGCCCTCCGCGCAGGCGCCCGGCGACTCGAGCATCGCGTCGAGCGCGCAGCCCGCCGCCCATCGCGTCGAGGCGCCCGCTTCGAATTTCAGCCCCATGGAAGGCAGCGGCGAGTTCGCGCCCGAGATTCCGGTCTCACAAGCGAGCGTCGCGCCCGCGCCGCCCGCCCCGCGCATCACCCATCATCGCGAGTCAAAGCCGCTCGTGCACGAGGATGAGCCTCCGGATGAGATCCTGCCCTCGATCGGGGAGATCCGCATGACGGGGCCGGAGCTGCATCTCGACGTGCATGTCTACGCCACGCAGCCCGCGGATCGGTTCGTCTACATCAACAATCGCAAGTATCGCGAGGGACAGACGCTCGAGGAAGGTCCGACGATCGAGCGCATCCGGCGCGACGGTGTGGTTCTCGCCTACGAGGGCGTGCGCTTCCTGCTGCCACGCCAGCACTGAGAGGGACCGGGGTCCCTGAGAAGGACCCGGGGTCGAAGACCTCCGGCGTCGGTCGGCGGACTCCCGGCCCGCCGCGCTATCATAGTCGCATGAGAAAAATTCTAACGCTGACGATGAGCGGTCTCGTCACGATCCTGCCGCTCGCGCTCACCGTGTACGTCATCTGGTGGCTGGTCGCGCATGTCGAGGGATGGCTGAGGCATGCGCTCATCGGCCTGCGCATCATCAGCCCCGAGCATTACTATCCGGGGCTCGGCCTGGTCACTGGATTCTTGCTGCTGCTGCTCGTGGGCGGTCTCGTCAATGCTTACTTCGGCAAGATCCTGCTCGGCTACTGGGACGATCTCCTCGGGCGCATCCCGTTCGTCAAGACGCTCTACGGGGGCTTTCGTGACGTCGTCAGCCTACTGCCCTCGGGGAGCGGGGACAGGCGGGATCTGCAGCGCGTGGTGCTCGCGCAGTTCGCCGACGTGCACGCGATCGGTTTCGTCACCCGCGAGGACGTCCCCGCGGCACTCCTGCCTCACGGGGGCAGCGATTGGGTCACGGTGTACTTCCCGATGAGCTACGCGTTCGGCGGCTACACCCTCTATCTGCCGCGCGCGCGCGTGCGCCCCCTCGACATCTCGGTCGAGGACGCGATGCGTCTCGCGATCACCGCCGGACTGACGGCGACACCCCGCGGCAAGTGAGCACGCGTGCCTGGCCGCGGGTCGCAGTGCTGCTGGCGCTCGCCGCGGTGGCGCGCGCCGCCGACCATCCGCTCGCCCTGACGACGACCGAGCGCTACGGTGCCTGGCGAGCCGCCGCGGCCCAGGCGCTCGGCGCCCGCAACGATCCCGACTCGATGGCCGCCGCAGCCGCTTTCAGCTACCTGGCGCGCGCACGGTCGCACGCAGAGCCCTCCCCCGGACACGCCGCGGCGGTCGAGCTCGCCTCGCGCGCGAGCGATCAGGACCCGGAGAACGCCGCGATCGCCTGGCTGCGGTTGCAGCTGTGCGCGGCGACGGCGGGCTGCGACATCCGCGACCCCGCGACCACGATGCGCTGGGTCGATGCCGACAATGGCGCCGCCTGGCTCTCGACCCTCGGGGTCGCACAGCGCGAGAAGAACGTCGTCGAGGTCGACCGCATTCTGGGCGAGATGGCGCAGGCCAGCCGCTTCGACTTCTACTGGAACCGCGTCGTGGTGCTGCTGTTTGATGCACTGAAGCGAGTACGATCGAGCCTGCCCTCGAGCTACGTGCCCAACGATCTGGCCCGCTACAATGAGGCGACGGGTGTCGCGGCCGCGGAGATCGTGGCGCCCCTGACGGCGCTGCAGGGCGCGTGTCGCGAGGGTCAGCTTTCCGAGCGGCGCGAGGCGTGCCTGAAGCTTGCGCGCATCATGCAGAGGAGCGATACGGTCGTGGCGCAGCTCGCGGGCTTCAGCATGGAAAAGCACTGGCTGACCCCCGACGGTCGGGAGGCTCGCGCTCTGGCCGTGCGCCGCCGCGCGCTCGAGTGGCGCGTCGCGAGCGCAAACCGCGCCGACGAGCCGCTGTTGCCGTGGCTGAAAAGCGCGCATGCAAGGCGCCGCATCGCCGCGATGCGCACGCTGCCCCGCGAGGAGGACGTCGACATCGCCATTTTGCGGGAGCATCACCTGCCGCTCGAGCCGCCGGAGGAACCCAAATGATCGAGCTCTACTACTGGCCCACGCCCAATGGGCACAAGATCACGATGTTTCTCGAGGAGACCGCGACGCCTTATCGTCTCGTGCCGGTGAACATCGGTCAGGGCGAGCAGTTCAAGCCGTCGTTCCTCGCCATCTCGCCCAACAACCGCATGCCCGCGATCGTCGATCATGCGCCGAGCGAGGGCGGCGGGCCGCTCTCGGTGTTCGAGTCGGGCGCGATCCTGTTGTATCTGGCGCAAAAGACCGAGCAGTTCATTCCGGCGCACGTGCGCGGCGCCACCGAGGTGCTGCAGTGGCTTTTCTGGCAGGTTGGCGGCCTCGGTCCGATGGCGGGTCAGAACCATCATTTCAACCGTTATGCGCCCGAGAAGATTCCGTACGCCATCGATCGCTACGTCAAGGAGACGAACCGTCTCTACGGCGTGCTCGACCGGCGGCTCGCGGACCGGGAGTTCGTCGCCGGCGACTATTCGATTGCCGACATGGCCTCGTATCCGTGGATCGTCCCGTACGAGGCGCAAGGCCAGCGCCTCGAGGACTTCCCGAACCTCAAGCGCTGGTTCGAGGCCATCAGGAGCCGGCCCGCGACCGTGCGCGCCTATGCGCTCGGTGCGCAGCTCAATGCGAATCCGCCCCTGACGATGACGGATGAGCAGCGCAAGATCCTGTTCGGGCAGACCGCGCAGTCCGTCAGGCCGCGCTGATGAGCGGCGGCCGGCATCGCGCGCCCGGCAGTCATCGCGCCGGCATGCTGCGCGCGGTGTTGATCTCGGCGGGCGGCGTGTCGCGCTTCGCGTCGTGGGCGGCAAACCAGGCGAGGGTGTAGCTCACCTTGGCGATGAGCAGGCTCGGCCGCGCCGAGATGTCGTGCGAGGCATTCGGCACGCGCACGAGCGCGGTGTCGACCTTGCGCAGCTTGAGCGCCTCGTAGAACTGCTCGGCCTCGCTCGAGGGCGTGCGGTAATCGGTCTCTCCGGTCATCAGCATCGTGGGGGTCGTCACGTGCCCGGCGTAAGCAAGCGGCGAGTGCTTCCAGTAGGCTTCGAGATCGTCCCACGGAAGCGCCGCGAAGCCATATCTGTAGAAATAGCTGGTGATGTCGGCAGTCAACACGAAGCTCGTCCAGTTGATCACGGGCTTGACCACCACGGCGGCGCGGAAGCGGTCGGTGTGGCCGACGATCCAGGAGCTCAGCACGCCTCCGCCGCTGCCGCCCGCCACGAACAGACGCTGTGGGTCGACATAGCCGCGCGCCAGCACCGCATCGACGCCCGACATGAGGTCGTCGAAATCATGCCCGGGATAATCATGGTGGATCGCGTTGGCGAAGCGCTGCCCGTAGCCGGTGCTGCCGCGTGGATTGACGTACAGCACCGCATAGCCCGCCGCCGCATAGAGCTCGAGCTCCGCTGCGAATGTCGGCCCGTAGCTCGCGAACGGTCCGCCATGAATCTCGAGCACCAGGGGATAGCGCTTCTTTGAATCGAAGCCGGGCGGTGTGATGATCCAGCCCTGCACCTTCCAACGATCCGCGGAGGACACGAAGTCGATCGTCTCGAGGTGCCCGAGCGTGCGCTCGGCAAGAAGATTCTCGCTCGCGGCCGTGATGGTGCGCGCTTCGCCCGCACGAATCCCCGTGGCGAGTGCCGGCGGCGCATAGGGCGAGCCCTGCATATAGGCAAATCGGCCATCCTTCGCGACCGAGAAGGAGCCCGCGGTGTAGGGCCGCGTCACGTCGCCGCCGCCGATGTCGCTCGCAAGCACCTGCTGCACGTCGCCCTTCAGATCGATGCTCGCCAGCTTGAGCACGCCGTGATCCTCGTACATGACGAACAGCGCCTTGTTATCTGCTCGCCAGCGGGCCCGCACGACGTCACGATCGAGCGCGGCGGTGAGCGAGTGCGAGTGCCCACCGTCGGCATCCATGACATAAAGCTCGACGTTCTGGTGCCCCTGCACCTGGTCATCGAACCCGAGGTAGGCAATGTGCCGTCCGTCGGGCGAGACCACGGGATCGGAATCCGGTCCGCGCCGGTCGGTGAGCGCGTGGATCGACTCGTCCGCCAGATCGACGCGGTAGATCTCGCTGTCGAGGGGGCGGAAGTCCGCATCCTCGTGCCGGTTGGCGGAGATGATGAGGCTGCGCGAGTCGGCACTCCAGCTCGGCGCGTCGTCGTGCTCGAAGTCGCCGTGCGTCACCTGGCGCGCGGGGCCGCCGTCGGCAGCCACCACGAACACCTGGCGATAGGCATTCGGCAGATAGCCCTTGCCATCGACACGATACACCATGCGATCGATGAGCTTGGGCGGCGCCGCCCAGTGCGCCTCCTTCGGCGCCTCGGGCAGCTCCACCTTGAGCGGCTTGCGCTCCATCGGCACGGGCATGGTGAAGGCGATCCAGCGCCCATCCGGCGACCAGGCGAGACTCGCCGGCGCATCGGTGAGGTGCGTGATCGCGCTGGTGACATGGCTGCGGGTCCAGTAGACGAACAGCTGCGGCGAATCATCCTCCCCGCGGCCGACGTAGGCGAGCCGCTCGCCGTCAGGCGACCAGTGCGGTGAGCTCGTGTCGGAAGCGCTCGAGAGCGGCTCGGCGTGCTCGCCGTTTGCATCGATGAGCCAGATGGCGCCCCGCGGGTGATCGGAGCGGATATCCATGCGCATGCGCACGAAGGCAATGCGCCGGCCATCGGGAGCGATCTCGGGATCCGCCACCCAGGAAAGCTCGAAGACGTCGAGCGGCTTGAAGAACGGCTTCGAGATCGCGGGCGCGGCGATCGCGGGCGCGGCGATCGCGGGGTGGGCGCTGAGCAGTACGCACGCCGCACTCACCGCCCCGATGTTCTTCTTCATGTTCACGTCCGTTCCTTCGTGACCCAGCAGTTGCGTTGATGCTCATCGACGATGCCCACCGCCTGCATGAAGGCATAGCAGATGGTGGTACCGACGAAGCGAAAGCCGCGCTTCTTCATATCGCGGCTCATCGCATCGCTCGCCGGCGAGGTGCTCGCGATGTCGCTCTTCTTGAGCGGGCGGCGGCGCACGGTGCGGCCGTTCGTGAATTGCCAGACGTAGCGCCCGAAATCCCCCGACGCACCGCCGAGCTCGAGGTACGCGCGGGCGTTCGCGATGAAGGCATCGATCTTCAGCCGGTTGCGCACGATGCCCGCATCGGCGAGCAGTCGCGCGCGCTGCCGGGCGCCGTAGCGCGCCATCAGCCGCGGATCGAAGCCGTCGAAGGCACGCCGGTAATGGTCGCGCTTGCGCAGGATCGTGAGCCAGGAAAGGCCGGCCTGAGCGCCTTCGAGACAGAGCATCTCGAAGAGTGCCTGGTCCGCGTGCAGCGGGCGACCCCATTCGAGGTCGTGATAGGCGACGTACAACGGATCGTCGCTACACCACGCGCAGCGCAGGCGTCCGTCCTCGTGACGCCGGACGATCACCCCTCAAGGCGCGCGCCGCAGGCGCGGCGACGGTAGACCAGCTCGATGCGCTCGACGCCGCGGGTGCGTCGTGCGGCACCGCGGATCTCGTGCATGAGCCGCAGGAGCACGCGCCGGTTGCGATCCGGGGAGGCGCTCGAGCGCGGCTCGACGCCGAGATGCAACACCACGAAGCGCTCCTCGGCGAGGCGCACGAACACCGCCGCGCCGATCGGGCGACCGCGCTCGCACACCGCAAAGAGCGTCTGCACGCCCTCGATGTCTCCCACCCGGATCTTGAGAAGACCTTCGGACTCGTAGATCTCCGGGACACCGTAGGTCTCGATCGAGGCCTCGATCCCGGAGCGCACGCGATGCTGATTGCCATTGAAGAACAGCAGCTGCTCCAGGGCAGCGCGCTGGTCGATCGGCAACTTGCACGTGATCCCGATGGCTTCGCTCAAGTCCGGCCCCGCAGTACCCGGCGCGAATGAGGAATGAGTCACAGAAATCTGGTTGCGCGGCGCAACATCGATTGTCTGCGGCGCGAGACGCCGTATCGTATAGCGTCCCCGGCCGAATGACACTAGCCTCGTGAACCAGGTCTCACTCCCAACCCCGCGAGGTTAAATTGCTGGCGCCCGACGACGAAGCCCGCGTCTTGAAGTCGCTTCGCTACAGCCTGGCGAGCGACATCGTCGAGCTGGTCGTGCTCACGGGCGATGAGGCGTTCCTCAAGACGCTGCGCGAGGCGGTGGGCCCGGCGCGGCGCCTGTGGCACGTGCCGAGCGGCGACAAGGTGGGTGACCTCCTGATTGCCGGCAGCGTCGGGATCCTGGTGCTCGACGTGCAGGCTCTGCTCGAAGCGCCCGGGGTGTTCGTCGGGCAGATCAAGCGGCAGTTCCCCGACCTCGTCATCATGGTGGCCGGCCCTCGGGAGGCGGAGGGCACGCTCGCCAAATTGATCAGTGCGGGTACCGTCTACCGCTTCATCCACAAGCCGGTCTCGCCCGCCCGCGCACGGCTGTTCGCCGACGCCGCGGTCAAGCGCTTCGATGAGGTGCGGCAGCGCAGCAGCGGAGGCCTCGCCGCCGCCCTGGCGCTGCCGGGAGGAGGGCGCTCATCGCGCAGGCTACTGCTCCTGGGCGTCTGCGCCCTGGCCGTGGCGCTGGGCGCCCTCGCGAGCCTGCGGCTGCTGCATGACATAACGCCACCGCCCGTCCGCGCGCGGGCGACCTCGACGGGGACCCCGCCCGCCGCCCCGCCGCTCGATGCGCAGGCGCAGCGCGCGGCGGTCAACGCCGCTCAGCAGGCACAGGCCGAAGGTGCTCTCGCCCAGCAGCTGTCCCGGGCGCTCGAGCCCCACAAGGCACCGGGGCCCTCCGCCGCCGCGGGCGCCGCCGCGAGCTCCTCGAGCCCGGCGAGCGCTGCGCAGGCCGCGGGCGCAGTCCCCGGGACGTCCTCCTCGACGAGCGCGGGCCACGAGGGGAGCGCTCCGGCAGCCCCCGCGAGCGCGCCGCGGCGTGCGGCCGAGCTGGCCGCTCTCGCGGTGGCGCGCGCCGACGGGGGCCATTTCGTCGAGCCGCCGGGCGACAGTGCGCAAGGCTATCTGCGGGCGGCTCTGAAAGCCGGTCCCCGCGACCCCGCCGCGCTTGAGGCCCAGCAGTCCGTAGCCTCGAAGCTGCTCGCCGCCGTACGCACGGCGATCGATCGGCGCGACTTCGAGGCGGCCCGCGGGCTGCTCGATGCCGCCGAAGGAATCGCGACTCCGCAGAACATCGGCAATCTCCGCTCGCTCCTGGCGAGCGCGCAACGCCCCCAGGACAGCGATCGTGGACAGCAGCTGCTGGTGCTCGCCCAGGAGCGCCTGCAGCAGGACCACCTGCTCGAGCCCGCCCAGGACAGCGCCCGCTTCTATCTGACGACGCTGCGCGAGCTCGACCCGGCCTACCCCGGTCTCGCCGCCGCGACGCAGGATCTCGATGCGCGACTGGTGACGCGCGCCCGCGGTCAGCTCGTCGAGAAGCGGTACGAGGCTGCGCGCACGCTCATCACGCAAGCGACGGCCGACGGTTACTCCTCGCCCGACGCGGTGACGGTGCTGCGCGAGCTCGACAGCGCATCGGCCGTGGGGTCAACGGGTGCCGGGCCGACCACGAGCGCCGGGCCGGCCGGGGAAGCCGGCTCGACGACATCGCTCCCCTCGGCAGCCGCAGCAGGCTCGAGCGCCCCCCAGGTGGTCTCGGCGAGCGAGTTGACGCTCATGAAGTCGGTTCAGCCGGTGTATCCGCGGCGGGCCGAGGAGCAATCCACCGAAGGCTGGGTGGACCTCGAGTTCACGGTCGATGAGCGGGGGGCGGTGCGCGAGCTGCGCGTGGTGCAGGCGCAACCGGCCGGTGTGTTCGATGGAGCTGCGCGCAGTGCCGTGGCGCAGTGGCGCTATCGACCGGTGGTGCGGGACGGGCACGCGGTGAGCCAGCGCGCGCGGGTGCGCATCCGCTTCTCACTCACGCATTGAAGCTGCGCCGTCTGAAGGCGCCGCCGACCGCGACGCGCAGTCGATCGACGGGTCAGTTGCTCAGGGTCGAACCTTCGTGCGGCCCGCATCGGAGCCGACGGCGCGCGCATCACCCGCCGCGCGCACCGTGCCGCTCTCGCGGTCCCGCCGCTTGCGCTCGGCGATCTCCTCGCGATCGACGGCAATCTCCCGGGGAGCGCTGATGCCGATCCGAACCTGCGAGCCGTTCACCGCCATGACGGTCACCTCGATGTCATCGCCGATCCGCAATGCTTCGCCGGCCCGGCGCGTCAGAATCAGCATGCTGTGCCTCACATAAACATAACGGGCGGAAGGAGAGTGCATTCGGCCACTAAAAAACGGGTGAACCCAGAGGCAAAAGCCGCCTACCGGC
>Ga0209060_10002067_pt1 | contig 19683 bp, 10 predicted proteins | sample Coa_R1_8_FD_187155 | JGI IMG/M metagenome (GOLD analysis project Ga0209060, IMG submission 187155) | Surface soil microbial communities from Centralia Pennsylvania, which are recovering from an underground coalmine fire - Coalmine... | ecosystem: Environmental > Terrestrial > Soil >...
GCCATTCCAGAGCTCCGCCCCCCGGGATTAGTCCGACACCGACCTCGGGGTTACCGAATACGGCATTTTGCCGGCTGGCGAAGCGCATGTCGCAGGCCAGCACAAACTCGTTACCGATGCCGCGCGTGCGGCCGCGAATCTTTGCGATGCTAACGACCGGCGCGGCGGAGAGGCGCAGCACAAAGTCGCGCCACAGGCCCAGCACCTCGGGCCGTTCAGCAGCCTTGGCTACATCGAGATGGGCGATGAAAAAATCGGGATTCGCCGACTGGAACACAATGACCTTCACCGACAGGTCCGCTTCGAGTTCGGTCATCAGCGATCCCAATTCGACGATGGTTGTAGGAACAAACATGTTGATCGGCGGGTTGTTGAAGGTGATCGTCCACCGTCCCGGATACGTACGGTCGATTTTGAACTGCGAACCCTCGACTTCATACTGCGCATTTGACATGTTCTTCGTCTCCCTTTTTCCGTTCGTAATTGAATCGCGTACTCAGTGTTCCCGACACACGCCAGGCTGTAACATCAGTCCCGGCCCTCAGAAATTCGCGGGATTCGCCTCGGGTTTCGGATTCAGGCTCTTCATTTGATTGAGTTCCTCGGCGGTGATCTGAGGCAAGTGCCGTATGAATAAAACCAGGCGCCAGGTTTGCGCGGCATTATGTGCTTCGCTGAACGCTGGCATGCCGCTCAAACGAACTCCATTGTCGATTGTGTAGTAGAGTTCGCCATCGGTCTTGTTCTGCGTCCCGGCTGCACGCAAATCTGGCGGTTTCGGATAGAGTCCCTCGCCAAATAGCGTGTGGCCTCCTCCGTCATTCGAGTGGCACGTGGCGCAATGATCGGAGAAATGCTCCATGCCTGCCTGAATGTTCTTCGTTGAAAGTTCTATGGGATTGCGAAGCTGACGATATGCGGATGGCAGGGCCATTTTGCGCGCCGTTGTGGCCGCGAACACCTCAATCGCTGACGGTGTCGCACGAGCGCTGAAGCCTCCTTGCACGAGACTCAGCCCGTATCCCGCGACTGCAAGCGCAAGAGCAAACACAATCAGCGAAACTGCTTTCCAGTGTTTCATGTCTACCTCTCCTGTCCTCAGCCGGAACAACTGACGGGAACGGCGCGGTCGAAGCTGAACTGAAGAACCCTACCGCAATGATTTGAAGCCCACGCGAATCTCTTCTGAAAGAAGTTCGGGCTGCTCAAAGGCCGCGAAATGACCGCCTTTATCGAGCTTGTTGTAATGGATCAGTTTGGGGAACGCTCGCTCCGCCCAACTGCGCGGGCAAAGATCGATCTCGTCCGGAAAGCTGCTCACCGCAACCGGGACGGAGACGCCCTTAACACTGAAATACCCGAACTTGTTTTCCCAGTAGAGGCGGGCTCCGGAAATCGCCGTGTTCGTCAACCAGGCGATCGTGACGTTGTCGAGAACGTCGTCGCGGGTGAGACCGGCAGCCTCTCCGGAAAAGACGCGCGCGATCAGAGCATAGCTCCACGCATCGTGATCCAGAAAATAGGCGGCCAAGCCGACAGGGGAATCTGCAATTCCGTACAATGTCTGTGGGCGCAATCCCATCTGGTAGCCGTAGGCGACGCCTTTGCTGTACACGAATTGCAGCCGCTCGAAAGCGAGTTTCTCTTCGGGTGAGAGACCGTCCGGCATTGGCGCACCCGTGGCCGCCGCCTTGTCGATTTCGGCCGGAACCGCGCCAGGCATGTTGGTGTGAATGCCCAGCAATTCCGGAGGCGCCTGCACGCCCATGAGTTCGGTGATGACTGCGCCCCAATCGCCACCCTGCGCCACAAATTTCGCGTACCCGAGGCGCTTCATCAGCACGGTCCAGGCACGTGCGATGTGGGCGGGGTCCCAGCCGGTCGTGGCCGGTCTGCCGGAATACCCATAGCCCGGCATTGACGGGATCACCACGTCGAACGCATCGGATGCCTTTCCGCCGTGTGCCGTGGGATTGGTCAGCGGGTCGATGATCTTGATCTGTTCGATGATCGAGCCTGGCCATCCGTGCGTGACGATGAGCGGCATCGCATTCTCGTGTTTCGAACGGACGTGAATGAAATGAATGTCCAGCCCATCGATCTCGGTGATGAACTGCGGCAGGGCGTTCAGTTTTGCCTCGATTTTGCGCCAGTCGTATTCCGTCGCCCAATAGCGCGCCAGCGCCTGCATGGTCGCAAGCTGTACTCCCTGGGTCGCATCGGTGACCGTCTCTCGTTCAGGCCATCTCGTCGCGTTGATGCGCCTGCGCAATTCGGTAAGTTCCGCCTCCGGAACGCTTACGGAAAACGGACGAATGGCGCTCTCGCCAGAGACGCGTTCACTGCTTCGCTGGCTGGCCGTAATTGGTGTCATGGTGTCTTTCTCCTTTGAAGTTGATTTCCGAAAAGTTCATATCAAACCCCGTGAGAGCTAGCTGCTCTCTCGCTCGTTTGTAATCCACTCGCGGATGTAGGCTGGACAACTCCTGAGTTCGATGCCTTCAGTTTCGGCATGTACCAGAAGCTTCACGGCGTCACGGCTGACCAACTCAACTTCAGCGAGTTCGAGGGCGACGACTCGGCTTCCATCGAGCGCAGTGCGAACGACATCCAAATCTTCCTCTGCGAGCCGACCGCTGATGTAAAGCACCAGACCCTGTTCAGTCGAAAGTCGATCGATTCGGCACGACATCAGCTCGCGTCGCCTTCTGCTCTATCCACCGATCTAAAGGCAAGTAGCGCGCCATTGAAATGTCGCTGAAAGTATTGGAGATCCAGTTGTGTGCCGTGCGGCGAATTTGGCAGATCTGGCGAATCTGGTGAATTTGGCGGATTCGTAGCACGTTCAGCGAAACTTAAATTTCGTCTTGTCGATGCCTAACGCTTTGATGCGATGTTCAAGCGTTGATGATGGAATGCCAAGTCTCGCGGCGGCTCCTGACGGCCCCGAGACACGACCGCGGGATGCAGCGAGCGCAGCTTCGATGAACTCTCGTTCGGTGCGCGCTTCGCCTTCGGAAGACGCGGGAACGGCAGCAGCCTGCTGGCGTTGTCGGACTGGTTGTTTCGACAGCCATGACTCGTCTACGGCAAACACCTCACCGGGGTTCAGAATCACCGACCGTTCGATTACGTTCTGCAGCTCACGGATGTTCCCCGGCCATTCATAGTTCTGTAACAACTCCAAAGTCTTTTTGTCAATCGACGTGAAGTTCTTCCCCGCGCGCCGGCCGTAGCGCCGGACGAAGTATTCGACGAGCAGCAAGATATCCTCAGTCCGGTCCCGGAGCGGCGGCACGTCAATCGGAAAGACGTTGAGCCGGTAGAAGAGGTCTTGCCGAAATTCTCCATTGGCAACAGCGGCTATCAGGTCACGGTTGGTCGCGGTGATGACTCGAACATCGACTCGGATTGTTTGTGCTCCCCCGACTCGCTCAAACTCTCGCTCTTGCAAAACCCTCAGGAGCGCGACCTGGGTATCGGGCGGAAGCTCACCTACCTCATCCAGAAAGATGGTGCCTCCGTTAGCCTGTTCAAACCGCCCTAGCCGTCGCTGTATAGCCCCGGTGAAGGCTCCTTTCTCGTGACCGAACAGCTCCGATGAGATCAGCGTAGGCGCCAGTGCGGCACAGTTGACACTCACGAAGGCACGTCCAGCCCTTTGGGATCGTTTATGGACCGCGCGGGCGATGAGTTCTTTGCCGGTGCCCGTCTCGCCCGTGATGAAGACCGTGGAGTCCGTCGGCGCGACTTTGGCAATCCTCGAGAGGACCGTCTTCAACGGCTTGGAGGAACCGACAATTTCCTCGAACATCAAAGCGCGATCGACCTCGTCTCGCAACGCCAGGTTTTCCCGGTAGAGTTGATCCTTGAGGGCCCTGATCTCTGCTTCAGCCTGTTTCTGTTGACTCAGATCGAAGGCGAAGGCCACGCCGTCGGTGCCTTGCAGGTCAAACAGCGCACCTCCCGTGAGGACCGCAATCCGAGTCCCATCCTTGCGGACAAACTCCTTCTCGTACGGCTGCACTGTCCCAGTCGCTTTCAGATCCGCTGTCGCGCGCTCGTCATGCTCGCGCCATTCGGGCGGCGTCAAGTCGGTCCAGCGCACAGCACCTGAGACGAAATCCTCACGCCGATACTGCAGCATCTCAAGAAATGCATCATTCGCCTCAACGATCCGCCCATCGAGGTCCCAGATCATAACTCCGACGATGTTGGAATCAACCAGCCGCCGCACGCGAGCTTCACGCTCCTGGAGGTCGCTATAGAGCCGCGTGTTCTCCATGGAAATCGCAGCTGCCGAGGCAAGCAACTTGAGGACAGCCATTCGAGCAGGCGAAAAGGCGTGGGGGGTGAGACTGTTTTCGAGGTAAAGCACGCCAAGTAATCTGGCTTGCTTGAGTAGCGGCAGGCAGAACACAGATTTTGGGCAGTGATCGCGAATGTATTGGTCCGTCGAAAAGGGGTTCTGACCGGACGAATCACGCAAGAGAACAGTTTCTCTGGTACGGACGACATAGTGGAAAACAGAGGTCGGTAGATCCGCAGCGGTGATGCCCGCCTTTCGCAGGACCACGTTCACGTTGTCAGCGCTGGTTGTGGCCTCTGCCTCAATTCGATGGCCATCGCCTTGCGGGAGAATCAGAATACCTCGCTGAGCGCCAGCATGTTCGATCGCCGAACGCATCAGCGTGTTTATCAGCTTCTCGAAAACGATTTCACCAGCAACCGCTTCCGAAACCTTGATCACCGTAGCCAGATCCAAGTGCTCAACGGGCGTCAGTATCGTTGCTGTAGAATCGGCGACCGGCTTGTCCACTCTTAGTTGCGGATAGAGCTGCTCGAGTTGGCGAACCTTGCCGTCGGCTCCCCAGCGCAGGTAGCAGTGCCGCGCGTCCCGCAGATAGGTCGTCGCGATTTTGTCGAAACGGCGCGCCGCGTAGAAGCATCCGGCAAGCTCGTTGGCAACCGCCTCGTTCTGTACGAAGCCGTATTTGTGCGCGGCGCCGATAGCTTTCTCGTATAGCTCTTGAGCGTCCAGCACGCGGCCCTCGATGCGGGCGATCTCGGCGCCGACGAGAGCAGCTCGGTCTTCGAAGGTCTCGGGGTTGACCTCCGCCCACATTTCCAACTGCCGGTAATGGTCCAGCACAGAATCGAAATGCCTCGGTCTCTGTTCCGCAGAGGCGAGATCCCATGCCGCGGCGTGTGCAAGCGCGCCATAGAGCCGATATTCCGCGGACTCGAACATCGCTGCCGACGTCCAGAGCAGCGGTGCCGCGCGCAGCGAGGCGTCGACCGCCGAAGCAAGGTTTCCGGCGAAAAAATGCGCCTGCAACTTGCGCGTCCAGTAGTAGAACTCGGCGAACACCAGATTGGGGCTGTCCGCCAGACGACGTTCGGTGTCAAGCTCGCGGTAGTCCTCATGATCCAGGCACCCGAACGCCGGAGTCAACCCACGCAAAGTGAGGATCAGGCCGAGCTGTGCTCCGCAGAGCTCGATGACCAGGCCGAAACGCACCCGCTTGGCGAACGCGAGGCCATTCTCGCATTCCGTTTGCACTTCGGCGAGTGGGTCCCCGGCCGCAAGGCAAACCGTAACTAGCTGATCCCAGCTGTACGAAGCAAAAGTGAGGTCGCCGATCCGATATGCGGCGTCGAACGCGCGCCGCACGAGTTCGCGTCCGCTGGCAACGTGTTTCGCCCACGGGAGCACGGTCGAACCCATGTTCATCCAGATGCGAGCCTGATAGCGCGTCAATCCGCGTTTCTCAACCAGGTCGTAGCCAAGCTGGCCGAATCGAAAGCCATCCTTGTAATTGTTGAAACGGGGACCTGCGAACATGGCCAGCCAGACATAGGCAAAACACGAGGCGTCGCAGTTGCCATGCTCGAGGGTGAGAGTCACCAAACGGCAAATGACGAGTGAATTGAGGTGTTCGTCGAAAAGCTGGGATGGCGTCATGATCTCGGTGAAGACATCCAGCGTGTCGAGGACATCCGGGTCCGTGATCAACGGCAGATCGATCAGCTCTTCGATCGTCCTCCGCCCCAACAACTCCCAGATGCGTTCGTATTCGCGCATCACGTCTTCCCGCGCGGGATGGTTCGACCACACCGTGCCGTCGCGGCGGAGCCAGTCCAGGAACACATCTGCCGCGAGGTCACTCCGATCCAAAGTTGTGTACAGCGTGAGCCGCAAACGCGTGGCAACACAGAAATCGTGGCGATTGTTCGCACGCAGCGGCAACAGCGAGAGTCGATTCTCCGCGGCAACCTTGTCCGCGGTCAGTAGCTCGCACTCCGCCATCAGATACTCTGTCGAGAAAATGACGGGATAGTTTCGCGCCCACGTCTCTTCCGTCAGCAACGCACGGCCAGCCCTTAGATATTTGAGCGCTGAAGCGTATGCGGTTGAAACCTTGGCGCGGCGGCCCGCAACAAGATTAAGCTCTGCCACTCGCTCGCGGTCCTCCACGGACGTGAGCAGGTGAGACCCGCGGTTGAGTTGGTTAACGATCTCGAATATTGCCTCCTCGCGCTTCGCCGCAGGAGTGTGCGCGGCCAAAAGCATCCCAATACGCAGATGCGCCGCGGAACGCAGCTCTTGCGGAATCATGGAATAGGCGGCTTCCTGCACGCGATCGTGCAGGAAGCGATAGGAGTCGTCCGAGCGGAAGATAAGTCCAGCCCGTACCGCTTCCCAGAGGTGTCGGTGAAGCTCCTCGATCGATTTTTCGTAAGCCATCGCCAGCATGTCGAACCCGGCGCTGTTTCCCATGCAGGCGAACTGCTTGAGTGCGTCCTGCGTGTGTACTGGCAGGCGGTTCAACTTTCCGACCATCAGCTCCACGACATTGTCGGTGTAGCCTTTGGCGTGAATGCGATTCAGGTCCCAAACCCACCGGCCTTCACTGTAGCCGAAGCTCAGCAAGCCTTCCTCTGCCAGCGTGGAGATGAACTGGATGGCGAAGAAGGGATTGCCTGTGGTCTTCTCATGAATCAGTTCGCCAAGTGAAGCAGCGCGTGCCGGTTCGCAGCGCAGGGAGTCCGCCAGCAACTGGCGCAGATCGTCCTCGCCGAGCGGCGTCAGAACGATGTCCTCCACGGCCGCTCCGGCCTGACGTATCGCGTCGAGCTTGCGCATCAGCGGATGCGTGGGGCTGACCTCGTTGTCCCGATATGCGCCGATGAGGAATAAGTGGCGCAGATCGTCGCGGGTCAATAGATCTTCGAGTAGGTCGAGCGTCGCGGCATCCAGCCACTGCAGGTCGTCAAGAAAGAGTGCCAGCGGATGCTCCGGTCGTGCGAATACGGCGATGAATCGCCTAAAGACCAGTTGAAAACGTCGCTGCGCTTCCGACGGCGGGAGTTCAGGAACGGGTGGTTGTTCGCCAATGACATGCTTCAATTCAGGGACGAGTTCGACCATCAGCAATCCGTTCGGTTCCAGTGCCTCCCGAAGTGCGTCACGCCACTTGTCCAACTCGTCTTCGCTCTTACTGAGGAGCGGCCGGACCAGGCTTTGGAACGCCTGCGCCAGCGTCGCATACGGAATGTCACGCTTGTACTGATCGAACTTGCCGGACGCAAACAGGCCCCGCGGAGGGACGAGCGGCTTGTGAAGTTCGTTCACGACGGCAGACTTGCCGATACCCGAGTATCCGGAGACGAGCACCAGTTCTGGCCGGCCGCCCGTTACCGTGCGATCGAACGCCGTTAGCAGCGCGTCCACCTCACGATCTCGCCCGTACAGCTTTTCGGGAATCATCAGGCGGTCCGGAGTGTCGTGTGCGCCGAGAGTGAAAACGTCAATGGACCTTCGTGACTTCCATTGCGACAGGCAACGTTGTAGATCGTGTTGGACTCCCGCGGCAGTCTGATATCGCTCCTCGACTGTCTTCGAGAGGAGCTTCATCGTGATAGCGGAGACCGCCGCCGGAACGTTCGAAAGCCGCTCACTGGGAGCCGTGGGTTGTCTTGCAATGTGGCAATGCACCCATTCCATCGGATCGGATGCCGTGAACGGAAGGCTGCCGGTTAGCATCTCGTAGAACGTGACACCGAGTGAGTACAGGTCGCTGCGGGAATCGATGGAGCGATTCACTCTTCCCGTCTGCTCTGGCGCCATGTACGCGAGCGTTCCGGCGACGAACTCTGGAGGCTCGGCCGGTTGACGCTCGCGGGGGAGGCGTGATGCGATGCCGAAGCCGGTGATACGGACCTGCCCAGTTCCGGAGTCCACGAGAATGTTGGCGGGTTTGACGTCCTTGTGGATCACCCCACGTCCGTGCAACTGACCAACAGCGCCAGCCAATGCCACAGAGAATCGGAGAAACTGTTCGATCTCCATTGGCGCGCCGATCAGGCGGTCGAGCGGCTCACCTCCTGTGTAATCAACCACGAGCATCGTCTGTCCGCGCTCGCGCACCAATTCCAATGGCCGCAATGCCCACGTACCGTCCAGGTACTCCCGAAGTTCGAATTCCCGTGCGAGGCGATTGACGTTTTCAACGATCGGATGCCCAGCATCGGAAGGGATGGGTATGAAAGCATACCGCCCGCCGTCGGCATCATTCTGCGACATTCTACAGAAGGCGCGGCCGGCGTCTCGCCACAGCACATCTAGCGAGTCGTTCTCCCAACCAGCTCCGAGCAAGACGGACGCCTTCATCTGCCCATCTCCTTCTCTGGTTCGATTTGCGTTGGAGGCGCGTCCTTGCGACGATGGGCCGCCAGCAATGCGCTACGCAACGGGGCCAGAATCGTTGCCGACCAGTCGAGTGCGCGCATCCCTGCGCCCATCTCGCCGCCCGCGAATACCGACTCGATCAAACGCGTTTTGATGAGATCCATGTCGGAATCCCTCGACTCGCACCTCGGCACGCCGGATGTGTATAACCGAGTATTGCTCTATTTTCGCGCGTTTATCGGCGGGGCCTCCGAACGCAACAAGTTCCCCCAACCTCACCTGCTGATCAATTGGAATTAACGCGCAGGAGTTCGAACTAGTTGCCCAACGAGATGCAGGGAGCCGTGGCGATCCTTACGGACAATCTCCGTGGCCAGATTGAGCCGCGGAAAGAAGGCTCCTGCCTTGGGCGCAGCCCGACAGCTTCCAAAGCTTCTTTTAATTCTCCACACTTCTAATGGTTTCAACAATTTGGGGAATCTGCTTTTTGCTCAAAAGTAACCCCAGCAGCTCCAACACAAAGAGTTTTGACACGGTTTTGCCACGGTGCGATCCGGGCTGAACCGACGTTGTGGCGTGTTTATGAGTTGACCCGGTCTTCGACTTCTCTCAGATCCGCGATCACCTGATCGAACGGTGGAGTTTCGCCAAAGAACATCTCGCGCATGTCCCGGTAGTCGCTTCGAATCTGAGCGACGTCGGAGTCTGGTGGGCATACCCGAAGGCTTCCAGGCCGAGCCAAATCGTACCGCGCCCCAGCTTCCCGGAAGAAGACCTTTTTGTGCTCTACAACGCTTGCCAGCAGATCGACGTCCTTGATCGCAAGCCGCCCGTAGTCGTGCCGGTACAAACGGGAAAGGTCATAGTGGTGCCGCGAGAGGCGAGGCGGCATCTTGCCCGAATGGAAGACAGCATGGAGTAGCGTGGCCTTCTCCCAGAATGTGCGTTCAGGACGAAGAACGTGGACTTCCGTGGTCGGCCGAGCAAGGAGACCGGGAAGTGCGTCAGCAATGTACGGCTGGATAGACTTCTGCTCAGAGGGCCACACATCCCCACGGCACCCAAACTCAAGCCGAACGACGGGACGAACGTAGGTACCCAGCCCGTACAGATCCGCTTCCAAGCCAAGCGGGTAGGCGAACAAGAGGCTCTGTCGATCGGCGTCGGCTGGATCCTCACCGATCTTCCAACCTGTCTCCCCTAGGACCGAGCGAAATGACTGCTGAAGCTCGTCGAGGATGGTGCCCTGAACAGTCTCGGAACATTTGCCCGCCAGTTCATCCAGTTTTCGGTTCCGCTTGTTTGTGCCCGCGATGTTGGGAGGGTCCTGGTCTCCGGTGAAACCGAGGGCATGGCGATCGAGGACGATGTCAACGTCTTCTGAGAAACGCTCGATGACCTTGTAGACCTTGGAGAGGGAGGTTCCGCCTTTGAAGAGAGGTCCCGGCAGCACCGAACTTGAAAAGATTTTCTGGAGCGTCCAGCAGACCCAGAAATCTTTTTCGATGATCGTGGCAGAGCCCAGCCGGGCGCGGGCCGCGGCCTCACGGAAAACGGTTGCGCGTTCGGCCGCGGGCAGTAGGGCGAAGTGATCCATCTGTGGACTCGCCCTAATGTTAAGCCGTAACCGCGTCTATTGCAGAAGCCATCCACCGTGGCGCATGATGTGCAAGTCTCTTCAGTCCGGTTTTCGCAGTTGGTGGGAGGTTTTGCCGGAGCTGCTGGATGACGGCGGTGCTCAGGTGATGCGGCCCAAACGCACGCATCGCCTGCAGAGCAACACCCTCGGGAGTACCCGCTCCCAACAGTGCCCTTGGGCCCGCGTGCTTAAAATAGATGAGCTGGTTTCCGACTTTGATCTTCCGCGAACTGCCGTCGATCAAATATACGATCTGCGCGGGAACCTGGGAAGAAAGACCGAGCGCGTTCGCCGCGCGCGCCGGCGTCGGTTGCAGGCGATATCCTGACTGATCCGCGATAGCCCTGGCCACGGCATCAGGGTCCGGCGAGAGTGGACCGAGCGAGGGATGGCTCTTGGGGACATCGTAGACGCCTCGAGAGATTCGTCGGATCTTTCCGGCTTTGGTCAATCGGCTCAGTGCTTGATCCACGGCCGCGCGATTGCCCAAGTCATCGAACGCCCTAGGGGTGAGTGCTGATCCCGGACCCACCGCTTTTGCGCGCTTCAAAACCTTCAGCGTGAGGTCTCCCATGTCAGAAATATCATAACATATTTCTGACACGGGCACAAAAACACTCGTAGCGGATTTCTATGGGCAAAACATAACCAAGGTTTCTCAAACAGCAGGATTCGGCAGGACTGGTCCTTCAGTCGGCCGCGAGGAACGAATATTTTGCACGATTACCTGCGTATGGATGAGCTGTTGCAATGCCTCGAATCCGACCATTGCAAGTACAGAGAGCGTCAAACCGCGCGTCCGTTCGAAGAACTCGGCCCACGTCCAGGTGATGGTCGCCTTGAGATCTTCAAAACGGCAAGTACCTGAAGCGACGTCGATAATTGGAGTTCCATGCACCAAGGCGTTTCGTACCTGGCGATCAATGCAGCCTACGACTGGATCGAGACTCTTGTGCCGGCCAGCCATAGCCAGAAGATTGTTCAGGTTTAGAACCTTCCACTCCGCCCACGTACGTGCTCGTCCTTCGGCGTTTTCGGCGCAGAGCAAGAGAACGCGCAACCGCGTCTCAAACACTCCGGCAGAGAGCGTGTACTCACTTTGGAGTTCGATAAGCCGTCGATCGGTCATCCTCTTGGGCGGTTCCGCTCGAAATCGTCGGCATGCGGTTTGAAGCAACCGCACTGCATGGAGATATCGTCGCGCATCGTTCGAACCGGACCATTCCTCGAGCCCTGCGAAAATCTGCGCCGGAGCAGCGTGCGTGTATAGATGCACGAGAAAACCGCAGAGTGCGCTCCGGATCCTTTGGTAAGGCGGCAATTGAGCCCACTTCGCGCGCGGCGGCTCCGCTGCCCTGGCGGCCATTCGGAGAAGCGCTTCCCAGGAGTCTTCACCTGGACGCAGCCTGCGTCCGCACGCCCGAAGCACAGATGCCATAAACTGATCGAGAGCGGCATAGCGCTCGAGGTCTGCGGCGGGATTGTCTTTTAGTTCTTCCAGCTTTTGAAGCGATGCTGAAGTCGAACACAGAAGTCCGTCAAGCTTCTTTTCGAGGCCCGCCTTGTCCCTCGCAGAAAAGCGCGGGATCGGGCGACCAAATATCGAGGCTAGCTCGTTCCCGAGTAGTGGGAGAGCTCCAATCAGTCCACTCCGCAGTTGCGCCAATTCAGGGCTCAGATTTTTCGGCGGTTTCTTCATCCGTTGCGAACCAATATCGATCTGTCTATTGTGCTGCCGCAAAAGGGCCAGGGCAACTTCCCACCGCAACCTGCGAACCTCGACAGGCGATGCGGTGACGCGTCGACACTGATCTTCTAGGAAACCGAGTCGGAAGACGCTACCACCGCCGCCTCCGTCGTCGGCGCCGCTGAAACTGAGAGCCCTGATCGTAAGTTGTCACAAGTGCCCCGGAAAACGAGTCAATGACGAAAAGCTCACTATCCTCCCTGGCAATGACGCCCTGAGCCTGAAGTGTGGAGATGGCAGACTCGAGGTCAGCCCGAATCCGAGGACCGAGCCGCGCGAGCCCTAGGTGGATACGAGCCCCTCGCAGTGCGTCATCCAAACCGCAGGAACCGCTTCGGATCGCGTGGAAAATGGCGGCTTCATGCTTGTTTAGACGGAGAGTCGGTGTGGGCCGGATCGGAACGGCAGTTTCCTGCGAGATGGGGAGCACGCCAGTCTCGACCTCATCGTCGTCTACTGGAGTGGTTAGGCCAGCCATCACCCGGGCAACATGAGCGGATCGGTCCTTTCGCCACCCTCGATATGGGATGCGAAGTACTCGCCAACCGGCCCTTTCTAAAATCTCCTGTCTGTACACATCCTCGATTCTCAACTGGCCTTGCTCATCGAGGTGCCAAATCTCACCGTCACACTCGATAGCGAGGCGCTGACCATCAAGTTCTGCAACGATGTCAATGAGGAATCCGCAACTCGGATACTGAGAGGCAATTGTTATGCCCTTCGAGCCTAATTCCTTGATGACATCGGCCTCGAATTCCGATTGAGCACGGTCGACGCGGGCATTCACGGGCGTGCCGCTAACTGCAACGTTCTGTCGGCAATACTGAAGCCAGTCCAAAATTGTGCCCTTGCCCGCCGCATTTCCGAAATCCTCGATGGGAGCTGAATGAAAGACATGCAACTCTTCGCGTGCACGCGTGAATGCGACATTTAGCATGCCCTGGATATGCTCACGCTCAGCCTGCCGAGCGGAAAGAGCGGCTCTCTCCATACCCTTGGCGTCATACGAGAGCGAATAGAAGATAACGTCTCGTTCGTCCCCTTGGAATCCGTCCGGGTTTACTACAACAAGATCGTGCATAGCTCGAACATCGTCATCGATTTGCTCGGCGACCATGTCATTGACAAGCCGCATTTGTTCCTCAAAGAGACAAATGACTCCGAACGTCGCTTCAGAATATCCGGGATCGCGAAGTCTCTCCTTGAGGGCCGCAATCAGTTCGCCGGCTTCTACCTCGTTCTCTTGGGTGCCGGGATTCACGCGGCCTTCGGCGACGTGGCGTAGCGTGATTACTGCAGAGTCGGGGTCACCAATTCGCTTATCCTGTCCATCCCTCATGACCCGAAGACGGTTGCCGTACCACCGCTCGTTCGAAAAGCCGATGATTGGCGGCAACGAACGATAATGCTCGTCCAGGAAAGCCTCTTCATCGAATCGGACTGACGAAAGATGCAAGAGGTCTATTCTTGCCGGGTCGAGCCAACGGTCCGGATCTAGTTTATCCAGACCGTTTTCCCGCCACGCCTGGGCGGCCACCTGCGTTGATGTGAATGCAAAGCGCTGGGCTTGCATCTGCTTGGAATCGCCTGCGATGATAGCCTGTTTCGCTCGGTACAGGACCGGCGCCATCGAGGGGAGATCGCATTGCGAGGCCTCATCTATGATGACCGTATCGAATAAGCCCGGCTCGCACGGAAAAAGTCGCGCGACATCGTCTGGGCTCATGATCCAGCACGGCAGTACCTTGAGAAGCATTCGGCATCTTTCTGGTTCGCGCTTGAGACGATCGAAGATGCTGAAATTCTTAGCGCTGTTCTGACTTCGCGCCAAGAGCTTTGAGAACTCCCGAAGTTGGTTCCTCTCTCCGCGGCTCGCTTCGCCCGTGCGGTGCTGTGCCGCCGTCGTTAGCACGCGAATTGCGGCCGCAAGCAACCCCATGCGCAGTTCCGTGGCGCGCTGCCCGACCTCGTCTGATTGAACGGGTGCATGTTTCTTGCCTCGGCGCGTAGCCTTATGCACGTTCCACCGTGCTCCAATTCGACGCAAGATTGTTGACGCTTCTGAGAGTTCGCGATCCGCTGAAGCGATTATATGCTCAGCGAAGACGGCGGCTTCCAGGCGCGCCTCCGTCCCTATATGCTCCGCCACGAGTCGGCCATGATGCTCGCCTTCCTTTTCCGAATCCCGACGAGTATCTTCAACGGACCGATTCTTTTGAATCGAATCCAGACGCTCACGGAGTTCCCGTCGAGAATCCGCGTCCTGACGTAAGAGTGTCATTGGGAGCTGGACCAGTTCTAGTTGCCTTAAAGTTTGGTCCACGACACTCAGCGCCTTGTCTTTTTGCGAGCAGATGAGGACGCGTTTCCCTTTCGCGACTAGATGGCATGCGACGTTCGCGATTGTCAGCGACTTCCCTGTTCCTGGGGGTCCTTGGACGACGATGATGCGGTTCCGTTGCTCATCGGCGAGCAGAGCAACCCTCCGCTGACTGGAGTTCGACGGAAACGGAAACACAACACTTCTGGAGTCGTGAAAGACGTTGCTTGTAGCCTGGTGACCGCGGCGGCTCAGTAGCCAACCCAACGCTGTCGCCGAAACGGCCGAAGCGCCGGAGCCACCGATGAAGGATAGATCGCTCGCCAGAAAGTAGCTCGTTTTCGGGGCGACAAAACATGCGGCGGAATCGATTACGCGAAGGTTCATTGCCGTGCGAGGCTGTGCCGGCGGACGCTTAAGAGAACCATCTAGAGTCGCTTGGACATCTACTTCCATTTCACGGGCGACGCTGCCGCAGAAGTAGACAAGCTCTGCGGAAGTCAACGGGAAATGTGGCGTAGCGTCGATTAGGCGATCAAGTGCCTGTTCGCGCGCGGCGGAGTTTAGATCTGACCGAAATGGGAGTGAATTGAATCTGACTGTCTCCTCCGTTGGCTGGATGATGATCGCCTCAGCGTCCGGGCGAATGGAAATCGGGATTGTCAGCAGGGGAGCGCGGATCGCTTTGCCCTCAATGTGCCCAACGACATAGGGATATCCGTACAGCAATTCTCGCTCGTACGGGTTTAGTTCGAGGGTAGCCATCATTTTCCGCAGAGGTCCATAAATCGGATCACTGGGCCCGATCCTAATTTCTTTCGCCGAAGACATAAGGACCTCGGCATGGTCTTCTATCCAACAGAATTCATGGGCTCTGGCGTGGGGGGATGCCCACCGAACAAACGCAGCAGATGCCGTTCTTTGTCTTTTAATGAGCTCCGCGTAAGCTGATGTCAGTGCCTCAACAAGGCCCGCTTCGATGGCCGGTTGGTCGAGGCTGTCGGGCTCAGGTTTTGGCTCAGGATGCATGCTTTCGAAAATCCAGTTCTGGTGTTGTTCAGAAAGGTTTAGCTTATCTCCATTCGACATGTTACGTACAATAGTGTGGGCAGGCCGGAGCGGAATTGAGCCGACTGTGCAGGTGATGAACGCCTGGACCAGGCGTACGAGTTGCCATCACGGGCTACTACGGCTGAAACCCGCTATTATGATGATTCCGCATCCGATCAGAGTTTTGATGACGCGAGCAAGAAGGTTTAATCGCGCAACAGATGAGCATCCATGCCTTCAATCAGCGTATTCTCGCCGAAGATCTGGTTCGGATCCGCCGTCCAGATGACCGGGAACGCTACGCGGCTGTGCAGCGCCAGGCACGCATCGATCCCAACCCCCACCAGATTGACGCGGTAATCTTTGCGCTTCGACGTCTTCGCGAGGGCGGTTGCATTTTAGCAGACGAGGTTGGCCTGGGAAAGACGATTGAGGCCGGTCTGGTCATTGCGCAGAGCCGAGCGGAAGGCGCACAGCGCATCTTGCTGATCGTGCCGAAATCGCTGATCGGCCAGTGGCAAGGCGAACTGCTGAACCTGTTCGGAATTCAGGCGCGCGAGAACGACGCGAGCTTCTTCGCGCCAGGCGTGTATCTGGTCGGCCGGGAATTCGCGGGCAGCGAGCGAGGGGCCGCCCCCCTCGGCGCCGTGCCTCCGTTCGATCTCGCCGTGATCGACGAGGCGCATGAGATCTTCGCCGGACTCCATAAGAGATACGACCGAGACGGGGTTTACGACGAGAGTTCGGATGAGGCACTGATGGCTCACCGCGTGCGCGGCTTCCTGCGCTCGACGCCGGTGCTGCTACTGACGGCGACACCGATGCAAAACTCGCTCGCCGAATTGTGGGGCTTGGTGCAGTACGTTGAGCCTACGGGCACGCTCCTCGGGGATATCGCTACGTTCCGTGAAGTGTTCTGCGACGAGGACGATCGGACATTGGTCCCTGGCCAAGAGCACGAGCTCCAACGGCGTCTCGCGATTGTACTCCAGAGGACGCTGCGGCGTCAGGCGCAGGAATTCCTTGATCGGCCTTTTACACAACGGCGCTGCAGATTGTACGAGTACGCGATGAGCGACGCTGAGCGGTCGCTCTATGACGATGTAACTGAATACCTCCTGGAACCGTCCCTATACGCTTTCTCCGGCCGGCAGCGGCGCCTTCTGCTGATCGGATTTCACCGGCGCATAGCTTCCTCGATCTCGGCGCTAGCCGCGAGCCTGGAAAACGTAGCCTCCCGGCTTCGTCGTTTGCAGTCGGGTTTGGGTTCCGATGACGCGGCGATCACTGAGCTCAAGGATCTTGAGGACGAAGACGAGATAGGGGAAACTTCCAAGGAATCCCCCGAGGAACCGAGCCTTGCGATCAATCACGCAAGCCTCGCGGCGGAACTGTTCCGGGTCGAGGGTTTCATCGACCGCGCGCAATCTCTACCGAACGACGCCAAGGCAAGGTCGTTTCAGGAAGCCATCAAGGTGATCCTGGACCTGGGCCGAGATGGCCGTGGTAGCGGCAAGGCCGTGGTGTTCACTGAGTCGATCACGACACAGGAATATTTACGGCGCCTCTTGTTGGCCATTGGCCTTGGCGACGATGACGTCACTTTGTTCCGGGGTGTGAACGATCACGCGCGGGCGGAACAAGCGCTTGCGCGCTGGAAGCAGGAAGAAGGTCCCCGTTTTGCTCCGGGTACCAAGCCGAGCCGCGAGGTAGCCGTGCGCCTCGCGCTCGTGCATGAGTTCCACACGCGTTCGAAGGTCCTCATCTGCACCGAAGCCGGCGCAAAAGGGTTGAACCTTCAGTTTTGCGAGACCGTTATCAACTATGACTTGCCGTGGAATCCGCAGCGCATTGAGCAGCGCATCGGGCGCTGTCATCGCTACAGCCAGCAGCGGGATGTCACTGTGGTCAACTTTATCGCCCGGGACAATGAGGCGCACCGGCTGACCTTCGAGATTCTGAGCCAAAAGCTGGACCTGTTTGGTAAAGTGCTGGACGCGTCTGACCATGTCCTGCACGAGCCACGCACCGACGCTCCCGAGATTTTGGTGTCGGCATTGTCGGTCGAGTTCGAGAGCGATCTCCGCAGCATTTACAGCCGCTCACGGACGCTTGACGAGGTAACGCGCGAGATCACAGCGCTGCGTGACAAAATCTCCGAGCGCAGGGACGCTTACGAAAAGGAATACGAGCGGACATCGCAGATTATCGAGTCACGGTTCGACGAAAACGTGCGGAGAGTGTTCAAACGGCTGCGTGAGGACCTACCGGACAGCCTTGCCGATTTCGACCGGGATCTCGCCGATCTCGTGGATGGATATCTCACAACATCCGCAGTACCGTACAGACGGTCCGACGAGGCTGGCCGGGTGGTGTTCGACGTTGCGTCGGGCGCGTTACTGCCCGGCGAGATCGGCGATGGGAGGCGGTTTGCGACGGGGGACGCAAGAGGCCTGATAAGTGCAGAGTCTTTGAATCTCGTGCATCCGCTAGTCCGCGCCGCGATTGCGCATGCACGAACCTGGTCGGGTGGTGGCTCGATCACTCTTCACTTGCCCTCAGACTCTTCATCGGAGCTGGCTGCACTGGTCGGAAAGACGGGTGTCATCCGTGTCGTGCTGGTCGATTATCTTGGCTTCGAGCCTGTTCAGCGACTCGTTGCGGCAGCGGTGGTCGAAGGCTCGCCGATTGATCCTTCGCTTGCCGCCAAACTTGTGCGCTTGCAGGCGGCCGACAGCACATCATTCAAGGTTGAAGCGGAGGCACAGTGGCTCGACGATGCGGTTGACGAGGCAGTATTCGTTGACCAACGGCAGGTCGAGGAAGGCGAGCAAAAGCACTTTGAACAGGCTATTGGCCAGCTTGAGCGATTCGTGGAAGACAAAATCCTGGTGTGCCGCCGCGAGCGAGCGAGCATCTCCGAAAAGCTTCGCTCCGCGCGGGCTCGACGTGATGAGATTGTCGGGTCCACGGCGCGAGACCGGATCGAGGCCGAGATTCTAAGACTGGCAACGAGGGAAGAGGGCCTCGAACGCCGGATAGGCGCGTTGGAATCCAGAGAAGACGAGGTTTACAGAAAATGGCGCGACGAATATCACGAACTTCGTTACCGGGCGCCGACGGTGACCCGGTTATTCCAGGCGGCGTTCGAAATAGCGGCACCGAAGGTGGAGACGTCGTGCTGAGGCTGTTGCATACTGCCGACTGGCATCTCGGGCGACGCTTCCCGTCGTTTCCTGAGGAGGGCCAGAAAAAACTCTCACGGGCACGTATGGACGTCATCGCGAGAATCCTTGACGTCGCGCGGCGCAACGCCGTAAATGCCATATTGTGCGTAGGAGACATATTCGACGATCCGGAGCCGGCCTCCGACTTTTGGGACGGACTGGCAAAAACATTCCGAAACCATCCTGGCCAGCATCCGCCGCTCTTCCTTATTCCGGGAAACCACGACCCTCTGACGCCGGAATCCGTTTGGGCCCCTGGGCATGCTTTTCGAGCACGCCTTCCGGAGTGGGTGCACGTCGTCGACCGAGATGACTTCACGTATGAGATCTCTGCCAATGCCGTTTTATACGCGCGGCCCTGCCGCTCGAAAGCAGGCGAGAACGATCTTGCGATGGCGCTGCCAGCGCGCGCACCCGGAGACGAGAGGCTCCGCATCGGCTGTGTTCACGGGTCCACGTTTGACATTGACGGATACCAGACGAACTTTCCCATTCGCCGGGACGCGGGCGTGCAACGCGGACTGGACTATCTCGCGATAGGCGATACGCACTCGTTCCGCGACGTTACCGAGAGCTTGCCAGTGCCGACAGTCTATCCGGGTGCTCCTGAACCCACGAGCTTCGACGACGCCGGCGCCGGCCGAGTCGCGCTCGTTGCATTGTTCCGGCGCGGGTTGCGTCCCCGCGTGGATGCCGAGCCGGTCGCCTTCTGGCGCTGGATCGATGCGCGATGCCGTAGCATGAATGAGCTCCGCAGCTTGCTTACGACGCCGGATCTGGATCGCCACGTAGTCCGGCTTCATCTCGACCTGACCGTCTCGCTGTCCGAGGAAAGCGAGGTCGAGCGAATTCTTCGCGACTTCGAGGGGACCGATGCGACCCATGGGCGTGCAGGCGTCCTGGTAGTTGACCGGGCAGGCCTGCGGCTACAAGTTGGTTCCGGCGACGCTTTTCCCGACGATCTTCCGCCTGTGCTCAAGGACACTGTCACGCGGCTCGATCGGCTCA
>Ga0209060_10002070_pt1 | contig 19659 bp, 23 predicted proteins | sample Coa_R1_8_FD_187155 | JGI IMG/M metagenome (GOLD analysis project Ga0209060, IMG submission 187155) | Surface soil microbial communities from Centralia Pennsylvania, which are recovering from an underground coalmine fire - Coalmine... | ecosystem: Environmental > Terrestrial > Soil >...
CGCTGTCAAACTTGTCCTTCGGGAAAACTTTGCGCGGCGTCGTTGACGGCTTGCGAGGTCCTCTGTTAACGTGACGCACCCGAAAATTCTGGGAGGAGGAGCGCGATGAAGAGAGCGATGTTGATTGTTGCCGCAGGCTCGACGCTGGTTGCCGCCGGCATCGGCTGTGGCGGGCGTTGGATGGTGTGGAACGCGAAGCCGGCCGCGCAGAGCGGCTGGATTGGAACATCTATGCGCACAGGCGGCGCTCCGAGACAAACTCCCGCCGGGAATTATCTCTTGAGACAGAGCGGTTTACCATCAGCGTTCCAGAACCGATGGCTCCTATAGTACCGCCGATGCCGGTGGTTTGGGACTACTCCGCCCGAACGACGTAGTGTACGATTCAACTGTAATGCGAGTCACAGTGATTGGTACCGGATACGTCGGCTTGGTAACGGGCGCCTGCCTGTCGTACTTAGGCCATCGAGTCACTTGCGTCGATAGTGACCCCGAAAAGGTTGCTGCGCTGCAGGCCGGCCGGGTGCCGATTTTTGAGCCCCACCTGGAGGATCTGCTGATACTGGCGCGGGAACGCGGGGGCATCGATTTTGCCGAGACCCTGGCGGGTCCTGTCCGTGAAAGCGACGTGATTTTCATCGCGGTGGGCACGCCCGCATCAGCGAATGGATCGCCGGATCTGCGGTTTCTGGAGGCCGCCGCGCGGAGTATCGGCGCGGCAATGGACGCGAACCGCCAGCGCGTGATCGTCAACAAGTCCACCGTTCCGATCGGTAGCGGCAATCTGGTGGAATCGCTGATTCGCGATGGCAGTGCCGCCGCTTCCGTGGATCCGGCCGCCATCCGTTTTGGAGTGGTCAGCAACCCCGAGTTTCTCCAGGAAGGAAGCGCGATCGCCAACTCGCTTTATCCCGATCGAATCGTCGTCGGCGCTGAGAATGCCGAGATGTTCGCGCTGATGGAGAAGCTTTATCGTCCGATCATCGAACAAACGTTCGCCGCTCCGGCGTTTCTGCCCAGGCCAGCGGGACAGAGCCGGGTGCCGTTCGTGGCAACCGCGCTCACCAGCGCGGAGATGATCAAGTACGCCGCCAACGCGTTTCTGGCGATGAAGATCAGCTTCGCTAACGAAATGGCGAATATCTGCGAAAAAGTAGGAGCCGAAATCACTCAGGTCGCCCGGGGGATCGGCCTGGACGCGCGTATCGGCGGCCGTTTCCTGAATGCCGGCGTGGGCTGGGGCGGCAGCTGTTTCGGCAAAGACCTGCAGGCGCTGACCCATACGGCACTGGAGTATGGTTACCGCCCGCTGCTGCTGGAAGCAACGCAGGAAGTCAACCGCCAGCAGCGCCAGATTGTGATCCAAAAGCTCCAGGAGAAGTTGTTCGTGCTCAAGGGGCGTACCATCGGGTTGCTGGGCCTGGCCTTTAAACCCGATACCGATGACTTGCGAGACGCACCGAGCTTGACAATCGCGGCACGTTTGCTGCAGATGGGCGCGCGTGTCCGCGCCTATGACCCGATCGCGATGAGCGTCTGCCGCCAGCAGAATCCCGATCTGGCCATCCAATATTGCGGATCGGTGGCCGAACTCGCCGGCGGCGCTGACGCGCTGGTGTTGGTGACTGAATGGCAGGAATTCCGGACGCTCGATCTTTCCGCCGTAGCGCAGTTGATGGCGCATCCGGTGCTGATCGACGGCCGCAATCAGATCGATCCCGCCGCTGCCCGGAAGGCGGGCTTTGACTTTTCCGCGATCGGTCACGGACTGATGCGGGAGGTTTCGAGCGTTTCCCATCCCCGGCGCGTGCCGGAAGCCGCCGCGCGCCTGATTCCAGCGGACCAGGGCAAGAGCGGTCTCCAGCGCTTGCAGTAGCGGGCGTACAGAAACGCCGTTTGGCGAAGGACAGCGCCGAACGGCATCAAGTAAAATTGGGGCTGCATGCAGATCCTGGTTACAGGCGGGGCGGGATACATTGGCAGTCAGACCGCAAAAGCGCTGGCGCGAGCCGGTTACCAGCCGGTGGTTGTGGACAACCTGCGCAACGGCCACCGCTGGGCCGTCCGCTGGGGTCCGTGGGTTGAAATGGATCTGGCGGACCGGGACCGGCTCCGCGCGGTTTTTCAAAAATACCGGATCGGCGCCGTTATTCATTTCGCGGCGCTGATCGAAGCGGGCGAATCGGTTCGCGAGCCGGCGCGGTTTTTCCGGAACAACGTAGTCAATACGGTGAACCTGCTGGATGCGATGCGGGAGGCTGGAGTGAACCGGATCGTATTCTCGTCGACGGCGGCGGTCTACGGCAATCCACGCGGCACCCCGATGGCGGAATCCCATCCCACGGAACCCGTCAACCCTTACGGCTGGTCGAAGCTGATGGTGGAACGCCTGCTGGAATGCTACGGAGCAGCCTACGGGCTGGAGTGGACAGCCTTGCGCTATTTCAACGCTTCCGGCGCCGATGCGGACGGAGAACTCGGAGAACTGCACGACCCGGAATCCCACTTGATTCCGCGCGCGATTGCGGCGGCTTGCGGCGATCTGCCGGCGTTGCAGGTGTTCGGCAGCGACTACGCCACCCCGGACGGCACCGCCGTCCGCGATTACATTCACGTGATGGATCTGGCCGCGGCGCACGTGCGTGCCCTGGAGCGGCTGGCGCAAGGGCAGCCGGCGGGCGCCTTCAATCTCGGGACCGGGCGTGGTTATTCCGTGCGCGAAGTGATCACCGCCGTGGAACGCGCCGGCAAACGAAAAGTACCGCTACAGGAAGCGCCGAGGCGTGCGGGCGATCCTCCCATGCTGGTAGCCGATCCGGGCCGCGCGCAAAGCGAACTCGGGTGGAGCGCGCGGCACTCGTCTTTGGACAATATCGTGGAAACGGCCTGGAACTGGTACACGCGCCACCGCGCCGCGGCGGTGCTTGCGCCCACTCCGGAGCCTGATAACGCAGCCGTCACCCAACCGCCCTTATAATAAGCGGTTCGGTGATCCGCCTTTTATTGGTCTTCGGAACGCGCCCGGAAGCCATCAAGCTGAGCCCGCTCATCCGCGAACTGCGTTCGCGCAGCCGCGATTTTGACGCCCGCATTTGCGTCACGGCCCAGCACCGGGAGATGCTCGACGCAGTGCTGGCGGCATTTCAACTCACCCCCGACTACGACCTGGACCTCATGCGCCCCGGCCAGACGCTGACGGCGCTGACCGCCCGCGCCCTGGAGGCGCTGGAACCGGTTTTGAGCCGCGAGTCTCCCGACATGGTCCTGGTGCAGGGCGATACTACCACGACACTGGCCGCGAGTCTCGCGGCCTTCTATCAGAAGATCCCGGTGGGACATATCGAGGCCGGGTTGCGGACCGGGGACCTGAGCCAGCCATTCCCCGAGGAAATGAATCGGATCGTCACCGGCCGCCTCGCCGATCTACATTTCGCGCCCACAGCGGCCGCGGCGGCCCATCTGGCGGCGGAAGGGGTTGCCCGCGACCGCATTCATGTTACCGGCAATACCGGAATCGACGCTGTCATGTATGTGCGGGATTCACTCGAATCCGGCGCTCTGCCCGGGTGCGCTTGGCCATGGCTGGAGCCGCGGCGGCGCCTGATCCTGGTGACCGGCCACCGGCGGGAGAATTTCGGCCGGCCGTTCGCCGGCGAGATGCGCGCGCTCGGCCGCCTTGCTGCGCGGCCCGATGTACAGGTGGTTTATCCCGTGCACCGGAACCCGCGGGTGCTGGAACCGGCTCACGAACTGCTCGCCAACCATCCCAACATTCGTCTCCTCGATCCTCTGCCCTATGTGCCGTTCGTGGACCTGATGCGGCGCGCCTGGCTGCTGATTACCGATTCGGGCGGCATTCAGGAGGAGGCGCCCTCACTGGGCAAACCGGTGCTGGTCATGAGGAACAAGACGGAGCGTCCGGAGGCCGTGGCCGCCGGAACGGTGAAGCTCGTGGGAGCCGATGAAGAGCGGATCGTCGCCGAAGCTACGCGCCTGTTGGACGATCCCGCCGAGTACACGCGCATGACGCGGGTCCACAATCCGTACGGCGACGGGCATGCCGCGCCGCGCATTGCCGACGCGCTGGTCGAGCGTTTCAAGTAGCTCGGGCGGCCTCGCCCGTAGCGGGCGGCCGCTACCCACCCGATCCCAAAGGTATATCATGGAAAATCGCGCGTTTTTTGAAACGGAGACCTACACGTGGCTTATTCAAGCGGACGTCACTTTTTACAGATTCCCGGCCCGACTAACGTGCCCGAGCGCGTACTACGCGCCATGGGCCGGCCGACGATTGATCATCGCGGCCCCGAGTTCGGGCGCCTCGGCCTGGAACTTCTGGAGGGCATCAAAGCCATTTTCAAGACCCGGGGACCGGTGATCATTTTCCCCACCTCGGGCAGCGGGGCCTGGGAAGCCGCGCTGGTCAACACGCTGAATCCGGGCGACAAGGTGCTGATGTTTGAAACCGGCCAGTTCTCCTTTCTGTGGCAGGAGATGGCGGGCAAGCTCGGCTTCGACGTAACGTATCTGCAAAGCGACTGGCGTCACGGCGTCGACGCGGCCCAGATTGAAGCGCAGCTTCGCGAAGATACGCAGCACAACATCAAGGCCGTGGGTATCGTGCACAACGAGACTTCTACCGGCGTCGCAAGCAACGTGGCCGCCGTGCGCAAAGCCATGGATCGCGCCGGCCACCCGGCTTTGCTGATGGTCGACACGATTTCCTCGCTCGGCTCCATCGACTACCGTCATGACGAATGGGGCGTCGACGTGGCCATCGGCGGCTCGCAGAAAGGATTGATGCTGCCGCCGGGCATGAGCTTCAATGCGTTGAGCGAGAAGGCGCTGGCCGCGAACAAAGCGTCGCGCATGCCGCGGTCGTATTGGGACTGGCAAGCCATGCTCGCCAACAACAAGAACGGCTATTTTCCGTACACCCCGGCCACTAATCTGCTCTACGGGTTGCGCGAGGCCTTGCGGATGTTGCAGGAAGAGGGGCTCGACAACGTGTTCGCGCGCCATCGCCGCCACGGAGAGGCCACGCGCCGCGCCGTCCAGACCTGGGGATTGGAAGTGCTTTGCCTGAATCCGGCCGAATACAGCAGTTCTTCCACCAGCGTCCTGCTGCCCGCCGGCCACAACGCCGATGAGTTCCGCAAGGTGGTTCTGGAGCAGTTCAACATGTCGCTCGGCAGCGGCCTGGCGCGCCTGGCCGGCAAGGTGTTCCGGATCGGTCATCTGGGCGACTTCAACGATCTCATGCTGGCCGGCACGCTGAGCGGCGTCGAGATGGGTCTGGAGATCGCCGGGGTACCCCACAAGAAGGGCGGCGTAGCGGTGGCGCTGGAGGTTCTGACGCAGGCCGCCAAGGGGATGCACCTCGATGCAGCCCACGCCCGCGGGTAGTCAATCCCGTTCCAACGTCGCGGGCGAATCCGCGCATCGGCCTACCCACGTACGCCACGTCGTGCTTGCCATGACGGTGGCGGCGTACATGATCACCTACATGGATCGCCAGGTGCTGGCGACTTCCCGGCCGGCGATCATGAGGGAACTCGGCATTTCTCTGACAGCCATGGGCTGGATCACTTTCGGCTTTCGCATGGCGTACGCCTTGTTTCAGATTCCGGGAGGCTGGCTGGGCGATACCATCGGCGCGCGCCGAGCTCTGACGCTGGTGGTGAGCTGGTGGAGCGCGTTCACCGCGCTGACCGCGCTGGCGTGGAGCGCCGCTTCGATGCTCGTCATCCAGGTGTTCTTCGGTCTGGGTGAAGCGGGCGCTTTCCCGATCGCCACCCGATCCCTGTCCCGCTGGATGCGACCCACCGAACGCGGCTTTGCACAGGGCATCACGCATGCGGGCTCCCGCTTCGGCGGCGCCATCACCCCGACCATTGTCGCGTCCGCGATTATTCCTTTCTTCGGCTGGCGGGCCGCGTTTTATGCCTACGGGGTTCTGGGCGTGATCTGGGCCCTCGCCTGGTTCGTCTACTACCGCGATACACCCGAGGAGCACCACCGCGTGAATCAGGCCGAGCGCGAGCTCATCGGGGGTGGCGCGCGCCGCAAGAGCACCGCCAAGGTTCCCTGGCGCCAGATTCTTTCACACGGCAATCTCTGGGTGCTGGCCGTGATGTATTTCTTCTATAACTACAACCTCAACGTCTATCAGGATTGGTTCCCGACTTATCTCCAGCAGGCCCGGCGCATGAGCCTGGGGCAGATGGGCGTCTACGCCAGCCTGCCGCTGCTGGCCGGCGTGGTGGGCGATCTCGGCGGCGGCTGGTTCTCCGACCTTGTTCTGCGCCGCACTGGCAACGTCAATCTCGCGCGCCGCTGGGTGGCCATTGCCGGTTTTCTGTTGTCAGCCGGCGCAACGGTGCCCGCCGTGCTGAGCGCCGACCCTCACGTTTCCGTCGCCTGGTACTGCGTGGCGTTCTTCGGCTTGGAGTGGACCGTGGGCATCTCCTGGGCCGTGCCGCTCGATATCGGCGGCGATTTCGCCGGTTCCGTGTCAGCCGTCATGAACATGCTGGGGAACATCGGTGGAGCGGTCGCGGCGACGGTGGTCACCTATACCGCGGCGCGCTACGGTTGGAATGTGCCCTTCCTTATGACCGCCAGCCTGTGCGTGATTGCCGCGGTGCTCTGGCTCAAGATTGATGCCGGCCGGCGGGTGAATGCATAGGGGCGCGACCAAGGTGTATCCGCCGGTTGGCCGTGCTATGATCGCGGCACTGGCTCATGGCGGATTCGATTTACGCACCGGGCATCGCGGTCTCCACGGCGGCTGCGGCACTTCCGGCACGCCACTCCGCCCTTGTCCGGGTCACCCACTGGATTAACGCGCTCAGCTTTGTGGGTCTCTTAGTAAGTGGTATTGGAATTCTCCTGGCGCATCCACGGTTCTATTGGGGCGAGACCGGCGGCGTCGGAACGCCATCCTTGTTCGATCTGCCGCTCCCGTTCATGCTGGGTGGACCATCCGGCTGGGGCCGGTATCTGCATTTCCAGTCGGCCTGGCTTTGCGTATTGAACGGGATGCTTTACGCGGCTTCCGGCATCGCCAGCCACCACTTTCCCCGCGATCTCGCGCCTGGCCGGGATCTTACCTGGCCCTGTCTGCGGGATTCTCTGGCGAGCCACCTGCGCTTCGCAAGGCCCGCGGCCGAACAGGCGTGGAGCTACAACATTCTGCAGCGGCTCACGTATCTCGCCGTCATCTTCCTGCTGTTCCCATTGATTATCTGGACCGGGCTGGCGATGTCGCCCGCCGTCACCTCGGTTTTTCCGGGCTTGGTCACGACGCTCGGCGGCCATCAGTGCGCCCGCACCCTTCACTTCTTCGCCGCCATCGTTTCGCTGCTTTTCGTTGCCGTACACATCGCGATGGTCTGGCGCGCCGGCTTCCGGAAGCGAGTCGGCGCCATGATCACCGGCCGCGTGCCTGAGGAGGGACTGTGAGTCGTTCCCTTTCCCGCCGCACGCTGATTACCGCGGGCTTGACGACCGCCGGCAGCGCGGCCGGTGTTGCGGCCGCGGCCAAACTGGCCGCCCGCTACGGCCTGATCCCGCCGGACTGGAACGGGATCTACGGACCCGGTGAAACGTTGACCTACGCCGCACAGCGCATTCTGACATCCGGCCATTCCATGGCCCGCGAGTTCACCCGCGGCGAAATCTCGAAAGTCGCGCAGGTGAGCGGCGACCCGCCCAAGCGCGACATCTACCGGCATCTGTCAGCCACCGGATTTAACAATTGGCGACTCTCGATCGACGGCCTGGTCGCCCGCCCGGCATCCTTTTCGCTCGCCGATCTGAAGAAGCTTGCCCCGCGGTCCCAAATCACCGAGCATACCTGCGAAGAAGGTTGGTCGTTCGTGGCCGAGTGGACCGGGGTGCCTCTTTCCGAATTGATGAGCCTCGTCGGGATCCTGCCCCAAGCGCGCTATGTGGCGTTCTTTCCATTCGATGAATCGTGGGACAGCCTCGATTTGGCCGATGTCTGGCACCCCCAAACCCTGATCGCCTACGCGATGAACGGACAGCCCCTGCCGGCCGAACACGGCGCGCCCGCGCGTCTCAAAGTCCCCCGCCAACTTGGCTACAAGAGCGTCAAGTACCTCACGCGGATTACAGTTACCGATACTCTGAAGGACATTGGCAGCGGCCGAGGCTCCTCGTCCCCGGATTACGGCTATTCCTGGTACGCCGGCATCTGATTCCCCGCTTGCGAGTTTCGACACTTATTCCAGAGCACGCTCCTTGCCGCGAAAACGCCGGTTCGTACTGTTGGCCGCCCGCCGGCTCCGCTATAATGTGACGCGGGGGCTCTCCCGGTTCCATGAACGACATCAAGAAGAAGCTGCAGGACGAAATTGCAGCCCTCGAGTATGAGCTTCGGAATGAGCTGCCGAAGGAAATTCTCAAGGCCCGCGCTCACGGAGACCTCAGCGAGAATGCGGAGTATCATGCTGCCAAGGACCGTCAAGGCCTGGTCAACGCGCGTTTGAATCAGCTCAAAAAGCGCCTGGCCGACATGTCGATGGTTAATTTCGCAAAAATCCCCCACGACAAGGTCGGCCTCGGCTCTACTGTCGTCGTCCTGGACGTGCAACGCGACGAAGAAATCACTTACAATCTGGTTACCAGCGAAGAAGCCGATGCGGCGAACGGAAAGATTTCGACCACCTCGCCGATCGGGCGTGCTCTGCTGGGTAAGGAAGTGGGCGACACAGCGCGGGTGCAGAGCCCGGGAGGCGTGAAGGAGATGGAAATCCTAAAGCTGACCACCATCCACGACGCGGCCGAATGACGTTTACCCGAGGGATCGGGAACGTCTGCGGCGCGATCATCGATCACATCGTACGGTGGCTGGCGCTCTCGCGAATCCATCCCAACGTTCTCACGTTTGCTGGACTCGTTATCAATATCTGGGCCGCCTTTCTGTTTGCGGGAGGCCGCTTCCGCGCGGCTGCAGCCGTGGTGATTGGCGCCGGCCTGTTTGACATGGTGGATGGCCGCGTCGCCCGCGCCACGGACCGGGTTACTAAGTTCGGCGGTTTTTTCGATTCGGTGCTGGACCGCTACTCCGATCTGTTCCTGTTCATGGGGCTGTTGGTCTACTACGCTTCCATAAACCGATTTTTCTACATCGTGCTGACCGCCATTGTGATGACCGGATCGGTGATGGTGAGCTACGCCCGGGCCCGCGCCGAATGCACCATTCCGCGCTGCAAGGTCGGTTTCCTGGAACGCCCCGAGCGCGTCGTCCTGATCATCATCGGAGCGCTGTTTGACCGCATGGCGCCGGTACTGTGGATCATCGCGGTGCTTTCCAATCTCACCGTGGTGCACCGCATGATTTATACGTGGCAGGAAGCGCGACGGCTGGAGGATGCGCAATTGCGTGCGGTTGCTAATCCTCAAGAATCACATGCGCCATCGCCAACTCCGCCGTATGCGTGAGCGAGAGCGCGATCTTCCGCACGCCCAGCTTTTCCGCGATCTGAGCCGCCACGCCATGCAGCCGTAACGTCGGCTGGCCGGAAGGCAAGTTCGAGACTTCGAAATCTTTCCAGAGAACTCCCCGCTTCCAGCCCGTCCCGATCGCTTTCATGCCGGCCTCCTTGGCCGCGAAACGCGCCGCATAGCGCTCAAAGCGGTTGGCTTTCCGCTCGACATAGGCGATTTCCAGCGGCGTATAAATGCGCTGGATAAACCGGTCGCCGTGCCGTTCGACAGCGACGCGGATTCGCGGCACTTCCGCCAAGTCCACTCCGGTTCCCAAAATCATTTCAGCTCGGCGCCCGAGGTGCTCAGCGTCAGCCGCCCGTGCTTGACGCCTTTGGTGCTGATCAGGGCGTCAGCCACCTTTCGTACGTCCGCGGATTTGCCGCGCACCACCAGCACCTCCAGGCAGTTGTCGTGGTCCAGATGCACATGCAGCGTGGAGAGAATTGACCGGTGAAAATCGTGCTGGATGTCGGTCAGTTTCTCGTTGAGCAACCGCACGTGATGGTTGTAAACCAGCGTGACAGTGCCCACCACCGCGCTCTCCGGCGATTCCCAGGCTTCCTCCACCAGCGCATCGCGGATGAGATCCCGGAATGCCTCGGAGCGGTTGGAGTAGCCGCGCTGTCCGATCAGCCGGTCGAATTTGTTCAGAAGATCCGAATCGATCGCCACGCCAATCCGGCTGAGGCCGCTCATCGGTACACATCTTAGCACCGCGATTTTGTCGCCCCGGGACGGGTGGCACGATATTTCAAATCGTGCTACCGTGAAAACACCGTGCACATCCCGGACGGATTCTTGGCGACGCCCGTATGGGCCGCTCTCGACGCATTGGCGGCGCCCGCCGTCGGCTACGCCGCCCGGCGCGCGCAGCGCGGCTTCGAACACGCGCGGACGCCGTTGCTGGGTGTGATGGGCGCCTTTGTTTTCGCCGCCCAGATGATCAATTTTCCGATCGGCGCCGGCACCACCGGGCATCTCGTCGGTGGCGCGCTTCTGGCGGTCACGCTCGGGCCGGCTTCGGCCGCGATCGTAATGACCGCAATCCTCGCGGTTCAGGCCCTGGTCTTCCAGGATGGCGGCGTGCTGGCTCTCGGGGCCAACGTCGTCAATATGGCGCTGGTGGGCGTGCTCGCCGGCTACCTGCCGTATTTGCTCTGGGGCGCCACGCGCTGGCGCCGCTTCTCGATCTTCGCAGCGGGCGCTCTCTCGGTTCTCGTCAGCGCTGTGCTGGCTCTCTCGGAGTTGCTGATTTCAGGCGTGCCGATGTCCCGCGCCATGATCGAGATTTCTCTCGCGCTGTTCGCGATTTCCGCCGTTTTGGAAGGCGCCATTACCCTGGCTGTTCTCGAGAGCCTGGAGCGCATCCAGCCGCGGCTTGTTCGCCAGCCCTTTCCCCGCCGGTCTCCGGCTTTCGGTGTGATCGCGGTTGCTGCGGTGCTGCTGGCTTCGGTTGGCGTGCTGTTCGCTTCACAGGCGCCCGATACCATTCAGCAACTCACCCATCAGACCGCCGCCGAATCGTCCGGCTGGTTCACCAAATCCGCTGCCGGTCTGGGCGGCCTCGCCCTGATCTACGGCGCCTGTCTCCTGTTATCCCGCGTGGCCGGCCGCAACCGGAGCGTGTGACTTGCATCACCGGATCCTGGAACGCTGGAGCCGGGGGACGAGTCCGATTCACGGGCTCGACCCGCGCGCCAAGATTGCGGCGTTGCTCGTTTTCCTGATCGTCTTGGCCACGGCCCATCGCTCGCTCGCGCTGCTCTCCGCCGGGTTATTCCTGCTGCTGGCGGGAGGAGTTTTCCGGGCGCGCCTGCCGTTGTGGGCAGTGATCGAGCGCGCCGCGCTGGTGCTGCCGTTCAGCCTTGTGTTCGCGATCATCTCCTGGGCCGCCGGCGACCCCGCACGCGGTCTGTCGCTGTTGGCGAAAAGCTATCTCTCGGCACTGGCGGTTCTACTGGTCGTCGCAACCACGCCTCTGCCTTCGCTATTATCCGGGCTCGAACAGGCGGGAGTGCCGCGGTTCCTGCTGCTTGTCGGCCAATTCCTGTATCGTTACCTCTTCGTGATCGTCGAGGAGGCGCAGTGCATGCGCGCGGCTGCCGCTGCCCGCGCCGGTTCGGCGCGCGCGTGGCTGGCCGGCACCGCGCGGTTTGGGGCCGCGGCGGGCGCTCTCGCGGTATTGTTCGCGCGCTCCTATGGCCGCGCCGAGCACATCCACCGCGCTATGCTGGCGCGGGGTTTTCAGGGGAATTTCCAGAAGCTCGAGCGGAATTCATTTCGAATGAGCGACGCCGGGTTCGCCCTGACCGCATCCCTGGCGGTTGTGGCGCTCCGCCTCGCGGCCGAAAGATTGGCTTGGTGACCCCGCTGGTCGAAGTCCGCGGTTTGCGCTTTCGCTACGAAGACGGAACCGCTGCGCTCAACGGCGTCCATTTCCGCCTCTATCCCGGCGAGACCGTAGCCTTGCTCGGGCCGAACGGCAGCGGAAAAACCACGTTCGTGCTGCATCTGAACGGCTTGCTTTCCGGCGAGGGAGCGGTTGAGGTTTGCGGGTTGCCGGTCAACCCGGCGAATCTGGCAAATATCCGCCGCAAGATCGGAATGGTTTTTCAGGATTCGGATAACCAGCTCTTCATGCCCACGGTGCTGGAAGATGTGGCTTTTGGCCTTTTGAACGTGGGCTTGGACAGGGCTTCCGCCGTTTCCCGCGCGCAGGCCGCACTCGAGACCGTCGGGATGGAACGATCAGCCTCCCGCGCTCCGTATCACCTCAGCGCGGGCGAAAAAAAAAGGGTAGCCGTTGCAGGAATCGTCGCGATGGAACCCGAAGTTCTGATTCTTGACGAACCTACTGCCAACCTCGACCCCCCGGGGCAGCGCTCCTTGGTGGAGTTGATAGCCCACTTACCCCAGGCTAAAATTCTCGTCACCCATGATATCCCCTTTGCTCTTGCCCTTTGTCAAAGAGCGGTGTTCTTCAACGGTGGAGTAATCGCCGCGGAAGGGGCCGTTGAGGATATCGTCGCTCGTTTTGAGTGGGGTTTTACTGCCGAGCGCAGTAAGTCTCCCGGCGGCTAATCCGTTACGCCTGCTTCGCCGCCTGCGCCGCCCGCTTCCGGTGCTCGGCCCAGCGTTTCTTCTGCGCCGCCGCGATGCGCCGCCGCGCCGCCGCGCTTAACACGCGCCTGCGGCCCCCGCCGCTCTTCGCTGGTGTATCGGAGGGCAGCGCGGCCCTGCGGCCCTTCAACTGCGCCTCGATCTGGCGGATCTTATCTTCTATCTTCTGCTTCTCGATTTGATAACCGACGAGCGCCATTTGCAGCGTGGTTAGATCTTGACTATTTCGTCCTCGTGCCATCAGTTCACCTCCGCATACTATAACATGGCAAGACTCAGGCTCGTAGTAGAATTACGGGCGAGAAGTTAGACTTACACACGACATCATGAAACTTGTAATCCAGCGCGTAAAAGAGGCCCGCGTCATCGTAAATGGAAGCACCACCGGGTCCATCCGGAAGGGATTGCTCGTGTTGGTCGGCATCGCTCGCGACGACACAGACAAAGACGCCGCTTACCTTGTCGAGAAGCTGCTCGGGCTCCGTATCTTTCCGGACGATGAAGGTAAGATGAATCGAAGCGTGGCTGAGGCGGAGGGTTCTCTCCTGTTGGTGTCGCAGTTTACTTTATATGGCGATTGCCGCCGCGGGCGGCGCCCCAGCTTTGACCGGGCAGCACCTCCCGATCAAGCGGTCGCGCTTTACAATCATTTTCTCGACCTGGCAAAAAAGGGACCGGTTCCGGTCGAAGCCGGCATCTTTCAAGCCAGCATGGAAGTCCATCTGGTTAACGAGGGGCCTGTCACTATTCTCATGGATTCCTCCGACCGGGCGAATCGCGGTGCGTAACCGCACGTATACTGAAATTTGTCCACTCGCGCTCAAATCCGTTACCGGGACGCCGGCGTCAATATTGACGAAGCCGACCGCGCCGTCTCCTCCATCAAGAAACTCGCCCGCCGTACGTTTACTCACGGCGTACTGACTGACATTGGAAGCTTCGGGGCTTGTTATCAGCTATCCGGGCTGCGCCGTCCGGTGCTCATCAGCTCCGCCGACGGGGTCGGCACTAAGCTGAAGCTGGCCTTTCTGACCGGCCGCCACGATACCGTTGGCGAAGACCTCGTGAATCATTGCGTCAACGATATCGCGGTGCAGGGCGCGTTGCCGCTGTTCTTCCTCGATTATTTCGCGATCGGCAAACTCGATGCGGCGGTCGCCGCGTCAGTGGTCTCCGGTATCTCCCGCGGGTGCCGGAATAATGGATGCGCCCTGATCGGAGGCGAAACGGCCGAGATGCCCGGCATGTATGCGGAGGGAGAATACGATCTGGCAGGTTTCATCGTCGGCGCGGCCGAACGCTCGCAGATGCTCACGGGCAAAGCAATCCGCCGCGGCGACGTTCTGCTGGCGCTGCCGTCCACGGGCCTCCACACCAACGGGTATTCGCTGGCTCGCAAGCTGTTATTCGATCGCGCCGGCTACGGGCCCGAAACAGTTCTGCCGGAATTAGGCCGGAGCGTCTCGGACGCCTTGCTGGCCGTCCACCGCAGTTATCTCAAGCCTATCCGCGCGCTGCTGGCGGCCGGAATTTTGCGTGGCGCCGCCCATATTACCGGAGGCGGTATCACCGACAACACGCCGCGGATGCTACCCAAGGCCTTGGGCGTCGCGATCGAAACCGCTGCCTGGAAAATCCCGCCTTTGTTCGAGGTCCTGCGCCGCATCGGCAATATCCCGGAAGACGATTACCGCCGCACGTTGAACCTGGGCGTCGGTATGATCCTGGCGGTGCCCGCGCGCGCCGCCACCCGGGCTGAAAAGCTGCTGAGCCGGCTCGGCGAGTCTCCGTTCCGCATCGGCTCGGTTACCGCGCACCGCCGCGGGGCTCCTCGCGTGGAATATCGATGAAGCGGCTGGCCATCCTGCTCTCCGGCCGGGGCTCGAACTTCGAAGCCATCGCCAATAACATCGCGCGCGGGTCGATCGAAGCCTCCATCGCCATCGTCATCAGCAACCGTCCCGAAGCCCGCGGCCTGCAGATCGCCCGCGATCGCGGCCTCAATGCGCTGGCGATCCCCTCCAAGGGCATGGATCGCGAGGACTACGACCGCCGTTTGATCGAAGAGCTTCGGAAGCATGCCGTCGACCTGGTTTGTCTGGCCGGTTACATGCGCCTGTTGAGCGCTTCCTTTGTTCGTGAGTTCCCGAACCGTGTAATCAACATCCATCCTTCGTTGCTGCCCGCCTTTCCGGGCTTGGATGCACAGCATCAGGCCCTGGAATACGGCGTCAAGATGAGCGGTTGCACCGTGCACTTCGTCGATGAGTATCTGGACGCCGGTCCGATTCTGCTGCAGGCCGCTGTCCCCGTTCACGATGACGATACTGAAGAAACGCTCTCCGCCCGGATTTTAAAGGAAGAACACCGCATTTACTCCGAGGCTATTGGCATTGTCCTAAGTGGCCGTTATCGCATCACCGGCCGGCGCGTCGTCCTGACGTAAGAGACGCGCGGCCCGCGCTATCATAGATCTCGATGAAGCTGGCTGTTGCGAGCGATCACGCCGGATTCCCGCTGAAAGCGCGCGTCATTGAGACGCTGTGTGCCGCCGGCCATCAAGTCACCGATCTCGGCACGGCATCGACCGATCCCGTGGACTATCCGGATTACGCCCGCGCGGTGGCTGACGCCCTGCGCACCGGGGCCGCCGAGCGGGCCGTCCTGTTGTGTGGCAGCGGCGCCGGCGCTTCGGTGGCGGCGAATAAATTTCGCGGCATTCGCGCCGCCACCTGTCATGACAGCTTTTCCGCCCGTCAGGCCGTGGAAGACGACGACATCAATGTGTTGTGTCTGGGTGCGCGGGTCATCGGACCGGAATTAGCCGTCGACCTGGTCCGCCGCTACGTCGACGCGCGCTTCTCCGGCGCCGAGCGTCACCGCCGGCGCCTCGCCAAGATCGCCGCGTTTGAGGCCGAATTCGGCAAGTAGCCCGTGGCGGTCTATCAGAAAGAGGTTCACGTTTCCACCAAGGGCCGCTGTCACGTGCTCGACATCACGCCGCAAGTCGGCCGCATCGTGGCCGCCAGCGGAATCGATACCGGCATCGTGAATGTTTCCGGCACCGGTTCCACCCTCGGCATTACCACTCTCGAATTTGAATCCGGTTGCGTTTCCGATCTTCAGCGCGCGCTGGAGCAGATTGCACCGTCGAACACCGACTACGCGCATAATGCGCGTTGGGGCGACGAGAACGGCTACTCACACCTGCGCAGCGCGCTCGTCGGCACGGCCAAAAGTTTTCCCGTGGCGGGCGGACGCCTCGCGCTCGGAACCTGGCAGCAAATCGTATTGTGCGATTTCGACGATCGCCCGCGCGAGCGTCAGATCGTTGTCACCGTCGTGGGGGAGAAGCCGGAGCGGTAAAGTACGGGTGCGGCTCCGGGAGCGCCGCTCCATCCTTCCGCGGATCCGACGCGCCGTAGTTGATATGCGCCGACGAATCGTGCATCACCGCCTGCCCGCCGCCCACCGTTTGCGAATAGTCTCCGATCACGCGCAGCACGTGGCCGCGGCCTCTCAGTTCATCCAGCACATCGGGCTGAACGCGATTTTCGATACTGAGATTGCACCCACCCGCCGTCAGTTTCGTGAATCGCGGCGCCTCCATCGCTGCCTGGATGTTCATGTCCTGGTCCACGATATTCGACACGAACTGGGCGTGAGCCTGCGCCTGGTTCAGACCGCCCATGATGCCGAAGCCGATATGCAGGTTGCCCTTTTCCATGAACGCCGGAATGATCGTATGAAACGGCCGCTTGCGCGGAGCCAGCGCATTGGGATGCTGCGCATCGAGTGTAAACAAGCCGCCGCGATTGTGCAGCGCAAAGCCGTAATCGTCCACCACGACTCCCGAACCGAAGCTCGAATACAGGCTCTCGATGAGCGAGACGATGTTTCCCTCACGGTCCACCACCGAAAGATAGATCGTGTCGCCCGCCGCCGGCAGCGGGTTTCCTGGCGCCACATCGCACTTCGCCTTTGCCGGATCGATCTGCCGAGCCCGCTCCCGCGCGTAGCTCAGAGACAGGATCCCGTCCACCGGAACCTTGGCGAACCGCGGGTCGGCCACATACCGGTGCAAGTCGGCATATGCCAGTTTCTGCGCTTCGATCTGAATGTGCAGCTCGTCTGTGCTGCGCGTAAAATAATTCCGCATCGCAAACTGCGCGAAGATATTCAACATTTCGAGCGCCGCGATGCCCTGGCTGCTCGGCGGCATCTCGTACACGCGCCAGCCGCGGTACTCCGTCGAAATCGGCTGCACCCACTCGGCGCCGTACTCGCTCAAGTCGGCGGCCGTCATTTTGCCGCCCAGCCGGTCGCTGGTTTTCAGAATCGCTTTCGCGATCGGTCCCTTGTAGAACGCGTCGCGCCCGCCCGTCGCGATCAGCCGGTACGCCGCCGCCATCTGGGGGTCGCGAAACAGTTCGCCTACCTTCGGCGCGTCATCATTGTGCAGGAAAACGCGCCGCGCGTTTTCGTCCGCCTTTAACTTGCCGGTCGTACCCGACCAATCCGCTTGAATCAGCTCCGTCAGCGGATATCCGTGTTCGGCGTAATAGATCGCCGGCTGAAAAAGTTCCGTCCAGGACAGTTTCCCGAAGCGCTCGTGGAGCTTGGCCCAGCCGTCCACCGCGCCCGGCACCGTTACCGATTGAATGCCTCGCTGCGGCATGCTTTTATCGCCTTGCGATTTCAGAAAGTCGATGGTGAGCCCCTGTGGCGCCCATCCGCTGGCATTGATTCCGGTGAGCTTCCCCGTCTTGGCATCCCAATAAATCGCGAACAGGTCGCCGCCGATGCCGCACATCATCGGTTCGACCACGCCGAGCGCCGCGTTCGCCGCAATAGCCGCATCGATTGCCGAGCCGCCGCGCGCCAGAATCTGTGCTCCCGCCTGCGACGCCAGCGTCTGGCTGGTCGCCACGATCCCGCGGTCGGAGATCACCATCGACCGCGCATAGTTCCGCTCCTGCGCCGCGGCAGGCAGCATCGCGAGCAGCAAAATCAAGTAGCGCATGGTACCCGCGATCATATCAACTGCGGGGAGCCCGCGCAGCGGTCCTTGTTACAATAGGGCTTCTCATTCATGCTGGATGATCGTATTCGGGAACTGGAATCCGGTTTCCTTGCGCGCATTGCCTCTGCCCGCTCCGCCGAAGATCTGGAGACGGTGCGCGTCGACGCTCTTGGCCGCAAGGAAGGCGCCTTCACGCTCCTGGGCAAAGAGATGGGCAAGCTCGCGCCCGAAGACCGTAAGCGCATCGGCGCCTTACTCAATTCAGCCAAGCAAAAAATCGAAGGCGGCTTGGATGCCGCTAAGCGCCGGTCCGCCGACGCGGAGCTGCACGCGCGGCTTGACGCCGAATGGATCGATCTTACGCTTCCCGCGCCCGGCCCGCGCCGTGGGCATCTGCACCCAATGACCCAGATCCAGCGCGAACTCGAACAGTTGTTCGTTTCACTGGGCTTCACCGTGCTTGACGGCCCCGAAGTCGAAACCGAATATCACAACTTCGACGCTCTCAATATCCCGCCCGATCATCCTGCGCGCGACATGCAGGACACCTTCTGGCTCGACGGCGGAAATCTGCTGCGCACCCACACGTCGCCCGTCCAGGTGCGCGGCATGGAAAAGCTCGGCCCGCCCCTGCGCATGATCGCGCCCGGCCGCGTCTTCCGTAACGAAAGCGTCGACGCCTCGCACGAGCATACGTTCTATCAGCTGGAAGGCATGATGGTCGATCGCGATGTTTCGGTCGCCCATCTGCTTTACTTCATGCGCACGCTGCTGACCGCCATCTTCAAGCGCGATGTCACCGTGCGCCTGCGGCCTGGCTATTTCCCCTTTGTCGAGCCGGGTTTCGAGCTCGACATTCAGTGCCTGATCTGCGGCGGCCCCGGCTGCCCCGTCTGCAAGCAAAGCGGCTGGGTCGAGCTGCTGCCCTGCGGCCTGGTGCATCCCAACGTTCTGCGCATGAGCGGCATCGATCCCGACGAATGGAACGGCTTTGCCTTCGGCCTGGGCCTCACCCGCCTGGTGATGATGCGCTACGGCATTGACGATATCCGCCACCTGCAAGGCGGCGACTTGCGCTTCCTGGAGCAGTTTTGAAATTCTCCTACAATTGGCTTCGCGAATTCGTAGACGGTCTCGATTGCGCCCCGGGCGCGCTCGAAAAATTGATCACCATGAAGACCGCCGAATGCGAAGGCATCGAAGTAGCCGGGCCTCTGCTCGACCGCTCCTGCGCCGCCCTCGTCGAATCGGTCGAGCCAATTCCCAGCAGCCACAACGTCAAAGCCATGGTCGACGCCGGCCGCTACGGCCGCAAAACCGTGGTCTGCGGCGCGCCCAACTGCCTCACCGGCCTAATCGCCGCCTACGCCCCTGTCGGCAAGAAAATAATTCACGGCGTCGAGAGCGACGGCATGCTCGCCAGTGGCGCCGAGCTCGGCATCAATCGCGACCACTCCGGCGTCCTCGAGCTTGAAAGCCAGATCGGCGCTCCCATCCCCGGCTGCGTTCCCGACAGCATCATCGAGATCGACAATAAGTCCATCACGCACCGCCCAGACTTATGGGGGCACCTCGGCATGGCACGCGAAGTCGCCGCCATCCTCGGCCATAAGCTGAAGGACCCGGTGCGCGCCGATCTGCTGCCCGGCGGTCCCGCCGCCGTTCAGATTCACATTCAGGATTTCGATCTCTGCCCTCGCTACAGCGCGCTCGTTTTTGAAAACGTCACCGTCCGGCCCTCTCCGCTCTGGCTGCAGTACCGCCTGGCTTCGATCGGCTTGAACCCGATCAACAACATTGTCGACCTGACTAACTATGTAATGGCCGAGCTTGCGCAGCCCATGCATGCCTTCGATGCCGACCTGCTCAAGGGCGGCGCGATCTTCGTCCGCACCGCACAAGCCGGCGAGCGTTTCCGCGCCTTGAATGAGGAAGAGTACAGGCTCGATCCGTCCCATCTCGTGATCGCCGATGCCGGCGGCGCGATCGCGAGATGGGAC
>Ga0209060_10002077_pt1 | contig 19587 bp, 15 predicted proteins | sample Coa_R1_8_FD_187155 | JGI IMG/M metagenome (GOLD analysis project Ga0209060, IMG submission 187155) | Surface soil microbial communities from Centralia Pennsylvania, which are recovering from an underground coalmine fire - Coalmine... | ecosystem: Environmental > Terrestrial > Soil >...
CGCTCTTCGCTGCCCGCGTCGTGATAAAGCGGGTCGAAGTGAGCTTGACGTCCTGGCCTGCAGGAAGGCCCTCCGCCGCATATCCCTGTGGAACCTGAATCTTCACCTGGTCGATCTCCTCATAGCCAAAAGGAAAATAGACTGGGTATCTTCGTTCTGAAGAGCGAAAGGCCTCCAACTGTTTGGATTGGAAAACGCTTGCGGGGAGGAGCAGCCTGCGTCCGGCGGGTGCGGCCAACGCTGGAAAGGCGGCGGAAAAATGGACAATCAGCGAGCCTTCGCTCCGATCGATTCCCTCCACATCGTGGAACTGGATGGAGCAATTTTCGGGAAGCATTTCCTTAAGCTCGGCCTCCAGCCGCGCTCGATTGCCGGCCTCATCCGTGTCCAGGGCGTTGAGGCGATGCTGAAGCGCGGTGTTGCCCTTGAATTCAAGCGTGATCTGGCCATTGGCGGAGCCGCCCTGATCTAAAGTCAATGTCGCGGTGCGCCGGGTCACGTTCTTATCCGCGGTCGGAGTGGGGATCAGGATAAAGTCCCCTCCATCCCGGGCAAGCTTTAGGGCGGGGACGGAGGTATACATCCAAGGAACCAAACCAAAAGGACAGAACTCCGTACCGGGGTCGAGAAACAGGTCGAGGCCGTTGGACTTGATACGCACAATTTCAATTCCAAGCTGCGCTTCTGACAGCAGCTTTGGATCGAAGATTTTTTCTTGCCGGCTTGAAGCTCGAAGCAGCTCGGCGTGAAATCCGGCGGCGCGGGCCAGGGCCGCGAATAGTTCCGCAATTTCGTTCCGTGATCCGTAGTCGTGGAGCAGGACATCTAGCGCGCTCTCATTTGCCTTAAGGGCTTCCTTTCGCTCTTCTGCTCGGGTGCGTTCCCGTTCATAGCTGAGGTTCCGCACCTGCTGCGCACGAGCATACAGGCGTCGCAGCTTGCCTTCCGGATCGGTCTCGCTGCCGATCAAGGTGATCGCCGCCGATCTTATTTCCGGATGATTGCCGATGAACCGTTCCGCGTTTCCAAACCAGAGCTTTCCCGTATCGCGCCAAAAGATTTCCGGCGACTCAATCTCGCGCCCTCCGTAGAAGAAGCGGACTTCCGACCGGTAATTGTCTTCCGGTGGCATATAGTTCTCGCCGCGGAACGAAGGTACGCCTTGGGCCTCCAACTCGATTCCGGAGGCTGTTTCTTTGGGCTTCACTCCGGCTGGCAGGTTGGAATAGACATACGATAAACGGGTGTCGTCCGAAAGGTATCGTGTGCGTATGTGCCCTTCATAGGGCTTGAGCCAAAAACTCTCCTTGACGGTATAAAGGTCGTGCTGCAGGGGCCAGGTTGGATCGTAGAGATATTTGTCCCATTCCAGGCGATATTTGTATTCCACAATGCTGCCTGCGGTCGCCTGCGGCAGGACGAGTTCCTTGGCCACGATCCTGCTATCGCGCGTCCTGAGGAGGGTCTTGTCGATCGGCTTTCCGGCGAAATCGACAATATGCCCATCCGGGTGGATGGTGCGGGCCTGGATGCCGGAAATGGAATATTGCGAGGGGACTGGAATTTCGACATTGGCGTAGCTCCTGCCCGTGTCGACGAGGATCTTGATGCGCCTGTAAATGAATTGGTATTGGCGGGTGTCGTCCCGGAAATCGGCGTAGTAGAGTTGAATTGCGGCGGCGCCCGGATCGCCGGGGACCTCCTTGACCTGCCAGTCGGTGGCTGTAACCGGAAGCCATTCTTCCGATCGTTGTTGGGCATAACAGACGGGAGCGCCTGTTACCACCAGAGCGCCCATTAGCACGACATCGCCTATTAGAAAGCTGCATCCTGTTACGCAAAGCAATAGAGCTAGGCGTGAAAAGGCTGGACACCTACGAATCGAGAGCCTGGCAAGGGAGCGAGCAATTAACCCAGCAATCGACCCAACTGGCCCGGCAATGAACCCAGTAATGAACAACGACGCTTTCTTCGGTTGGCATGTTTCGGTCAGTTCTTTTCTCCTGTGGAGGCCTGGCCTGGATAAGCCTTTCGCGCCTTGGGATTCATCTCCATTTCCCATGCCTTTGCATACTTCCAGCTCACGTAGGCGGCATGGTTGAGATACACCAGCAGTCCTACCCGTCCATCCAGGAATCCCAGTCGGAAAAAATAGCTATAGATAAAGCGCACCAGGGGACGCAGCACGATATCCACAACGTTGAACGCCGCATGTCTCTTTTCCACAACCATGCTCGCTCCCAGGGAAGAATAACGGTTGGCGTGCTCGATAAAGTCTTCCAGGGTGGCGTAAGCGTGATGAATGAGATCGCCTTCGAGACGTCCTTTCTTGCCCTGCATCTTCATGTCTTCGTGAACTGCGCGCAGTTCGAATTCCGCGGCGCCTTTTCGCACAAGTCGTAGTTTGCGGTCGGGATAGTAGCCGCTTCGGCGAATCCAGTGGTTCATATAAAGGTTTCTGCGCGGCATCTCATAGCCGTCAAACGCAGGGCTCGTTGCCTGCAGAACCTCGCGAATGCTGGCTGCAAGCTCGGGGCTGACCTCTTCGTCCGCATCCAGGGATAAGATCCAGTCGCCCGTTGCCTTGGCCAAGGAGGAGTTTTTTTGCCGTGCGAATCCCTTCCATTCTTCCACGAAGACCTTGGCGCCGAACTCCTGGGCAATCGCCACCGTGCGGTCCGTGCTGCCGGAGTCGACCACAATCGCCTCGTCGGCCAGGCCCTTGACGCTCGCCAATGTGCGCCCGATGTTCGCTTCTTCGTTATAGGTAATGATGCAGACGGAAAGACTCATGGCGGAAGGATAGCAAAGTCGGTTTCAGGGCTTCCCGCGCGAGATAAAGACACGAGAGATTGGCACGCGAGATAAAGACACGAGATAGGAAAGACCGGAAAAACGAGATTCAAAGTCGAGATTCAAAAACGGGATCTAAAGATCCAAGAGCCGGCCAGAGAAACCCGGCCGGCTCTTGAACGCTATTAAGGTTCCGGCTACTGTTTGGGCGGAGCCGGAGGCTGCTGCGTGGGATCCGTGTTCTGATCCATGAACGTATTGGGGCGAAGGCCCTGGACGACCGGTTGAGTCTTGATGTTGCCGCTGGTCGTCTCGTCCAGCCGGATGTTGTTGTGATCGAGGGTCTGGCCGGTGTCGCGATCCAACGTGACACGCTGCTTCGCGTAGTTGATTTCCGCGCTGAGCACGTTCTCTTGAGCGGTGGCCAGTGCCGCCTGGTCGGACAACACGTTGATGTAAGTCGAGGCGCCCAGGGCATATTTCTTCTGTTCCGCATCCAGGGTCTGTGCGGCCAACTCCAGGGCCTCGCGTGCGGAGACCACGCGGGCACGGAGCTGTTGAAGGGTGAAGAGTTCATTGCGCACCTGAATCGCAATGTTGTTTTCGAATTGCTTGATCGACAATTCGGCCTGCCTGTATTCCAAAACGGACCGGGCTTGCAGGGCTTGGGCGGCGCGATTGCGGATGGGAATATTGATTTGCACGGCGACACCCTTGTCCGGACCTGAGGAATCGAACAAATTTCCAAAGGCCGTGCCAAATCCTGAGGAAGCAATACTGCCTACGGGAATGCACCCGTTTGTTTGCCCGGCCAGGCAGGTCGCAGCAGGGCTCTGATTACCGGACTGGCCGGCTGCTCCGTAGAATCCGATCAAATCGACCGACGGCAACAAGGCGTTTCTCACGCTCTTATTGCTGAGCTGGCGATTTTTGAGGCCGATGATTTGCTGGACGTAGTCGGGACGGTTATCGAGGGCCTTGCGAAGAAGATCGTCGACCTTCAGGTCTTCGTCTTGATCCGGGATCGCCACCGTGTCTGTGGGCACCACTTCGGCATCTGCGATTGGCGAGCCCGGTCCCAGGTTTCTTGTGATGGCGCTCTTCATGAACAGCTGTTCCAGTTGCAGCGTGGTGCGAGCGGTCAACACGTCCTGTTCGCTCTGAGCCACCGTGCTTTGGGCGCGGACAATCTCAATGGGAGCGAGCGTTCCGATCTCCACCTGTTTCTTGTTGTCGGAAAGGGTCTTTTGCGCCAACGCCAGGGATCGCTCTTTCACGCGCAGGTCTTCATAAGCCAGCACCAGGTCCCAATAGATGTTCTGGATCTGGCTGACCGTGGAGATGATCTGTTCACGAAATCCCTCTTGCGTAATCACCTTGGTATTTCGGGCAATGGTGATGAATCGCTGGTTCACATCCATTCCGAAGCCCTGGAGCAAGTGCTGCCGGATTTGTAACCGGAAACTCGACGACAAGAGTGGGCTGAGGGTGGAGAACTTGCTATTGGATGTAACGCGTGAGTTCTGGAACGAAACTTGCATGAACGTTCCGGGGGCAAATCCTTGCGAGTACGTAAAATTGCCAATCGTTTGATTTTGCAGCAAGGATGGCACGCCGGTAAGTACGCCGCTTGCCTGCGGAAAGGACGAGCGCTCAACCTGCAGTGTGCCGGTTAGCGTCGGATCGAAATTATCGACGTTGGGGCCTGCGCCGACGGTTGTGGCAACCACGCCGTTGGCTCCCACGCCCACGCCCGCGGCTCCTGCGGTTGTGCCGCCGGCGCCCGCGCCGCTGAAGCTGGCCGCAATGCCGCCGCCGCCCTGCGTATTTTGCACCACACCGCTGTTGACTCCGGAATTTGGCGCGCCCGAAAGGGTGCGCAAAATGTCCGTATCGGCGATCGGGAGGTTATAGCGCGCGATCGCAATATCCAGGTTGTCCGCTAATCCCAATGAGACTGCGTCGTTCATGGAAAGCATGATCTTGCCGCCCTTGATCATGTCCTCGATCTTGGGGGCATTGGTATAGATCGCTTGCGGAACAGGACGGCTGTCATAGGGCGCAAACGGTTTCGGGAAGTAGCTGACACTTTTGGAATAATTCTCAGGCGTTATAAGTGGCAGCTTTTTAGGTTCGGGCGCAAAGGGTACAGGCGGAGCAGACGCCTGGTTGAGACTTTGCGCGGCGCTTGAAGAGCCGTTGCTCTGTGTTGGCGAGTTGGCCGCCTGCTGGGCATGCAGCGAAAAAGAAAACAAACCAAGAACCAGAAGGAACCGCTTGCTTGAATCGTGAAGAGTACCGAGCACCGACATTCTTCTTCTCCAAATATTGGACTGCTATAAAGACTTCTAAATCGAGCTTTCCGTTACCCTAGAAATACGACGAAATCTCGTGCAGGGTTCCAAACAATAAGGAAGGGAAAGCGACGTACCGTTGGAAACTCGATAGTATATCGGCTTGAGCGAAATTTCCGTTGTTAAAAAATGTTAGGTGTTCTTGCTTTGTTGCGCAATCTCAAGCTTACTCTTGCTTATGATGGATACGATTTTGCCGGATGGCAAGTTCAACCGGATCGTGAAACCATTCAAGGCCATCTACTGTCCGCTATCGAACACTTGACTGGAGAAAATGCCTTACCTCAAGGCTCGGGCCGCACCGATGCAGGTGTTCACGCGCGGACACAAGTTGCAACAGTCGCTCTTCAAACTCCCATTCCGCTTCTTAACTTTCGCCGCGCTTTGAATGACAAGCTTCCCGCCACGATTCGCGTTCTATGCGTGGAGGAAGTTCCCCTCGATTTTCATGCGCGCAAATCGGCGCGCGCCAAGACCTACGAATACAGAATCTATCGCGAGGAGATTTGTCCGCCCTTCCTTGCGCGCTATGTGTACCATCATCCCTATCCGTTGGATGAAGTGGCAATGCGCGAGGCCGCCGGAGTAGTTGTGGGCGAACACGACTTTACCTCGTTCGCCGCTGTCGATCCGGAGCGGAGAAACCGCGAAGAGGAAGTTTCCAACGTGCGGACCATCTACTCTTCCGAGTGGCGGCGCGAGGCCGGCGAATTGATCTATGCCGTGCGCGGCAATGGATTCCTCCACCACATGGTGCGCAACCTCGTGGGCACATTTCTTATGGCTGGAAAGGGAAACATCGAGCGTGAAGACGTTCGGCGCATCCTGCAGGCGCGCAGCAGGGCGGCCGCCGCGGCCACCGCTCCAGCGAGCGGACTCTGCCTTTTGAGCGTAGAATACTGAGCCGCGGTCCGGCCTTGATCGATCGGCCTCGCCGGTGCATGAGAGAAACGAAGCGACGCCAGACGGGAAGAAGCCGCCGAAGCAGCCACCAAGAAAAGCCAATGGTCGCTTCACGTTCGTCGGGCAAAACGATGTCCGGGCAAATTCAGCATGGGGAGACCATTCTCATGAGCGCCACACACGCCACCATACCTGTACATAATCCCGCAAATCGGGAGACGGTCGGAGAGATTGACCGCTTCAATGAAGCCGAGACGGCTTCCGCTGTCGAGCGGGCGCGGACCGCGCAGCCCCGATGGGCCGCTACTTCCGTTTCCGAACGCATGAAGATTCTTCGCAAATTTCAACGCCTGCTCTGCGAGAAAAAAGATTTGGTGGCCGCCACCATTACCGGCGAAGCAGGCAAGCCGTCTTCCGAGGCCGTCGCTACGGAAATTCTCGTGGTGCTCGATACGGTCAACTTTTTTCTTGAGACGGTTCCGGCCTTCCTTCAGCCCGAAGACGTACCCCACGGAAGCGTAGCCATGAAGATGAAACGAGGACGCCTGCTGCGCGAGCCTTATGGTGTGGTGGCGATCATCAGCCCCTGGAACTATCCGTTCAGCATCCCCGCGATTCAAACCCTTTCCGCTCTGGTTACCGGCAATGCGGTGGTTCTGAAGCCTTCGGAGTTCACCCCCATCTCCTCCCTGGAACTGCAGCGGCTTCTCTTCGCCGCGGGGCTCGATCGCGACCTTTTTCAGGTGGTCACAGGCGATGGAGCCACGGGTGCCGCTCTATTGCAATCGCAGATCGACAAGGTGGTCTTTACCGGCAGTGTCGCCACTGGCAAGAAGGTGGCCCTTGCCGCCGCTGCTCGGCTGCTGCCGGTGGTGCTGGAGCTTGGAGGCAAGGACCCCATGATTGTGCTCGAAGATGCCGATGTGGATATTGCCTCCAGCGCGGCGGTCTGGGGTGCTTTCATGAATGCCGGACAAACGTGCCTCTCCATTGAGAGATGCTATGTCCATCAAAAGATTTATGAGCCGTTTTTGAAGGCTTGCACCGAGAAAGCCGGAAGGTTGAAAGTGGGCAACGGAGCCGATAGCTCCACCGATGTCGGTCCTCTCATCCACCAGCAGCAGTTGAAGACTGTGCAATCCCATGTGCAGGATGCCCTGGCGCAGGGAGCGCGGCTGCTGGCCGGTGGAGAACCGCTGCCCCAGCTAGGACCAAGCTTCTATGCTCCAACCATCCTTGCCGACGTGCGCCATTCGATGACGATTATGCGGGAAGAGACATTCGGTCCGGTTCTGCCCGTGCGTAGCTTTACTACCGAGGATGAAGCCGTGGATTTGGCCAACGATTCCGAGTTTGGCTTGGCTGCCAGCATATGGACCGGCAACCGGGATCGCGGAGAAAAGCTGGCGCGGCGGGTCCAGGCGGGAACGGTCATGGTCAACGATGTGATTGCTTGTTTTGGCATCAGCGAGGCTCCGCACGGAGGAATCAAAGGAAGCGGCATGGGTCGTACGCATGGCCGATTCGGTCTGGAAGAGATGGTTTGGCCGAAATACGTCGATTCGGACCTGATGCCCAAAATGAAAAAGCTCTGGTGGTATGGCTATGGTGAAAGCTTTTTAGGCCAAATGTATGGTTTTATTGAGGTGTTATTTGCAAAAGGCTTAATAAAAAGAACGCAAGGAGCCATAAAAAGCATACAATCGTATACGCGCCGCAAGGTGCTTTAGCGGTAAAATTCTTGGTTGACGGGCTTGCTCGTCATCTTAATTACCGTGCAGCTCAAGCACTCAAATCTGATCTACGACTGGAATGCCCTTCCGGGAGCGAAGTTCATCCCCTGCGGCAACGTCCTGCTGAATGATGAGTCGTTGCGCGACGGCCTGCAGTCGCCTTCGGTAAAAGATCCTTCCATCGACCAGAAGCTCCGTATTCTCCATCTCATGGAAGAACTTGGCCTTGATATGGCCGATCTCGGTTTGCCGGGTGCGGGACCTCGCGCGGTGGCCGACGTAGAGCGGCTGGCGCGAGAGATTGTTGCATCCAGGCTCAAGATTCAGGCCAACTGTGCGGCGCGCACCCATCAGAATGACATTCGCCCGGTGGCTGAGATTTCACAGCGGGTGGGCTTGCCGATCATGGTGGCCACTTTTCTCGGTTCCAGTCCGATCCGGCGCTATACCGAGAATTGGACGGATGATTTCCTGCTGCGCACCACGGAAGAAGCCGTCACTTACGCGCGTTCGCTCGGCCTTGAGGTAATGTACGTAACGGAAGATACCTCGCGCTGCGATCCCGAGACCGTGAAGCGGCTATACACAACCGCCATTCGCTGCGGTGCTACCGCCATCGTTGTCTGCGATACCGTGGGGCACTCGACGCCCGGCGGTGTAAGCGCCTTGATCCGTTTTGTCATCGACGAGGTGGTGAAGCCTTCTGGGGAAAAGATTCGTGTTGACTGGCATGGTCATTCCGACCGGGGCTTGGCGGTCGCCAACTCCTTGGCCGCGCTGGCCGCGGGCGCGGATTGCGTCCATGGGACGGCCATCGGCATTGGCGAGCGGGTTGGCAATACCCAGATGGACCAGATGCTCGTGAATCTTAAGCTCATGGGAGTACAGCCGTGGGCCGATCGCGATCTCACCAGGCTCAAGGATTATTGCCAAACGGTATCCGATGCCACCGGTGTTCCGATCCCGCGTAACTACCCAGTGTTAGGAGAGGACGCCTTCCGCACCGCTACCGGTGTCCACGCGGCTGCAGTGATTAAAGCGTTCAAGAAGGGCGATGTCGATCTGGCGAATAGCGTTTACTCGGGCGTGCCTTCCCAGTATTTTGGCCTGGAGCAGATGATTGAAATCGGTCCGATGAGCGGAAGATCGAATGTGGTCTTCTGGCTGGAGCACCGAGGTATTAATCCTTCTGAGGAGTTGGTCGACTCGATCTTCCAAAGGGCCAAGTCCTCCGACCACTGTTTGACGGAAGCTGAAGTTCTGGCCTGCTGTCCAAATCTCTCCTAGTATTTCTATCTTTGCAGAACTTTTTTTAGGGGCGGGTGTTTCAACTCTACAGCTAACGAAGATTAGCTGAACCACACCCCTCAAAGGAGAAATTGAATGAAAAAGTTTGCTATGTTCGCACTGACCATGATTCTGGGAGCGAGCCTGTCGTTTGCTCAGGCCGCCGGCAGCGCCCCCGCGCAGGATGCCTCGAAGACCCCGGCACCGGCCGCTGACACCAAGACCAAGAAGAGCGGCAAGAAGCATGCCAAGAAGCACGCCAAGAAGGCCGCTGCTACTTCGGACGCGCCCAAGGCCCAGTAACTTCCTGGAAATCGCTTTCTATAAAGCGGCCTTTCCAGGCCGCTTTCTTTTTTTAACCCGCCCTTCATCTCTTCCACGTAAATCCCTCAAAAGAAAGCTCCGCAGAAACACATACCACAGGGATACATCCAACGCTGGAAAGGCTATATAGTAATCTTTTCGTACGCTTCCGTTCGTTACGCTCAATGTCTGGCCGAAGCCCATCTTCTGAATCCACCGCCACGGCTGCGCCTCTGTATGAGGTGTCCCGGATTGCGGAGTTGCGCTCCGTCCATGCCGCTTTTCTCTACTTGCACAACCAGGAAATGGAATTTCGCCGCTGGCAGATGCGGCTTGCGGAGGTGCCTGCGCCGCCCTTTGGGGAGGAAGCGCGCAGCGAATGGCTCCGGCAGCGATTTGTCGCTTTTGGGTTGCATCATGTTCGGGTAGACGACGTTGGCAATGTGACTGGCCTGCTCTATGAGGAGCCCCAAGTTCCTCTTATCGCTCTGAGTGCCCACCTGGATACCGTCTTTCCGGTTGGTTCACCGCTCAATATGCGCGAGGAAGGGAACTACCTTTACGGTCCGGGCATTAGTGATAATGCCGCGGGAGTGGTTGCCATCCTGGCAATGGCTTGCGCCCTGAAGCATGCGCGCCTCCGCCTGGCGACGAATGTCGTTTTTCTCGGCAACGTGGGCGAAGAAGGCGAAGGGAATCTTCGCGGCATCCGCCACATCTTTGCGGACCCTTATTGGTCTTCCGCGATTAAGGCCTTGCTGGTGGTCGATGGCGCCGGCGCCGACACGTATGTAACGCAGGCTCTTGGAAGCAAACGGTTTGAGGTCTCGTTTTCCGGCCCCGGCGGGCACTCTTGGAGCGATTTCGGAGTCCCCAACCCGATTGTCTTGCTTGCGCGCGCCCTTGTCCGTTTTAGCGAGGGCGATGTGCCGGAATGCCCCCGAACCACCTTAAATATAGGAGTGATTCAGGGAGGCACCTCGGTGAACTCCATCCCGGAGTCCGCCAGTGCCCGCGTCGATTTGCGCTCCGCGTCCAGGGACGAACTTAAAAAACTCGAGGACCGCCTGCATAGGGCGGTTGAATCGGTTTGGAACGAACTGGCCGCTTCTTACCGGCCCACGGATTCAAGAGCTCAAAAAGTTAGCTTTGGCATTGAGACGATTGGCGATCGCCCCGCCGCCGAACTGGCCCCCGAAGCGCGCATCTTGCAGGTGATTCGTCAGGTGGACTCCCACTTCAGGATTAAGTCCGTGCCGCGCCTCGCATCCACGGACGCGAACATTCCGCTCTCGCTCGGCCGAGAGGCCATTACCATCGGCGCGGGCGGCGACGGCGGTGGAGCGCATACGCTGCGGGAATGGTTTGATTGTTCTGGCCGAGACCTTGGTTTAAAACGAATTCTTCTGGCTCTTGCGGCCCTTGCTGGAGTGTATGAATGAAGAAGGCCCTGCCTGTTTTGTACCTTCTCTTGGTGGTCAGCGTCCTGGTTCTGATGATCGGCACGGTTGCATGGCAAACCGCACCCTCCGCCGACCTGATATTCGTGAACGGAGACATCTATCCCGGAACGCCTTTTACGACGGGTGCCGCTTCGCCCTCCGGTTCCGGAAAGAGATTCACGGGAATGGCGGTTTCCGCCGGCAAGATCGTTGCGGTTGGCTCCAATCAGGAAGTGTTGCGGCTGAAGGGCCGTAAGACCCAGGTGATCGACCTGGAGGGCCGCTTTGTAATGCCGGGCTTCAACGATGCCCACGCCCATCTCGCCTCGGGTGGATTTGAGAAATTGAATGTCGATCTGGTGGGAGCCAAATCTCTGGACGAGATGAAGGACCGCATCGCGGCTCGCGTGCGCTCCGCCGGTCCCGGAGAATGGATCGTCGGCGAGGGTTGGGACCACACGCTATGGGAGTCGAAAAAGCTTCCATCCCGGCAGGACATCGATTCGATCAGCGCCGGACATCCCGCTATCTTTACCCGCGTAGATGGCCACATCGCGATTGCCAACACTGCGGCGCTGCAAGCATCGGGAATCACCGCCCAAACGAAGGATCCCGAGGGCGGCAAAATCGACCACGACAACTCGGGCGATCTGACCGGCATTTTGCGCGAGACGGCGCGCGGGTTGGTGAAAGAGCCCCGGCCCAGCCGCGAGCAGCACCGCCGCGCGGTTGAACTCACGCTGAAGAACGCGGCGCAGTGGGGCATCACCTCCGCCCAGGACAACTCCGATTGGGAAGACTTCCTGACCTACGAAGAGTTTGAGAAGGAAGGCAAGCTGACGCTGCGCATCTCCGAGTGGCTTCCCTTTGACCTGCCCTTGGATCAACTGGAGCAACTGCGCCGGCATCACTCTTCACGCGACGCTCTCCTGCATACCGCCATGCTCAAAGGATTCATGGATGGCTCGCTCGGCTCTCACACCGCCGCCATGCTTGCTCCGTATGCGGATGATCCTGGCAATTCGGGCATTCCCCGGTTTCAGCAGGAAGCCCTTGATAAGAAGACCGCCGAACGCGCCAAGGCTGGTTTTCAGATTGGATTTCACGCGATCGGCGACCGTGGTGCGCGTATGGCCCTCAATGCCTTTGCGTACAGCATCCAGCAGGGCGCGAAAAGCGATCTCAGGTTTCGCATCGAGCACGCCCAGATCGTCTCCCCGGACGACTTCCAAAAATTCAAGGACTTGAAAGTAATCGCCTCCATGCAGCCCAATCATCTCCTTACAGACATGAATTGGGCCGAGAAACATGTGGGTGCCGATCGTGCCCGCTACTCCTATGCTTGGAAGACGTTCCTCGACGATGGCATCGTCCTGGCCTTTGGAACGGATTACCCCGTGGAACCAATCACGCCGTTTCGTGGCATTTATTGCGCGGTGACTCGCCGGAGCGAGGACGGCTCGAAAGAATACTATCCCGATCAAAAGCTCACGATTGACCAGGCGATTGCGGCCTATACCACCGGCTCTGCTTACGCCCAGTTTGCCGAATCGGAGAAGGGCGTGTTAGCGGCTGGAATGCTAGCCGACTTTGTGGTGCTCGACCGCGACATCACCAAAGTGGCCCCACCCGAGATTCTCAAGACCCACGTTTTGCGCACGGTCGTTGGAGGCAAGACGGTTTACACCGGAAATTAAGCAAATAGGGATTCTTCCGGTTATCAATACAAGTAACGAAAACAACACTAAAGCCCCCTTCCGGAGTAAGTGCCTATGAGTTTCTAGGAAGCGCGGGGCAATCGCATGAAAGACTTCACAACGTTCCGGGGTGATTTTGATCGATAAAGGCTACGAGCCGTGAACATAATCAAATTTAACGAAGGCCTTGCCAGGAAATGTGCAAACAACCTGAGAAGCGTGCTTCAATTTTGGAAAAATCACCCGCCGTTCAATCGGTTAAAAATCGGAGCCTGGCGTTAAGAGCTTCCCTTTGAAGGCACCAAGCGCCGTAGGCGCGACAAGAGGGTAGCCCACGGTGAAGCGTAGCGAAACCGTGGGTGCTGTACAACAAAGAATCGAGTGCCGGAGGCACGGCAGAGGAATTCCCGCTTGCTGCTCCATCGTGGATTTGCGAGGAGTATTTTCAAGAGGGCCCAACCACCCATGGAGTTTTTCATGCGATTGCTCTGAACAATCCACGGACCAAGCTCCTATGAGTTCCTAGGAAGCGAGAGGCGCTTGGTCTGTCGTGGTCGGCTTCCAAAGAATCATCCGTACTACATCGACAATAACCTGGATGGCATTGCCAAAAGCTACTCCTGCAAACGAGATGAAGATGGAAAGTCTGAGCCAAGCCCCCAAAACCTCCGCATCTCCGGTTGGAGCGTTGGGTCCGATCATCTTCAGGAATAAGATTTTCGCCTCCGTCCAGTGAGCAGCCACCGGTAGAAGGAGGATTGCCACGACCACAGCGCCGATTCCAGCGCGAGCGGCTAAACGGAGGCGCGTCCAATAGGGTTGAAACAGGTTGACCGCGGATAGGCTGATGCTGGCCAGGAGTAGAACGATCACTGGGAGATAGAACGTGCGATGGAAGTTGCGCCACAACGAGAGTCCATCCCAGGGAGCGTGGATGCCCACGCGCGCCAGCTCGCTGGTGATCGAAAAGTGGGAAACATCGATCCACCATCCAAGAAAAATCAGATTGGCCGCCATCTGCACAATGGAGTCGAATCGCGGTATCCGATTCGGAATCTTATTTCTTCGGCGGGTGGCGCGCTGCACCGCTGGGACAGGGTACAAAATTCGAGGGCTCCAGCTTTCCACCATGGACGACTTTGCATAGAGATTGAGTACGCAGAATAAGAGCGTGATCAGCACGAAATAAAAGGCTGCCGGCTGAAGCGTAATCGAGACTCCCGCCAGCAACGCCACAAGCGCGGTCACCGCGAACGCGGCTCCCGAGATCAGGCAAACGGCCAACAAGTAAAGCGGGAATAGCTCCGGACCGATCAACTCCACTCCGAAAACCAATCCTCGATAGCGATTTTCGGAGGCGCCGAAAAGGGCTACCGAATAATGCCGCCCCACCACCAGAAGAGGATGGCCGTGCCTGCGCAGGATCGCCATCAGCTCCTCTTCTCCGAGGGAGCGGCCCAGAGTTTCTTCTTTATCCTCCATCTGCGAGCGAATGTCTTCTTCGATCTCGGCCAGGATGTCGTCTCGTTTCGGCTTTGCCAAAAGCAGGAGGGACTGCCGGATTGTATGGAGATAACGGTTGAGTAGATCGCCGCTGGGCTCTTTTGCCATGCTTGGCATGCGCTCTGGATGTCGCGGGTCCCACATGTTCTTCTCCTTGGCTTGAAGCTGCGCGCGCTCGCTGAAAGCGAAAACTAAGGTGATGCCTCCCGTAAGCGCAAATTGATAAAGGAAGAGCTGCCAGAGCCACCGTGCTGTTTCGAAGGCGGCCGATCCATGACTCATGCCGCGTATTCCCGGAGCAAGAACCGCATAGATCCAGTCCACGAGAAAGGTCACCGTCAAAATGGACAGCACAATCTTCAAGATGAGCCGATATCCTGGGAAGAGCGCGGGGCCGATCAGGTAACGCTGCGGCAGGTACTTCTCTGCCACCCACATCGGATGGCCCTTTCGTTTGAGGATCGACTCGATTTCGGATTGATCCAGCCTGCGTCCCCTCTGAGCCTCTTGTTCTCTTACTTGCGCCCGAAGATCGTCGGAAAGCTTCGCGGCAATGTCTTCCCGCTCCGCCTTGGGCAGCCAGTGTTTAACTGCTTGCAGGTATTTTTCTAGAAGCTCCATCGTGTGACTCCTTGAGAATTCCATCCAGGGATGCGTTGATGCTCTGCCACTCGCTCAATAGTTGACTCAAGATCAGTTCGCCGTTCGGAGAAAGCCGGTAAAAGCGCTTTTTGCGCTTCTCTTCTTCTCGCCACTCGCTCATCAGCAATCCCTGGCTCTCCAGCCTTCGAAGCAGGGGATAGAGCGTGCCTTCGTCGATCTCCATTCCTTGCTCTGCCAAGGCCTTCCGCAACGTGTATCCGTATTGCTCAGCTCGTAAAGCCGCCAAGACCGCCAAAATCAGACATCCGCGCCTCAGTTCGAGCCGCAGATTTTCAAACAGATCGCCGGTGAAATTACTGGGCAACATATAGTGTATGACAAATACTGTATGTTAAACAGTATAGGCTGTCAAGGCTCTTTTTGATAAAAAAGCTGTAGGGCAGGCGTTGCTTTGCTGGAAATCAGTGGCGCGTGCGTGAACGTAGCTCAAAACACTGGATGCGCTGTTGTTTCTGGAAACTGAGGGTGCCCCATCCTTTACCGGAGAGCGCGCTCTTGGTCTTTGCGCTCGGAGCAAAGGGTGGGTTTGCGATCATGTCCTGGGTGTCATCCCCAAGGGTTTTCGAGCCGGGTGCGAGACGTGATTCCGTCATTCTTTGTGACGTCGTTTGAAGGCAATCAATGGTGTAACTCATTGATTGCAAAGGCCGTGTAATTACAGTTGATTATTTTTGCATTTCTTCAAAAAGCCTCGCGAAATCATTAGTTAATCAATTGGTAAAGAGTGATTAAGCAAGAAATAAATCGCTAAACCATTGAAATAAAATGATTTATTGAATCTAACGTGCGAGTTTGCCAAAAAAGCGCTTAAAGGTAAATGAGTGTTTTCTTATCTTCACTAGGCCGTTTTTCAGGCCTTTTTCCTCTGGGGTGATCGGGGATGGGGGCGTTGTTAGACGACCGCGCGTTTCCGCTTAGGCGCGCATTCGCCAGAAGGTCTGTCTTCTCCACTCGCCTGCAGTCTCGTGGTTTGCGATAGAAAAGCTCGATCCTTCACTCAAGACAAACGGCTGCCGATAGGTTTCGCAAAGTTAGAAGCTAGAGCCCGTACATTCCTGCCGTTTCGGGCTCTCTCTAGGAAAATCTTCGAATAGAAAGCCTTTTAGAAATCCGATAAGTAATCGCAAACATTATGTAAATTTTTTGTTGCATTTTATTAACTCTTGAACTAATGTGCTGCGTCGCCGTACTGCTCTTCGTTCCCCGTTGAGCTCGCGATGGTTTGTGTTTAAACAGTCTTGCGATGTCACGGTTGGAGAAACCTTTCGGTGGATGGTCGCGCAGACCTGCTATCCGCCCTGTTTCTAGTAACCCAACCCGTTAGATGTCTTTCTGGATTGAGACACGCCGGCACAAAGGTTGAGTGAGTGTCCGCGTCCTTCCCATAGAAAATCCTGATCGGCCATTCAAGAATTCATGGCCCACTGAGCGCTGGCGAGTCGTCCGATTCGTTGGCGTATCCGTTTCGGAAGGGAGAGGTGTGTGCCGAACCAAAAGAAAAACAAACCGAAGGCCAATAGGGCGGAGATAACTAGAAGGAGTGCCCTCAAAATGGGAGCGGCGGCTGGAGTTGCCACCGTTCTGACTTCACGGAAAAGCTTGGCTTACAGCTTGCCAACGCCGCCGCCAGAACCGACTGACTGTGCGCTCCACCCACCTAACAGCCCGCCAACCCGGCCGTTTGTACAGGCTTTACCGATTCCGCCGATAGCGATTCCCACGAGGCTGAACCCGCAGCCCACCAAGAGCGCCAATCTCGCCGCCGGAGAGGCGCCCCGCGCCGACCATCAATTTTGGGATCGATTTTTCCCCTTTGTGCAATATGACGTTACGATTCAGGGAGGACTGCACCAGTTTCATCCCGACATGCCACCGACCTATATTTGGGGCTACAACGGGATCTATCCGGGACCAACCTTTCTCAATGTTTACGGAGTTCCTGTTGTTGTGCGTTTCCACAACAATTTGCCCGTCAATCATCAGGGCTTCGGAACTAACACTCACACCACCCACCTCCATAACGGTCATACGGGATCGGAGAGCGATGGGTTTGCTGAGGATTTTTGGGGGCCAGGGTTCTTTAAGGACCATCATTATCTCAACGTCTACGCAGGCTTCCAGCAACTTGGGGGAATCGGAGATCCACTGGAAGCCCAGTTTACCTACTGGTATCACGATCACCGGCACAGCTTCACTGCCACCAACAACTATCGCGGTCTGAACGGTATGTATCTGGCTTTCAACGAGAAGGACACCGGCTTCGAGTTTAGTGAGCAGGGAGAGGAAGCATTACGGTTGCCGGGAATCGACCGGGCTGGCGTCTCACACGATATTCCTCTTCACTTGACCGACAAGTCGTTCTGCACGAACGGACAGATGTTCGTTCCCGCGCCGGACGCGGCTCCGGCCGGAGACAAGTTCATTGTCAATGGTGTAATCCAGCCCTTCTTGCAGGTCAACCGGCGCAAGTACCGTTTCCGTATTCTCAACAGTGGGCCTGCCCGTATCTACACTTTGAACGTGAATGACAACAACGGAAATGTTGTTCCATTTCAGGTTGTGGCGACGGACGGCAATCTACTGCCTTCACCGGTCACCATACCCGATCCCCTCGAGACCGCAATAGCATCGGCGACTTTGGCCGGAGGTCCTGGCCTGCAGGTGCATGTGTCGTCGCGCTATGACGTCGTCATTGACTTCAGCAATAGCAACATAGGCGATCACTGGTACCTTTCGAACATCGCGCCGCAGTTTGTCAACAACGCTCCCGAGCCCGACAACGATGCCGTAGCGCCCGGCCTTGAAGTTGAAAACGTGGTCATGCGCTTCGATATCGTCGGCGACGAATTCGATGAAAGCCGGGTTCCAGATGTACTAACTGCCCTTCCTGATATTTCAGGGCCTCTAGCGAATCTGGCGGCCACCAGGACTTGGAACTTCAATAACTCTTTGGTCGGGCCCAAAGGCGATCCCGGAAATCCGGCGGCTCCCAAGATCTTCAACATTAACGGGTTGACCTTCGATGCGGCTCGTGCTGATGCCACCATGGCCCAAGGTTCGGCGGAAACATGGCTTCTCCGCAGTCGCTTCCCAGGTGCGGCTTGGCATCATCCTGTGCATATCCATTTAGAAGAGGGACGTGTTCTGGATCGTAGAACGGTTCAGGTTGTAAACGGCGTCCGGACCATTACGAATCATTTCGTTCCACCCCTGCAGCGAGGGCGGCGCGATGTCTATCCGATTGGCGGAGGAGATGAGATCCTCGTCTTCTTGCAGTTCCGCGATCTGTTTGGCAAGTACATGATTCACTGCCATAACCTGGCGCACGAGGATGGCTTGATGCTCACGCGTTGGGACGTTGGAACCACTACCTCCACGTCAACGTCTGCAGTCTATTCGGACGGAACCGCAAACACTGGAACCGTTGTGGACTCCAACGGAGTCAGCCAAGCTGTGCCCGATCAGGGAGGCCAGCCGAACATCACCCCGGCCTTGACCACGTTGTCAGACTCATTCGATCTGGGAAGCAACCGTAAGCCCAGCATCGGCCGCTCCAAGAAAGGAGTTAACGCATGAATCGACGAGACTTTCTCACCTGTCATGTGCCTGAGAAGTCGCAACCGGCGGCATCTCTCGGTGCCGAGTATTACAGCAACGGTGTGTTTCGCACGCAAGACAACAAACCGGTGCGGTTCTATACCGATCTGATCAAAGGCAAGATCGCGATCATCAACTTCTTTTATGCGAGTTGTGACACCTATTGCCCGATGTCCATGCACTGCTTGACGAAGGTGCAGCAACAACTCGGTGACCGTTTAGGCCGCACCACATTCATGTATTCCTTCTCCTTGAAGCCGGATGAAGACACTCCAGAAAAGCTCAAAGCCTATGCTAAAGGAATTGGAGCTAAGCCCGGTTGGACCTTCCTGACCGGTAGCGAATACGACCTCGCCACAGTTCGCTTCAAGCTGTTCCGTGTGGACCATCCATGGGTTGATTTCAATCTTAATCTTCATGCCGGCATGCTTCGCATCATCAACGACAACAACAGCCAGTGGACATCCTGGGTGTTGCCGGATCGGGTGCCGCTAATCATGGAAGCCATATCCTGGGTTGATCCAACGAAGCCGCTTGACGTCAGGGCTCGTGAAAATGCCGAACGTCAGGCGAAAATTGACAAGGAGCGCGAGGTTCTTGAGCCCAAGTGGGACGAGTATCGGAAGGCCCAAGGCTGGCCGACTGTTGCCCAAAAGGCCGAAGATCCAGTCCAGCTCAAACACTTCCGCTCACTACTGGCTGCAAGGGGCTAGCGAATTACACCCGCTGTCCGGATAGTTCATCCGGACGGTCGAACAGACTAGGAAAGGGACCGCGGAAAATGCGGTCCCTATTTTCGAAGGTCTGGCAGATTTGGAGCGAACATTCAGCCATTTTTATCCCAGCCAAGGATTTGATGATTCGGTGGCTCGATGATTCGAAGGAGTCTTTTATGATGCGGCTTGCTTTCCCAATGGCTCTAGCTCTTTCACTCTCCTTGATATCTCCGGCATCCCTCTCCAGCCAGGAGCAGGGCTGCAAATTCAACATAGCGGGTACCTGGCAATCTTCTACCGGTGCTCAAGTCAATCCGGCGAGAGAGCGTTTTGGATCGGATGGAATGCTCACAGAGCTCTCACGCAACGGGACTGAGTGGCAAGCTGTGGGGAAATCGCGATACAAGCTGGATAATGAAAAATCCCCCAAACGAATCATTGTGACCAAAGTTGAAAAAGGCGATCAGGCTCTCGCTACCAATCTCGAGGTTAAAGCCTTGGATGATGGCATGTTCGTTACCGGCACGGAGGGAGAGTCCGAGGGCGAACTCACTCGCTGGATTCGTGTCGATCCCTATCGCTATTTCGTCGTGCTG
>Ga0209060_10002084_pt1 | contig 19542 bp, 20 predicted proteins | sample Coa_R1_8_FD_187155 | JGI IMG/M metagenome (GOLD analysis project Ga0209060, IMG submission 187155) | Surface soil microbial communities from Centralia Pennsylvania, which are recovering from an underground coalmine fire - Coalmine... | ecosystem: Environmental > Terrestrial > Soil >...
TTGCTCACGTTCCCCGTGCTCATGGCCGCCCTGGGGCTCCTGCTGCTCGACCGCCTCGGCGGCACCAGCTTCTTTGAGCCGACCGGCCTGCTGGTGGGAGGGACGGCGGTGGCCCACCGGGGCGGGGACGCCCTCTTGTGGCAGCACCTCTTCTGGTTCTTCGGCCATCCCGAGGTCTACATCCTCATCCTCACGCCCATGGGGATCGTGTCCGACGTCATCTCCGCGTTCGCGCGCAAGCCGATCTTCGGGTACAAGGCCATGGTGCTGTCGCTCTCCGCGATCGGGTTCCTGAGCTTCCTCGTCTGGGGCCACCACATGTTCGTGAGCGGCATGCACCCCCTGCTCGGCGCCGCCTTCATGGCGTCGACGGCCATCATCGCCATCCCGTCGGCGATCAAGACGTTCAACTGGTGCACGACGCTCTGGCACGGCCGCATCCACTTCACCACCGCCATGCTGTTCGCGATCGGCTTCGTCTCCGTCTTCGTCACGGGAGGCCTGAGCGGTCTCTTCCTCGCGGTGGCCCCCGTGGATATCTACCTGCACGACACCTACTTCATCGTCGCGCACTTCCACTTCGTCATGGCGAGCGCGTCGCTGTTCGCGATCCTCGCCGGCACGTACTACTGGTTCCCGAAGTTCTTCGGGCGGATGATGAACGAGACGCTCGGCAAGATCCACTTCGCCCTCACGTTCCTCGGCATCTACGGCACGTTCTACCCGATGCACTTCATCGGGCTCCACTCCAACGACCGGCGGCTCTACGCCACGACGTCGTACCCGTTCCTCGCGCACACGGGCCCGATCGATGTCTTCATGTCGCTGTCGGCGTTCGTCCTCGGGGCGGCGCAACTCGTGTTCGTGTTCAACTTCCTGTGGAGTCTTAGGCACGGGCCGGCGGCGGGGACCAACCCGTGGCGCGCCAACTCGCTCGAGTGGGCTGCGCCGACTCCGCCGCCGCACGGCAATTGGGGGGCTTCACTGCCAGTGGTCTATCGCTGGCCGTACGCCTATAGCCTCCCCGACGCGGAGGATGACTATCTGCCGCAGACGGTCGGGCTTGTCCCGCCGCGGGCAGGCGTCAGCACGGACCGTCGTTGAGGCCGACCGCCGCCGGTAGCCCGGCGGACACGACGCGCGGCCAGTGCCACCGGGGTCCCGTCCGTTCGATCCACGCGGCCGGGCACGACGCCGGCATCCGCAGTGAGCGGCGCGGGGGCCGGGGCTGTGCCGATGCCGCGGGCCACGCCAATCACGACCGGGGTGCGCCGGGTCAGGCGCGTCGCGGCCGCGGCTCGGGTGGCGCTCCTCGCCGCACCGAGACCGCTGGCCGCGGCAGGATGGCGTCGTACAATTCCGGGCGCTGCCACTGGCTCAACACGCCAGCCTTGGCCGCGTTCGTGCGCTGGGACTCGACGCGGTCCTCCTGCGCTCGAAGCTCGCGCACCCGGTCGAGCGCCACGTCCACGAGAAACATCCCCGCGACGGTCGTCTCGAACACCACCTGTTCCGGGTTCGCCACCATGGCCAGCCCGCGCTGCGCGGACGTGAACAGGTTCTGCGTCGTGGTGACGACGGCGAGGTTTTCGATCGCGCGGGCCCAAATCAGATGGCGCCACGTCGACCAGAGCCGCTCTTTGTCCACGCCCGCCGGCAGGAAAATCACCTCGGCACCCCGCAGCGCCAGCGCCCTCGTGACTTCCGGCATGTAGACTTCGCTGCACATCGCCAGCCCGAACACGCCGTGCTCCGTCTCGAACACCGGGAACTCGTCACCGGGCACGTACTCGAACTCCCAGTAGGCGCCGCCGGTATAGATCCACGGTCCGGGCGGGTGCGTACGCCGGTACCGGCCCGGGGCGGCACCATTGGGCCGCGCCAGCAGGAGCACGTTGTGCGCGCGGCGGTTGTCGCCGCCGATCGGCTCGAGCGTCCCGAACTGAACGTATACGCCGCACCGCCGGGCGGCGTCGACCATGGCCTCCGTGGGATCGAAGCGACGGGGCATGCGCCAGGGGCCCGGGTACGTCTCGGGAAATGCCACTACCGCGGCGCCCTCGCGCGCGGCCGCCTCGACGTGCCGCACCGCATCCGCCACGTTCCGTTCATCCTCCGGCGGCCGATGGGCCAGTGGTTGGATCACCGCCAAACGGAAGCTCGATCGCCCGCCATCCGTGCCGCCCACGAGACCACCTCCCGGTAACCGCGCTCCGCCCAGGCTCCGCGCGCGAACGCTTTGGGCATGCTTCGACACGCTCGGCGCTCGTTCCCCAGGTAACTCAAGGACGGCCCCGCGCCCTACGGGCGGCCGATGACGGAGGGACCGCCCGCGCGGCCGAGAACAGCGATGCGCGCGACCAAGGGAGGAGTGTGGTATCCGTGCAGATTCAACTCAATGGCAAGCGCGCCGTGGTGACCGGCGCAAACTCTGGGATCGGCGAGGCGATCGCTCGAGGGCTCGCGGCTGCCGGGGCCCGCGTCTGCGTGAATTATGTTGTCCACCCCGAGGCGGCCGAACGCGTGGTCAACGACATCAAGCACGCCGGCGGCCAGGCGTTCACCGCCGCGGCGGACGTGTCGGACGGGGCCCAGGTGGAGCAACTCTTCGCGGCGGTGGACCGGACCTGGGGCGGCGCGGACATCCTGGTCAACAATGCGGGCGTCGACGGGCCGCGCGCCGCGGGCTGGGAGTATCCTCCGGATGCGTGGCGCAAGGTGCTGGCGATCAACCTCGAGGGCGCCTACGCGTGCGCGCGCGAGGCGCTGCGACGGATGATCCCCCAGCGGGCGGGCGTCGTGGTCAATCTCACGTCCGTGCACGAGGTCATCCCGTGGACCGGCTACTCCGCGTACACGGCCAGCAAGGCTGGGCTCGCGATGCTGACCAAGACGCTCGCCCAGGAAGCTGCGCCGCACGGCGTGCGGGTGGTCGCGATCGCGCCGGGCGCCATCCAGACGCCGATCAACGCCGACGTGTGGGAGAATCCCGCGACGCGCGCGGACCTGCTGAGCAAGATTCCAATGGGCCGGATGGGGCAGCCGGAGGACATCGCGCGTATGGTCGTGGTGCTCGCCTCCGACGTAGCAGGGTATGTCACGGGCACCACGGTGGTCGTGGACGGCGGCATGACGCTCTATCCGTCGTTCACGCACGGGGGCTAGGCCAGGAAGGCGGTGGCGTCCCTGGACGGCGGCGGCCTCGCCGGCACGCAACCGGAACCGCCGGCGTCGCTAGCCCGCGGGCGGCCTCGCATGCGCGCACGCGGCGCCGCTGGCGCCGTTAGACGACGGGCGGTTTCGCTCGGGCCGCCTGCACAAGCGCGACGACACGGGCCGGCGTCACGGGGCCCTCGGTGATGCGCACGCCGAACGGCGCCAGGGCGTCCTCGACGGCGTTGGCGACCGCGGCCGGCGGCGCGATCGCGCCGCCTTCGCCCACGCCTTTTGCGCCGAAGGGATTGCGGGGCGATGGGAAGTCCAAGTGGATGGTCTCGAGCCGCGGCACGTCGCGCGCGCGAGGAAGCGCGTAGTCCATGAGCGAGCCGGTGAGGAGTTGGCCGCCGGCGTCGTAGACGAGGTGCTCGGCGAGACCGCCCCCCAGTCCCTGTGCGACCCCGCCGTGAATCTGCCCCTCCACGATCTTGGGATGCACAACCCGCCCGCAGTCGTGGGCGACGACGTAGCGGAGCACCCGGACGGTGCCCGTCTCCGGGTCGACCTCGACCAGCGCCACGTGCGCGGCGCTGGCGTAGGTGACGGTCGGCACAATGTGATACGCCGACGCCTCGAAGACGGGGTCCGCGACCACGGCTCCCTGGAACGTGGGGAGGCTCCGCTGCACGATCCCGGCGAACGGCAACCCGCGGTCGGTGCCGCGCACCAGGACCTGCCCCGACGCGAGGTCGAGATCGGCCTCGCGCGCCTCCAGCAGCGTAGCGGCCGCCCGCAGCAGTTTCTGCCGAACCGCCCCGGCTGCCTCGGCGACCGCGGCGCCGGCGACGACGAGGCTGCGGCTCGCGAACGTCCCAACGCCGGCCAGTACCTCCCGCGTGTCCCCGCCCACCACGGTGACGTCCTCGAGGTCGACGGCCAGGACGTCCGCGGCGATCTGCGCAAACGTCGTCTCGTGTCCCTGGCCCTGTGAGCACGCGCCCGTCGCCACGGTCACATGGCCGGACGGGTCGAGGCGGACGGCGGCGCTCTCATACGGCCCCACGCCGGTCCCTTCGACGTACGCGGCGATGCCGATCCCACGGTACACGCCCCGCGCGCGCAGCGCGCGCTGCTCGCGGCGGCAGGCCTCATAATCGAGCGTCTGAAGTGCGCGCTCCAACGTACCGGCGAAGTCTCCGCTGTCGTAGACGAGGCCGTTGCCGTCACGGTAGAGGAGCCCGACATCATACGGCATCTCGTCCCGCCGGATCGTGTTCCGGCGGCGCAGCGCCGCGGCATCGACGCCCAGACGCCGCGCCAGCAGCTCCAGCATGCGCTCCATGACGAACACGGCCTCGGGGCGGCCGGCTCCCCGGTACGGTGCGTGCGGTGTCTTGTTGGTCACGACGGAGCGGGCCTCGAACGCGGCGTGCCGGACGCGGTACGGCCCCAGCATGTGCGCCACCGTGTTGTACGGCTGCACGATGCCCCACGGGTTGTACGCCCCCTGGTCGAGGAGAAACCGGTCCTGGAATCCGAGGATCGCACCGTCGGCGGTGGCGGCGATCTCGGCCTCGTGCCACTGCTCTCGGGAATGCGTGGCGCTCTGTAGGTGTTCGCGCCGCGTCTCGATCCACTTGACGGGCCTCCGGAGACGCACCGCGATCACCGGGATCAGGACATCCTCGGGATAGACCGAGCACTTCGTACCGAACCCGCCGCCGACATCGGGCGCCACCACCCGCACCCGCCGGGCCGGCAGGCCGAGTGTCTCCGTGAGCACCCGTTGCAGAAGGTGCGGCACCTGGGTCGACGCCCAGGCGGTCACGCCGTCGCCGAGCGGATCGGGCACGGCGAGGATCCCGCGCGGCTCCATCGGCAGACCCGTGGAGCGCGGCACCTTGAACCGTTCACGAAGGCGCACCGGCGCGTCCCTAAACGCCCGCGCCGGATCGCCGATCGCCACGGCAAAGGCCACCGCGACGTTGTCCGCCCACTCGTCGTGGATGCGGGGCGCGTCGGCGCGAAGGCCTTGCTCGACGTCCACCACGGCCGGCAGGGGGTCGTAGTCGGCGTCGATCAACGCGAGCGCGTCCTCCGCCGCATAGCGGTGGGTCGCGACGACCGCGGCGACCGGCTCGCCCACGTAGCGGACCTTACCCAAGGCCAGCGGCGACTGCCGAGCCGTCCGGAGACGAAATTCCACGCGTGCCGCGAGTGGCGGCGGCGGCATCCCCACGGCCGGGAGCGGCCGCAGGGCCCTGCCCAGGTCTTGGGCCGCGTAGCAGGCGACCACCGCTGGGTAGGCCCGCGTGCGGGCCAAATGCACGGCTCTGAGCCGGGCGTGCGCCTGGGTGCTGCGAAACAGGACCGCGTGGAGACACCCGTCGACGTGGAGATCGTCCACGAACCGGCCGCCGGTGAGAAGCCGACGGTCTTCGCGACGCCGCACGACCGCACCCACATATCTGCCGCTCATCGGGGCTCGCGCGCGCTGTCCCGGCGACGGGCTACGGCGACAACGTCCCAGGACGCGGGCTCAACACGAGGACGCCGCCCTAGGTAAAGTCCCGCGCCACGTGGCGGACGAGGAGGTCGATCTGCCGCGGATCGTCCGTGACCGGGCCGAGGACAAGGTATTGTAGGCCGGCCGCCACGAGGTCGGCGATCCGCGCGTTGATGTGATCGATGCTGCCGATCATATAGCATTGCTGCAGGTGGTCGTAGGAGCGGTGGGTGCCCATGACCCGGAGAAACGGCTCCCGCGACGCCTCCACGGCCGCCGCGTGGTCGCCCGTCTCCACGAGATGCACGAAATTACAGTGTCCGAACGTGATCGTCGACGGATCCGCGCCGTTGGCCCGGGCGTGCGCCTGGATCGTCGCCCAATCGCGCTTGACCCACTCCTGCGTTCCGGAGCACCGCGAGAGCCAGTGGCCGCACCGCACGATGCGCTCGAGCACGGGCTTGGCGATGAACGGCACGTCGTGCTCGCCCGGGTCGGGAATCCGCCCTCCTCCGGACGCCCACATTTCCGGCAGCTTCGGCGGCCGCGGATCGATCGTCACGTCCTCGAAGCGGTAATACCGGCCGTGATAGCTCGCGTTGGGCCGGCTCAAGAGCAGGGTAACCGCTTCCAGAATCTCGTCGGTCCGCCCGCCCCGTTCCTCGATGCGCGAGCCGGTCGCGCTAAACTCTCCGGCGTGCCAGCCGGGACCGATGCCGAACACAAACCTGTCGTCGGAAAGGTGGGCGAGCGTCGCGATTTCCTTGGCCAGGACCACGGGGTGTCGGATCGGCAGCACCAGGATGCCGGTCGCGAGCCGCACGGTGGTGGTGAGCGCCGCGGCATAGACGAGCACGCTCATCGGCTCGAGCCAGGCCACCCCATAGAGGCCGGGAGCCGTGAGCAGGTGGTCGATCACCCAGATGTCCAGGTTCGACTGTTCACACTTGGCGATCGTCTCGGTGAGCCGCCGCAGCCGCGCCGGATCCGCATCCGGCCACGCATACGTCGGCAGCCAAACCCCAAACCTGAGCTTCGGCATCGCCCGGCCCCCGGCGGCCGTCCCGTCGCGCCGCTCGACGCCGCCCGGCGTTATGACCTCCGGACCCCGTCAGTGTTGCGGCGCGTACACGACGATTTCGTAGACGCTCTGATAGCCGCGGGTCTTGCGGTCATCGACCACGGAGAATGTGATGCCGGCCGCCGCGTAGGCCAGCTCGTGGTATCCATGCTGCGTGTACACGTTCGAGGGTTCTCCCTGCGTGCTGCGCACGGCCGCCTCCGAGACGCCCGTGTGCAGGTGCGTCGCGGTCACAAAGCGGGGATCGTAGTGGACGCCGACCTGCCGGATCACCCCCGCCGCATCCACGACCGCGTACAGCCCGCCGGTACTCCCCATCGACATCGTGCCGTCGTGGTTGCGGACGGTGGCGAACCAGGTGTTGATGGTTCCCTGGTTGTTACCGGCAGGGAATGTCGACTTGGGCGCGCCCATTCGAGTCTCCGCGTCCGTGAGCAGCATGCCAACCCGCACCGCACCGATCCGCTGCCCGGGCATGATCAGGAAGTCGTCCGCGCCCAGTTGCGCGCGGGCGATGCCGGCGATGGCGAGCACGATGCATGCGGCCATCGCCAGGCGAGCGAGCACGACCATCGTCCCCTCCGAGCCGGACGTCCCGGCTGATGCACCTCGCTGTCGCATTCGCGGGGCGCGCGCCGGGGCCCTGCGTGAGGCGCCCGGGGGCTGGGGTGCGGGGACGTGCCGCTCCACCTCCACGTCCCACGGCGGGGCGCGCGGCTGGGGTCAAGCGCCGAGGTACCTGGCGAACCACGCCACCGTCTTGGACCAGGCGTCGGCAGCGGCGGCGCTATTGTACGCGGGCCCGGTGTCATTGAAGAACGCGTGGTTGGCATTGGGCTCCACCACCATCTCGAACGTGACGTGCGCCTGCTGCAACGCCGCCCGCATCGCCGGCATGCCGGCGTCGACACGCGCGTCCAGCGCGCCGTAGAACGCGAGCACCGCGCCGCGGATGCGCGCCACGCCGTCCAGCGACGGCGGGTTGGGCCCGTAAAACGGGACGATCGCGGCGAGGCCCCCGTTTTGCATGGCCAGCCGCCAGGTCAGGCCGCCACCGAAGCAAAACCCCATCGCGCCGAGCCGGTCGCGCCGCACGCTGGGGAGGCTCGCCAGGTGCTGCACCCCCGCGTCGAGCATCGCCACGAGTTGCTCGGGCGGCGTCTGGCCGAGAAACGCTGTCACCTGCGCGAGATCCTGGTACTTCGCGGTGCCGCCGATGGGGGACGCCAGGTCCGGGGCGAGCGCGACGTAGCCAAGCTTCGCGACGCGCCGCGCGACATCCATGTGGTGCGCCAGCAGCCCGCGATTCTCGTGGATCACGATGACGCCCGGAGCCGTCAGTTTGCCCGCCGGTTGCACGAGGTACGCGATCACGGACACGTTCCCCGACGGATAGGTGGTCATCGCCGCGTGGATCGCGGGGTCGTCCGGCGCGACCATGGGTGCCTGCGCCGGCAGCGGCGGTGCCGGGGATGCGGCGGCCGCCGCCAACTCATCCGGCGACGCCGTGACCCCGAGCACGGCCAAGACCGGCGTGGCCAGCGTGGTCCCGCCGGCGAAAACGCCGACGCGGCGGAGAAACTCGCGGCGGCTGAGATGGCCGTTACGATATTCTTCCGCCCATTCCTCGAGTACGTACCGTCCCAGGTCGGTAAGGCTCGCCACGGAGCGGCGAACCGGCTCGGAGCTTCTGTCCACGCGGGTACCTCCTTCGAGGTGCGCTACGAGGCTTGTGGCGCGCCGCGGCCGCGCAACGGCGGCAACATCGAACCGTGAGCCCAGGGGCCGGCTTCGGACTGCGTACGTTCCTGCCCTGCCGGTTCACGTGATCGTTACGCTGTTGAACCCACCGGACCACGCAGCGGTGATTTACCCAGAGCCTGCCGGGGGGTGTAACGAGGGCGGCGGGTCCTCGTCACCCGCCCTGCGGCGTTCGTCATCATCCAGTGCGGCAGATGCGGACGCGACCAGTGTCGTGCAGACCGGTGGGGTTTCGTCGGCGGCCCGCAGGAATGCGGTTCTCGCTTCCTCGAGCGTGCGGGCGGCGTCGCGCACGTTGCCCACGCGTGCATGGAGACCACACAGGCTTACGAGACTCTCCGCCTCCGTAAGGCGATCCTCTACCTCACGGGCGAGCACAGACGCGGCGGTCAGCTGGTTGATCGCCTCGTCCGTGCGGCCGGACCTGCGCGCCACGTGTGCCAGGTAGCAGCGCGCTTCCGCTTCATGCGCTTTGGCGATGACGCACCGGCGGATCGCAAGCGCGTGCTGCGCGGCCGCAAGCGCGTCACCGACCCGGTCGGCGGCATACGCTCGCTCCGCGCTGGTCTCGTGGACGTCGGCCAGGCTGCGCGGATCGCAGGCGCGTCCCAGGACGTCGAGGTCGCGGGCTGCCTGGTCTGTGTCGCGGCCCGCCGCGACGGCGACCCGGATCCGCGCCGCCATGATCAGCATCCTGACCTCGGGGAAGCGGCCGTCGAGAAGTTGCCATGCCATGTCGAGCGCCGCCCGCGCCCCGTCCTCGAGCCCCTGACTCTCGAGAGCCGCCGCAAGCCCGATATAACTCCGCGCGACCGCCTCAACGTGACCGAAACGCTCGGCTTCGGCCTGCGCCAGGGACAACGCGGCCGCGTTCTCCGGCGTGTGATCGCGTTCGACGTCGAGACTGAGGCACTCCAAGCGGGCGAGCGCGTGACGCGCCTGATCGCCGGTCCGAGCGGCGAGGGCAACCGCGGCGGCAAAGAGACGGCGAGCGCCGTCGGGGTCCCCGCTGAGACGCCGCACCGCGCCACGGGCGAGCAGGTACTCCAGCTCCGACCCTTCCGGCGCCGGCACCGCATCGTCGACAAAGTAGCGCAAAGGGCGGCCCACGCGCCCGGCGATGTAGGCGAGGACGCGCGCCGACGCCCGCACGTGTCCTCGCTCGATGCGCGAGATCGTGCGGACCGCCACCTTTCCGCCGGCCAGCTGCGCCTGCGTCAACCCTGCCGCGACCCGTGCTTGGCGAACACGCTCCGCGAGCGGCACCGAACCCACCGATCACCCCCAAGTTGAAGCGCGTACGCCCGAAGGCCGGCGGCACGTTGCACAGCGCTAAACGGCCCCGCCTCACATTAGCAGGCTCGATGAAAATGCAAAGAGGGCTACAATTTGCATCGCTCAGGTACACGCGTGGCGCAACTCGAAGGGAAGTCTCTAGCAAGAAGGCGTCGGAGAAATGTTCCTAAAGGGGAGCTTCGCCTCTTTCACCCGACCCCGCGCGCATACTACCATTGGCCCGGACGATGCTTGCGCCCGTCGTGGGGGCCGTGCCCGCGCTGCACCGAGGGCTCCACTGCTGCCTCATTGTCGGGGCGGCCGTGGTATGGGTCCGAGGGGCGCGCCTCCACCGGGTACGCCTGGCGCGCGGCCTCCGTCTCATCGATGTAACGGTGCCCGGTCTCAGCGCCGCGTCACTCAGCCGGATCGAGCGAGGCGACCGGCATCGCATGCCGCTCCCGCGGCTCGTTCTGATCGCCCGCCGGCTCGGCGTCCACGTCCAGGACGACGTCACGGAGTCGACCTGGGGACGCGCCACGCTCAACCTCGGCTGGGCCCTCATGATACAGAGCCGCGTTGCCGACGCCCTCATGGCAGCCCGGCTGTGGGACGCGGTGATCGTCCACGGGCCGTCCGCCGGGCTCGTGTTAGAGGCCGAGCTGTTGCAGGCGTGGGCCGAAGCGAACAGCGGCCTGGATACGTCGGCCGAGGCGTTCCGCGAGCTCGCCCGGAACGCGCAGCGCACCGGCGTCCCCGCGTTGTCGATGACGCCGCCATGTACGAGGGTATGGTGCTGGAGCGGTCGGGCGACGTGCAGCGGGCCATCGAGGTGCTCTCCAGCGTATCGGCCCGCGCCGCTGCGCAAGGCTACTACGATATCGCGGCGACCGCCAGCGGGGCCACCGGCCAGATCTGGCTTCGTCTCGGCGACATCGAGCGCGGGCTCGAGGCCACGTCGATCGACCTCCCGAACCTCCAGCCGTTTCCGAGAGCCTATCTCGCGACGGCGCGGGGCACGTTACTCGAACGCCGCGGCCGCCTGGACGAGGCCGAGGCGACGCTCCTGGCCGCGACGCAGGCCGCGGCCGAGGTGCCGAATCCCGTCCTCGAGGCCGAAGCCCGCGAGGCGCTCGGGCGCCTCTACGCCTCCCGGGGCGACCTCCTCCGGGCGGATTCCGCCCTCCTGATGGCCATCGCGCTGTACACGCATGCCGGGCGGACGGCCGAGGCCATGAAAGTCCTCCGCACTGCGATTCGCCGGGTGACTCAGACGGGGCTCGGTTCGCCGCTGCTGCCGCGGCTCAGCCCCGAGGGCACGTGACTCGGGGCTACACGCGCCCGGCGCCTCGAACCGCGGCACCCGCGTCCCCCGCAGGTATACTTCGTCACCCGCGGCGCGGACGTCTACCAATTCGACGAGCTCACGAGCCGAATCCGTCGTGCCAGAATTCCTCTTCGCGACCGAAGGGTGTATGCTTCCTCGGGAGGCCCTATTGAAATGATGTCTTCGGCAACAGGACGGATCCGCACAGTTCGGTGGGCGGCCGCGGCGGTCATTGCGGTGCTTCTCTCTTGGCCGGCGCTGCCCAGCGTCTCGGGCGCTGCGATCGACCGTTCGATCACTGTGCCGCTTCCCAACGTGCGCGACAACTTCGAGCACGGCTTCCGGTTCTACGTGTATATGGATTGTCGTCAGCAACGCTCAATTTAACGACCCCAGGGGAATCGCCTTCTACTGCTCCAAGATCCGTGCATCCGTCGGGGCCCAACCAACGGCGGTTCTGGAACCGACCACAAACGCTGCTGGCTGCCGCCCAGGGACCTTGACCACGACCTGCTCACCATTGGCAAGCCTGACTCTATACTTCATCGACTCACCCAAATAGATATGATCCTCCACGAGCGCTTCCAGCGCATTCGACGCACCACATGGTCCCAGCGCCATTCTCTCGGGACGAACCGCTACAGCCACGGGTTGGTCCGCCTTGCAGTGCGTGGGGGCGCTTGCGCGGACGACAAGGCCACCCTTTAATTCTACCGTGCACAGTTCGCCGTCGACAGCCCGAACAGTTCCCGAAAGGAAGTTGACCTCTCCTACGAAATCGGCGACGAACCGATTGGTGGGCGTTTCGTACAGCTCTTTAGGGGTCGTGATCTGCTGAACACTCCCGTGGTTCATCACCGCGATGCGATCGGACATCACGAGAGCTTCTTCCTGATCGTGCGTCACGTATACGACAGTTGCATTCGTCTCTCGCTGGATTCGCTTGATTTCGATCTGCATTGCTTCCCGCAGCTTCTTGTCCAGGGCACCGAGTGGCTCGTCCATCAAAAGCACGAGTGGATTGTAGACGAGAGCTCGCGCGAGAGCGACTCGCTGCTGTTGACCGCCGCTCAACTGGGCCGGATATCGGTGTTCAAGGCCCGGCAAATGAACCAGTTCCAACGCCTCCCCGACGAGCCGCTTCGTCTCTGCTTGTGGCAGTCTTCTTACTCTGAGCGGGTACGAAATGTTGTCGAACACCGTCATGTGCGGGAATAGCGCATAGTTCTGAAACACCATACCGATATCACGTCGGTACGGAGGCATGCGAGTTACCACCCGATCATCAAACAGGATGTCTCCCGAGGTGGGTTCTTGGAACCCCGCAAGCATCAGCAGAGTCGTCGTCTTCCCTGAGCCGCTCGGGCCGAGCAGCGTCAGGAACTCTCCAGCGCCTATGTACAGATTCACACCCGCAACTGCGACAACATCCCCGAAACGCTTGGAAAGATTTTCGACGCGAACCGCCGCTCCGCGACTGCGAGTTCGCGGGCTAATCGATGCCATCGGTCAGCCTCCCATCGGTTGGACGGTCGCCGATTCGAGCAAGCGATCGGAGTTCCCTACCGACCCAGTCGAGCCGGCCCACCGCGTTCAAGGAAGACACCGCAAGTCGTGTGGAACAATATTGAAGCGCCGGGTAACGCCTGACTCTATCCCAATAATGTCCTCAATACGCACACCCCATCGGCCCGGAATGTAAATTCCCGGCTCGGCTGAGAATACCATCCCCGACTCCAGCGGCTCTTGGTTGCCGTCGATCAGGTACGGGTCTTCGTGAACCGAGATTCCGATCCCGTGGCCCACCCGATGAACGAAGAAATCTCCATAGCCCTGTTCGGCGATGACTGCTCGCGCCGCTTGGTCGACCTCCTCACAGGATCTGCCCGCCCGCGCGGACTGGAAGGCGGCCTCTTGCGCGTGACGGACAATCTCGTAGACGCGCACAAAATCGGGATGCGCTCTCCCGGCCACCGGCGTATGGCACGTATCGCCGAAGTACCCCGCATAGGTGCCGCCATAATCAATCAGCACCGGGTCACCCGGCTCGATGGTTCGATCAGTGCCTTCGTGAAGCGCAGAGGCACTATTCGGCCCCGCTCCTACATGGCACCAGACATACTCGAGTCCGTGCGTTTGGATCAGGTCCCTCAGGCGCCGCTGCACGTCGAGCTCGGTCTTCCCTGTAAGGGTCGATGTCGCACAAAATTCTTCCCACACCGCATCAATACGCCGGGCCGCCTCGCGAAGTGCCGCTAATTCCGTCGTGTCCTTGATACGTCGTGCCTCAGAAAGGACGCTGGAGGCGCGCGCAAATCTAACTGAGGCCAATTGACTTTGGAGGTCGAGCAGAAAGCCACTCCACAGGTCATCGTTGACGGCGACCGTCCGAGCGCCATACTCTCGCACCAGTGATCCCAAGTGCGTGACCGGACTGTCTGTCTCTGCCAGTGCTGTGACATCAAGCGCCGGACGCAGCTCAGAGAGCAGCGGCGCCGCGATCGCCGGTGCGACCACCGTGCCTCGACCGCGCCGCGGCACAATCAACGCCACCAGTCGTTCGGTGGGCAACATTAGGCGGCCCGTCAAATAGAAGAAATCACTCGATGGTCCGATCAAGAGGAGGTCAATGCCGAGACGCTCCATGATCTGCTGGGTGCGCGTCACGCGCTGCGCATTCGCTGCTACGCCGTCTGGCATTGGTACGCTCCTTTCAGCGGACTCTGCCGGCAAGCCCTGGGCGGCGCCACCTCATGCTGGGTCTCGGTCGATCACGGCGTACGCATCAATTTCGACCAGGAGCTCAGGCAGTGCCAACCCGCGCACCACGATGCCGGTGCTGCAGTGGTGCACGTCTTTGAAATACTTGTCTATCATCGCGTAGACGGCGGGCCTGTACGAAACGTCCGTAACATAGATCACCAACTTGCAGACATCCGTAATGGTGCCACCGGCTTCCTCCATCAACTGCTTGATGTTCTTGCAGGCCTGCTCCGCTTGCGCCCCGGGATCGTCGCGCCCCACGAACGTTCCGCCCAGATCGAACCCTGTCTGGCCGCGGAGGAATACGAAATCCCCACGCGTCCGAATGGCCATAGAATAGATTCCCTTGGCATGGTGCTTGTATTGTGACGCGTCGAATTTGCGAACGAATCGCTTCGGCATCAGCGCCTCCTCGTTTGCAGCCGACCACACAACCCGAGGTGGTCACACGGGAGCCCGGGGAGGATCGATAGCCCTGACGACGTACGCGTCCATTTGCTCGCGGTATCGTCGCCACAATGACGTCAGGGTAGCCACAGGGTCCGTTTCGTCCCAGTCGACTCGAAGATCCACGAACGCGAACGGTTGGCTGGCATAGACCTTGATGCACGCGGATCGTTCATTCCTGCCGATCTCGCCGCCGGCTTCCTTTCCCGCCCTCAGCGCAGTGAGCAAACGTTCCGCAAGATGCGCATTCGGCTCTCGAGAAAATGTGTTGATCATGGCCTGCAGGACGCTCGGCGCAGCGAGCAGATTACCGGCGACCGCCACGTTTTGCGCCGTCTGGTGGCCGTGGTGGCCCATCGCTTTTTCCCCCGTCCACGCAGCGCTATGGCCATCTCGATCTACACATGCAAGCTGGCGATAGGCTGGGTACGCTCCCGCGGTAGTCAGTTCCGAGATGACCGCCGCCGCAGTGTAGCCGAGATCGAGGAGACGCAGCCCGAGTTGGCCCAATCTTGGGTCGGTCACATTTTGGGTCGCGACCGCCCCGGCAAACGGCGCGACCCAGGCGCAACGAGCCCCCACGCACATACTGGATGTCGTCATGGCGACGCCGAGCATGCCGGTCCGCGCGCAACGCCCGACAACAGTGTACGTTCCGTGTGCCCGCGTTCCCCACTCCGGCTCCATGTTATTCGTGGGCAGCATCGGCGGGGTGGCGCAAGCCGACGATCCGCCGGACGAGTTGACGCGGGCGGGCCGTATCGAAGTTCGCAAACAGCGCGGCGAGGTGCGCAAACGGTGGACTCTGGCCGAACAGATAGAACGTCATACGATGTCCCGCATAATCGGAATTGACGAGGTCGCGCGTATAGTACAGGAGCCTCATGCGATCCTCCGCCGCCCATTCCCCAATGGTGTAGTACTTCTCGAGCACTTCGCGAACGCGAGGGTCAGTAAGGGCTTCGATGTTCGGCGTCAAGGAAATCTGCCCCCCCGTGAGCTCTCTTACGATATGCACCATCTCGGGATGGAGGGAGCACGCAAAGATCCGGCCGGAGTAGAGCATCGATTGATTGGGCATCATCAACCCGCCAGGGCTCATCTGGGCTTCGGAGACGCTGGCTGCGAGAGTCGCGTTGATCATTTCGCGGTACCAAATGAGGCGGGTCAGCTTTTCGCGAACGGGTTGGAGTTTGTCCAGACCTGTTTGCTCGCAGTTCAGCAGCGCAGCCCCAAGGAGCAGGTCGGCGTTGAAAAGCAGTCCAACCAAGAAAGGAAACGCCGCATAGCGGTGCAGGGTGCCGCGAATGTGCCGCGCGAGTTCTGGCTTCCGTGAAAATAGCACATTTTCCCAGGGGATTCGGACATTGTCAAACACCATCAGGGCGTCGATCTCGTCAAACCGACAGGCAATAGGATAGTTGATCGGGTTACGGCCTGCTCCAATGGGCGACCGGCAAATCAGTTTCAGCCCCGGACTGGCCATATCGCAGATAAAGCCGACGGCGTAATCCGCCATGCTCTCGTCCCAATTCGCTATCGTCGGCTTCACGAACGCCTGATGAGCATAGGCCGCGCCAGTCTCGTACTTGGCTCCTCGGACGACAATCCCATCGTCCCGTTCCTCGACGACGCGCAGCAAGAGATCGGGATCCTGTTCCGTGGGCGACTTGCTCCGATCACCCTTGGGATCGGTATTGCCGCTCACGTGGTATAGATCGAGCTCCCTGATTCGCTGAAGATGGTGCTTGAGATTGTCCCCGTACCGCTGATCAACTCGCGTGAGCTGAGCCGCGGCATCGTACATCGACCAGAGCTCACCTACCGCATCGTCCCCTATCCGTTCGATCGGCCCACCGATCTCAGCCAGGATTGTTTCGAGATAGACTCGCCACTGGACCAGGTCGTTGACGGACTCCGGAAGCTTAAAGGCTCTACAGTACGTAGCGCCGCTCTCATCTGTGTATGTCGTCTTCGCCTTGAGGCCGGATGCATGCCGCAGGTCGTAGAGTCGAGCCCTTACATCAACGGCTGGTTTGGTCGCCGGATGCAAGGTAACATCTTGCACGCGCTCTCCGTCTAAATAGACCTCGCGCCCGTCCCGCAGTGACTGGCGGTACTGCTCTCCGGTTTTCATCGGCCCCCCGCGGCACAGCTTAGAAGGACCATCCCCTCATGAGCCACGCTGCGTCGTCGACTGCACAATGCCCGCCAAAGCGTACAGCAGAGTGTACAGACAGATATAGTGACATGTCTGCGCATCATAGGGGAGCGCCATGAAAGTCAGTCCTCCAAACCCCTCGCGCCCGGCGGCGCGGGCTACTTGGTATACAAGCTCGATAACCTCGTCCGCGGTCGGCCCCAAGGGCTCATCGCCGAAGTCCGGGTTGGATCCGAGGTTGAGCACGTCCGGGTCCACCGCAACCCACACTTTCGCCGCTCCGTCGACGACGCGGTGGGCCAATTCTTCAGCCCATTCATCGAACCCTGAACGCCGCGCCCGCTTCAGTTCTCGATACGTGTAAATGTGCTCTCGTCGCACCCCGCGCTCGAGGAAACGCGCAAGCGTGTCCTGATCATTCCGCGGTCCTCGCAGTCCCACATGGTAATACCGCGCCGGATCCACGCCCGGCAAGGTGAGAATCCTGCGCGCCCACGTCGAACCCCACCGCGGTTGGCGCGGACTATCCTCCTGCCACTCCCCACGTTCGTTGTCATGGTGCGCGTCGAGGTTGAATACCGCCGTAGGCCCGCCGGCGCTTGCCGCGATTGCCTTGAGTACGGGGTAGGTGCTTGGCCCGGCGTTCCCGCCAACGGTCACCGGAAAACAGCCCGTGTTGAGAATCGCGGTTACTTCAGCTTCGACACTTGTCAGCGTGCGACCCATATCGTGATATATTTCGGCATCACCCCGGTCGGCCAGCCTTACATGCTCGAATACATTCAGCTCGAGCTCCGGGAGATAGCCTCCATATTTCAGCGAGTTGATACGGAACTGCGATGGTGTTAACAGCGTCCCTTCGTAATTGGCCGCGGCCCGCCCGACACGACCGTACGGCGTAGGGGCGCGCCAAGGAACACCGAGGAACGCGACATCGCACCCGCGGAGGGCTTCGTGCGTTTCAGCGAGCGGGGCGGCAAAGAGGGTCGGCACGTTGCCGTAGATGCAGGGTACCTTGACCTCTATGATCGGATCAGAAGGACGGCGCGCCCATGACTGCTCCATTCCTAGTACTCTCCTTTCTTAGTTCGAGCGGTTCTATGCAATATCAGATCCCTACAGTCGGAGGACCCGTCTCTTTGGCCGCCGCGAATCCTTCGTGTGCAGACGTAATGGCAACAACGTTCCTGTATTCGGAAACTTTGACGGCGTTGTTTGACTGCGTTCAACTGATGCTCGTCATCCGGGCGGCGTTGCCGCCCAAGCCCCGTACTGACGGCGAAAGTATGTGAGGGGAACCGCGTCACGTGTATCACCGTGGATGATCAACCCGATCAAGATCGTGTGGTCGCCGGCGTCAATTGTCCGGAACAGCTCGCATTCGGCGTACGCGAGCGTCCCCTCCAACAGCGGCACGTCCAAACGTCCGCGCAAGCACGGCACCCCGCCAAACTTGTCTTCGCTTCGTGAAGCGAAGCGCGCGGCCAGAGCTTCCTGGCCGGCGCGCAATATATTGACGGCAAACCTTCGCGTTGCCTTGATCGCCTCCAAGCTGGATGAGCGCCGGTCGATGCAGACCAGAAGGAGAGGAGGGTCCATCGACACAGAGGAGCAGGCGCTCACCGTCAATCCCTTAGGCGCCCCGTTGGGATCTCGCGCGGTGACAACCGTCACGCCGACGGGCAACGAACCCATTACTCGACGAAAGGCCGCCGCGGTGAGCCCCTTGAATTGCGTGCTGTTGGGTGCAGAAGCGCCGGTCATGTTGCCTCCCAGCGATCGGTATGCAGTATACAATACGCTGAAACTAGTGGTCAAGCGGAAATGCCAAAAACAGAGGACATAACCCAAGGTATTTGACACCTGAATTCGGTATGCAGTATTCTAATCCTATGACCGAGACGCTCTTGCGTGTGCAAAGATCACAATCCGCACGGCTCCAAGCATTCCACGCGCTCAGACAAGCGATATGCCAAGGCACCTTCAAATCCGGCCAGCGTCTCATCGAGGCCGAGTTGGCCAAGATGCTCGGCATCAGCCGGACGCCGGTCAGGGAGGCCCTCGCAAAGCTAGAGGTGCAGGGACTGGTCGACGTGTTACCCACCGGCGGCGTCGTGGTCCGCAATCTCGCGGCGGAACTCATCGAGATCTTGGGCCTGCGGCGAAGGATCGAAGCCTTTGCAGCGAATCTCGCAGCTCGCAGAGCTACAAACCAGGAACTTCTGGCAATCCAGCAAGCGTACGAGGGAGCCCTTGCTGTAGTCGACGACCCTTCGTTCGAAGAGCGCGCCAGGCGCGATCGTAAGTTTCATCGCTTGGTTACGCTAGCATCTCACAGTCCGCGGTTGGCGCGCCTCTTCGATGACTATGCTGAGTACCTCATGGAAAAGGAAATGCTCCAGTTCTTCAATCGTCCTTTCGCGCTACGGGCGCATGGTCAACACCAAGCCATCGTCACCGCTTTGCGCCAGCATGACGGTGACGGTGCGGAGCGGTTAATGGTGGAGCATTTCACGATGGTTGAGCATGCGATTGCTGCGGTCGCGCAGCATGGGGACGTTCGCTCGTACACCGAAAATCGCTCGGACCTAGAAGGCGGCCGCGTGCCCTGAAACAGGGGGGGTGGAGAATGGATCTTGCTGCATCGCTGGAATTTGGTCTTGAGGGGGAGGATCGAAATCTAGTCCAGCGGGCGCAGTTGCTTGCCGATGAGTTTGCATCACGCGCCCGCGAGTATGATGAGGAGGCGCGGTTTCCGACCGAGAACTTTGAACGGCTCCGCCAAGAAGACTTCCTCACGCTCGCGGTGCCGCGAAAATACGGGGGCAGAGGCGTCGATTCTGGTTATCCAGATTTCTTGCCGCTACTAGTTACCGAGGCCGTCGCGACGGGCTGCGCATCCACTGCCTGGAACTTGCAATCACATTACGAGCATTGTTGCTGATTTCGCTCATCGTGAACAGTCGTTTCGCTCCATCATGAACGCGTCGATCAGCGATCGTGAACGGAGCGAAGCGACACTCGGAGCAACGCGACGCTGGGGCCGGACGAACGAACAGCGCCTC
>Ga0209060_10002091_pt1 | contig 19514 bp, 11 predicted proteins | sample Coa_R1_8_FD_187155 | JGI IMG/M metagenome (GOLD analysis project Ga0209060, IMG submission 187155) | Surface soil microbial communities from Centralia Pennsylvania, which are recovering from an underground coalmine fire - Coalmine... | ecosystem: Environmental > Terrestrial > Soil >...
GGAGCCATTGCACGACCGTTTCGAGCTCGATAGCCCGGCTGGCCGCCAGAGACAATGCCGACATCTGGGCTGCGGCAAGCGAAAGCTGGCCCGGTGCCAGCGTCTTTTCCGATAGCCCTTGCAGAGGTTCATTGTCCTCTTGCGGCCCTTGCAAGCGTACCTGCTTTTTGCCCAGGGCAATGACCGCTGGCAGCAGGAGCTCCATGGATTCTCCCGCCTTCAGCTCCACGTTGTCAGGTAAGCGAACCGGCAGTCGGTTGCTCCGGTTTGTGAGTCGGACCCGGTCGGGCGCCAGCGGCTCGATCAGGACGTGTTTCCGGGAAACCGTGAGTTCTTTCAATTTGGCGATGACAGCCCGCCAGCGATCCCCCTGACGCCTCCGGGTATAGACCGCGGATTCATCTTCACTTTGCCGACCCAGTTCCACAGGTTCGGTAAATTCGGCAGCGTAGACGAGCTGCTGTTTATCGTAAACTTGGATATAGACGGGCGCTGCCATGAGCGATCCTCTGGCAATACGGATGGTGGGTAAAATCTATCCAGGCGTTGTTTCAGCAAAATCGTTTCAACGACCTGCCGGCCTGCTATCGGTCTCCGCGCGCTTCGTTCCCGGCCGAGCTAGCTGACGTTCCCGACGCTTTCGAAGCTCCACATGACGCTGCAACCAGCAGCTGAGCGGCCCTAGGACCGATAACAAGAGAGGGAGCGTTGAGAGAGGGTTTTTCGCCTTGCCTCCTGTTTCGTCGTTCATGGGCAACTGGGCGGCACCACGAGCATGGTTCAGCCCAGGCACTGGAGGGGTCCTTCCCGGAGAGGGAGACGGGCCCAATATGGTGTTCTCTATTGGGGAAATTAGGTACGGCCGGACATCCATACTCTCCTCGGCGCCGAGTCGGATAGCCGCGCTACGTTTGCGGACTGCCCGATCGCTCGGATCACTGGGCATCAAGGCGCCGATGGGGACCACCGTGTGCTGCGATTGCGGAACAAGATTGGCTTGGGGCTGGCTCCCCGTAAGGAGCAAGCTGGCGATGTCCATGCCTGCGAGGATGTCCCGCTCGGTGGGCAAGTCGATCCGTTCGGGCTGACCAACCAGCCCGGGGGGCAAGGAATCGAAGTTCGGCTCCTGCCCTCCAGAAGATTCGGAAGGCCCCTGCCCACCCCCCGAAGTTGTGGCATTCGTGATGGCGGCCAAAGCCAAGCTAGCTGCCTGCGAAAGCGTGGGAGTCTGAGGGAAGAAGGCAAGTGCGGAACGCAGGTCAACCAACTCGGCCACGGCAACGTGAACGGGGATAGGTGCGACGAAGAGGTTGATCGGTACAAATGAGCCATTGCCGCTGCCCACGAGTACGCTCACGTCGTTGCTAAATTGGTTGGCCGTAACGATGTCGAGGTGGCCATTACCAAGGTCCTTCACCGCCACTGAAGTCGGGCGGTTCCCGACGGCGAAGGTCTGGGCAGGCTCGAACGTGCCGTCGCCGTTGCCCAGCAGCACGCTCACGCTATTGCTGCCCGCGTTGGCCACAATGAGATCGGGCATGTGATCCCCATTGACGTCCGCCACGGCTAGCGAAAAGGGATTGATCCCCACGGCGATGTTCCGGAAAACTTTGAAGGAGCCATGATCATCTGGGAAGAGCACGCTTACATCGTCGCTGACGAAATTGACCGTGAGGATGTCGAAGTGGCCATTCCCAAGATCTGCTATCGTTACAAACTGTGGATGGTTCCCCACAGGGATGTCGGGAGTCATGCGCTGGAAGGAGCCGTGGCCCTTGTTCAGTAAGATGCTCACATTATTGCTGAGTTTGTTGGCCGTGATGATGTCGAGGCTGCCATCCCCATTGAGGTCCGCCACGGCCACCGAGTACGAAGCACTCCCTGTGCCGATGTCTTGACGAGCCTGGAACGTGCCGTCCCCATTGCCCAGCAGCACGCTTACGTCGTTGCCTCCGTAGTTGGCAGTGATGACATCAGGGACGCCATCGCCGTTGATGTCCCTCACAACTATGGAGAGCGGACCTTTATCGACTGCGAAGGGGGAGTGTTTCTGCATGAAGTGGCCATGGCCGTCGCCCAGCAGCACACTCACGGTGCTGTCTTTGTAGTTCGCGACGACAATGTCCGCAATGCCGTCGCCGTCAGCATCTGCCACGGCCACCGCGAACGGTTGATTTCCCACGGAGATCTTCTGAGCGGCCTGGAATGTGCCATCACCGTCGCCCAGGAGTATGCTCACGTTGTTGCTGTATTCATTGGCGGTGATCAGGTCAGGGATGCCGTCGCCATTGATATCGGCCACCACCACGGACGACGGCTGTTTGCCATCAACAAAGAAGTTCTGGGCAGCCAAGAAGGAGCCATGGCCGTCGCCCAGCAGGATACTCACATTGTTGGCGTAGCGGTTGACCACGACGAGGTCTGGTTTGCCGTCGCCGCTGACGTCCGCGACTGCGACCGCCATCGCCCCGCTGCCTGCGGCGAAGTTCCGGGCGGGTTGGAAAGAGCCGTCGCCGTTACCCAGCAATACACTCACGTCCTCGCCGTTGTAGTTGGCGACGGCGAGGTCAGACTTGCCGTCGCCGTTGACATCCGCCACCGCCACGGAGGTCGGGCCATTCCCTACAGGCATGACCGGGCCAGGCTGAAAGGAGCCGTGGCCATCGCCCAAGAGCACACTGACCGTGTTGTCGGCCGCGTTCGTAGTGACAATATCGGGGTGGCCATTGCCTAGGTCCACCACCGCCACGGAGGTCGGGCCGTTCCCCACAAGCAAGACCGGGCCAGGCTGAAAGGAGCCGTGGCCATCCCCAAACAGCACACCGACCGTATTCTCGTCCCCGTTCGCCGTGACGATGTCAGGGTGGCCATTGCCTAGGTCAGCGATCGCCACCGAGCTCGGATGACTTCCCACGGGGAAGACGGGGCCGTGCTGGAAGGAGCCATGGCCATCCCCAAACAGCACGCTGACGGTACCGTCAGCTGTGTTGGCGGTGACGATATCGGGGTAGCCATTGCCCAGGTCCTTCACGGCTACTGAGGTCGGGCGGTTTCCCACGGGGAAGACGGGGCCGTGCTGGAAGGAGCCATGGCCATCCCCAAACAGCACACTGACGGTACCGTCAGCTGTGTTGGCGGTGACGATGTCGAGATGGCCATTGCCGAGGTCGGCGACCGACACCGAACTCGGGTGGCTCCCCACGGCAAAGGTCTGAGCGGGCTGGAAAGAGCCCTGGCCGTTTCCTAGCAGCACACTCACGTCGTTGCTGTCATAGTTGGCCGTGACGAGGTCCGGGATTCCGTCGCCGTTGACATCCGCCACGGCCACGGCCACCGGAGAGTGTCCGCCGAGATTCCAGGCGGTTCGGAACGTGCCGTTGCCATCTCCCAGGAGAACGCTTACGCCGTTGCCGCTGTAATTGGCAGTGACAATGTCGGGGAGACCGTCCCCGTTAATGTCCGCCACCGCGACGAAATGGGGAGACTTCCCGACAGGAAAGGTCTTCGCGCTCTGGAAGGTGCCATCACCCTCATCAAGAAGCACGCTGACCGTATTGTCGCCTCGGTTCGTAACGATGAGGTCGCGCTTTCCATCCCCGTTGACATCCCGTACGGCCACTGCGTTCGGACGATTTCCGGTGGGGATGTCGCGCGCAGGCTTGAAGGAGCCGTCCCCATTACCCAGCAGCACGCTCACGGAGTTGGAGTTGGCATTGGCCACGATGATGTCGGGTTTGCCGTCCTCGTCAACGTCTGCCACCACCACCGAGTAGGGAGCCTTCCCCGTGGAGAGGTCGCGACCCGCGCGACCAGGCTGGAAGGAGCCCTGGCCCTTCCCCAACAACACACTCACGGAGTTGGCTAAGTAATTGCCCGTGATGATATCAGGGATGCCGTCTCCGTTGACGTCTGCCACCACTACGGAGTATGGTCCTTTCCCCGTGGGGATGGCGGCAGGTGTAGGCTGGAAGGAGCCATGGCCATCGCCCAGTAACACGCTTACCGTGCTGTCCCCATAATTGGCGACAAGAAGATCGGGAGTACCATCGCCATCGATGTCTGCGACAGCTACCGAACTTGGTTTCTGGCCCACATTCTTGATCGTTTGAGCAGGCTGCTGAAACTTCCCGTCACCGGTGCCCCACAGCACGCTGACGGTATTGTCCGCTCGGTTGGCGGTGATGATGTCGGGATGGCCATTGCCCAGGTCTGCCACGGTTACCCAGATCGGGTCGGCCCCCACAGGGATATCGGCAGTCATGCGCTGAAAGGAGCCGTGGCCATCGCCCAAGAGCACACTGACCGTATTGTCGGCCGCGTTCGTAGTGACAATATCGGGGTGGCCATTGCCTAGGTCCACCACCGCCACGGACTTGGGACCATTTCCCGTGACGAAGTTCCGGGTGGCCCGGAAAGAGCCCTGGCCATCCGCCAGGAGGATGCTCACATTACTGCTGCGGTAGTTCGCGATCACCAGATCGGGTCTGCCATCACCGTTCAGATCTGCTGTTGCCACCGCCACGGGGCCATTCCCCACAGCGAAATCCTGAGCAGTCTGGAAGGTGCCGTCGCCATTGGCCCGCAACACGCTCACATCGTTGCTGAATTGGTTGGCCGTTACGAGGTCGGGACGGCCATCACCAAGATTTGCCACGGTTACCCAGATTGGACCGTTCCCCACAGGCAAGACCGAGGCAGTCAAGAAGGAGCCACGGCCATCGCCTAACAGCACGCTGACCGTGTTGTCAGCCTCGTTGGCCGTGACGATGTCGAGATGGCCATTCCCGAGATTGGCCACCGCCACCGACTGCGGATGGTTTCCCACGGGGAAGCTCGGAGCGGACTGAAAGGAGCCATGACCATCGCCCCACAGCACGCTGACCGTGTTATCGTCCCCATTGGCGGTGACCATGTCGAGATGGCCATTGCCCAGGTCTGCCACCGCCACCGACTGCGGCCCCGAGCCCGTCGCGAAAAAGCGACCGGGCTGAAACGTGCCATCCCCCTGGCCCAGGAGCACACTCACTGTGTTGCTATCCTGGTTAGCGGTGATGATGTCGGGGTGGCCATTGCCCAGGTCTGCTATCGCCACTGCAACTGGCCCCGAGCCAGTGGCGAACGAGTGGGCGGGCTGAAATGTGCCATCGCCTTGGCCCAAGAGCACGCTCACCGTGTTGCTATTTTGGTTCGCCGTAATGATATCAAGGTGGCCATTGCCCAGGTCTGCTACCGCCACCGCGGCCGGTCCGGAGCCCACAGCAAAGGAGCGGCCAGGCTCGAAGGTGCCATCGCCTTTGCCCAGCGATACGTTGACCGCGTTGCCGAGCTTATTGATCGTGATGAGGTCGGGCTTACCGGTTCCGTAGAGGTCTGCCACCGCCAAGGCATTCGGTGATATGCCCACGGGGAATGGACCGGGAAGTTGCACACTCAGGAGGATGCGTGGCTCGACATCTTCCACTTGCAGGCAAACACGGGCCTCCCGCCGGCGACCTCGAACCGAGACGCCGAACCAATTCTTCCGAAGATGCCACCGGTACTCCGCCATGAATCGCTCTTGCAAAAGTTTTTTAGCGACCGGGCAACTGCACTCGGCTGCGCCCTCACCGATCGGGACGGCCAAACTGGGCAGTCAGGTCCGCGAGTCCAGATCGGATTGGGTACAATGCGGCGTCCTTCATCACGTGCTCTTGCCAGTACGCCCGGCGCTGCTCGACAGGCACCAGAGAAAGCGCGTTCCGTAGCAATATCACGGCTCTGTTTTGATAGCGGTATCCGATCGCTGCCATGCCCGGCTTGGCCTGGAGTTGGGCGGCAGCTCGAGCGTAGACGCGGGCAGCTTGATGCCACAGACGCGGCTCCTTCGGATCACCCGTGAGCGCTTTATCCGCATCCGCCACCGCATTGGGGAAATCCCCCAATTTTACCCGGACATGGGCACGACCCAGGAAGGCATCGACACTCTTCGGGTCGAGGTGGAGCGCCTCCTCGAAATCGTGCAGCGCAAGCTGCAGGGCCTGAATCGTCAGATACTCCTGCCCGCGGGAGCGGTAGAGGAGGGCCTTATCCTCCTCTTTCGGCATGACTTCCAAGGCCCGGCTGTAATCGTCGATTGCATCCGCATGGCGGTTCAGCTTGGCTCGAGCCAGTCCGCGCTGCCGGTAGACTGCTGCGGAAGCGTCCCCTCCGCTGTTGAGGTAAGCGTCGAAGGCTGCCGCGGCCTCAACGTAACGGCCCTGAATCAACAGTACTTCACCGCGCGAGCGCAGGACATCCACACGCCCCGCGTCTGCCTTGAGGGCCGCATCGTATGCCGCCAGTGCTTCCTCGAAGCGCTCCTGCAAGTGCAGGACGCGCCCCCGGTCGGCCTCCACCCGAGCCCGCAAGGAAGGATCATTTTGTGCCAGTCGCGCCGCTTCTGCCAGGTCGCGCACCGCCGCTTCCCGATCGGAGCGTTGCAAGTTCAGTTTGGCCCGGCTGTAATGCAGCAGCGCCAACTTTGCGGGTTTCAGATCGCCGACGTGGAGCTGCCGGTCCGCCGCGGCGATCGCCCGATCCAGATACTTGCCTGCATCCTCCAGCCGGCCTTCCTTCTGGTAGGCCAAAGCCAGGCTGGCATGGGCATCATACTTATCGGGGAACAGCTCAGCGGCTTGTTTTAAGTCCTCCACCCCTTCGGCGAGCATGCCCTCTTGTCCGACGCGCATTACTCCCCGATTGTTATAAAGGACGTAAAGAGCCGCCGGGCTCGGCTCGAGACCAAGAGCCTGCTTGAAATCGCTTTCCGCGGCCCCATACTCCTTCATCTTCCCCAGCGCGAAACCGCGCAACAGGTAGATCCAGATCAGGTCCGGCTTCTGGCTTTGGCAGAATGTCAAGTGCGCGATGGCAACCTCCGGCTTCTCCGACATCACATAACAGATGCCCAGGAAGTAGTGCGTCCAGAAGTGCTGGGCGTCGATCTGGAGGGCACGCAGGAACTCCTGATTTGCCAGTGCCAACTCGCCCTCGCTGTAGTGCTCGTGTCCTACCAAGAAATGGTCCTGCGGGTGCAGATCCGTTGCGGATGCCAGCGTCCGCGCCAATTCCCTCTCTTTTTCGGCGTCGGATACCTGGCCCAGAAGATTCAAGTAACGAGCCCGCTGCAAATGGATGGCCCGCGTCCGCACCCCCAGCCGATCCGCACACGCTAACAGCTTCAGCGCTTGTAGCAATTGCTGCCGCTCCTCGGTCGTCTGCTGCGGCAAGCGCCACGGCGGGATCAGGCTTTCGCGAAGTTCTTTACGGTCGCCCTGCGTTTCGGCCTTCTCTTGTACACGGCGAGCCTCGAGATCGGCCAGCATCAACAGCAGGAGGTAGCTGCCGGCTGTAATTTCCTCCTTCTCGTTGTCCTTAAACGGTGCAGTTAGATTCAGCGTTCCATGCCCGTCCACCGAGAGACCGATGGCGGTCAAGGCTGCACTGGCCCGTTCCAGGGCAAGCCGGCGGTTGGTTTGCAGGTCCTCGCCGCCGGCTAGCGTTGCATAAAAGAGGGCCTCGTCTCGGTCTCGGAGGAAACGTTCGTAGATATGGAGAGCGGCCAGTCGGTCCTTCACCTCCGCCCGGTCCACTTCGATCTTTTGGAGAAAATCTGCCAAACTCAGCTGCTCGGCCTGAGCCTTTTCCAATGCCTTGTCCAGCAACAGCTCGGCTTGCTTCCAATCCTCGCTACTGATCGCCGCCTTGCCGCGAGCATGCAGATCCTGGACCTCGGCCCGGGTCTCGTTTAATCGCTTCTGCTCGGCTTGGCGCTGCTTGTTCCGTTCTGCGGAGAATTGCTGCACCGCAATGGGCAAGGCCAGGCCGATGACCATCAGAACGCCGATCAGGGCTGCCGCCGTCGGACGTCGCCGCATCCACTTCGCAGCGCGTTCCCAAGGTTGCACCCGCCGGGCCCGGATCGGCTCGCTCCCGAGAAAGCGTTTTAGGTCGTCGGCAAGGGCCCGTGCTGAGCTATAGCGCCGGTGTGGTTGTTTCTCCAAGCATTTCAGGCAAATGGTCTCCAGGTCGCGAGGTAATTTTGGCTGAAGCCGGCGCGGTGGCACCGGCTCCTCCGTCCGCACCTGAACGAGAGTCTCCATCATGGTGGCAGCCTTGAACGGAGGCCGGCCGGTCAGGCACTCGTACAGGATCGCCCCCAGAGCGTAGACGTCCGAAAGCGGTCCGATCTCCCGAGTCTTGCCCATCGCCTGCTCGGGAGCCATGTAGCTGGGGGTACCAATAATGACATCGCTCTTCGTCTTGGCGGAATCGTCGTCCAATTGCTTGGCCAGACCGAAATCCGTAATCTTGCAACTCCCCCAGCGTGTCAGGAGGACATTGTCGGGTTTCAAGTCGCGATGGATGACACCGGCTTCATGGGCGGTATGCATGGCCTGACCGAGCATGGCCACGAGTTCTGCCGCTCCGTGAGGCGGCAATGGGGACACTCGCAAGCGCTGGCTCAGGCTTCCACCATCCATAAACTCCAGCGCGAAATAGGGCAGACCGTTGTGCTCGCCAACTTCGTAGATTTGCACGATGTTGGGATGCTGAAGCCGCGCAGCCGCTTCCGCTTCCGAGCGAAAGCGCGCCAGTTGATCGGCACTGGCGTGCGCTCCTCCGAGGATCATCTTCAAAGCCGCCAGACGCTTCAGTTGTAAATGGCGTGCTTTGTAAACCACGCCCATGCCGCCGCGGCCCAATTCGCCAAGGATTTCGTAACCAGGAACGGTTATCCCCGCGCTGCAAGGTGCTGCGCCCAAGCCGGCGCTGCCGAGCTTGGCACGCCCGCCAGACCAGCTCGCGTTTTCTTCCTCAGTCAATAGCCGGCTCGCATACACATCATCCGGACTGAGGGTTTCCGGCACTGCACTCTCTTCGCTGATAGCAGAAATCCGGCTTGCATAAGGATCCAGATCATCGGTCACGGGAGTTGGATCGGACGGAGTTTTATCGGTGCAAGGCTGTGCTAGACCGGCATCGGTATTTTTTGCTGGCGGCGTACGCTTTGTGTCTTCAGCAGAAAGGATTGGAAGGGGTCCCGTCTGGTTGTGGTGCTTCTGCTCCCGAGGAAAACCGCTCTGTCCCAAGTCTTGAGTGCCGGCCGTCGGTGTCCTGGAAGCGTCTTGATCCGGGCAAGCCGATTCACGTTGTGACACGGACCCATGCTCGTTCTCGCGCATGTGCTTGCGGGCCTCAATTCACTCAGCGGTCGCTTCGCAGGGCAACAACGCACCGCCATGGCGGGTTCATTTCGCCAAGAGGCGGGGCGTCACCGCTTGGTAGTCGTTCAGAAGCGCTGGCAGATATTGCTCCGCCTCAACGAGACGAACCCGGCCAAGCAGCCCGGAGCATCAGAGCGGAGTTAACTTGGGCACAATAGACACCCAGGATACATTGGCTCACGTGTAAAATCAAGCACTTTGGAGCAAGTTAAACGGATCCATCGCTTCATCGCTACCCTCCACGCAGCAGCGCAACGGACCGACCACCGGAATGCTCCCGTGCTATAGCGCCCCCTCGTCACCGATGGTAAGGAGGCGCTGAACCTCGTCGGTCTTGAACCCCAGAGCCATGGGCTGGGCCACGCCCGGCAGCACGGCCACGTCGTACAGCTCGCTGACCATGCCCCCTAATCGCAGCCAGTGAGCCACATCTCCGCTGCGCAGGTCGATCACATGCACTCCACAACGCGGCTCGGCATTGCGAGCCTCTAACTCCTTCTGCAAGGGTAGCCCACCAAAGGTTGGATCATGACGCGCCCGCGACAGTCCCACCAGGGCGTAATCACCGGTGAAGGCGAGCCCGCGCAGGTAGCCTGGGCAGAACGTCACCGGCTCAAACGTGCCGCGCTCCGGATCGACCCACCCGAAGAAGCCCGTGCCGCTGTTGAGCAGCCAGAGCCGTCCGCAGTAGACGCGCGGCGAATGTGGCATTGATAGGCCGGAGGAGACGACCGCGTTCCCACGGAGATCGAGGACTACGCCACCGTTGTGGCGGCGTTCACGCCAACCATCGGCCACGTCGGATGTGCTACAAGCGGTGACATAGCGGGCTCGACCACTCTCCAGGGCCAGACCATTCAGGTGGCAGCGATCTTCCGGGGCCAGTTTGCTGATGAAGGGAGGCCGCCAGAGGGGTTGAAAACTGGCGCGATCGTCGAGGGTCGCCAGACAGCTGAATTTCGTATTGATGAAGACAATACGCCCCATCTCTTCCTCTGCCAAATCGTGGACATCCAGGTCGCCAGTGGTGTGCCCGGTCCGCGGCACATAGAGGCGATCGCAGCCCTGGTGCAGTTGGCCCGGTCTGAGCACATTCACAAAACGCCAAAGCTGGTAGGCGGAACTGAGCCACATCGTCTCGCCTGCGGCCCACAATCCCATGCAGCGGTTGAAGGTGCGCTCGTGAACGATCAAATGACCGTCCGATTTTCGTCCGATGAGGAACAGTTTGGCGGTTTGGTAGGTACTGATCGCCACGCTCACCTGCTGCTCGCCCAGCCAGCTGGCAAAGTCCGCAGAGCTGTAGACCTCCAGCCAGGGCTCGTCGGCAGGCGGTCGGCTCTCCGTCATCACCGGACCTCCCAGGTTCAGGCCAAAGGAGATCGACGCAGGCCTCCGGGCACGCACCTGTTCAGAACGACCCGGCCACGAACGCGCGCACCGCCTGCTGATACGCCTCCTGGAGGCGGCAGGTCACCGGACCGGGGCGTCCCTCGCCAATGGGCTCATCATCGACGTAAACAACCGGTAGCACCTCCGACGTGGTCCCGGTCAAAAACAGCTCGGATACCTGCTGCAGATCGCTGCGTTTTAATACCTGTTCACGGACCGGAATACTCGCCTGGGCCGCCAGCCGCAGAATGAGGCCGCGGGTAATCCCCGGTAAGATGGCATTGCTGTTCGGCGCTGTCAGCACCGCTCCCTCCAGTACGCCAAAGAAACTGGTGTGCGTGCCTTCGGTCAAGGTTCCATCCGGCGAACAGAGCAGGGCTTCCAGACTGCCGGCTTCCTTGGCAGCCTGCATGGCCAGCACGTTGGGTAACAGATTGGTCGATTTGATATCGCAGCGGCCCCAACGGATGTCCGGCTGCGTGATGACACGTGCCCCAGAACGCCGGGCCTGTTCATAGGAATCCAGAAATTCCTGGACAAACAAGAATTCCAGTGGCACGGCGTTGGCCGGGAACGGATGGCTCCGAAGTGCCGAACCGCGTGTGATCTGAATATAGACTACGGCATCCCGGAACGGCCCGGCCGCGATGGTTTCGTACACCCGGCGGCGCAGCCGGCCGAGGTCAACCCCGGCGATGCGGATGGCCGAAAGGCTCCTTTCCAGCCGGCGGAAATGCTCTTCCTCCAGCCAAGGCCGCCCTTCATAGACGCGGAGCACTTCGTAGACCGCATCCCCAAAGAGAAAACCGCGGTCCAGGGCGGAAATCCGGACCTTTGCCAGGGGCAGAGACTCGCCATTCAGATTGGCCAATGCTTCCATGGTCGCCTATGCCCTATCTTTCAAGGGTTCCGGCGGGAGGGCCGGCAGCCGAATAGTAAATTTGGTTCCCCGGCCGACTTCACTTTGAACCGACAGCATGCCACCGTGGGCGCGGATAATTCTCCGGGTGGTGGCTAGCCCCAATCCGGTGCCGCCCGGCTTGGTCGAAAAAAAAGGGCGGAACAGCCGGCTTAACATTTCCGGAGCCATGCCGCTGCCCGTGTCAATCAGGCTCAAGCAGACTTGCCCCTTCACCCGGTCATCGTTTCCTTCCGCGGAGGAAGCAGACACGCTTGGGGGGGGCTCATAGGTTGCCTGGATGGTTAATTCACCGCCTTGCGGCATGGCCTGGGCAGCATTGAGCAGGAGATTCAACAAGGCCTGTTTGAAGACGTCGGAGTTGAGCCGGACGGTGGGCAAATCGGCCGGAAGGTAACACTTGATGTCGATATTGGCTTGCCGGGCCATGGGGCCGAAGAAATCGCTCATCTCTTCGACCACTGTCGCCAGGTTGCTGGGTGTCAGCTCGAGGTCTTTGACACGGGCAAACCGGAGAAAATCGTTCGAGAGGTCCACGAGGCGCTGGCACTCGCCCTGAAGACGCTGGACCCGCTCCACGGCGCGGCGTTCCCGCTGCGATTGCGGATCTTGAAAATCTTCGGCAAGGAGCTGAAGATTGAGTCCCAGCGTGCTTAGGTGGTTTTTGATTTCGTGGACGAAGCCACCGGTCAGCTCCGCGAGCTCGGCGTAGGTATCGGGCTCAGTACCAGGTTCAGCGCCGGCCGGCATCGGGATTGTCTCCGCCCGCCCCGTTGGAGCGCCGCCGCGGTCCGGAGTCACCGTGGCGCCGTGGCGGAGGCGGCGGCTCCCCCCCCCGCGGCTCCCCAGCCCCCTGGGCAGGCTTACCCTGCTCACGCAGCAGGGCCTTGCGCGAGAGCTTGACCCGGTCCTGATCATCGATGGCAATCACTTTGACCTGAAGATGGTCGCCGACCTTGCAGACGTTTTCCACCTTATCCACGTACTTATCGTCGAGTTCGCTGATGTGGCACAGTCCGTCGCGGCCCGGCAAGATCTCGATGAAGGCGCCAAAGTCCTTGATGGACGTGACCCGTCCCTCATACACTTTGCCGACGCGTACTTCTTCCGTCAGCGCCTCGACCTTTTGCCGGGCCATCTCGGCCTGGGCGGCATCCATGTGCGAGATGTACACCGTACCGTCATCATCGACATCGAGCTTGGCCCCGGTCGATTCCTGAATGCTCTTGATGGTCTTGCCCCCCGGACCGATCAGCAAGCCGATCTTTTCCGGGTTGATGCGAATCTGGATCAGACGCGGAGCAAAACTGCTGATCTGCGAGCGCGGCTGACGCAAGGTCGTGAGCATCGTCTTCAGGATTTCGCGCCGGGCCTCGCGCGCTTGATCCAGCGTGGCACGGATGATTTCTTCGCTGATCCCGTCGATTTTCAGGTCGAGCTGGATGCCGGTGACTCCCCGGCCAGTACCGGCGACTTTGAAATCCATGTCGCCGTAGTGATCTTCATCGCCCATGATGTCGGTAAGGAGCGCGAAGCGATCCCGTTCCTTGACCAGACCGATGGAGATGCCGGCCACCGGATCGGAAATCGGGACCCCCGCATCCATGAGCGACAGAGTCCCGCCGCAGACGCTGGCCATGCTGCTGGAGCCATTGGACTCGAGGATGTCGGAGACGACCCGGATCGTGTACGGGAACTTGTCTGGGCCAGGAATCACCGCCTTGAGACTACGCTCGGCCAGGGCACCGTGGCCGATTTCGCGGCGGCCCGGCCCACGGATCGGACGGCATTCGCCGACGCTGAACGGCGGGAAATTATAATCGAGCATGAACTTTTTGCTGTACTCTTCTACCAGCCCGTCGACGCGCTGTTCATCGCTGACCGTGCCCAGGGTCGTGGTCACCAATGCTTGGGTCTCTCCGCGGGCGAAGATGGCTGAGCCGTGCGTGCGCGGCAGCACGCCAACCTCGCAGGTAATGGGCCGAAGCTGGCGGAGCGACCGGCCATCGATCCGCTTGCCCTCCAGGATCAAGTCGCGCACCACCCGCTCTTGCAGGGCCTCGAAAGCCGCGGAAACGTGTTCCGGAGCGTGCGCCGGCTCACCGTCCTGGGGCAGGAACTCATCGAAGATCCGGTCGCGCAGCTCGCGGATACTGTCGGCGCGGTTCTGCTTCCCCTGGGTCTGTTTGCGCTCGCGGAATTCATCATAGAACCGCTGCCGGAAGACCTCGATCAGCGGATTCGGCGGCGGCACTGGCGCCACCGGCTTCGGTTCCAGCCCGGCCTGGCGGCGCAATTCTTCGATCAAATCCACGAGGATGGCGATGTGCTGATGTGCGAAGAGAATCGCTTGCAGCATGTTCTCTTCGGACATCTCGCGAGCAAACCCTTCGATCATGGTGATGGCATCGCGCGTGCCGGCAACCACCAGGTCGAGCTCGCTTTCCTCCAGCTGGGAATGCGTGGGCATGAGCACAAAATCGTTGTTGATCCGGCCCACGCGCACCGCACCGGTCGGCTTCAGAAAAGGAATTTGCGACATGTGCAATGCGCCACTGGAGCCGATCATGGAGAGCACATCAGGGTCGTGTTCCTTGTCGGCCGACAGGACAGCCCCCATGATCTGCACTTCATTGTGGTACCCGGCCGGGAACAAAGGCCGGATGGGTCGGTCTATCAGCCGCGACGTCAGGATTTCCTTGGTCGTGGGCCGGCCTTCGCGCTTGATAAAGCCGCCGGGGAATTTGCCCGCCGCGTACGTCTTCTCTCGGTAATCGACCACAAGCGGAAAGAAGTCGCGGCCCTCGTCGGCCTCGCCTTCGACAGCGGTCACGAGGGTGACCGTGTCTCCATAGCGGACCACCACGGCGCCGTGCGCCTGCTTGGCCAGCTTTCCGGTTTCAATGATAATTTCTTGGGCACCAAACGGACGTCGAACATGACTTGCCTGCACGGCTCAATCCTCAACAAACCGGCAGGAGAGGTGAAGGTGGAAGGAAAAAGATAAAAGGCAAAAGGAAGAAACTCAACTCCGCTGGTTCACTCTTGCCTTTTTCCTTTGGCCTTTTTCCTTACTTGCGGAGGCCCAACCGATTGATGAGCGAGAGGTAGCGGTTGTGATCCTTGTTACGAAGGTAGGTCAACAAACCGGACCGCTTACTGACCATCATGAGCAGCCCACGCCGGCTGGCATGGTCTTTCTTGTGTGTGCGCAGGTGCTCGGTCAGCTCCGAAATCCGGGCGGTCAGGAGAGCGATCTGCACCTCCGGAGAGCCCGTATCCGCCGCTTCACGGCGATATTGATCGATAATTTCTGTCTTGCGGTCCCTGGTAATCGACATTGCGATCCTCGACACCTCCGACGCGTCCTACTCCTGCCTAACCTGTCTAAACGTTACAGAACCTCTGTGTTTCAGTGAATGTATCAAGCCGGAGCGAGAAAGCAAGTTCGATTTTCGATTTTGACCTGTTTAAGATCGAGTTGGTTGTGGCAAGGCCACGCCTTGCAAACCGACCGCATAGCCCTTAGGATCTAGTTGACGCTTGTGCATTGCATGATCCTACCGCATACAAGCCGGACGCGCCAGGGAAGATCCTTCGCTCGCACGTCCGGCTTGTATGCGGTAGGAACCGGTAAGGTCATTTGATAGCCAGGCGTCCCGGCATCCGGAGCCGCATATGGCAGAGCAATGGTGCAATCGGCTTTACCTCGGCAACTGCATTGACAACTTAAAAAAGTTAGCTGCAGAAGGTGCCCGTGTCGATCTCGCCTTCGCGGATCCGCCATATAACATCGGCTATTCCTATGACGTCTACAGAGATGATCTCGACGACCAAGCATACCTAATCTGGACGGAACGTTGGCTGGATGCGGTTCAGCATATGCTGAAGCCGACCGGAACCTTGTGGGTCGCCATTGGCGATGAATACGTCGCCGAGCTAAAAAGGATTGCCGAAAAACAGGGGCTTTCTTTGCGCAATTGGGTGATTTGGTATTACACCTTCGGTGTTCACTGCACGCGAAAATTCAGCCGATCGCACACCCATTTGCTGTATTTCGTCAAGGACCCGAAACACTTCATCTTCAACGACGGTGCCGTCCGCGTTCGATCAGCGCGGCAGATGGTTTATAACGATGGCCGGGCCGATCCGCGCGGACGGGTACCGGATAATACTTGGATCCTGCGCCCGCAGGATGCCGCAGGAGCCTTTGGTCCGGACCATGACACCTGGTATTTCGCCCGCGTTGCGGGGACGTTCAAGGAACGGGCGGGGTTTCACAGCTGCCAGATGCCCGAACGGCTCCTCGAGCGAATCATCCGGTGCTGTTCCGGCCCTGATGATGTGGTCCTGGATCCGTTCGCCGGCTCCGGCAGCACCCTGATCGTCGCCAAAAAACTGAGTCGACGCTGGATCGGTGTGGAAGTTTCTCCCGAATACGTTCGCCATGCCAACGCGCGGATCGCAGGCGTGCAGGCCGGCGACCCCGTGGAAGGGCCCGAAGATGCACTGACAAGCGCCCCGGCTACGCCTTTGGGCCGAGGGCCGAAACACGAAACGACCGATGAACGCGGGATTCTCGATGCCTTCAAAGCATCTGCCGATGGCTATTCTGCCGACCGGGTTGTCGCAGATCCGGTATTGAATGCCGGGTTCATCGATGAATGTGGCAAGCGGGGCCTGCACGGTCGGCCCCGCGATTGGAACCTGACACTGTTGAGCTTGCGGAAAGCGGGTCGATTGAAAGAAGTGCTTACCACCAGGCGCACCGAGCTCTCCTGGGAGGCGATGGACCCATTCCAGTTCGCCAGCGAAATCGCGCTCCGCCGTATGTTGGATTGGGGATATCCCAGCCTTGACTACGTTTTCTGTGATCCGATCGCCGTGCTGCGATTCGATGCCCTTGCCCGCAGCCTTGCCCCGGGCTTTAGCGGCCTGGAATATCGCTGGGCCGCCCTGCGCCTCCGTAAAGACGCCCGGCTATGGAGGCGTTCTTCCGCGCAGATCCACTGCCCCGCGCAACTGGAGGATTGGAGAAAGATCAGCCTGGACGCACAGGCCCTCACGGAGGTGCAACCGAAGCCCGGCGTCTACCTTGTCGCCCGATCTCGTGAGGATGCGAAGCCGATCTATATCGGCGAGACCCGCGACCTCTACCGCCGTGCCGAGCAGACCGTGCGCGTTCAGTCCGCATTCGATCAGTTCGTGCCTAATACAGGCGAGTGGAAATTCCGGTGGTTTGAGCTGGAAGGTATGGAACCGGATCAGCGGCGCGGTCTTCAATCGCTCCTCATTGCAAATAATCGGCCGCCCATGAACTACCTGGAGCTTGCCGCTCAGTCCCCCGACCGAGAAATCTCCCATGACCTGGATTAACACCGTTCCCTGTGCCCAGGCCGATGCCGAGCTGAAGAGCTGCTATGATGCCGTCTACGCCCTGTATCCCGCAGAATACAGCACAGAAGTCGTCGCGGTGCGCCGTGCAGATGGCAGCGCGGACAGCATCGTGGCCAGCCATAGCCTTATTCCTCAAGCCCTCCGGCACGCTCTGTCCACATACGGAGTGCTCCTGGCTCCGGATCTTCCCCTGCGGCGGCGGGACCATGAAATGATCGCCACCGTGGTTTCTGCTCTCAACCGCTGCTTTTACTGAGTCGAAAGCCACGCCGAGTTCCTCCGCTGCGTCACGCTGGACGAGGAACTTGCCGCCGCGTTGCGGCGGGATTACCGTCAGGCAACTCTCACCGCACAAGAGCGGGCCATGCTCGATTACGCCGCCAAGTTGACGACCAGCCCGGCACAGGTGCATCCAGCAGATCTCGAACAATTACGCCGGGTCGGCTTCGACGATCGTGCCATTCTTCAGATCAACCTCATCGCCAGCTGGTTCAATTACATTAACCGCGTCGCCGACGGGCTCGGTGTCGGGAAGTAAGCCACCGTTCGAGGCGAAGTGCCTCAATCAAACAGCAGGCGCTGCTGGCTCCCTGATGCGGGGGCGGCGAATGGTGCCACGATTTCCATTCCGGCACCCATCCGGGACAATAGCTCGCGCATCCGCTGGGCATTGGCCGCGGCCTGGCTGCGCTGGCAGTTATTGAACAACAAGAGCACCCGGTTGCTGGGATGATCATTGCGACGGAGGGCCTCGATCCACTCTCCGAGTGCCTGATCATCGTAATCGAAATCGTACCGATCTTTGTCGGAGCGATACCAGTTTTCGGCGTTGCGCGAGTGGAAACGCACATAGACAACAGGACTGGATTGAATGAGTCCGCGCGGGAAAAGACCCGGCAATTTGGGAACGTCCACCGAAACGAGGTCGAGATGGTGTTCGGTCAACCAGGCCGTCACCTCGGCACGGAACCACGAGGAGTGGCGAAATTCGACCGCCAGATGGTAATCCGCGAATTCTTGGGCCAAGGTTTCCAGCCAGCCACGATGCCTGGGAAGGTCATGGCAGGCCTGTGGAAGCTGACAAAGCAATCCCAGCAATCGCCCCTGTCCCTGTAACGAATGGACCGCATGCCGAAACCCGGCAATGTCTCTTCCATTCGCTTCATGGCTGAGCGTGCGCGGCAGCTTGACGAGGAATTGGAAGCCAGCGGGTGTCTGCTCGGCCAGCCGAGTCAGCATCGCCGCCGTCGGCAGCCGATAAAAGGTGAAATTCAGCTCGACCAGAGGAAAGTGCTGACAGTAATAAGCGAGCATCTTCCCAGATCGGATGTCCGGAGGATAAAAACCTCCCACCCAATCTGGGTACGAATAACCGGAAGTGCCGATCCAGATTTGCATCGTGGTCCGTGGTCCGTAGTCCGTAGCTCATTGTATGAGGGTGGCGGGCGGCGTAAGAGGGCGGCGGGTGGCAGGAAAAGAGGACAGGTATCGCGTGGCGGGCAGAACCACGGGCTCTGCCACCCGCTACCGTCTTACCAGTCGCTGGTAGCATCCTGTGGACTTGTCACGACCGCGCCCTCTTGTTGGGCGGCCCAGATCATGACACGGCGCGTGACCTCGGCGGCTTGCCGGCTGTGCAAGGGCGGCAAGGGCTGGCCGAGTGGCAAGCCCAGATCGATGCCGAGGCGACGCTGTACCACATCAGCCGTCGCCAAGGCAATCTCCCGGTTCGGCAAGCGTGCGATGGCATGGAGAGTCGCCAAGGCCTGGTCGTGGATGCCTTCGTGCAGCAGACTCTCCGCGGCCATCAGGCGCAAGGAGGCTGGGTTGGACGGATCGAGCAACTGTTCCAACAGGGTTTTGTCCCAGTTGCCCACGGTTTTGAGGATGCCGGCCAACTCCAGCCGCAACACCGGCGAGGTATGAGGGTCGGCTAACTTACGCTGCAGTTCCAGGCACAAGGAGCTATCCGCCTGTTCGCTCAGAGCCGTGAGGTAGTGGACTCCCAGCGATTGGGCGGCTCGGACGGCGAGGATTCCTTTTTCCGAGGTCCAGGCGTTCAAATCCGCGACGGCCTCGGCGGTGAGCAGTTGCCCGGCAGGGCGGAGAGGCCCATCCTGTTGATGAGCAGGGTCGGCCAAACTTTGCCGGATCGCGTTCCGGACCCACGGCCAGCGGCGCTCACTGTCCCAGAGCAACGCTTCTGTGACGGCTCGGCGTACTTCCCAGGAGGAATCGCGCAGGAACTCCGCCAGGGCTTCGATGAGTAGGCGGTCGCTCACATTGGCCAAGGCGTTGATGGCGGCTGCCCGAATCGCCGGCTCGGCCGCGGTTCGGGCCACCTGAAGGACAAGATTCACTTGGCCCTTCCGCCAACTCGGACGGAACTCCAGGGCAGCCAAGGCAGCCAAGCGGACCGCGAGACGGGGGTGGTGCAGAAGATTCAGTGCAGGCGTAGCATCGACGTGGAGTGCTTCCCGAAAGGCCTTGACCTCTGGCAGTTCGCGGCAAGCGGACAGTTCTGCGGGCCAATCCTTGCGCTGGGCCAAGCGTTGCGCGAG
>Ga0209060_10002092_pt1 | contig 19510 bp, 8 predicted proteins | sample Coa_R1_8_FD_187155 | JGI IMG/M metagenome (GOLD analysis project Ga0209060, IMG submission 187155) | Surface soil microbial communities from Centralia Pennsylvania, which are recovering from an underground coalmine fire - Coalmine... | ecosystem: Environmental > Terrestrial > Soil > Unclassified...
CACCGCTGTCCCGGTTCGTCTGGGCCGTTACCGCATCACCGGGGTGCTCGGCAAGGGTGCGTTCGGCGTAGTCTACAGAGGTCACGACGACGATCTGCGGCGGGATGTCGCCATTAAGGTGCCGCACCGCCAACGCGTGGCACAGCCGGGGGACGTGGAAGCGTATTTGGCCGAGGCCCGTATCGTGGCGAGCCTGGACCACCCGCACATTGTTCCTGTCCATGATGTTGGCCGGACTGACGATGGTTGCTGCTTCGTCGTTTCCAAATTCATCGAAGGCAGCGACCTGGCGCGGAAGCTCCAGGAAGGCCGACCTGCTTTTCCCCAGGCCGCTGAGCTAATCGCAACGGTCGCCGAGGCTCTGCACCATGCTCATCGCCGGGGGCTTGTCCATCGCGACATCAAGTCGGGGAACATCCTCATGGACAACCACGGCAAGGCGTTTGTGGCCGATTTTGGCTTGGCGCTCAAAGAGGAGGATTTCGGCAAAGAATCGATGGTTGCCGGAACTCCTGCCTACATGTCACCTGAACAGGCCCAAGGCGAAGGCCATCGCGTCGATGGCCGATCGGACATTTTCAGCTTGGGCGTCGTGTTCTATGAACTGCTAACGGGACAGCGGCCGTTTCGCGGCAGGACGCGGGAGGATCTGTTTGAGCAGATTGCCCGCATCGAGCCGCGCCCGCCCCGGCAAATGGATGATACCATTCCCCGGGAGCTGGAACGGATTTGCCTCAAATCGTTGGCGAAAAGAGTGTCGGAACGCTATCCCACGGCTATGGATCTGGCGGACGATCTGCGGCATTGGCAAATGGGGAGCCTCAGCCGAGCAGCGATGCCCGTTCCGGTCGTGAGCCCGCCTTCGGTCCATGTCCAGGTAACGGTTCCTGCTTCGTCGACTACGCCCCCTCCATCTGCCGGGTTGACCCCTCCCGTTCGCGTGACCATCGTCCCGAAGGGCTTGCGGTCGTTCGATGCCAACGATGCGGACTTCTTTTTGGAGCTGCTTCCGGGCCCACGAGACCGTAACGGCTTGCCGGAGAGCATTCGCTTTTGGAAGGCGCGCATCGAGGAATCCGATCCCGCGAAGACATTTCCAGTCGGCCTCGTGTACGGGCCTTCCGGCTGCGGCAAAAGCTCGCTGATCAAAGCCGGCCTACTTCCCCGGTTGGCGTCAAACGTGATCGTCGTTTACACCGAGGCGACGGCCCAGGACACGGAAACATGTCTCTTGACTGGGCTGCGCAACCAGGTCGCCGGGGTGCCAGGAAACCGAGACTTGATGGAAACTCTGGGCGCCCTTCGCCGGCGGCGGGACCTGCTTGCCGGCCGGAAGGTACTGCTGGTCCTGGACCAATTCGAACAGTGGCTCCACGCCCACCGCGGCCAGGCGAACAGCGCCCTTGTGCCGGCGCTTCGACAGTGTGATGGCGAGCGGGTTCAGTGCCTGATCCTGGTGCGCGATGATTTTTGGCTGATCACAAGTCGCTTCATGGGGGAGCTGGAGATCGAGCTCGTCCAGGGCCAGAACATGGCCCTGGTCGATCTCTTCGATCTCCGTCATGCCCGGAAAGTGCTGGCGGCCTTTGGCCAGGCGTTTGCCGCCTTGCCGGAGCACAGCGAGGCCCCGAACAAAGAACAGCGCGCCTTCCTCGACCAAGTGACCCAGGGACTCGCGCAGGATGGGAAGATCATTCCCGTACGGCTAGCCCTCTTTGCGGAAATGGTCAAAGGCAAGCCGTGGACTCCGGCCACGCTGAAAGCCGTCGGCGGCATGGAAGGCATAGGTGTGCGCTTCCTCGAAGAGACCTTCGCCGCGGCGACGGCCCCGCCGCAACACCGCTTGCATCGACACGCTGCCCAGGCCGTCTTGAAGGCGTTGCTCCCCGAAATCGGCACTGATATCCGTGGCAACATGCGCGCACGCCAGGATTTACTGGCCGCATCCGGCTACGCAACCCGGCCGAAAGATTTCGGTGCCTTGTTGCGCATCTTGGATGACGAGCTGCGCCTCATCACTCCCACCGACCCGGAATGGGTGGCGGGTGGCGGGTGGCGGATGGCGGGAGAAGAAGACAGGGATGCGCAAGCGATGGCTCGGCTTTCTGTTCCCGCCACCCTCCACCCGCCACCCGCCACGCTCTACTACCAGCTCACCCACGATTACTTGGTGCCGTCCTTGCGGGCTTGGCTCAGCCGCAAACAGAAGGAAACGCGGCGCGGCCGGGCCGAGCTGCGGCTGGAGGAACGGGCGGCCTCCTGGAATGCCAAGCCGGAACCGAGGAACCTACCCGCCTGGTGGGAGTGGCTCGCGATTGGTGTGCTGGTTCCGCAAAGGAGCTGGAACGATGCACAAGGGAAGTTGATGCGCACGGCGAGCCGGTACCATGGGCTACGCGGCGTAGCCCTTGCCGGGCTACTGGCCGTGGCCGTCCTCACGGCATTCGCAGTCCGCGATCAGTACGTTCGGGAGAAGAAGGCCACCTATGCTGCGAGTCTGGTCGAGCGGCTGCTGGATGCCGAGACGGCTCAAGTACCGGCCATCGTCGCGGAAATGGCGGACTATCGCAGCTGGATCGATCCTCGGCTGCGGCAGGAAAATGCCCAGGCCGGCGCCGATTCCCGACAAGAACTCCATACCAGCATGGCCCTGTTACCAGCGGATCCCGGCCAAGTTGATTATCTGTATGGCCGACTGCTCGGCAGCCAACCGCACGAAATCCCCGTGATCCGGCAGGCTCTGTTTCCCTACCGCCAACAACTCGTGGGCAAACTCTGGGCGGTGGTGGAGCGTCCGGAGGCGGGCAAAAAGAGCCAACGGCTGCGGGCCGCCGCGGCCCTGGCGGCGTATGATCCCCAGAACCCGCGCTGGGTCTCCGTTCGCCAGCCGGTTGCCGAGGATCTGGTCGAGGTGCCGGCACTCCATCTCGCAACCTGGACGGAAGCGCTGCGTTCCGTGCTCGACAAGCTTCGGCCGCCGCTGGAGAGCATTTTTCGCGATCGGCAGCGGCGCGAAACGGAGCGATCTTCGGCGACCGAAATCCTCGCCGACGTTGCCGCCGGCCAGGCAAACGCATTGGCCGAGCTGCTTCTGGACGCTGATGCCACGCAGTTTGCCACGTTGTTTCCCAAGCTCGAAAAACATGCGGGCCAGGGAAAGAATCTTCTGCTGTCCGAACTGGACCGGCAGCTTCGGCCGAACTGGAACGACCCCAGCCTCGACCCGACGTGGAGCACGCCCGATCCGGAGTGGTTGCGAAGAATCGTGGCGGCCGATGGCTTATGGGACGACCATTTCGCTTTCTGCCAGACGTTGCCGCTCGATGAATTCGTGATCGTGGCGAAAGGACTGCGCAAAGCGGGTTATCGACCGATCCGGTTTCGGCCTTATGCAACGGAGAAGCAGGTGCGGGTCGCGGCCATCTGGACACGAGACCGCCAGGAATGGGAGATGGCCCAAGGAATGCCCGCCCACGAGCTCCAGAAACGGAATGAAGACTACCGCACCCAATCGTTTCATCCCCTAGATGTGACGGGCTACGTCGAAAACGGCACGGAGCGTTACGCTGCGCTGTGGGTCAAGGCTCCGGCCGGCACACTTTGGACCGAATGGGCCGTTGGCCTTGACGAAAAAAACCTTCAAACCAAAAGCATCGCCCTTCGCACGCAAGGCTATTGGCGAACCACGACGACCTGGTTTCCCGGAACCGACGGTCAACTGCGGTATGCGGCAATCTGGAGCAGGCCTGTTGGCCGGGAACCTCCCTACGAATCCATGGACCGGGTGTTCCTGGGACCGGAACCGGATTATTCGGGTGAAAAATACCTTGCGGACGTGCAACTAGATGTACACGTCGGCCCGGCAGCGCGGTCCCGCAGCGCAAAGGCACCGCTCACCGAGCAATTGGTCGAAGCCGAGAAAAAGCTGCAAGCCAAACCGAACGATCCCTACGCCCGGTACCAACGGATGAAAGTGCGCTTCCAGCTGGGTGAAAATGAACAAACCCTCGAAGACCTCGCCTGGCTCTTCCGAAAGTGGCCTCAGGAAGCCTCCGTCTATGAGCATCGAGCCATTGTCTATGCCCGGCAGGGCAAGGCCAACGAGGCGAAAGCCGATCTTGCCAAGCTACAGGAGCTCGGCACCGATGGGAGCCGGCAGGCATATGTCGATGCCATCCTGGCAGTTTATCGGGATGAAGGAGTCGAAGGCACGGAACGCTTACAAACGGCCATCCGCACGGCTGGCCGGCCAGCTGTGTTCCTTTATGACGCTGCCCGTGTCTACGCCGTGGCTGCCGGGATCTCGGCGGCCAAGGACGTTGCTCGAGCCCAACGCTACGCGAATCAGGCCGTGGCTTTACTGAAGGAATCGCTTGCCGGCGATCCCTCGAACTACGCGCTTCTGCCGACGGAGGCGGATTTCGAACCGATTCGAAATCATCCCGAATTCTTAGCACTCTTGCAGGCAGGAAACGCCGAGCGAAATTATGCAGCCATTTGGCATCCGCTTGCGCGCCTGGAATCGACCGAGCTTCACGGGCAAGATCCGAAGGAGCATCTGGCCCGGTGCAAGGACCTGGCCGCCCAGGGCTACCGTCCGGCGGCGGTGTCGGTGACACAGATTCGAGCAAGCCAACCCCTGGTGACAGCCTCGGTCTGGCATCGGCCGGTCGTGCCGGAGGCAGAGAAAGAGCAGTTAGCCAAGCGGCAAGTGAATGCGGCGGTGGCCCTGCTCAAGCTGGGATGGCCCGAGAAGGTCTGGGCGCTGCTGCACCACCAGCCCGACCCCAGGATGCGGAATTATCTCATCCACCGCCTCGGCGCATCCGGAGCCAAGGCCTTGGCGGTTCTCCAACGGCTGGGGGCCGAGCCGGAGGTCACTGCACGACGGGCATTGGTGTTGAGCTTGGGTGGATTTGGTGAAACCGACTTTTCCCCGGAGGAGCGCGCCTCGGCAATCGAGAAATTGCGCGACATCTACCGTACGGATCCGGATGCCGGTCTGCATGGAGCCGCACGCTGGATCTTGCGGCAATGGAAGCAAGACTCTTGGCTCAAGCAAATGGACGAAGCGTCGGCAAAAGACGAATCGAAGGAGCCACGACTGCAACGCATCCGCCAGGGATTGGCCAACGCGCAGGGTGTCGTGCAGTCGAGGTGGTATGTCAATGGGCAGGGCCAAACGATGGCGGTCTTTGCGGGGCCCGTGGTCTTTCTGATGGGCTCCCCGCGCAGGGAAGAAGAACGCACGGGTGGGGTGGAAGGAAAGCTGGAGCTGCTGCACAAGCGGCGTATTGGCCAATCCTTTGCCATCGCCACCCACGAAGTCACCGTGGAGCAGTTCTTGCGATTCCGCAAGAACCACCGTTACGGCAAGGAGCAGGCGCCCACGTCGGATTGCCCGGTGATTGGTGTGAATTGGTACGACGCCGCCGAATACTGCAATTGGTTGAGCGCCAAGGAGAAATTGCCAACAACGGAGTGGTGCTACGAGTCGAACCCAGAGAAGCACTTTGCCGCCGGCATGCGGTTGGCTCCTGACTATTGGAAGCGGACCGGCTATCGATTGCCGACCGAGGCCGAATGGGAGTATGCCTGCCGTGCCGGATCGCTCACGAGCCGGCACTATGGCGAGACAGAGGAGCTGCTGGAAAAATATGCCTGGTACTCCAAAAACTCGCTCGCCCGGCGGACGCTGCCGGTGGGGAGCCTCATGCCCAATGACTGGGGCTTGTTCGACATGCTGGGCAATGCGGCGGAATGGACGCAAGATCCTGAGGGCGAATACCTCGATGCTTGGGGCAAGCCGACAGCAGATCAGCAAAGGACGATTACCGACAGCTTCCCGCGGATTCTGCGCGGTGGGGCGTTTAACAACGTGCCGTGGCTCGTGCGGTCCGCCACCCGATTCAATTATGTCCCGACAAACCGCACGAACAATGTCGGCTTCCGTCTGGCCAGGACGCTCCCGTGAGGAGCCAGCCATTCACGGTTGTCGATGCACAATCTGGAAGCCGTTAATCGGGGCCCGGGGTACACTGCCAAACAGGTTGACCGCAGTGATGGTGACGCTGGTGCCGGATAAACCCTCGAACACGACGTAATTACCCCAGTCATCCGTGCCAAAGAAGGGATCATCCCCGATCGCTTGCACGAAATCGGGACCGTTGAACACGGTATCGCCATGGATCGTCGCACTGGCGACGACAAACTTCGGATCGCCGCCGTTGACTGCATACGCGCCGCCGCGGTTGGGTACCCCGCCCAAGGTGTAGATGTACACATCGTAGAGATCCGCCATATCGGGTGGAAGATCGACGATCTGGACAAAGGTGGGGGACGGAGTAAACGTATTTTGATCCAAATATCCTGTCATGAGGATACGGTTGGGACCCGTAAAGTTGTTGTTCTCTTCGCCCAGGCCAGTGGTGCGGAAGGTGTTGGTAGCCTCCCACAGAACACTCGCATCCGTTGCAATTGCGGTCCCGTCGATCGCGCGGACCAGGCCAGCAACCAAACCTGCGTGGCCAAACAGATTGTTCCACCACGGCACCGGGACCGCGCCGCTCGGATCGGTGGATCCGAGGATCGGGTAGACGACCATTGGCGTGGCGTTGCACTGGTCCGAGCTGTCCATGGGGTCCGGAGGGCACATGTTGCAAGGCGGAACCGAGCAGTTGACGAAGGCACAGCTGATTGTATCCGGGGTAGGCTGAGCACGGACTACCCGACCCACGAAAAGGAGCAAGATGGCCGCAGTGCCAACAAGGACCGTGGAAGCCAGACGATTTTTCATGGCATCGTTCCCAGAAGTCGCGACGTTGCAACAGCGGCGAAGCCCGACATTGGGTTCGCGCCATCTGCAACAATTGTTACCAGAATGTATCAGGTGAAAGTCCTTGGGCATCGGTCTGGATCCCACGAGCCGTATTCTAACCGGCTGGTGGGCGCTTGCAATCAAATTTGCCGGAAGACGAGAAAACGGGCAGAGATGAGAGTTCGCGGACTTTGCAGCCCGGTGTACCAGGCGGTCTCAAGCCCACCCAAGGCGGTGGGTTGGCTTCCGCGCGACCTGGCAGCGCATGCAAAACCCCTGCCCACCGAGAGGATGCCTCCAAGCGGGCAGGGGGACGGGGATTTGTTCATTCGCCGCTGGCCTTGATCGATGTGACCACGATCTTGTCTGCCTCCACGCCCAGCCGAAGGCCAACGGTCATCCCGGCACTGAGGTCCGAGAGCTGAGCGTTCTGCTGGTCCGCAACCGCCACCGTGGCGTCGGCAGCCAGGCGCGCCGTCCATTCTTGTCCCCCAACCAGCACGGTGATCGCCCGCTTCTCAACATCAATCTCCTGGACCACCGCCTTGCCGGGCGTGGTCGCGTCGATGCGCGTGATGGCGGCGCGGTCCGGGGCCAGCTGGAACGTGACCTGCATCCCCCTTTGCAGATCCGTCACCTTCCCCGCCTGGCCGTCGATATTGATTTCCGCGTTCTCGGCGACGCCCAGTTGCAAGTCAATTCCCGGATGCAGCACCGCGACGCGAACCTCTCGGGAGTTCAGGGGCAAGGGCGCGGGCGGAGCGATCTGTCTTGGACTGGCTCCCTTCAATGGCTGAAAAGCGACCCACCCGACCGGTTGGTGCATCTGAAGAGTGAGCGAATTGTTCTCGCCATCCACCCGGGCCACGAACCACGTTCCTGCCAGCACTTGCTGGCGCAAGCCGCTGTCGTCGACGACCTGCCGTGCTCCGTCGGCCACTGCTTGGGGCGCGGACTCTGCATTCAGGCCGGGGCCCGCGGCGTTCACCTGAGCCAACCGCACCACGGTCCCGAAGCTGGCCAAGGCGAGCAGCACCGCAAAGGCGATCTTGAGTTTGGTCACGATCATGATTTTCATCGCTCCTTCTGCTAAAGCGGCAACCTGGGCCGGGACCACCGTGGCCGTCAGCCCACCTGCCGCGATCTGGAGTGCGGTTTCGATGGCCGAATTCACCAGCACCGCCGGAAGGGCAGCCGAGGCCGTTCCTTCCGAAAAAATTGAGGCAACCAGTGCCCCCGCAAGCGCCAGCCCACGGGAAGCAAGACGCACCCGCAGCCGTTCCCGTGCCTGCTCCAACCGGCTCTTGAGCGTGCTCGCCGGCAAGCCGAGTTGCTGGGCGGCCTCATCCCTCGTCAACCCTTCGAGGTAACAGAGCACCAGGGGGACGCGGAACTTGTCCGGCAGCCGCGCCAGCTCCCGATCCAGGACCTCGTATGCTTCCCGCACGGTGATCTGGCCAAGCGGATCGGCGAAGTGCGGCGTAGCCACGCAGGCTTCGTATTTGCGGCGTCGGGCGGCATTGATCCGCGCTTTTTGGGCGATGCGGTACGCCACGCTGTAGAGCCAACCACCCAGCGACTCCACCGGAAGCAACGAAGCGGCTTTGCGGCTGAGCACGAGGAAGGTAGCCTGGAACGCATCCTCGGCGTCCTGCTCATGCTGGAGGACCCGCAGGCACAGGCGCAGCACCATCGGGCCATGCCGGCGGACCAGTACCGCATAAGCGGCCTCATCACGGCGGGTGACAAAGCGGTGCAGCAGTTCGCGGTCCGCCATCTCCACGGCACATTCTGCCGCCGCCAGCCTTCGGATGTACCGAAGAATGGAGTTCACTTGGTTACTCGGTATGGTCATGGGTCGGTGACTCCCTCCGCGTTGTCTACGTAATAGTTTCCCTGAGAAGGCGAAACGGCGAAGTTTTTTCGCTCCCGGCCCTGATTTGCTCCGGCGGCTGGTCTTGCCACGCAACCGAATCCCGAATCCAAGTTGCGGCTTTCGCCGCCGCCCGATTACAATGACGATGCTCCGGCACCCGCCAGGAAGGCCTGCGTCCGGGTACGGGCACTCGGCTTTCGGATCCCACGCGTACCGGGCCCGGTTTTCCGGGGTGATGTGTGTCATTAGCCGCCACTTCTGCCGAACCAAAACACGCCCGCCGCCGGGTCGTGGTGCTCGGCTCCACCGGCTCGATCGGCCAAAACTGCCTGGACGTAATTGAGCAGCTCGGCGACCGCCTGGAAGTGCTTGGCCTCAGCGCCCATGCCAACCGGGAACTCCTCCGGGACCAAGCGTTCCGGCACCAGCCCCGGTGGGTCACGCTCACCGACCCCGATGCCGCCGGCGCATTCGACTCGCACCGATTACCCAGTTCTACCCGCTTGCTGTTCGGTGCCGACGGCATCGCGACCATGGTAACCGATCCGGATGTTGATATCGTTGTGGCCGCCATCGTGGGCGCGGCGGGATTGGCCGGGACCTGGGCTGCTCTGGAAGCCGGCAAGACGGTGGCGGTGGCGAACAAAGAGACGTTGGTCATGGCTGGTCCACTTGTCATGGAGCTGGCGGCGAAGCGGGGCGGGCGCGTCTTGCCGGTCGATAGTGAGCACAGTGCCGTGTTTCAGGCGATGCAATGTGGCCGGCCAAACGAAGTCGAACGGATCGTCCTTACCGCCAGCGGTGGCCCCTTCCGCGGACGCACGCGGACTGAGCTGGCCCAGGTCTCTCCCGACCAGGCGCTAAACCATCCCACCTGGCGCATGGGACCAAAGATCACGGTCGATTCGGCCACCCTCATGAACAAGGCATTGGAAATCATCGAGGCACGCTGGCTGTTCGGTCTGCCGCCGGAACGGATCGAGGTCGTTATCCATCCGGAATCGATGATTCATTCCTTTGTTGAATTCCGCGATGGAGCCATCCTGGCCCAACTGTCTCCGCCCGATATGCGTTTGCCGATTCAGTATGCCTTGACCTATCCGGAACGCGTTTCCGGGCCGGCACGCCGGCTCAGATGGCAGGAACTCGGCGCCTGGCATTTCGAACAACCCGATCACGAAACGTTTCCCGCCGTACAATTAGGGTATGAAGTCGCCCGCCGGGGCGGAACGTGCGGCGCTGTGCTCAACGCCGCCAACGAAGCTGCGGTCAGTCGGTTCCTGGCCGGAGAAGTGCGTTTCCTCGAGATCGCGCGCCTTTGCCGCGAGGTCTTGGGGAATCATAACTACAGTGCCCGGCCAACGTTACACGAAATCTTGGCTGCCGATCGCTGGGCACGTCAGGAAGTCAGTCACTGGAGAACGTGACGCTGAGGTAACTGCATGCCAACTCTACCCCCACGGGACCACGCGGGAGCGGGCCCGCACCCAGTACTCCGGTGGCTACCCAGGAGCCGACCACCCCTTGGGTCGTGCGTCTGATCCTGCCGGCCCTATTTAGCATCCTGATGATCTTGATTTTGCGCCGGGTGGTCCGGATCGATGGCCTGGAGAGTCTCTGGAAGATCGCCAAGGTCCTTCTGGGGCTGGGGTTCGTCATTTTTATTCATGAGCTGGGCCACTTTTTGTTGGCCAAATGGTGCGATGTCCATGTCCAGACCTTCAGCGTTGGGTTCGGCCCGGCATTGCCGGGGTGTAGCTTCCAGTGGGGCGAAACGCTGTACAAGATCGCGCTGTTCCCCTTGGGGGGCTACGTCAAAATGATCGGCGAGGGCGCTGAGGAGGACGACAACGCCGACGATCCGCGCTCATTCAAGAAAAAATCGGTCGGCCAGCGGATGGCCATCATTTCCGCTGGCGTGGTCATGAATGTGATCTTGGCGGGGGTGTGCTTCAGCCTGGTGTACCAGCTGCACGGCGTCAAGCGCGCACCGGCGGAGATTGCTTCGGTGGAAGCGGGCTCGCCGGCTTGGGAGAAGGGGATTCCCAGCGGCGCCTTGATTGACCGGATTGACCAGATCGACCATCCGTATTTCGATGATCTCCTACCCAAGGTGATGCACTCCCAGGCAGGCGAAAACCTCACGCTGGTTTACGAGACCCGCTCGCAGCCGCCCAAGACCGTCGAAATCGAGCCGCGCCGCCGCAAGGGGGACGATCAACCCCTCATCGGTGTCCGTCAACCCGATCAGCTCGAGCTGGTGGAGAAAAAGGTCCGCCAAACCGGCTTGCCGCCCGTGCTGGTCGAGAGTGCCGCCGACCATGCCACGCCGAGCTTTGGCTTTGGCGACGAGATCATTGCCACCACCGATCCCGACCATCCGTCGGAAATCAAGGAACTCCCTCCCAATCCGTTCGCACCCCAACTCAAGGATTGCCACGAATTCTACCAGCGGTTGGTGCAGTTGGAAGGCAAGGAAATGGTCATCCAGGTTCGTCGGGCCGGCGCCGCTCCGCAGACTCCGCCCGTGAACATTCGGGTGCCGGCGTCCTACCATTTCACCTTCGGCATGCGGATGCGGATGGGACAGATCACGGCGATCCGGGACGGCTCCATGGCCGCGGCCAAGGAAGCGGAGCTGCGTGCCAAGAAGGAATCGCTGGAAGGCGACATCATCAATGAAGTCGAAGTGGCCGAAGCCGATGGCCACAAGACCCGCTTCGTCACCGCCCGGAGCGAACCCGACCCGGCAGCGGCGAACGACAACGTCAAGGTCGTCGAGATCGATCCCATGCGGTTGCCCTACGAGCTGAAGCAATGGGCCGGGCGGCAGAAGGGTCCGAAAACCCTCGCCTTGACCGTGTTGCACGGCGTGGGACGGAAACGGCTCCGCTTCGAGTTGCCCTGGGACGAGAGCTGGCGCTTCAACCGCGAAATGCAATTTACTCCCTCGGATCCGCTGAGCATCCCGGAACTGGGCCTCGCCTACCGTGTGGAGTGCAAGATCGAGGCCGTGGAGCCCAACTCGCCGGCCGCCAAGGCCGGACTCAAAGAGGGTGAGGTCATCGAGGCGGTGCGCTATCGGGAATGGGACGCTGTGCAGAAGCAAACGGTCCCCGGGTCGCAGTGGTATGAGCTGGAGATGGATCAATGGGCCTGGAGTTTCGCGGCCGTGCAACGGGATGATTTCAAGCAGGTGACGTTCCGCGTGAAGCGGGACAATCAGCCGGTGGAGATCACCGTGGCGGCCCAGCCGGACGAAACCTGGCCATTGGCCGAGCGCGGCTTGCTCTTGATGCCGGACCTACGGCTTCAGAAAGCCAATGGGCTCGGCAGTGCGATCGTGTTGGGTTTCGAGCGAACCGGGAACATGATCGTGCAGACGCTCCAGCAGGTCCGGGCCATGCTGACGCGGCGGGTGTCGGCGACGAAGACCTTACATGGGCCGATCTCGATTTCGGTCTTTGCCTATCACTTTGCCGGGGAAGGCTTCTTCGAGTTTCTGAACTTCCTGGGCATCATCAGTGTCAGTCTGGCGGTGATCAATTTCTTGCCAATTCCGCTTCTGGACGGCGGCCACATGGCATTTTTGATTTACGAGAAGGTGCGCGGCCGACCGGCCCCCGAACAGGTGCAGGTCTTCCTCATGTATCTGGGGCTGCTGATCATTTTGTCGCTGATGTTCTTCGCCTTCTACGTCGATTGGCGGCACTGGGATATCCTCAAGTTTTTGTTCGGCAAGTAGCGGCCGTTCACGCAATTCCAGGGCTATTGCTGCTGTCCGGCCCGGCGCGGGGCGTTCTCCGCGCTCGGCCGCGCCCCGCTTGGTTCGCTCCTGCGTACTGACCCAGGTGGTGAAGCGTTGGCATATCCGCGCCTTTGGAAGCTGGCTGTGACGCAGCGGGAAGCGCGCGTTGGCGCGCGCCAACCGCTTCATGGATGCGCGATCACGAGGACGGTCGGCGCCCACTCGAGCACGAGGGCAAGCGTTTTCTGAAGCGTATGGGGATCGAGGGCGGCGAAGCTCTCATCGAGAATCAGGAGATCCGCTCGTTGGAGCAAGGCCCGGGCGATGTACAGCCGGCTCTTTTCGCCGTGACTGAGCTGCCAACCGGTTTCCCCGACCTGTTGCTGCAATCCTGCGGGCATCCGATCCAGAAGCGGCCCCAGTTCCAGGGCGCGACAGATCCGTTCGACTTCCTCCAGATCGGCCTCCCGCGGCGGCCAACCTCGACCCAGGAGCGCGTTAAACGCAAATGTGCCCATGAAGACGTGATTCTCGTGGAATTGCGGGACCAGGACGACCCGTTGCCGCCAGCCCTCGGCTCCCAGCGTGGAATAGTCCAGTCCACCCAGCAGCAGCAGTCCGGCGTCAGGGCGGCGACATCCCGCCAGCAACGCTGCCAGTGTCGATTTGCCGCCGCCGGATGGTCCTTCGAGAAGCAGCCGATCGCCCGCGCAGACCCGCAGTGCGGCCCCTTGCAGAACGGCTTCGGAGCGGTCGCGATAACGGTACACGAGATCCCGAGCATCGAGCAGAGCGCTCCGGTCGTGAGCTTGGCCGAGCGTCGGCCGGACGGTCAATCTGGGCTGGCCGATTGGTTGGCGGCGGGCCGCCGCCTCCCAAAAGAGATGGATGCGCTCCCAGGCGATCGCTGCCCCCGTCAGTCGATCAAGGCCCGCAACCAGATTCTGGAACGCCCGGAAAGCGAGGAGGACACCCCCTACCCCGACCGCCAGCGCCGCCGTTGAGCGATTCCCGGCGAGGAAAGCCGGAGCCAACCCGAGCAGGCCAGCGAGCAGCCAGCCGCGTGGCACGAGCACCTGGAACACCAACCCCGCTCCGTCCAGATTCCGCGAGATGTTGAGATAACGCTCCAGCGCTTGATCCTCGCCCTTGTTCCAGTGGGCGCGTGCCTCCTGAGCCAGCCGCGTGCGATGACCGACCATTTGTTCTACCAGATCGTGCGTCAATTCCAACCGCTCCCCCGTCCAGCGGCGCTGCTGCCGGTAGTAGCGCAGGCCCAGCCAGGAGGTAGCGAATGCGGTGACCAAGAGCAGGGTGACATGGCTCCAGCTGCCAGCGCCGGCGCCGAGGACGGAACCTGCCAAGATCAGTTCGATCACGGCCGTCAGGCTCAGGAGCCCGCCGGTAAGAGCCGCCGATTCGACGGCGCCGGACTCGAGGGTCCGCCCAAGCAAGTGGCCAACGCCCAGATGCCGGATCTCGTCTGCTTCCAGCCGCAGCGCCCCGAAGAGCAGTCGGCGCTTGAGCAGCGCCCCCGCCTGAATGGCCAGCCGCCCACCCGCAGACGTGGCCAGGAGCCGGCACGGAATGAGGGTGAGGAGGAGGAGCAGCCAACCGAGCAGCCAACCCTGATCCACGCGGCCTTGAAGGGTCATCCATCCGAGCAGCCACCACGACAGGATCCACAGGCCATATTCACAAGCGTGGGCGGTGACGAGGCGAAGCAAGAGTCCGAGGAAACGGGCCTGGCGGATCTGAACCATGAGCCCCGTCTCCGGTGCGGAGCGAATGAGCCAACAGCGACTCACGCGGGTCGTGGCCAGCAGTTCGTCCAGGAGAGCTTGTCGGGCCCGCTGGCGACGCCGTCTTGGGATGTCCGCCTCGGTAAACATCTCATCCACCAGGCCCGCCCAAGAGCTTTCCTCTTCCCGGCAAAGAAGGGCGCGGAGCCCGTCTATCGCCAGGCGGACGCGCGTCAAGCTTGAGGTCAACAGCGACGCGGTCTTTCGATCACCGGCGACGAGGACGAGAAACCGGATCTCGTAAGCGGCTTCTTTGGCAACGACAATGCGCAGGATGGCTGGACCTGCATGGCGCAGGAACTCGGGCACGTCCGCGTACGTCACTTCGACGGCCTCGGCCTCGAGGTCCAGCCACCGGGCTGCCGCCTCGATCCAGCGTCCCAGCTGCTCGCCGCCTTCCGTAACGAGCTTCTCCGGCGGCCATTCCACCGGTACCGTCTTCACTCCCAGGCCGCTATCTCGGCCCAGCGCTTCCATTGCTTCCCCCAATCGGGAAGCAGGCCAACTGATGTCGGTCCCGGCCGCGGTCACATGCCCTCCTCCGCTCGGCCCGCAAGCACCTGTCCCGATTCGAGCCAGAGGCGGCGCCAGATGGCACTGGACCAATGCCCCGAACGGACCGCTTCCTCCGCATCGAGCAGCGCCCGGTAACGCGAATGCAAATCCTCGGCTAGCCGTGCCGGGCAACCGTCCTCGACCACGCGCCCCGAATCGATGACCAAAACGCGCCCAAATTCGCGGGTCTCCCCCACATCGTGGGTGATGCAAAGAAACGTGGCTCCCTGGTAGCATCGCCGCACGCGCTGGAGTAACTTACGCCGCTGCGCCCTGTCCAGGCCACGAAAAGGCTCGTCGAAAACGACCAGGCGTGCGGCCGATCGAACCAAGGCCCGCCCCAGGCGAACGCGTTGTCCCTGCCCACCGGAGAGCAGTCCGCCGCCCTCCCCCACGACCGTCTGTAGCCCATCCGGAAAGTGCTGAACCACCGAGTACAGATCAGCCTCGTCTAGCACTTCGCCAACGGCGGCAGGGCCGTCCGCGTGGCTGCCATACAGAAGGTTCTGGATCAGTGAGCGATTCCAGAGCTGAACGGCAGGATCGACCCAAGCAGTCTCCGTCCGCAGCCGGTCCAGCCGCGCCGCATCGAGCGGTTCGCCATCAATGAGCACACGCCCGCAGGCCGTCCGATGCCAACCGAGCAAAAGGCCCACCAAAGTCGATTTCCCCGCGCCCGAGGCACCGACAATGGCGACTTCGCTCCCCGCCTCGATGTGGACATGGATATCTTCCAGGATCGTATGCCCGGCGGCGCGGACCGTGACGCCCTCCAACGTGACCGCTACTCCCTTCCTGGCCTGACTGGATGACAAGGAGAACGAGGATGCCCTGCCGTCGGCTGGCTCACCGTCTGGTTCGTTTACCTCGTCACCTCGCGACCCTGTCACCTGGTCCTCTGCTTCGGGCGCGCCCAGTGGCTCCAGCAAACGCATGATCGTATTGCGGTGCAGCGGATATTGCCGGAAGAGCAAGCAGATTTCCCCACCCACAACGGGAAAGCTCAGGGCCCAGTAGGCAAGCAGCAAGGCTCCTCCAACATCGCTGGCGCGGCCAGCGTGCAGGAGCAGGAGCCAGCCGGCCAGGCCAAAGCCGGTGAGGAATTGCAGTCCCTCGACCACCACCACCCAGCGAAGAAGGCGTTGACTGGCCCGCACCCACTCGGCCAGGAGGCTCTCCTGTTCGCGGCGCACGGGGATATCGGCTCCATGGGCGCGGATCGCCGCCAATCCCAGCAAAGCATCGAGGTAAAAGCGACTCAGGGCACCGGCGTGCGTCCGCACCCGGAGATCCAGCTCTCGCAAGAGCGGGGTGAACGCCGCCGGCAGGAGCAGGGCGCTTGCGGCGGCCAAGAATGCCGGAAGCGCGGCTGCGGGTTGGATCCAGGCGATGGCCCCGGCCGTGATCACCAGGGTCAGGGCTGCCCGGACGAATTTGCCGGCGAGCCCCGGCAACAGACGAATCTGGTAAATCGCATGACTTCGGTCGGCCATGTCGGAAGTTGGCCGGCTCTGAAAATAGCGATCGTTGAGCCGCGGAATCTTGTTCCCAAAGGCGACGCGGAAACCGGCTTCCAAATGCCGGCCCAGCCGCATGAGGGCCGCGGCGACCCGCCATTCGAGCACCAGAACCAACCCGGCAAAGACGCCAAATAGGCCGATCGCCAAAAGACGCTGCTGGACCAGGCGCAAGTCGCGCTCCAGATCGAGGATGCCCCGGAGCAGGACCGCTTCCAAGACCGAGCTGCCCGCGGCCAGGAGCAAGCCGACAAACATCGCCACAAAAAAAAGCCGCCCATGGTGGCGAAAGAGTCGGAAGAGCGCCTCCAAGGGTCGACTGGCCGGCTCTGCGCAGGCCGCCGCAAGTTCGGGACTCAGCGTCGACTTCTCTGCGCTTGCTGCCTTCGTATCGGCTGGACTGTCTTCATGAGCCCGCACGCGCACCAGCACGGCACCGCGGATCAAGACTTCGTCTTCGATATGCTTTTCCCCTTCGGAAAGAGGATTGGGGGGCGGGCAGGCAGGCAGAACGGACCAATAGCTTTCGGGAATCAGCTTGGCTCCGCTCGGCGTCTCGGCACGGGCGCGGGCGAGCAGCACAGGGAAGGCGCGGCGGATCTCGCGGCCCTTTTTGAGCCCTCCGGCCCGCACCAGCGTTTCCGCGAGCCGGGTGGTCGCATCCAGTTCGGCCAGCGCGCGCCAGCCATTTCCGGTTGCCTGGTCGATCCAAACCGGGCCCGCAGCGGCGAGCCCCAGGTCGCGCAAGCGGCGGGCCAGCGGCCGGCGAAAATTCTCGGAGCACGCCCATTCGTACCAGGTTTCGGCCCGGATGCGATGCGTGTGGACAAAGATCTCATCGAGAAAGCGGTGGCAAGGGACCCAGCGTCGCCCCATGCTCGGGTCCATGATCTGGACGACGGGACCGTGGCGGCGCCAGGCCAGCACGAAATGGGTAAGGCCGTTCGGCAGTCGGGTGACCACAATGGCCGGCAGCGCCTCTGCCTCGGCAAGCAACACGTGATTCACCGGCAGCATGATCTGCTCGGCGCAGAGGCCCATCTGGCAGGCCACCTGTTCCAGCACATCGATGCTGGTACCATCCACGTCGGTCTGGCAGGCTTCGCGGAGCCGGCCGTAGTGAACGGGAATGCCGAATCCGTCCAACAGACATTTGAGCGTCGCCGGTCCGCAGTCCATTCCCGACGTCTGTACCACTTCCGGCACGAGCAGGCGTGGTCGGGACAGACGGCGGCGCGTCATGGTTGGATCCGGTCTTGATCGTGGTGGTGAGAAACGCGGTATCCGCCAAGATACTGCCCGGTGGCACGCAGCACCAGAGCAGCCGGAGAAACCTGCTCGATCTCGACCTCGGCCGAGCCCGGCAGGCCATGTCCAAGGGGAATCGCCGAAGCCGGACCGGCATCCAGCGCCAGTTCCACGCGTACCAGGCCGTCCTTGGCTTCGCTGCCGACATTGGCGATGTGGGCCGCGACGGTTCCATATTGGGTCCAGGGGAAGCCCTCCAGGCGCAGCCGTGCCGGCTGGCCAGGGCGGACACGCCCGATCGCCGCGGCGGCAAACCAGGCCACCGCGCGCGGCTCACCAGACGGCACGATCGCCCCCAGCTTCTCTCCTGGCCGAACCACCGCCCCAGCGGGTAGCTCGGCTGCCTCTTCGACACGCCCGGAGACGGGCGCCCGCAGCGTACGCAAGGCAATGTCGTGTTCGAGCCGGCGGATGGCGGCTTCTTCGACGGCGGCGTCGCTGGCCAGCTCAACAGCCTCGCGTTCCAGCTTTGCCAGCCGGGCTTGCCGTTCTCCCTCCTGCACGAGCCGGTCCTGCTCAATCCGGCCACCCGCCAGCGTAAGCTCCCGGACGGCCGCCTGGCTGGCCTGGGCTTCGGCCCGGCTACGGCGGAGTTCCAGGTCGGAAGCCGCGTGCTGGGCCTGAAGCCGACTGAGCATGACGAGCTGGTGCTCCGCAAAGGTCTGCTGCGCCTCGGCCTTGGCCAGCCCCTCCTGGGATTCTTTGTGCGCCAGCTCCCGCGCATGACGCTGCACCTGCAAAGCAGCGCGCTCGGCCTCGGTCTCTCGGTGCAGGGCTTGGAGGCGGCTCTCAAGCGTGGCGTGGCGGGTGCGCTTTTCCTGGAGCGCCAGCTGTTCACTCTCGGCATCGAGTACGAGCAAGACATCGTGGGCTTGGACTTCTCGGCCAATCGCCAGGCGGCATTCGCGGACCTGCCCTCCCACCGCGGCCGCCACGGGATGGGCCAAGCTCGCGACTTCCAGCCGGGCCTGGTCGCTGACCTCATACACCGTTACGCGGCCAAACACGAACCAGCATATCCAGGTAGCCAGCAGGGCAACCACCAGCAACTCGCCGGATCGTCGGCGGGCACGATCGACTTCTAGGGCACGGAGCGAACGGGAGAATCCAGCAGACATGGGGAGAAACCCTCCTGGCCGGACGGTTGAGATAGTCCTTGACCTGATTGTGGCGAGCCGGATCGATTCATTGCACGCACGAGACCGGCGTAGTTGGCGCGACAGGCGGTCACCTTGGGATGCTTCTCGCCGAGCGCTTGTTCAAGGATGGCCAGCGCACGCTGATAGAGCGCTGACGAAGTACGGAGCTGTCCTTGCACGTGGCGCAGGACGGCTAAGTTGTTGAGCGTCATGGCCACGTCGAGATGGTTTGGCCCGAGAAGCTTCTCCTTGCCACTTCGGCGTGCTCGGGCCCTAAGACCTTCATCGTGATTGCCAGGGCACGCAGGTAGAGCCGCCCCGCCTCGGAAAAGCTGGCCGTGTACTTGTAGAGCACGGCCAAGTTGTTAAGCAGGGTCGCGACTTCCAGATCGTGGCGCCCGAACGTCTTCTCGGCGGTGGCCAAGGCCCGACGGTAAAGCGCTTCCGCCTGGCGATAGCGTCCCTGGACACGGTAAACACCTGCCAGGTGGCTCAACGACTGCACGCGGATTCGCTGCAGGGCAGCGTCGCCCCGTGTCTTGGCCATAATTTGCACCGAGCGCTGGTAGAGTTGTTCGGCCTCGGCATCGTCGCCTCGGTCCTCGCAGAGGCTGCCGAGCGTATTGAGCACTTTGGCGACGTCGGGGTGGTCAGGACCGGCCGCACTCTCCAGGAGCCGCCGGGCTTGACGGCAATCCGCACTCCCATTCTCGTGCATCGGGGACTCTACGATATAAGTCCCTAGTCG
>Ga0209060_10002093_pt1 | contig 19510 bp, 16 predicted proteins | sample Coa_R1_8_FD_187155 | JGI IMG/M metagenome (GOLD analysis project Ga0209060, IMG submission 187155) | Surface soil microbial communities from Centralia Pennsylvania, which are recovering from an underground coalmine fire - Coalmine... | ecosystem: Environmental > Terrestrial > Soil >...
CTCCGGGCCTCGGCCAGCAGGCGCCGCTGACGCCCGAATATCAGGCGATCTTCGAAGCGACCCTGAAGGACCGTGCCGGCGGCGGACTGACGGGCGATCCGACCGGCCTGTGCCTGCCGCACGGCCTGCCGCGCATGATGGTGGCGATCTTTCCCGTCGAATTCGTCATCACCCCCAAGGTCACCTACTACCTGACGGACTATACGACCTCGCGGCGCATTTTCACCGACGGCCGCGACTGGCCGAAGGACCTGTTACCGAGCTTCAACGGCTACTCGATCGGTAAGTGGGTCGATACTGACGGCGACGGCCGCTATGACCTGCTCGAGGTCGAAACGCGCGGCTTCAAGAGCCCGCGCACCTTCGAAGGCAGCGGCCTGCCGCTCCATCGTGACGGCGAAAGCATCATCAAGGAGCGCATCTATCTCGATAAGGCGGACGGCAACCTGCTGCATGACGAAGTCACCGTGATCGACCATGCGCTGACACGCCCGTGGACCGTGACCCGGCACTACCAGCGTGAACCCGGCGGCGAGTGGGACTTTGTGGATTGTGCCGAGAACAACCCGCACGTGGTGATCGGCAACGAGACCTACATGCTGAGCGCAGACGGCTTCCTGATGCCGACCAAGACCGACCAGCCCCCTCCCGATCTGCGATATTTCAAACACAAGTAGCATGCAGCCCGGCGCGGTCCGGGACCAGGCCTCAGCGAGCCGCGAGGCTGATCCCGGACACGCTCCCTGCGGCTCTGCTGCCGCTTTCTTTCCTGGAGAACCGTCGTGACCACTCCCGCAAAACCCATTCGGCTCCATCGCCACGCGCTGTCCGGACATGCCCATCGAGTCGAGTTGTTCCTGTCATTGCTCGGGCTTCCCTATGAGCTAATCGACGTCAACATGGTCCGCGGTGCTCACAAGGCGCCGGAGTTCGTCGCCAAAAACAATCCGTTCGGCCAGATACCGGTGATCGAGGACGGCGATGTCGCGATTGCCGACAGCAATGCCATCCTGGTTTATCTGGCCATGCGTTACGATTCGGCGGGGCACTGGCTGCCGCGCGACGCCGTGGCGGCGGCTCGGGTGCAACAATGGCTATCGGTGGCCGCCGGCCAACTCGCCTATGGGCCATCCTCGGCGCGCCTCGCCGTCCTGTTCGGCGCGAGACTCGATCTCGACCGCGCTCAGGCAATGAGTCGCGACCTCTTCAAGACTCTCGACGGCCACCTGGCCAAGCAGCAATTCCTGGTCGGCGATGCCCCCACTATCGCGGACATCGCGATCTATTCCTACACGGCCCACGCACCGGAGGGTGGCGTGTCGCTTGAGCCTTACGACCGCGTGCGCGCCTGGCTCGGGCGCATCGAAGCGCTGCCGGGCTTCGTTGCGATGCGTCGCTCGTCGCCGCCGACGTCGCAGCCAGCGTGACCACTCACGCGCGCGGTGCGCCGGCGCCATCGGCGCCGCGCGTTGCCCATCCGGTCGTTCGGCGCTCGATAAACTCGGCGACCAGATACATGCCGATTCCCATGATGCTCGTCATCAGGAGCCCAGCGAACGCGAGCGGCACCTCGAAACGCGAAGAGGCCACCAGCATCAGATTGCCGATGCCTTTGTTCGCCGCCACGGTCTCGGCAACGATCGAGCCCACGAACGCAAACGTTATAGCCACCTTCAGAGAGGCGAAGAAATAGGGCATCGATCGCGGCAGTCCCACCTTCTGCACGATCTGCCACTCCTTGGCACCGAGCGCCCGCAACACATCCTTGAGCTCGGGCTCGACCGTTGCGATGCCGGCCGCAACGTTCACCAGAATGGGGAAGAACGAGATCAGGAACGCCGTTACGATGGCCGGAACGGTGCCGATGCCGAACCAGATCACGAGGATCGGAATCACCGCCACTTTCGGGACAGAGTTGAACCCGACAAGGGCCGGATAGAATCCATCATAGATGAGCGCCGACGAACCAAACAGAACACCGCCCACCAACCCAAATATCACGGCAAACAAAAACCCCACCGCGGTGGTCATGAAGGTTTGCCATGCGTTGTCCAGCATCTCGGCGCGCCATTCCCATCCCGCGGCAAAGATGGCGGATGGCGCCGGCAGCACGAACTGCTCGATGCCGAACGCGCGAACCACAGCCTCCCACGTAACGAAAATGGCGACGATGACGATCCAGGGGAGAGCCGCGCGCGCGGTCCTTCGCCTCAAGCGCGAGCGCTTACGTGGATTTGGCGGAGCGGTGTCGGCGGCTTTACCCGGGTCCATGGTGATCGGTCCAATCTCACCCCTCGCTTGACCTTGCGGCACCGATATGCTCGCGCAGCCTGTGAACGATGGCCACAGCTGCCGGCTCATAGGTCGTCTCAAGGCGGCGTGGCCGTTCGAATTCGACCGTCTGCTCGGCTATGATGCGGCCCGGGCGAGCGCTCATGACCAGCACGCGGTCGGCAAGAAAGACCGCTTCGCGCAGATCGTGGGTGACAAGAATGACAGTCGGTCGGCGCATTAGCCATACGTCCTGTAAGACAACCCAAAGTTCCTCGCGGGTGAACATGTCGAGCGCCGCAAATGGCTCGTCGAGCATGAGAAGGGAGGGATCGTGGATCAAGGCACGACAGAGCGATGCGCGCTGTTGCATGCCGCCCGAAAGCTCCCACGGAAAGCGGCCTTCGAACCCTTTCAGCCCCACGAGCCCCAAGAGAGCCCGTGCCTTGTCCACATAGGTCGAACGCTCAACGCGCAAGCGTGACGAATGCGGTTTGACGATCTCGAGCGGCAGCATGACGTTATCGAGCGTCCTGCGCCACGGCAGCAGGTCGGATTCTGGAACGCCATGCCGACGATCGACAGCGGCCCGGTCACTTTGCGACCGTTCACCGCGACGGTGCCGGCGCTCGGGGGCCAAAGTCCCGTCACCACTTTCATGAGAGTGGATTTACCGCACCCGGACGGCCCGACGACCGCGACGAACTCTCCCGCCGCGACCGCAAGCGTTACGCCCTCAAGCGCGAGAGTGCCATCACCGTCCTCGCCGTAGCGCACGGAGACGCGATCGAGCTCAACAAAGTTCGGCTTTTGATTGCCCATTATGCCGGTACGTTTGCGCTTAGAGCGGCTCTCCAATCGCCTGACACTCGTGATACTGTGATCGCCCGGCTTGATGTCTTGACCGGGCCACGACACCGGTGCTGCGTTGGTGGTGTTCTAACTACCCGGAATTAGTCCCTTCTCCAGCGAGAAGCAGTATTTTGCTATATCTCCTGCGCGCGTATACCAGACGCGGTCCTTCCCTTTGTGCCCGACGCAATGCTTGATGGCTTGGCGCAACGGCCGGAGCCTGAACGGCTGTCCGACGATGAAGCCGTGCAAAGCCAGCGCAAAAACGAGCGGCTGACGTTCGGACTGTTCGAGCAATTCCTCGAACTGGTCGACGATCATGTCGGCAAACTCGCGGCCGGTGTGGTCGCGATGCGCCAGCGTGCCGGCATCGTTGAGTTCCATCGGATATGGAACCGACAGCAGCGGGCCGGCGCGCGTCTGCATCCAGATCGGCTGATCGTCGACCGGCCAGTCGAGGAGGTACGTATAACCCGCCTCCTTGAGGAGATCGGGTGTCACGTTCGATTCAAGCGCGCCTGGTCCCATCCATCCGGTCGGGCGCACGCCGACATATTTCTCGATGACCTGCGTGCATTCCTCGATGGCGCGGCGCTCGTCGTCCTCCCACATGCCGCGCAACAATTCCGCGTTCGTGCGCCCATGTCCCAGCACATCATCGCCGCGCGCTTTGATCTTCTCGACGATCTCCGGATAATTGTAGCAGACGGCACTGTTGAGCAGGATCGTGGCCGGCAGCTTCAATGCATCGAGGATTTCAAACAGGCGCCAATTACCGATCCTGTTGCCATAGTCGCGCCATGCCCAGTTGCGCGTGGTCTGGATGCCGCTGCGCACCGGGTCCATGCCGATGCCAGTTCCGAACGCGAAGTGCTCGATGTTGAGAGCGATGTAGAACGCAAGCCGCTTGCCGTCCGGCCATGTGTAATCCGGCCGCTTAACGATTGGGGAATAGGCATAACGTGAATGTCCTGGAAGTTTCAGCATAGGTACACTCGTGCTTCTGTGATGTCAGGTCGGTGTGGAAAAACCCGTTTAGATCTACGGTGAAACGTGCCGGATGGCATCAAAACGATTCGGCCCGTAGGGCGCAATAAGCGGAGCGCATTGCGCCGCCTCATCTCAAACCACGCTCGCCGAGACCGCCCAGTCGACATGCCGCCCCCTTTCCCACCTAACGGCGCAATGCCCTCCGCTTGTTGCGCCTACAAGTGATCGAAATCCGCTTCAATTCGAGCCTTTCGGCACGACCCGTTCGGCTGCGGGCGGCAGGTAGCGATCTGTGTAGATGGATTCCGGACCGGGCGCATTCGCTAACCCGTATGCGGTCACCACAGCATCGATCGTTTGCTTGAGCTTTTCCGGCGTCACAGAGCTTAGCCCTGCATTCGCCATGTGAGCCGTATTGGTGAGGCCCAACGCGAGATCGAGGCGGATTTTCTCGATATCCATTTTCATCATCGGATCGCGCGCCTTGAGCAATTCGAGGGCCTTTTGCGGTGCCGCGATCGTGTCGCGCGTGCCCTGATTGAGGGCCTTGACGACCGCCCGTGTGGTCTGCGGATTCTCGTCGGCGAATTTCTTGCGCGTCACGAGCGCAAGGCCATACATGTCTGCGCCGAAGTCGGAATATTTCAGCACGAACAGATCATCCATGGTGAAGCCCATCTCGAGGATCGCCGGGATGTTGGAGTTGGTGAAGCCGCCGGTGCCGTCGACGTCGCCGCGCTTGAACATCGTGCCGAACAATTGCGGCTGCACCGCAACCCAGTTGACCTTGACGTTCTCGGCAGCCTTGAACAGGATCGACGCGGTGTCGTGCACCGCGATGCCGGGACCACCCGCGATCTTCTTGCCGTCAAGATCGGCCGGCGTACGGATGCCGGCGGCTTTGCGGGTGATGAAGGCCAGCGGGGTCTGGTCGAAGCTTACATAGACGGCGATCAGCGGCGTCGCAGGATTTTTGGCGTTGAACAGGATCATCGATGGCATATCGACCCAGCCGTAGTGATAGGCGCCGCTCGCCACTGTCACGGCCACATTGGTGGCGCCGTTGCCCTTGTCGATCGCGTCGACCGTGATGCCTTCGGCTTTGAAATAGCCCTTATCCTGAGCAACAAAGAATGGCGCATGGGTGCCCTGAATCACCCAATCCATCGAGATCTTGACGTTCTTAACTTCCGCATGCGCCGATGTGGCTGCGGCCGCAAGGATGGCGGCCGCGAATGTGCAGATGCGTTTCATGGGGGCCTCGCTTTGACTTGACCCTGCGCTGCCATCGCGGTGAAAAACCGCGCGCGGGCCTCACCCATGATGCCCCAGCGCGGCACACCAGCACAATCACATAACCGCGTCGTCGCCGGACTACTCCGGTGGACTCGTTCCTGAATGCGGATGATATGGCGACCTTGTGGTCGCACTCCTGCATCATGCGTTTCACCCTCCGATCAGGCGCGCGGTATGCAAAAACAGGGGCGACCACAAGGGTCGCCCCTGCCGCAGGCCATGTTGGAGCGATCGGCTAGCTTTCCGCAATCGCCTTAAGACTGGCCAAGCCTTTCTCGAACTGACCGCCGACCATGCCGTCACAGTTGATGAAGATCGTCATGAGCTTGGCCATGAACGGCTGCCGCCCGCTCATCGCCCACGTGACGGTGGTCGCCCGTCCCTTCGGCTGCAACCTGAACTCCACCTGGTTGTGCGCTTCCATGGGCTTAAACATGTCGAGCTGCATGGCAATCCGCGAAGGTGGGACTGCTTCCGTGATCTCAAGGCGTCCCTCGCCCACTTTGGCGTTGCCGTGCCAAGTATGTGCGGCTCCCTTGCCGATTTCTGGGCCGCTATAGGCGATCTTGATCGCGGGGTCCGGCGCGACGAAGGGATTCCATGTATTCATGGATTTGAGGTTGGCGATGAGCGGGAAGATGCGCTCGGGCGGCGCGTTGATGTCCATCGCGCGCTGGACGCGGAATGCGTTGGGCCTACTTGCCGCATAGGCAAGCAAAGCTGCCACCACGAAGGCGAGAGCGATTGCGACGTAGCCAAGTATTTCAGGCATGGATTTCCCTCCGATTGGTTGCTTCGCGGTTATTCAGCTTTCCCGGGTGCGCAGAGGTGGCGTTCACAGCTTCGTTAGATACGCCGCGAGCCGTTCCATTGTCCCGGACCAGCCCTGCTTCATGCTGTCGTGCCCGGCATCGAACGTGGCGCGCTCTTCGGGTGTCGGGTTGAGCGGAGTCCAGCTCACCGTGAAGGTGGTCTTGCCGCCAGCCTCGACGAAGGAGAAGGTCGAAAGCATTTCGAGCGGCCACGACGGAGCCAGCGGATGGCGAGTCAAGCCGCCTTTCTCATCCGAGAACGAATTCACGAGCACGAGCCGTTCCGGCGGGCTGATCTCGCGATAGACGAATTTGCCCCACATCTCCTTGCCATCGGGCGTGCGCATTCCGTAGTGGTATGTGCCGCCCGGGCGCAAATCCATCTTGGAGGCGATGATGGTGACGCCCTTCGGCCCCCACCATTGTCGCATCCGCTCGGGCTCGGTGAAGCATTTCCAGAGCGTATCGCGAGGCACATCGAATGTGCGCGAGATCACGAACGGTTCGGACTCGGCAGCGGCTGCCGGGACCGGCTTTGGACAAATGATCATCCACGGCGTGCCAAACTTGTCGTTGAGCATGCCGAAGCGCTGCGCAAAAAACGTCTCCGCGATCGGCATCGCGATGGTGCCGCCCTCCGCAAGCGCGTGATAGATGCGCTCAGCCTCGGCCGGCGTATCGACCGAGATGTTGGCGCGAAAACCCTCGGGCTTCTTGTAAGCCTCGGGCCGATGTCCGGAAGGCATTGGATCTATCCCATCCGGAGGCGTGTCAGAGCCCATGAGCACGCGATCATCGACACGCAGGCTCACATGGATGACTCGGTTGCAGCCTTTGAAGGCGGACGGGCCGGACGGCGCATCGGCATAGCGCATCAGACTTACGATCCTGCCGCCAAGCACCTTCTCGTAGAGACGGAATGCATCCTCGCACTGGCCGTTGAAAAAAAGATAGGTGTTGAGGTCCATGACGATCTCCATGTTATGGTGTTGCTGAGGCAGGCTACGGAGGTAGCCGTCAGGGCGGACTGCGTCGCGTTTGTCTCAAGGACGCATCGGCTGAGGGTAATCCGACAGGTCGCTCTGGATTTTGTTCGGGCGCCCGGTACTTGCGCCGCCGGCGAGCCGGTCAAGCTGTTCGCGGATATGCGCCGCCTCGGCCGGCGTGTTTGCGAGCGCGATGGCGCGATCGAAGGCAACCCGCGCCTCCTCGGTGCGGCCGAGCTGAAGCAGGAACGCACCGCGCGCGCCGTGAAAGTAGAAATAGCCGCCGAGCTTATCCGCCAACGGCTCTATCATGGCGAGAGCATCGGCAGGACCGCGGACTTTCGCGACCGCAATCGCGCGGTTGAGCGAAACGATCGGTGAAGGTTGCATGCGCTCGAGCGTGCCGTAGAGCAGATCGATCTCGGTCCAGTCCGTATCCTCGGCACGCTCGACACGGGCATGAAGGGCAGCGATTGCCGCCTGCACCTGATAGGGACCGGGCCTGCCGTGTCGCACCGCCTTGTCGACCAGCGCCAAGCCTTCGGCAATCAGTTGCCGGTTCCACAGGGCACGATCCTGATCCTCGAGCAGCACGACGCGCCCCTGCGGATCGAAACGGGCGGGCGCGCGGGCGTGCTGCAGCATCAGAAGCGCCGCCAGCCCCATGATCTCCGGCTCGGTCGGGAACAGGCGAAGCAGCAGGCGCGAAAGCCGGATCGCCTCTTCGCACAATGCTGCGCGGGCGCCCTGCTCGGCGACGCTCGTCGTGTAACCCTCATTGAACACGAGGTAGATCATCGACGCGACCGCCGCGATCCGCCCGAAACGCTCGACCGGCCCCGGCGTCTCAAACGGCACATTCGCGGTCGCGATGCGGCTCTTGGCGCGCGTGATGCGCTGCTCCATTGCGGCTTCGCTTACCAGGAAAGCGCGCGCGATCTGCTTCACGGAAAGACCCGAGACGATGCGCAACGCCAGAGCAATCTGTTGCGTCACCGGCAGGTCGGGATGGCAGCAAATAAAGAGCAACCGCAGGATATCATCCCGATAGTTGGCCTCATCAATACGGTCAGCGAGAACCGTTTCGGCATCGCTCAAATCCGAGATGAGTTCCTCGGGCGGCAACATCTGCAGCCGGCTGCCCCGGCGGACCGTATCGATTGCCGCGTTTCTGCCGACCATGATGAGCCAGCTTGCGGCATCGCGCGGCGGCCCGTTCTTGGGCCAGCTTTTCATTGCACGAAGGCAGGCCTCCTGAAATGCCTCCTCGGCCAGATCGAGGTCTCGGAAGTTGCGCAGCAGCGCCGCCACCGCCTGCGGCCGTGCTGCCGTCAGCATCGAGCCGATCCAGCCGACATCGCTCATGACGCGGTCTTCCCGGGAAAGAACCGGCCGACCGGCCGGATCTCGTACGCACCGCCCGGATTCGCCTCTCCAAGCTCCTTCGCGATCTCGATCACCTCATCGAGACCCGTGCAATCGACGATATAGAAGCCGAGCAATTGCTCTTTGGTCTCCGCGAACGGCCCGTCGATCACGAGGGGCGGCTCGCGGTCCTTGCGCAACGTCGTCGCCGCCGTGGTCGGCAGCAGCCTGGCGACCGGCCCGAGCTTCCCCCGGCGCTCGAGCTTCTCCGTGACGACCCCCAGCTTGGCCATGACGGCATCGTCGTGTTCCTTGCTCCAGGCGCAGGTCACCTTCTCGTCGTGGTAACAAAGTATTGCGTATTGCACACCCATTCTCCCGCTATTCACCCGCCTCAAGGACGCATGAGGATAGCGGATACCGACACCGAAGCGATTTCGAGGCGAACGGCGGTGTTTGCTGGCCCGAATACGCCGGTTACCGCGAGGCTCGTGCCGTCATTCGGCGACGTGTTCGATCCGCGCGGACCGGCTAAGCCTCGCGGCGTCGGCGAGCCCGGCCAGCCTCTTGGCGCCGTTGCCATTGCCAGGTTGGATGAGCCCTGCCGACATGATGAGCTTCGCGGCAGCCTCGACCGGGATGTCAAGCTCGATGACGGCACTGCGCGCCACATAGAAAAAGAACCCCGTGGTCGGGTTCGGGGTGCATGGCATGAAGACCGAGACGTGCGGCTCGGCACTCGGGAGGCGCGCCACGATGTCCTGGCTCGGCGGCTGAGAGAGGAACACCAGGGACCACATCCCAGGAGCCGGAAATTCCACCAGACCGACGGTACGGAAGCTTGATCCGGATTCCGAGAACAAGGTTTCGAATACCTGCTTCAGGCCCTTGTAGATCGAACGCACCAGCGGCATCCGGTCGAGCAGCCGCTCGCCGGCGTCGACCAGCTTGCGGCCAACGAAGTTCGCTGTGAGAAACCCAAGCAGGGTGAGGGCGACGAACACGATAATGAGGCCGCTGCCGGGAATCTTGCCGGGCAAGTAGGTTTCTGGCCGATAAGCCACCGGAATAAAGGGCCTTACCAGGTCATCGACCCAGTTGATGAACGACCAGGTGAGCCAAACCGTGATGGCCAGCGGTCCGGCCACCACGAGACCCGTGAGAAAATAGTTGCGGATGCGGGCGCCAATGCCAGTTTGATGGACAGGCGGCCTAACAGGCGGAGGCCCCGGCTGTATTCCGGGGTCGTCGGTTGAGGTCATGGACACGCTACTTTGCTACAGCCTACAGTACTCTAATTCGAACCGCAATTATAGGGCGTTTGGCCACCTTGGCGCCACTGTCGCGGCTGTGGCGTCTACGCACGGGGGTCTGTTGCATTCCGTGCCATAAGTGACGACCACCTCCCTCTGCAAGGAGAGGAGGCCCGCGCAGGCGGGCCGGGAGGAGGCTCCACCCCAGACTGCCCCCGCGTCCGACCCTCCCTCGCTGGGGAGGGTGATCAGATGCCGCGCCCCCTACTCCACCGTTACGGATTTCGCGAGATTACGCGGCTGGTCCACGTCTGTGCCCATGATGACGGCAGTATGATAGGCGATAAGCTGCACCGGAATAGCGTAGACGAGCGGCGTCACGGTTGAGGGCATCTCCGGCACCGTCATGGTGATGACGGAATCGACCGTCGCTTCGCGTGCCCCCTTCGGGTCGGTGATCAGGATGATCCGCCCGCCTCGCGCCGCCACCTCCTGCATGTTCGAGACCGTCTTCTCGAACACGCGGTCATAAGGCGCAATCACCACCACCGGCATGGTCTCGTCGATGAGCGCAATCGGACCGTGCTTCAGCTCGCCGGCCGCATAGCCCTCCGCGTGAATATAGGAGATCTCCTTGAGCTTGAGCGCTCCTTCAAGCGCCAGCGGGTAGCTGGTGCCACGGCCGAGATAGAGAACGTCGCGGCACTTGGCGAGGTCGCGCGCGAGCTGCTCGATGCGCGGCTCCAGTGCGAGCGCCGCAGCCATGTGGCGGGGCGTCTCGATGAGGGCGCCAACGAGTTTCGCCTCTTCCTCTTCGCTCAACACGCCGCGCGCACGACCAGCCGCGATGGCGAGGGACGCCAGTACCGTCAGTTGGCAGGTAAACGCTTTTGTGGACGCAACCCCGATTTCCGGCCCGGCCAGCGTCGGCATTACCACGTCGCTCTCGCGCGCAATGGTTGAAGTCGCTACGTTGACGATCGATACGATGTGCTGCTTTTGCGCGCGGGCATAGCGCAGCGTCGCCAGCGTATCGGCGGTCTCCCCCGATTGCGATACGAACAGCGCGAGGTTGCCCGGCGCAAACGGCGCCTCGCGGTAGCGGAATTCCGAAGCTACATCGATCTCGACTGGCAGGCGGGCGAAACGCTCGAACCAGTATTTGCCGATCAGGCCGGCATAGTAGGCGGTGCCGCAGGCCGAAATCGAAATCCGGTCGATGGCGCGAAAGTCGAACGGCAGCGGGTCCGGCAGCTCGATCCTGCCGGCGGTGAAGTCGACATAATGGGCGAGCGTGTGGCCGACCACCTCGGGCTGCTCGTGGATTTCCTTTGCCATGAAGTGGCGGTGATTGCCCTTGTCGAGCAGGAACGCCGAGGCGCTGGAGCGGATCATCGGCCGCGTCACCGGCCTGCCGGCGGCATCCCGGACGGCGGCGCCGCTGCGCCGGACGATAACGCTGTCACCGTCCTCCAGATACGCGATGGCATTGGTGAACGGCGCGAGCGCAATCGCATCCGATCCAAGATACATCTGCCCGTCGCCATAGCCGATCGCGAGCGGTGAGCCGCGTCGGGCGCCGATGACCAGGTCGTTTTCGCCGGCGAACAGGAAGGCCAGCGCAAAGGCCCCCCGCAGGCGCGGCAGCGCGGCGGCAACCGCCGCTGCCGGTTCTGCGCCCTTGCTCATCTCGTCAGTGACGAGGTGGGCGACGACCTCCGTGTCGGTTTCGGTCGCGAACCTGGAGCCGCGCCCCTCAAGCTCCCGGCGCAACTCCGCAAAGTTCTCGATGATGCCGTTGTGCACGACCGCGACCCGGTCGGTCGCGTGGGGATGGGCATTGGTCTCGTTGGGCCGGCCGTGGGTTGCCCAGCGCGTGTGGCCGATGCCGCTCACGCCTGACAGGGGCTCCAAGGCAAGCCGCTTTTCGAGGTTCTTGAGCTTACCTTCCGCACGCCGGCGGGTCAGCACGCCCTGTTCCAGCGTAGCGACGCCCGCGGAATCATAGCCGCGATATTCGAGGCGCTTGAGCGCATCCACCAGGCTGAGCGCGACAGGCTCATTCCCTAAAATTGCGATAATGCCACACATGAACCAGCCCTTCCCACCGGCACCATGGCCGTCCCCGGACTTGATCTGGGGATTGACCCAACCCTCCCCGCCCTACCGTCGCCGGCACGCGGGCGACGACAGGGAGGAGTTAGGTTGTCACAAAGCGGATGGATGCGCGGACCAACCCCGCGCACGGCGCTCAAACGGTTTGAACAATGCTTTAACATCCAAGTATAAGGATTGATGAACGTGAATTTTCACAATTTGCTTCGGTTACTTACAGCATACTCTCACGATTGCTTCTTCTTGCCTGCGCGCAGCACGGCGCGCAGGCGCGCCGCGAAACCTTCCTTCACGGACTGCCGCGCCCGCCCGAATGCGAGCGAATCGGCCGGCACATCGGCGGTAATTACCGAGCCCGACGCCACATAGGCGCCGTCACCGATCGTCACGGGCGCCACCAGGGAGGAATTGGAGCCGATGAATGCATCCTTTCCGATATCGGTCAGGTGTTTTCGAAAACCGTCATAATTGCAGGTGATGGTTCCGGCCCCGATATTGGCCCCGGCCCCAACCCGCGCATCCCCGATATAGGCGAGATGGTTGGCCTTGGCGCCAGCCTCCAACCGTGCCTCTTTGACTTCGACGAAATTACCCACGTGGACCTCGGCCGCAAGCTTTGCGCCGGGCCGCAGGCGGGCGAATGGGCCGACCCGCGCGCCGCGCCCTACATGGGCGCCTTCGAGATGGGAAAATGAGCGGATCTGGGCACCGTCCTCGACTGTCACGCCGGGCCCGAACACCACGAAGGGCTCGATCGTGACGTCGCGGCCGAGTTTGGTGTCGACGCACAAGTACACCGTCTCGGGCGCAACCATCGTGACCCCGGCCTCGTGAGCGGCCGCTCGCAGGCGGCGTTGCAGGGCAGCGTCGGCTTCGGCCAGTTGCGCTTGTGTATTCACGCCACGCACCTCGTCTGCTTCCGTTTCCAGGGCCACGGCGGCCAAGCCCATGGCGCGCGCCACCGCAACCGCGTCAGTCAGATAAAACTCGCACTTGGCATTGTCATTACGGATCTGCTGCAGGATTGCGAGTGCCGTATCGCCCGCCAACGCCATCAGGCCGGAATTGCACAGGCTGATGGAGCGCTCAGCGGGGCTTGCCTCCTTCTCCTCCCGGATGGCGAGCAGCGTGCCGCCCGCATCAGTGATGAGGCGTCCGTAACCGGTCGGGTCGGCGGGACGAAACCCCAGCACCGCGATACCCGCCCCGCCAGCGAGCGCTGCCCGCACGCGCGCTATCGTTTGCGGCAGGATGAGCGGCGTATCCGCAAAGAGGACCACCACATCGTCGGCGCACCGGGCCAGCGCCGCCTTAGCGGCGAGCACCGCATGGGCGGTGCCGCGCCGCTCATGTTGGACATAGAACTCTGCGCTCGGCATGACCGCCTTGGCGGCCTCGACCACCACTTCCTGCCCAGGGCCCACCACCACCGCCGTTTCGCCCTCGGCCGTCGCGGCGGTGGCCAGCGCATGGGCGACCAAGGTCCGTCCTGCAATCGTGTGGAGGACCTTGGGCCGCGAGCTACGCATGCGGGTACCTTCACCCGCCGCGAGCACGACAACGAGGCAACTTCTTGTAGTCATCCTCTTGCCATTATTAAACGAATCGGTCCGGCTTCTGCTAGTGTGGCGACTGAACGACATCGGTTCGGATGTCATACCCGCCAAAGCGGGGCATCGCGTAACCGCTATATCGTCGATGGAATAAAGACATGCTGCGCGAATTTACCGGATCGCCCTCTTGCTGCACCCCAAAGCCTCGCTGGCAGTGTTCAAGTGGCGCGGGAATAGAACGAGACCTGAAGCCAGAACGTGAGATTTTCAAATAGCTTGATTCGGTGGGCTTGAGGATGTCGAAAGCCAGCCCGTCGCGCGCCGTATCGTCGGGATCGAGCACGAGCATCGCCAACCTACGGCCCTTCCTGGTGCTGGGCGCGTGGGGTGTGGGAGCGGCGCTTGCCCTCATGGCGGCGGTAGTGGCTGCGCGGACGGATCTCGGCGGCCAGCGGCTCCAGGCCGCGATCGCCGCGATCCTGAGCCCGCCGGCAGGGCCGGACCAGCGGGTCTCCGAGCAGATTTCGGCGCTGTCGGGCGCGCTTGAAAAGCAGATGCGTCGGCAGGCCGACATGATGAGGTCTCTGGCAGAACAGCACGACGGCGTGGCCCAGAGGGTGGGCGTTCTGGAGCGCCAACTCAATGAGCTGGACGCGAAGTTGGTGCGAACGGCCACGCATCTGGAAGGCGAGACCCGATCAGCACAGCAGGCCGCCGCGACAGCATCGGCCGGCGTGGCGGCAAACCGGGCATTGCAGGCGAAGACCGACCCGGCGGAAGCCTCAACACTGCCTGCGCCGGCGCCTTCTCTCGTGGCGAGAACACCCGCTTCGCAGGCCGCCCCGCCTCCCACCGGCCAGAGTCACGCGGCGGCTTCGAGCCCGAGTAGTCTTGCGGTCACCACCGCCGGCGCGCCGACACTGTCCCATACGGGGACGGCGGCGTCCGCTGCCTCGGAGCCTGATGGCATAGTGGCGGGCACGATTCCGCCCTTCCCGACGCCGCAGCACCAAGCCGCTCCGCCGGATCCCTGGCCGGTCGCGCAGGCACGCCGCGACGTCGCTAAAGCATCGCCGTCCCTCCTGGCCGCCCCGCCGGTATTTCGATCGAACCCACTGATGGTGACGGGAATTTTCGCGACGCCCGCGGAGCTTGGCCCGACCGGGGGCGAATTCGCGATCGACCTCGGCGCTGGTCCCACGATCGAAGCGTTGCGCGCACGCTGGAACGAACTGCGGGTCAGCCAATCGCCACTGCTCGACAATTTAAAGCCGTTGATCTCGCTCAAGGATGCCGTGAAATCAGGCCAGGAATTGCACCTGATCGCCGGTCCCTTGGTCAACCAGCCCGCCGCCCATCGCCTGTGCGCGGTGCTGGTTGGAACCAGCACGCTGTGCCAGCCGACCCTCTATGAGGGTCAGCGGCTCGTCGCCCAGTGACAACCGGCTGTGATTTCCGAATGAGTTATATCGCGCGCCCTTGCAGCCTGGGGGCTGAAGAGTCAGAAGTCCGCGATGCTCGAACCTGAACACGACACTGCCCTCGACAAGCGCCGGCTGTTCCGACCATCAGCCACCTCGCTCAATTGGGTGATCTCAATCGGTTTCATGTCGCTCGGTTATGCGATCTATCTGCGCTATCTCGTGATCGAGCAGACGCAGATCGGGCTCGCGTGCGATGCCGGGCTCAGGACATGGCTGTGCATGAGCCGCACGGTGGCCTCGGCCTTGTTCGAACACCAGGTGTTCGGCTGGATCAGCCTCGGTGCCGCCGTCCTGACCCTGATCCGGCCTTTGCTGCCCTTGTTCACGATCGGCCTTGCGGCAAGCGCATTCGGCATCGTGCTCCACAATGCCGCCTTGTCGGGCCTGGCCGCGGCACTTCTGATTATGTGCTTCGCACGTCCCGTAGTCGATCAAGGGTAAAGGCCAATACGGCCAGGACCGCCCCGAACCACACTGCCTGCCAGTTGGCAAAACTTTCGTTGAGAACGACGTAAACCGCAGACCCGGCCAGCGTGGCAGCCGCGATCGTCTCGGCACAGCCGCGGGGTCCGGTACGGCGCAGGCCCGTCAGCACTAGAATGGCGAACGGGACCACTGCGGCGGAAAGCTGCGCATCGGGGAAATCGCGATAGCGCGGGTCGAACACCAACCCGAGCGCGGTCTGGATCGCCAGCACGGTGGCGGCGACCAGCACGAGCCCGCTGGTTCTGATGATAAATTCCGGCGGGCGCTCCCCCCGCCGTCCCAACACATGGGCGAACGCTGGAACCGCGACGTTCGCGGCAAGCGCCATGGCAGCGATGATGGGTGCAGCGGTCGCCACCACCACAAAGGCCGCGCCGCGTATCCAGCCGCCCGGGCCAAAGCTCTCGATGATCACGTTTTCCACGCCCCACGGAGCCATGATGCCGGCCGCCAGCCCGATGGCCGCGACGCCCCCCTTCACCCGCTCCGGAGCTTTGGCAATGGAAGTGCGCCCCCCGGCAGCCTGCATCGCCGCCGCGAACACCGCCGCCGCGAGTGTCAGACCAAGCGCCAATTGCCATAGCCACCACGGATGGTCTGAGACCGGCTCCCCCCACGTGAATTTCGGCTCCCGCACATCGCTGCCGAACAGGCCCCAATATCCACCCACCGTGCCTTCAAGGTAGCGTTTCCAGGGCTGATCGAAGGCTTCAATCAGGTTGACGCGATAGTTTTTCGCCCGTGCCCGCGCCATCACCTCTTCAAGGACGTGAGCTTGGTTGGAGCGCGACGGCAGTGCACCTTCACGCATCCGCCCGGCGCTCGGCCATCCCACCTCTCCGATCAGGATTTCCTTGCCCGGAAAGGTTGCCGCGACGCGGCCGCGAATGCTGTCCACATGGGCGGCTGCGATGTCGGCTGCGATTGGGAAATCTTCCCAATACGGTAGAATATGAATCGTGATGAAATCGACCGCTGCAGCGAGTTCGCGATTGCGCAGCCAGAATTCCCAGACGTCCGCATAGGTCACGGGCTTTCCAGTCGCGGCTTTGACTTCCTGCAATGCAGCTGCGATATCCTCAGCCGCCAGTTCTCCGCGCAGCAGCACTTCATTGCCGACCACGATGGCGCTGATGGTATCCGGAAAGCGCCGGGCGAGCGCTACCGCCGCGTCGATCTGGATGCGGTTTTTCTCCCGGTCGCGACCAAGCCAGACACCTTGGAGCACCTTGATGCCTAGGCGTTGTGCAATCGCCGGAACCTGATCGAGCCCGTTGTCGGTTGCATATGTGCGCACGCAGCCGGTGAGGCGGGCGAGCCTTGAGAGGTCGTCCTCGATCTGTGCCGCGTCGGCACGCGTTGCCGCATTAAGCGGCGTCTGGTCGCCACGAAACGGTGTATAGGACATGCATTGAATGCGGCCCGGATCGGCCGCAGCCGTCGGCGCCGCGAGGGGCCAACCGAGCCCCCACCACGCCGACGCGACCCCAACCGCGGTAAGGACGAACAAAGCGAGCAGCGTTCGCATGAAAGTTCCGTGGGGATGATGCTGAGTGTCAGGAAGCGAACAATTGCCAGCCGCGCCCGATGTCGCACGACCGAGCCGTTAACGCCAAAACCATAATGCCGCACGGCACCGACGTCCGGGTGAAGATTTGCAATTGGCCACCCACACGGCTGGACAAAATGTGTAAGTTCGGCCATTGACGAAAGGAACACTTCAGAGCCGGAATTCGACAAGCCGAGCCTCGAATCTGTGACGAATTCGTGTCCCAATCAGCCCGACAGAAACCGACGTGCGATCATGTTCCGTTCAGTTTGGCGTTTCCTTGCAATTCTTCTCAGTGCATTGACGTTTGCGGCTTTTCCTCTCTACGCCCAGAACGGGGAGCAGAAGCCGGCCGAAGCCGCCAAGGGGGAGAGCGCGAAGGACGCCGGGCGGGTGGACGAAGTAGCTGACGCGGCCCGCGTCATGACCGGCCCCGCGGCGCGGGGCGAATGCGTCTGGCTCGGCGAGCGGGCGGTGGGGCTGATGTGGCGAGACGATCTCGACACGGCATTCCGCCACCTCGAATTGTATGATCGGTTTGGCTGCCCGGGCGAGCACGTTCAGATCAGTTTTCGCTGTGTCGTGCGTCAGGGAAACCCCGACCAAAAGGACCTGAAGGCAGCGGACTTCAACAACCGGGTCCATTCGTGCTGGATCAATCCCGCCCTGCCGTCGGTTCCCGCAGCACCACCGACGGCTGCTGCGGAAAAACCCGCCAGCAAATAGCCGCGCGGGTCAATCACGGGTTCCGCCGGAGTTGATCGTCCGTTTTGCTCGTCACAGGCGGGCGGGACTCGCGTCTCCATCCCCTTGCACGGAGATCGCCGGCATCCAGGGACGGCAATGACATTGGATGGCGAAAACGCGTTTTAAGTTTCCGTGGATATATTGTCGCAGTAAGCCTGCCCTCAAAACGCCACGTCATCCCAATACTTGAAATCATGCGATGCTCTGGTATGTTTTGCATCGCGGTAAACTCCGCGACCGTGGCCAGGGGACAGGCCTCGGTCTATTTATCCCCCGCCCCCATTTGGTTTAGCGTTCTATGCGGTCCGTCGCTGTCGTGGTCGCGCTCGTAGCGTGCCTGCACGCTGGCGCTTGGGCTATTCGGCAGACCCAGGCCTCGGCTCCCAATTTCGAGGGAGTCCTGAATAGCGTCTCATATTCGCCGTTCACCACCGCCGTTCACCCGGATGCCGAAGGCAGCCGCCCATCGGAGGCTCGCATACGCGCCGAGCTCAAGGCGATTGCGCCCTACACGAAGGCGATCCGGCTGTATTCGTCGACCGGCGGCGTGGAGCAGGTCCCAAAGATCGCCGCGGAATTCGGCCTCAAGGTCACGCTCGGCATCTGGCTCGACAAGAGCGAAATCCGCAAGGAAGGAGAGCCTCGCCCCGACCCTGATCCCTCTTGCAAGAACCGCTTCGAGCGAGAGATGGGCGATCTCCTCAACGTCTCCTGCAAGAGCCGCAACGTGCGGGAAATCACGTCGGCTCTCGACCTCCTGCACAAGAACCGCAATGTCAATGCGATCATGGTGGGCAATGAAACGCTGTTCCGTCGCGACTTGACGGCCGACCAGCTCGCCGAAGTCGTTAAGCGGGTCAAGCGCGAGGTCGGCGGCGCGGTGCCGGTGTCGACGGGCGAAATTTACAGCGAGCTGCTGGGCCCCGATGACGAGGATACGGATCAGCCCAGACCCAGTAACGAGCTCAACCTGTTCCAGCGCCTATCGGGTGCCGGGGAGGCATTGCAAAGCCCGCAGGAACGCGCACTCGCGGCGGAGAAACTGGTATCTACGGTCGATTTCGTTGCCGTGCACGTGTTGCCCTACTGGGGCCGCATCCCGGCCGAAAACGCAGTCGACACGACGGTTAAAATATATGCGAAACTACGCGAGAAATTCAAAGGCAAGCGCATTGTCATCGCGGAATTCGGCTGGCCAAGCAGCGGTTATAACCGCGGCGCGGCAATTCCGGGCAAGTTCGAACAGGCCGAGATCATGCGCAGCTTTGTGGCTCGCGCCCATGCGCTCGGCATCGACTACAACCTCATCGAAGCCTACGACCAGCCCTGGAAGACGATCGAAGGTAGCGTCGGCGCTTACTGGGGCCTGTTCGACAATCAGACCCACCAGCCGAAGTTCACGTGGAGCGGGCCCATCACCGATACCGAAAGCTGGAAAATTGGGGCCGTGGCAGTTGCGGTCGGGGTGCTGTTCTCGCTTCCGTTGCTTGGCATTGCGGCGGCAACGATTCCCCAGGCGTTCGTACTCGCTTCGGCAGCCCATGTGGTTGGCGCCTGGGGGGCGACCGTTTTCGACTACTGGGTGAGCCATTACTTCGTGGCGGGAGCGGCCTTTGCGCTCGCGCTTGGCACTGTGCTGCTCATACCCCTGGTGCTGATCGCCCTCGGGCGGATCGAGGAGATCGCCTCTATTCTGTTCGGTCACTCGCCGGCGCGATTGTTCAGGGCGAAAAACGGCACCGCCGAAGGGT
>Ga0209060_10002099_pt1 | contig 19470 bp, 13 predicted proteins | sample Coa_R1_8_FD_187155 | JGI IMG/M metagenome (GOLD analysis project Ga0209060, IMG submission 187155) | Surface soil microbial communities from Centralia Pennsylvania, which are recovering from an underground coalmine fire - Coalmine... | ecosystem: Environmental > Terrestrial > Soil >...
CCCTGGTTGGTCCGGAACACCAGCCACCGTTCCACCGGCTCCGAGCGGATCGAACGACGCGCGCGGTCGAGGATCCTCGCGTCGGTGGAACGGAGCCCGAAGAGGATCGGGCAGGCCGTGTGGGGGGTCACCATCAGACGACGGGTCCGGGGATCGTAGCAGAGGAACAACGACGGGAACCGCCGGGCCGCCCGGCGGACGCTCTCGGGATCCACATCGCGACGATCGCCGATCCGGTCCGGGGCCCGATACGTGAGGAGCTCCCAGGTCGCCCGCCGTCCGGGCCACGCGAGCGCCGCCGCCGCCCCCACGATCCCTCGCCGGGACCCCTCGGTCCGGACCTCGGCGTGGGCCTGACGACAGGCGCGGGTCGCCACGGCGAGGGGAACGCGCGTCGAGACCGCCGCCCGGTACAGAGCGAGCGGCAGAGGGCGGGAGCTCGCCACGAGGGCCGGATCGCTGCCCGGATCCTGCGCGCGGGCTCCCAGGACCGCGGTCCACGCGACGTCCACGAGTCGGCGTCGCTCGTCGGGCCGGAGCGGGCGTGCCTTCGGGTAACTGTAGACCGAGTGGCCGTCGATCTCGCCGACCTTTCGACGCCGCCCGGCGCCGTGGCCGAACCGGGCCGCCAGGGCCCCGTTGCCCCGGGTCTTCCAGGGGATGTTCGGATCGAGGCGGACGAGGCGGGGATCGCCGATGAGGTCGAAGCCGAGGCGTCCGGCGGCGGCCACGATCTCCGTGAGGACGAACGTCGTGCAGCCGCCGGAGGGACCGTCCGTGTCGTCGACCCCGAGCCACATCACGGGGCCGCGGCGGCGGGCGCCGGTCGGGCGCGGCGGCGACGGCGCCGCCAGAGCAGGAACCCGAGGACCCCGGCGGCGACCGCGATCGGGACCCCGACCGCTACCGTGTCCCCCGTGGGGAATGCCGGCCCGTAGGAGACCGAGACGGCGCTCGAGGCCCCCGGGGCGTAGGTTCCGGAGATCGAGGGGGAGGACCACCCCCACGGGTCGGAGCCCGTGGAGAGCGCCGTGAACCCGGTCGTGCCGGTGACCGTCGTGCCGGCGGGGAAGGTGAGGTTGACGAGGATGTCCGGAGCGACCAGGGAGAGGCCGAGGCCGAGCGTGGAGCTGTTCGTCCCGAGCACGAGGGTGTGGCTGGTCCCCGACGAGGGGAACTGGAGGGTCAGGCCTAGGGAGACCCCGATGGGGGCCGATGAGGTGGTGGGGCCGACGGCGTTCGAGAAGCTGACGCTCCCGAGGGTCGTGGAGGTGGGAGGTGCGCCGTCGAACGTCAACGCGACCACCGCCGCGACGGAGAGGTTGGTCGAGGAGACCCCGAACGACGACAGGGTCGAGCCAGCGTCCTGGATCACCGTCTCGAACATCGTGACCTCGTTCGCCTCCACGGTGCCGTCCCGGTTCCCGAACAGCAGCGCGCCGGCGAGGCCGGATTCCTGGAGCGCGATCGCCGCGAGGATCGTGGACCGTTCGGTGGCGTTGATGGGGAGCGAGTCCACGAGGGGGGCGAAGTTCCCGTCCATGGCGGACCGTAGGGATGAGCCGTTCGGGTCGGTCCCGGAGAGGGTGAGGCTGAGGGCGCCCCCCGAGGCGACCGTGCCCGAGATCGACAGCGCGCTCGCACCGACCGGCAGCAGGAGAAGGGCGGCGAGCCCCAGGGCGACGGCGGCGGCCCGCGCAACGGCCATGCGGGCCGATCCCTCCCCGCCGCTCCTACGAGAGCGCCTTCAGCAGGCGGGCGTAGTCCGGGATGTTGGTGGCGAGGCCGATGTCCGCCGCGGCCGGCCCGACGAGGTCTGGCAGGAGCTTGAGCTCGAGCGCGCCCGCCTTCGGCTCATCGTCCCGCGGGCGGTGCATCACGCCGACGGGGATCTTCCCGGAGTCCATGGTCTCGAGACAGAGCCGGAAGACCGCCTTGCGGTCCGTGGCGTCGTACCCCGGGAGCTTCGAGATGTCGACGATCTTCTCGCGCCATTCCTTGAACGTATCGTTGTACGTCACGCAGGGCGAGAGGTCCTCCACGAAGGCGAACCCTCGGTTCGCCCGGTTGAACTTGAGGGCCTCCACGAGGACCTGGGTCATGGTCCTCGGGTCGCCGGAGAACGTCCGCGCGATGAAGTTCGGGGCCGGGATCGAGAGCGCGGTGAGGATCGCGTCGAACGGCTGCTCGACGTTCCCTTCGAAACCGACCCGGCTCGTGGGGGACGCCTGTCCCTTGGTGAGGCCGTACGTCTCGTTGTTCATCACGATGTAGAGGATCGAGACGTTCTTCTTGAACGCGTGAATGAAGTGACCCATCCCGATGGCGTAGCCGTCCCCGTCCCCGCCCGCCGCGACGACGGTGAGGGCCGGGTTCGACAGCTTGACGCCGACGGCCTGGGCGAGGAGGCGGCCGTGCAAGGCGTGGATCCCATTGATCTCGAGGAAGTTGTGGATCCCGCCCGAGCACCCGATCCCCCCGACGAGGACCTGCTGGTAGGAGGGGATGCCGGCCTCCGCGCCGGCCTTCTTGAGCGCCGCCAGCACGCCGAAGTCCCCGCACCCCGGGCACCACGTGGACGGCGTGGGCTTGACGGTCTCGACCATCCTAGGTTCCTCCCTGGATCCGGCCGGCGATCTCCGGCGACCGGAACGAGTGGCCGTCGAACTTCAGGATGGAGCGGAGCTTTTCGTGGTGCTGGGGGAGAGCGCCCCGGATGAGCCCGGCGAGCTGGCCGGTGAAGTTGTGCTCGACGACGTAGGCAACGTCCACCGATTCCAAGAACGGGGCGAGGGTGTCGACGGGGACGGGGAAGAGGGTGCGGGCCTGATAGAACCGGGTCCGGATGCCCCGCTGGTCGAGGCGCTGCTGCGCCTCGCGGATCGGGCCCCAGGTGCTCCCGAACCCGATGATCCCGATCCGCGCGTGCTCGTCTCCGAACAAGTGGGGCGGGGGGAGGTCGGCCCGGGCGTGGATCAGCTTGTCCATCCGCTTGTGCATCATCTTCACCCGGTTGACCGGGTTCACCGAGACGTGCCCGAACTCGTCGTGCTCGTTCCCCGTGACCTGGGCGAACCCACCGGGTTGCCCCGGCGGGATGTGGGGCGAGATGCCGTCGGGGGTCGATTCGTAGTACTTGTACGCCGTCAGGGACTGGAGCTGCTCCGGGGTGAGGAGCTTCCCCCGATCGAGATGGACCCGGTTGAGGTCAAACGGTGGGCTGGTCACCGTGTTCTGGCAGAGGGCCTGGTCGAGCAGCAGGATGACCGGGAGCCTCCACTTGTCGGCGAGGTTGAGAGCATCCACGGTGAGATAGAAGCAGTCCTCGACGGTGCCCGGGGCCAGGATGAACCGGGGGTACTCCCCATGGCCCAGGTGGGCCAGATGGGAGAGGTCGGACTGCTCGTGGCGGGTCGGCTCACCGGTGGAGGGCCCGACCCGCTGGCAGTCCGCGACCACGACAGGGACCTCCGCGGTGGCGGCGTGGCCGATCCCCTCGGTCATGAGCGAGAGCCCCGGGCCGCTGGTGGACGTCATCACCCGCGCTCCGGCGTACGACGCGCCGATGATCATGTTGATGGCGGCGAGCTCGTCCTCGGCCTGCCGGACGACGCCGTGGAACGGCGGGAGGTACCGCATGAGGTACTCCATGATCTCGGTGGCCGGCGTGATCGGGTAGCCGGCGAAGAACCGTCCGCCCCCCACGACGAACCCCATGGCGACGGCCTGATTGCCGATCGTCAGGATCTGGTCCTTGGCGTCGCCGTCGGCGACATGCCACCGGTCGGCGATCCCTCCGTCCATGGCCGCCTTGCGGCCGATCTCGAGGGCCTTGAGGTTCTTCTCCAGAGCCTCGGGGCTGCGGCGCTTGAACCGGCTCTCGATGACGGAACGGGTGAGGACCGGGTCGAACCCCATCATCACGGAGATCGCCCCGTACGCGGCCGTGTTCTTGTAGATCGGTTGTCCGAGGGCCCCGCCGGCCATGGTCGCGAACGGGAACCCGAAGGCGTTGGGCAGCGAGCTCGTGAACGAAGACGAGTCGAACAGGATCGTCCCGTTCGGGACCAGCTCGGGGCGCCCGATGTTGATCGCTTCCTCATCGAACGCCACCAGGAGGTCGACCTGGGGCTTCATCGCCGCGATGGGCTCCCGCGATGCGCGAATGGACGCGTCGGCGTGCCCCCCGCGGATCCGGGACAGCACGTTGCGGTACGTGTAGACGTACAGGTTCTTGAGGCGGAAATAGCGACCCAGGAGGTCCGAGACCGTCAGGGTCCCATCCCCTCCCTGGCCCCCGATGAGGACGGCGAGGTCGGTCAGCTCGTGGACGGTGCGATGTTCTCCCGGGCCGGTGTCGCCGGCCAGGGACGGAGTTCGGGCGGCGGGCGTGGTCATTTTCTCGGCGGCCGGCTCCTGACGGAGCGGCCCATCGCATTCGAGCCGCGGTTGGTATTTAACGGTGGGGGCGAGAGGAAATCCGGGTAACCATCTGGAGCGGCTTTGGCGGGGAGCGGGCACGGTCCGGGCGGTTAACGGCACACGTTAGCGTACCGCCGGTCCACATCGCGGGAAAGGTTATTTCACGACCCCGGCTGGGATTGTCGTAATGGTCGACCGGCCGCTGGTTGAGAACTACCACAGCGCCACCGTCTCCCAACGGCACTTCGCCCCCGAGATCACGTTCTGGGACGAGACGCTGCGGGACGGGGAGCAGATGCCGGGGGTCCACTTCACCCCGGAGGAGAAGCTCCAGATCGCCGAGGTCCTCTCGGACATCGGGGTGGGGATCATCGACGCGGGCATTCCGGTCGTTTCCGCCGAGGAGGCCCGGGCGGTGGACCTTCTGGTCCACGCCGGCCTTCGCTCGAAGATCCTCGCCTCCGCCCGGACCGTCCCCGGGGACATCGACGCGGTCATCAAGAGCGGGGCCCGCCACATCGCGATCTTCGTCGCCTCGAGCGAGGTCCACCTCCGCTACAAGCTCAAGATGACCCAGGACGAGGTCCTCGCCGCCTCGCTCCGGTCCGTCCGGCAGGCGAAGGACGCCGGGCTCCACGTCGCGTTCGTCACGGAGGACACGGTCCGGGCGCCGTTCGAGTTCGTGGAACGGCTCTACCGGAGCGTCTCGGAGGCCGGCGCGGACCGGCTGGTCATCTCGGACACCGTCGGGATCATGACGCCCCTGACGTTCCGGTGGTTCCTCGGGGAGTTCCAACGACGGGTCCAGCCCAAGGACTGGTCCGTCCACTGCCACAACGATTTCGGCCTCGCGGTGGCAAACACCCTGACGGCGCTGGAGTGCGGGGTCAACGTCCCCCACGTATGCGTCAACGGGCTCGGGGAGCGCTCCGGCAACGCGGCCTTCGAGGAGGTCGCCGTCGGCCTTGAGGCCCTGTACGGGGTCGAGACCGGCCTCAAGACGGACCGACTGTTCGAGCTCTCCCAGCTCGTGGAGGAGATCTCCGGCGTTCCGATCGCCGCCAACAAGGCGCTGGTGGGCTACAACGCGTTCTCCCACGAGGCGGGGATCCACACCCACGGCATCCTGGCCCACACGCTCACGTACGAACCCCTGCAGCCCGAGGTCGTCGGCCGCCGACGCCAGATGATCCTCGGCAAGCACACGGGCAAGGCCGCCCTGGTCGAGAAGCTCAAGGAGCGGAACGCCCGGCCGGACGACGCGGCGCTGGCCGAGATCCTGCGACGGATCAAGGCGAGCAGCGAGCAGCGCGGGAAGGAGGAGCTCCGCCGGTTCCTGATGGGGTACCGGGCGATCCTCGAGAACCCCGGCCTCTCCAACGAGGAGTTCTGGAAGATCGTGTCCGAGCTGAAGGTCCCCATGGAGCAGCCATGAACGCGAACAGCGGGGGCCAGACGCTGGCCGAGAAGATCCTCGCCCGCGTCTCCGGCGAGTCCCGGGTCGTCCCCGGTCAGATCATCGAAGGAAAGGTCGACCTGGCCATGATGCACGAGCAGGGCGCCCAGACTGTCGGCCCCTTCCAGCAGATGGGGGCCAAGAAGGTCTGGGACCCGGACCGGGTCGTCATCGCCATCGACCACTGGGTACCGGCGTCGACGGAGGGCGCCGCGGTCCTCCACCGCATCCTGCGGAAGTTCGCCACCGAGTACCAGCTCCCCCACTTCTACGATGTCGGGAACCACGGGATCTGCCACCAGATCCTGGCGGAGAACGGCTGGGTCGTGCCGGGGGACCTCGCCGTGGGAACGGACTCCCACACGAACATGCTCGGCGCCATGGGCGCGGTGGCCGCCGGCATCGGCCCCACCGAGATGGCCGCGGTCCTGGCCCTCGGCCGGCTCTGGCTCAAGGTGCCCCCCACCCTCCGGATCAACGTCACCGGCCGGCTGGGGCACGGCGTGACCGCGAAGGACCTGGTCCTCCGGGCCCTCGGCGAGATCAAGACCACGGGCGCCACCTACAAGGCCATCGAGTGGGGGGGTCCGGCCGTGGAGGCCCTCTCCATGCCCGAGCGGTTCACCATCTGCAACATGACCACGGAGATGGGAGCCAAGTGCGGCATGGTGGCCCCGGATCAGAAGACCCTCGATTACCTCGCCCCGATCGCGAAGCACGCCATGCACCCGCTGACCCCGGACCGGGACGCGCAGTACGAGCGGACCATCTCCATCGACCTCGACGGCATGCCTCCGATGGTCGCGTGCCCGTACTCGCCCGACAACGTGCGGCCCCTGCCGGACGTCGCGCGGGAGCACGTGAAGATCCACCAGGCGTTCCTCGGGTCCTGCACGAACGCCCGGATCGAGGACCTCCGGGAGGGGGCCGCGCTGATCCGGGGCCAGAAGGTGCACCCGGGGGTGCGGTTCATCGTGTCCCCGGCGTCCACCGCGATCTACCACCAGTGCCTCAAGGAGGGTCTGATCGAGGTGTACACGGACGCGGGGGCCGTGTTCACCAATTCGAGCTGCTCGGCGTGCTTCGGCGGGAACATGGGCATCCTGGCCCCGGACGAGGTGTGCGCCTCCTCCTCCAACCGGAACTTCCCGGGCCGGATGGGCCCGAAGGAGGCCCGGATCTACCTCATGAGCCCCGCGGCAACGGTCGCCGCGGCGATCCGGGGCGAGATCGTCGACGTCCGGGAGATGCTCTAGGCCATGGAGGCGACTATCCGCGGCCTGGTCTGGACCCTCGGCCACGATGTGGACACCGACGGGATCATCGGCGGAAAGTATCTCACGATCATCGATCCCAACGAGCTCAAGAAGCACGTCTTCGAGATCGCGCTGCCCGAGTTCGCCTCGCAGGCCCGCCCCGGCGACATCATCGTCGCAGCCGAGAACTTCGGAAGCGGCTCCAGCCGCGAGCACGCCCCCCAGGCCCTGAAGGCCATCGGGGTGGGCGCGGTCGTCGCGGACTCGTTCGCTCGGATCTTCTTCCGCAACGCCATCAACCTCGGCCTCCCGGCGGTGGAGGCCCGCGGCGTCCGGGCGATCTTCGAGAACGGCGACACGGCCCGGATCGAGATGCACGCCGGCCGGATCGTCAACGAGCGGACCGGCGCCGAGGTCCGGTTCCCGCCCCTCCCCCCGCACCTCCTGGAGCTTTTGGAGGTCGGCGGGCTCGTCGAGAAGGTCCGACGGGAGCTCGCGGGCGGCGCCGGGGCGGTGTCGGCGTGAAGGAGACCGGCTACCGGATCGCATGCCTGCCGGGCGACGGGACCGGCCCCGAGGTCGTTCGCGAGGGTCTCAAGGTGCTCTCCGCCCTCGGGGAGAACGGACCCGCTCCGTGGCGGGTCGAAAGCCACCCCGGCGGTGGGAAGTACTATCAGGAGCACGGCCGGGAGTGGGAGCCCGAAGGGGAGAGGGCCGCCCACGAGGCGGACGCGATCCTCCTGGGGGCGGTCGGATGGCCCGGCGTGTCGCTGCCCAACGGGGACCTGGCGGGCGGCGCCCTGGTCCTCGGGCTCCGGTCCCGGCTCGACCTCTATGCGAACGTCCGGCCGTGCCGCCTCTACGAGGGGGTCCGACACAAGATCAGCGGGGAATACCAGGCCGTCTGGTCCCCGAAGAACGTGGACATGGTGATCCTCCGGGAGAACACCGAGGGACTCTACACGCCGGCCCGCGGTCGCCTGAAGCGAGCCGACGAGACGGAGGTAGCCATCGACACCCGGGTCATCACCCGCAAAGGCGCCGAGCGGGTGATCCGCCGGGCGTTCGAAACGTCGCGGGCCCGGGGCCGGGGGGCGCCGGCCGACGGGAAGAAGCGGGTCACGTGCGTGGACAAGTCGAACGTCCTCGAGGGGTGCCGGTTCTTCCGGGAGACGTATGACCGGGTCGCGAAGGAGTTCCCGGACGTCGAGCGGGACTATGCCCTCGTGGACGCATTCACCCAGTGGATCGTCCGCGAACCGGAGCATTACGACGTCGTCGTCTCGACGAACATGATGGGGGACATCATCACCGACCTCGCCAGCGTCCTGCAGGGAGGCATGGGGTTCGCCGCCGGGGGGAACATCGGGACGGACCACGCGATGTTCGAGCCGGTCCACGGAAGCGCACCCAAGCATGCCGGCAAGAACGAGGTGAACCCCTTTGCGACGTTCTCCGCCGTCGGCATGATGCTCCAATGGCTGGGGGACCGGCACCACGACCCCCGGCTCACGGCCCAGGGGAATCGCCTCGAACACGCCATCCAGCGGGTCCTCGCCGCCGGCACGGCACGTACCTACGACCAGGGCGGCCGGGTCACCACGTCCGAGGCCGGGGACCGTGTCGCCGAGGCGATCCGGGAGATCCGCGCATGACGGAGAACCGGGAGGTCGCCCTCGTCGGAGGCGCCACCACGAAGTTCGGGGTCCGCGCGGCCACCTGGCCGGAGCTGTGCCAAGAGGCCGGCGCCGCCATCTTCCAGGCGATCCCCAAGCTCTCGGCCGGGGACGTGGACTCGTTGTTCCTGGGCGCGGCGGAACCCGAGCGGTTCGCGTTCCAGTCCCATGTGGCCCCCCTCGCGGCCGAGCAGTTGGGGATCACGCCCCATCGGATCATCCAGCGGACCGAGCTCGCCTGCGCCTCCGGCCAGTCCGCCATCCGCAGCGCGTACGCGGCGATCGCCTCGGGGCTCTCCGACGTGGCCATCGCGGTGGGCGTGGAGAAGATGAACCTCCCCTCGATGGCGGAGGCCAACACCTCCATGGCCTGCGTCATGGACCGGCCCTGGGACGGGCCCCATGGGGCGACGGCCCCCCCGTTCTTCGCCATGGTCGCCCAGCGCCATATGCTGGAGTATGGGACCACCGAGGAGCAGCTCGCGGCCGTCTCGGAGAAGAACCACCGGTTCGCCAACACCAATCCCACCTCGCAGTTCTTCGAGAAGAAGTTCGACCGGGAGAAGCTCATGCGGCTGCCCCTGGTGGCCCCTCCGCTCCGTCTCGGGGACTGCTCTTCGATGACCGATGGGGCCGCGGCGGTGGTCCTGACCCGGGGGGACTGGGCGCGCCGGTTCACGGACACGCCCGTGTTCGTCCGGGGCACCGGTCAGTACTCCCACTTCCACAACCTCGCCAACGCGGGGTCGCTGACCGACTGGGTGGGGCTCACCCACGCGGCCCGGGAGGCCCTGGGACGGGCCGGTATCACGATCCAGGACGTCGACTTCGCCGAGGTGCATGACTGCTTCACGATCTCGGAGATCGTCGAGTACGAGGCCCTCGGGCTCTGCCCCCCGGGCCACGGCGGCCGGTTCGTCCTCGACGGCCGGAGCGATCTCGGGGGCGACATCGTCGTGAACCCTCGGGGCGGCCTCCTCGGCTGCGGCCACCCCCTTGGGGCCACCGGCGTCGCCCAGGCGGTCGAGGTGTACCAGCAGTTCGCCCGCACGGTCCCGGCGGCGCGCCAGGTGCCGGACCCCGCCTGGGCCCTCGTCCACAACCTGAGCGGGAGCGCCAACGTGCATTCCGTGATGGTCTATCAGGGGGCGGCCTAGCGTGACCGACACGGTGCCCCCGCGTCCGAAGCCGGTCGCGCGCGCCGCACCGGCCCCCCCAGCCGCCTCCCCTCCGCCCCCCGTCGATCAGCGCCTCCCGTTCCTCCTCGACTTCTACCCCCTGCAGGACGCGAAGCAGACCCGGCTCTCGCCGTTCTTCGATGCCCTGAAGAAGGGCCGGCTCACCACGACCCGCTGCCCGTCCGGCCATGTCACCTGGCCCCCCCGGGTCGTCTGTCCCCAGTGCCACTCCGAGGCCCTCCTGTGGGTCGACCTCCCGGGCCGGGGGCGGATCTACGCGTTCAGCGCCGTCCTCGCGGGGGCGCCGTTGGGGTTCGAATCGGAGCTCCCGTTCGTCGTCGGGCTCGTGGACCTGGAGGGAACGGGGATCCGGCTCTTCGGCCGCATCGTCGGCACTCCGTGGACCGAATGCCGGGTGGGCCAGTCCGTGGAGGTCGAGACGTACGAGCTCGAGGACGGGCGCGCGTTCTACCGGTTCCGGACCACGGGCCGGTGAGCCCGGCCCGTCGGTCTCGCCTCCCCCGGGCCAAGTCTATTTATAGGGCCCCTCGGTCTCGCGCGCCGCCGGATTAGGAGCCTAGGAGCCTCATGGATTCGTCCGAACCAGGGTGGTGGAAGAAGCACGGCTGGACCGCCGTGCTCCTCCTGTCGGCGTTCGGCATCGCCCTGCTGATCCGCTCCGTCTGGATGGCGCCGATCATCGAGCAGTTCGGCGCGCTCAACGTCTACGGCGGCGGGTCCGACTCGTTCTACCACTCCCGGGTGATGACCTACATCATCCTCAATCACCACAACCTGGTGAGCGACCCGCTGCTCCACTACCCGTTCTCGGCGGTGAACCCGCGGGAGCCGCTGTTCGACTGGATGAACGCGATCTTCGGGATCCTCTTCGCCCGGTTCTTCGGCGGCAACCCCGTCGTCGCCGGCGCGTGGTTCCTGGACGCCCAGGGGCCCCTGTGGGCGGCCATGGGGGTCTTCCCGATCTACCTCATCGGCAAGGAGGTCGCCTCGAAGCGGGTGGGCATCGTCGCCGCGTTCCTCTACCCATTGATGGTGGCCAACATCGACTCGTCGACGTTCGGCTACGCGAACTACCTCAGTTTCTACACGTTCGTCATCCTCGTGACCACGTACGGGTACCTCCGTACGGTCAAGGCCTCCGGCCACCGCCGGTTCGTCGAGAGCTACCGTCGGCCCCGGGAGATCCCCGGCGCCCTGCGGGCGTTCCTTCGGACCGAGCGCACCTCGGTGAAGTGGGCGGTGTTCACCGGGGTCAGCTTCGGGGCGTTGGCCCTCGCCTGGCAGGGGTACACGTTCGGCCTCGCGGTCATCGTCATCTTCCTCTTCTTCGCGATGATCGTCGAGCGGATCCGCCGCGTGGACTCGTTCGGGCTCTACGTCAACACCTGGATCATCGGCCTCATCGGCTTCCCGATGGCGGTGCCGTACTACGTTCCCCAGGGCCTGGGGCTCAACTGGTTCGGACTTCCGCTCGTCCTGTTCCTCGGCGCGATGCTCGTCCTGCTGCCGTTCCTCTTCCTCCGGGACTACCCGTGGGTCGTGTCGATCCCGGTCCTCGCCGCGTTCGCGGGGGCGGCCCTCGGAGCCCTCTATGTCGTCAACAAGGCGGACTTCACGAACATCGTGACGGGCCAGGGCTACTTCGTCAAGACCCTGGTGTACTCGACGGTCGCCGAGGCCCAGGCCCCGTCCATCGACGCCCTGATCGTCGGCTATGGCGTCGGGGTCTTCTTCCTCGCGTTCGCCGGCCTCGCCCTCGTCGTCTGGGCCCTCATCCGACAGCGGATGCCCCGGGTCCAGATGCTGTTCCTCGTCTTTGCGGTGGTCAGCGTCTACCTCCCGATCTCCGCCGCGAAGTTCTTCTTCCTCGGGTCGGCCGGGTTCGCCCTGCTGGCGTCCATGCCCATCGTCCGGGCGTTCGACGAGGCCCAGTTCGCCGTCTTCCGCCGCACCGTCTCCCAGCTCTCCGACCGGCGGAGCCAGCTCACCGCGTTCCGCCGCGGCTTCAAGATCCGGCACGTGCTCGTGCCGCTCCTGGTCGGCGGCCTGATCATCTCGCCGGTCGTCTGGTACGCCATCGATGCCGGCATCCCCTACAACTCGAAGTCCACGTACGACCAGCAGATCTACAACACCCTCCCGCCCCCCCTGCGGGTCTCGGCCGCCGAGGCGCAGAGCTTCTACCTGGGCGCCGCGGGCACGGAGCTGGACACGCCGAACCAGTACGACGAAGCAGGGTACAACTGGCTCGCCCAGCAGGACCAGAACCTGCCGGAGCCGGCGCGTCCCGCGTTCATCAGCTGGTGGGACTATGGGTTCCAGGCCGTCGCCCAGGGTCTCCATCCGACCGTCGCGGACAACTTCCAGAACGGGATCGATCCCTCCGGGAACTTCCTCCTGGCCCAGAACGAGAGCCTCGCCATCGGGATCCTCACGGCGACGCTGCTCTCCGCCGAGGCCCAGAAGTCCGGCAACCCGTACCTGCCGGCCCCCCTCAACGCGGTGCTGGCGTCCGACGGCGTGAACGTCACCATCCTCCACGACCTGATGGTCAACACCTCCCACGACATCCAGCTCGTCCTCGCCTATCCCGGGCGCTACCTGCCGGTCGACCCGAACAACATCGACGGACAGAACGCCATGTACGACACGGTGAGCTACTTCCTCGCCACCACGCTCTCCGACAATGGGGTCGCCCAGGTCTACAATGCCGTGGAGGCGTACACCGGCTGGTCGATCCGTTACGCGATGGTCGACAACCGGCTCTTCCCGTACTCCGGGAGCAACACGGGGATCTTCTATGCCCCGGCGGACCTCACCGACCGGGTCATCGGCGCCGGCGGCGCGCCCACCTCCTACTTCACGGTCTCCGCCATCGGGTCGGACGGCAACACCTACCCGGTGAACGCCGTCCCGGCCGGCGTGAGCGTCGTGAACTACAACATCGCCTACACCCCGGCGTTCTACAACTCGATGATCTACCGGACGTTCATCGGGTACAACGGCACCGATGCGGGGCTGGGCCAGGGGATCCCCGGGCTGCCCGGCGGATCGCTCCAGGGCGAGCCCATCGAGCCCGGTTGGATGCTCCCGCACTTCCAGGTGGTCTATCGGACGGCGTACTACTGCCCGTACTCCCAGCCGTCGGCCCACCCCGGCTGCTACCAGGCGACGAACCTCCCCACCGCCAACGCGCTCGCCAAGGCGCAGAACGGGAGCGTGGACAGTTCCGGGGGCAGCTACATCGAGAGCGGCGGCGAGTCGATCCTCGAGTACTACCCCGGCCAGACGATGACTGGCACCGTGACGCTGAGCAACGGCCAGCCCGTCGCCCACGCCATGGTCACGGTGGACGACGCCTGGGGGATCCCGCACCAGGTGACCACCACCAGCGCCGATGGGGCGTACTCGGTCGTGCTGCCCCCCGGGAACGACACCGTCAATGTCACCATCGGTACCCTCCAGGGCCTGAGCCAGCAGGGGACCAACGTCCTCGCCCGCCTGTCGGTCCAGGTCCCCAACGCGGTGGGCCTCAACCCGGACGCCTCGCCCCTGGTCCGGTCAATCGTGCTGAAGCCGGCCACCGTGGAGGGGTTCGTCTACTGGAACACCGCGAACAACTCGACGTACGTCAACGGCGTCGACACGCTGGTCTCGGGGGCCAACGTGACCCTCTGGGGGGCCGGGCTCTCCCGGCTCGTCACGACGACCGACGCCAGCGGCTCCTACGTCCTCAACAACGTGCCCCCGGGCGTGTACAACTTCTCGGTCACCTACCGGGGGGCGAACTTCACCGAGGGTCAGGTCAACACGAACGCCTCGGCGAACTCGATCACGAACAAGACCGTGGCGCTCCAGCCGGGCCGAGTGGTGGGGCTGGTCCTCGACACGAAGGGAGCCCCCGTGAGCGGCGTGACGGTCACCGCCTCCGACGCCCGGGGCATCGTCTCCACGGGCATCTCGAACTTCTCCGGAGGGTTCGAGGTCACGAGCCTCGGCCCGGGGAACTACTCCATCGCGGCCTCCGAACCCTCGCAGGGCCTCGGCGCGTCCCCGGCATCGGTCACGATCTCGGGCGCCGGCGGAAAGGTGAAGGCGAACCTCACCCTGCAGCCGTTCGTCACCCTGACGTTCCCGGTCATCGCGGACGGGAACCCCGTCGCGGGCGTCCCGGTCCGGCTCTCCCCGATCGAGGCCCTGGCGCCGGCCGCGCCGAAATCCGGGAACAGCTCCACGAACACCTCCCGGTTCACGTCGTCCCCCTCGGCCGACTCCTCGGTGTTCATCACCGGGACCAGCGGCTTCGTGACCGCGTTCGTGCCGGCCGGGAACTACTCCGTGTATGGGCTCGGGGTCGTCCAGGGCGGCCTCTACGCCGGCCTCACGAGCATCTACCTCCCCGCGGGGACCACGTCCCTGACGGCGGCCCCCCTGTTCCTCTCGCCGGCGAACGCGGTCTACGGGACCATCGCCGGAGGTTCCGGGGCCGCGACCTCCCCGTCGGAGCTGATCGCCTTCGATGGCCGGGGCGACCCGGTCTACTCCTTCGTCAACGCCTCCGGCGGCTACGCGATGTACCTTCCGAGCGGGACGTACACGTTCCTGGCGATCTCGGGTCTCCTCTCCACCACCTCCACCGTCCTCACCCAGCTGCGGACCGCGACCATCGGGGGCCCCACCCCCTTGAGCTTCGTCCTGGCCCCGGCGATCGAACCCCACCTGCGCGCCGGCTTCCCTTCCGCGGCCGGGTTCTACCCCGCCTCCGAGGCCGCGGTCCGGGTGACGCTCCAGCCTCTCGGCGCGACCGTGACCGCCCTCGCCGACAGCGACGGGAACGTCTCGCTGGTGCTACCGGCGACGGTCGGCGCGGGGGAGTCGTACTGCCTCAACGCCACCGCCCTTGGATACGCGCCCTACACGTCGTGCGGCCTCACCCCGTCGGCCCTGGCCACCACCACCACCCTGCCGATGCAGCTCAGCAAGGTGCCCGTCACCGTCAGCATCCGGGGGCTCCCGGCGGGCACGTCGGTGACCCTCAACTTCACGTCGAACGGCGCCCCGGCCCAGACGACCTCGGCCACGGGTAGCGCCTCGAGCCTCTTCCTCCAGCTGTACCCGGGACAGTACACGGTCAGTGGCTGGGCCCGGTCCACCTCCGGGGGCCTCTTCCTCCCGCCGTCGTCGGGGACCTCCACGATCCCGGTCGGGTCCGAAGCGAGCTCGATCACGATCCAGCTCATCCGTCAGGTCGCGGTGAACGGCACCCTGTCGCTCCCCTCAGGCGTCTCCGCCTCGGGGGTCACGGTCCGGCTCACCTCGGCGACCCAGAACCTCTCGCTCTCGGGGACCCAGTTCCAATCGAAGTTCTTCGCGGCGCCCGGGACCTACACGCTCTACGCGGCGGCGATCAACGGGAACCGGACGTTCGCCCATCTCCAGTCCCTGACGATCGGGGCGAACGGGGGGTCCCTCCCCTCGATCCCGACGATCGGGGCGGGCACCCGGGTGGTCGCGAACCTGACCCAGCCGGACGGTTCGCTCCTGGACGCGAGCTTTTCGGCCCAGGTCCTGGGGCCGGGCGGGACCGTCGTCGCGGCCACCGCCGTGGCCGGCCAGATCGTCGTGATCCTTCCCTCCAACGCGAGCTACGGGTTCGCCCTCACCACCACGCAGCTCGTGAACACCACCACGGGGCCCTCGTACAGCCAGTTCCAGGTCGCGGCCGGGTACTCCTGCCACGTCGGCTACCCATCGGCGTACTGCCCGGTCCCGCTGACGGCCTCTCAGGTCACCACCGCGGTGACCGGAGCGCTCCGGGTCGTCGGGGACCCGACCCCGGTCCCCGGGCAGCTCCGGCTCGTCGGGCCGAGCCCGCTGGCCACCGCCACGGTGCTTAGCGCTTCCAACGGCAGCTACTCCGCGAGCCTGGTCCCCGGCACGTACGCCCTCTACGCCACGGGCACGGGCGCCCCGTTCGCCAACGTCAGCACCGTCACGGTGCCGGCCGTCGGACCGTTCGTCCTGAACGTGACCCTGGCGCCGAGCTGGACCGAGACCCTCACGCTCACGGCCCCCTCGGGAGGCCTCTCGGGGCTCGCCACCGTCACCCTGACCTCCTCCAACGGCGCCCGGGCGACGTTCCCCAACGAGCCGTTCGGGACTCCGCTCGCCTTCTCGCTCCCATCGGGCGTCTACACGATCTCGGCGACGGCCCCCGCCAGCCCGTACGGCGTGGCGACCAATGCCTCCGCGTCCGCCTCGGTGGCGCTCCTCGACGGGAACGCCGCGACCACCCTCGGCCTCTCGTACCACATCGTCCAGACCGCCACCCTGACCCTCCTCGGGACCACCAGCGTCACCCTCGGGAACGGCGGCGAGGCGGCGTTCAACTTCGCCGTGAACAACACGGGGAACGCCCCCGAGTCGCTCCACTTCGTCGGGAGCCCTGCGACCTGGAACTTCACGTTCCTTCCGAAGAACGTCTCCCTGGGGACGGCCCTCAGCAACAACAGCGCCTCCGTCGAGGTGCTGGTCCGGGTGCCGGCGGGCACGCCGGTCGCGAGCCCGACGGTCCAGCTCGAGGCCGAGCTGCCCGACGGGACCCCCGTCGGCTTCGCCCAGCCGCTCCCGAAGATCGTGCTCACCCCGACGTACGGGCTCGCCCTGGGCATCGGGACCGCGTCCGCCTCGGCGGTGGGCCCGACCCTCGCGACGCTGGATTTCTTCGTCCGGAACACCGGCACCGCCAGCGAGGCGGTCCAGCTGTCCATCGCGGACGCGGCGCGCCTCACCGGTCTCGGGTGGTCCGTCACGGTCCTGGCCGGCCAGAGCCCCGTGCCGGCGACGGTGACCCTGCCCGCCGGCTCGAACAACTCCTACTTCGTCAAGCTGGTGGCGCCGACGGGCGCCGCGGTCCCGCCCGGGACGGTCACCGTCGCGGCGACGCTGCAGAACGTCAGCGCCGCCACCGAGCTCACGATCCCGATCCCGAGCCAGGCCGTGAGCTTGAACTCCTCGGGGCTGTACGTCACGGGCCCCTCGATCGGGAGCCCCCCGTCGTACCCTGACTGGCTGGTGCCGGTCCTCTCGCTGGTCCCCGCCGCGGTCCTGGTGGGCGTGATCCTGTTCAACCGCTACTGGTCCACGCGCCGATGGAGCCGCCGATAGATGGCGCGCTTCCGCCCGGTACGGGCCCTCGGGATCGTCGTGCTGCTGCTGGTGCTGGGAGCGTCGGTCCCTCTGGGGCACCTCGCCCCGATCGCCGGCGCCCGGGCGGACGCCCCCCTGGTGGGCAACATCGCCGGACCCACCGCCGTGGGCCTCGCGCTCCAGACGACCTACACCGTGACGGCCACCGGGGGACCCGCCCAGGCGGCCAACGGCACCCAGGTGGGGATCTACTCGTTCAAGGCCTCGTTCTCGGCCGTCAACACCACCGGGGCGTCGTTCACCCCCACCTCCGGAGTGCTGGTGAACGGGTCGGTGACGCTCTCCTTCACGGCCCCGAACGTCACGGAGCCGCTCACCCTCTTCGTGCTGGTGAACTCCTCCTACAACGGCAAGAACATCTCCACGAACCTCTCGGAGGCCATCGAGATCATCCAGCCGTACCGGTTCAACGCGAACCTCCAGGTCGGCTCCTCGGCCGGCGTGGCGCCGTTCTACCTCACGGTGACCCTCGACGGGTCGCCGGTGGGGTCGGTCAAGGTCCCGAGCCTGACGGCGGGGGCCAGCTACCCCATCTCCTTCGCGTACGTCGCCCCGAACGGTCTCTCGGCGGGGTGGCACACGTTCTCGGTGAACCTGGCCGCCGAGCACGGCCTCGTCACGTTCGCCGGCGGTCTCACGTCGTACAGCGTCTCGTTCTACGTCCCGGGACCCGCGCCGAACTACACGCCGTACTACCTGCTCGGGATCCTCGTTTTCGTCGCGGTCATTCTTATATACACCCTCCGGGTCGGCGCGCCCCGGCGCGGCCCGAAGAAGAAGTGAGCGCGTCCGTACGACCCATGGCGACCCCGGAACGACGGTGCACCAGCTGCGGCATGGCCCTGTCGGGCCGCGGCGCGACCCAGTTCGCCTGCCCCGACTGCGGCGATGCGGTCCTCGGCCGCGATCCGCGGTGCCGGGACCAGTCGGTGCTGTACAAGTGCCCGAAGTGCGGCTTCACCGGGCCCTAGGAGGACCATGGGCCAGGTCGCCGTCCTCTTCCGACTGATGCCCGACGGGGTCGACACGGACATCGCCGCCATCGCGAACGCGGTGAAGCCGGTGCTGCCCGCCAACGTCACCCTCCGGGGGATGCAATCGAAGGACATCGCCTTCGGCCTCAAGGCGCTCCTGGTCTCGGTCGTCATGCCCGACCAGGGCGGTCTCCTCGACGCCACCGAGACGGCGCTGCAGAAGCTGCCGCACGTGGAGTCCGTCGAGGTGATGGAGGAAGGCCTCCTCTAGCGGCAGGACCGGCTCCGTGGACCTTTTCACCCACGTCCTGGTGGCGTACCTGGTCACCTACGGGACCGTCGGGTTCCAGCCGTCGTACCTGGCCGCGGGGGCCATCGCGGGCGGGCTTCCGGACGGCGACATCCTCCTCTGGCCCCTCTCGAAGCGGTTCCCGATCTTCCGGCACCACGGGATCACCCATTCCCTGTTCGGCGTCAGCGTCGTCGCGGTCGTGGGGGCGTTCGTGGCCCCGATGCTGGCGCCCGGCAGCGTCGTGGTCTACTTCGCGGTCATCGAGCTCGGCGGCATCGCGCACATCCTGATGGACGGGTTCACGAACTTCTCCGTCCCGCCGTTCCTGCCGTTCTCGGACCGGGCCCTCCACATCGACGCCGACCGGGCGGTGAACCTGGTGACCCTCGTGATCTCCGTCGCCTCGTTCTACCTGCTCCTCGGGGTGGAGCGGAACCACGTGGCGTTCAGCGTCTACACCGCCACCGTCTGGGGCCTGATCGGGATCTTTGCCGCGTACTTCCTGATCCGGCTCGCGGGCCGCTACCTCATCGGCCGGGAGATCCGCTCCCTCCCGCCCGGGACCGCTCCCGTCCCCCGGAGCGATCCGTTCCGCTGGCTCGTGGTCGGTGAGCAGGTACGGGACGGCCGGATGACGATCACCTACGCCCGCTACACCCTGGGGCGGGGGTTCACGATGGGCCCGCTCTCGCTCTCCGCTCCCTTGGAGGCGCCCGTGCGTCCCGGCCCCGTGAAGGACGCCCAGGACGCGCTGGAGCGCTCCTTCGGCCTCGCCCGCAAGGCGAGCCGGATGCTCGCCGACTCGTACCTGTTCGGGGAGGCCCACCCCGGACCCGGGGGAGCCTGGAGCGCGATCTGGTACTCCCTCGAGTTCTCCGGGTTCGGCCGGGCGGCCGGGGCCCGGGTCGAGTTCGCCGCCGACGGGACCCCCACCGTGAAGACCGGATGGCAACGGGCCGGTCCCCCCGGCGCAGGGACCCCGTGAC
>Ga0209060_10002100_pt1 | contig 19466 bp, 17 predicted proteins | sample Coa_R1_8_FD_187155 | JGI IMG/M metagenome (GOLD analysis project Ga0209060, IMG submission 187155) | Surface soil microbial communities from Centralia Pennsylvania, which are recovering from an underground coalmine fire - Coalmine... | ecosystem: Environmental > Terrestrial > Soil >...
TTTTCGCAAAGCTCCACGAGGGTCCGCGACTTCTCATTCTGCCCAACGCATGGGATCCGGGCAGTGCGCGGATCATCGAACATGCGGGTGCCAAGGCCATCGCGACATCGAGCTCGGCATGTGCGTGGGCCCGTGGATATCCGGACGGCGAGGCTCTGCCCGCCGAGGAGGTTTTGGCGCTGATCGCAAGTATCGCGCGCAGCGTCTCGATTCCTGTGAGTGCGGATATCGAGACGGCTTACGCCGAGGACGCCGGATCGGCTGCGCGCTTTGTCGAGCGGGTGCTCGATGCCGCAGCCGTCGGCATCAATATCGAAGATGGCGTGATGCCGCCCGATCTTCTTGTCAGAAAGATCGACGCGATCCGCGCGATGGCGGCAAGAAAAAACCACCGCCTGTGGATCAACGCGCGGACCGATGTTTATTTAAAGAATCTTGCGAGCGGCGAGGCGGCCTTTTCAGAAACCGTCGCCCGGGCGGATCGTTATGGCCGCGCCGGAGCCGATTCGATCTTTGTGCCGGGAATCGCTGATCCGGCGCTGATCGAGCGGCTGGTCCACAATATACCCCTGCCCTTGAACGTGCTCGCATGGCCCAACCTGCCGGATGCGTCGGCGCTCGAAAAACTCGGCGTCAGACGCCTGAGTGCCGGGGGCGGGGTCGCACGCGGCGCGCTCGGATACACGCACCGGCTCGCGACGGATTTTCTTGCGACCGGTCGGTCCTCACTGTTTAGCGAGGGCCCGGCCGCGACCCTCAATCTCAATCAGCTGATGCGCGGGGGCCCTTGAGGCGTCGCATCAGCATCGCGAACGGCGCCTATAATACAGCCCAACCGATTCGTGAGAGGATCGGAAGGGATGAACCAGGAATCCAAACTTGAACCGGGAGCGCTTCGCGTCCTGATCGCAGCAGGGCTGGGTTTCGGGCTTGCCGCCATTCTCATGCTTGCTGTGAACATAAATGGCGTGATCTCGCTCGCGATCGGGATTGCCGCAACGGCCGCGGTTTGCCTCGTTCCCCTGCGACGCAGGGATGCTGGGGGCTCCGGTTCCGCTAACGCATCTGCCGAACTCGGATCGGGTCTCCCGGCGCTCGCGCTTGCCTTGTTTGAACATCTGCCGGATCCCCTGATGCTGCTGGACCAGGCGGAAAGGGTTCTCTTTGCGAACGCTCCCGCTCATGCGGTCGTCGGCTCCGGGATTGAAGGAAAGCATGTCTCCGCCGTCCTGCGGACGCCGTCCGTGCTCGAGGCCATCCAGCTTGTGAGCCGTTCAGGCAAGCCCACGAGTGTCGGGTTCAGCTTTCATGTTCCGGTGGAGCGGCATTTCGAGGCGTATGCCGCGCGCGTGGAGACCTCGCCGGCTCTTGTCGTGCTTGTCCTGCATGAGGTCACGCAATTGAAACGCAGCGAGCAGATGCGCGTCGATTTCGTCGCCAATGCCAGCCATGAGTTGCGCACGCCTCTCGCTGCAGTCTCGGGATTCATCGAAACGCTTAAGGGCCACGCTCGGGAAGACACCAAAGCACGCGAGAAATTCCTGGATATCATGACCGTCGAGGCAGATCGCATGCGACGATTGATCGATGATCTCCTGTCACTATCGCGAATCGAACTCAACGAACATGTGCCTCCCTTGGGCGAGGTCTCGATCGAGGGAGTCGTGCGCGACGTTGCCGGAGCCCTGGCGCCGCTCGCGCGCGCGGAGAACATCACAATCGAAATCGAGAAAAGGACCGAACTCCCGCCGGTCACCGGCGAGCGCGACGAGTTGATCCAGCTTTTCCAGAATCTCCTTCACAATGCGATCAAATATGGCCGGACCGATGGACATGTGTGGATTACGCTCGGGGCGCTGCCGGCCGACAGCCGACAGCTGCAGGACATGGTGGCGGTCAGTGTGCGCGATGACGGCGAAGGAATCCCTGCGGAAGCGATTCCGCGTCTTACCGAACGCTTCTATCGCGTCGATGTGAAGCGCAGCCGTGAAAAGGGCGGCACAGGACTGGGACTTGCGATCGTCAAGCACATCATCAATCGCCACCAAGGCCGGCTGCAGATCGAGAGCCAGACGGGAGAGGGCGCCACGTTTACGGTGACCATTCCTGCGGCCCGGTCGGTGGTCGCCGATCCGCCCTCGGCGATTGCCGCGAAGTGACGCCGGCCATCTGCTCAGCTTGTCAGGCGCGGACTGTCGTGAAATCGTCACGCAACTGTCACAAAGCCATGCGGCTGCACCAATAAAGAGGGCTCCAGAGAAATGTCCGCAGCGGACGAACACACGGGCCTGAGCAGGATGGCGGAACACACGGTCCGGGCCTTTACGGAACAACTCGAGACGTTGTCCGCCTCGGTCGCGCAAATGGGCGGCCTTGCCGAGGCTCAGCTGGCCGACGCGATCGAAGCCATCGGCCGCCGCGACACGGCACTCGGCGAAAAGGCCGTGGCCGGAGACGTTCGCATTGACGGCATGCAGCAGGAAATCGAGGACCGCTCGACAAAGCTTCTCGCTTTGCGCCAGCCCATGGCGGTCGACCTGCGCGAGACGCTGGCGGCCATCAAGATCGCAAGCGAGCTCGAGCGGATCGGCGACCTCGCGAAAAACATCGCCAAACGCGCCATCGTGCTCAATCGCGAGCAACCGATCCGGCTGACACAGAGCCTCGCCCGGATGGGGCGCTCCGCACTCTCGCAGCTGAAGCTTGTGCTCGATGCCTACTCGGCCCGCGATCCGGGCGCTGCCGAAAGAGTATGGGGGCAGGACGGCGAAATCGACGAGCTCTACAACAGTCTTTTTCGTGAACTTCTCACCTACATGATGGAAGATCCGCGCACGATCGGCATGTGCACGCATCTGCTCTTCGTCGCCAAGAACATCGAACGCGCGGGCGACCACGTCACGAATATCGCCGAAGTCGTCTACTTCATGGTCACCGGCGGCCATCTCGCGCTTGAGCGGCCGAAGGCCGACGTCACCAGCCAGACCAACATTCCGTTCGAAGGGAAAACATGAGCGCGAAGCCCAGCGTGCTGATCGCCGAAGACGAGGGGGCGCTGGTCACGCTGCTCCGGTACAATCTGGAGCGCGAAGGCTATCGCGTGCTGGAAGCAAAGGACGGCGAGGAAGCGCTGCTCGTTGCAGCTGAAGAAAAGCCCGACCTCATGCTGCTCGACTGGATGCTGCCCCAGCTCTCCGGGATCGAAGTCTGCCGAAGGCTCCGATCGCGCATTGAGACGCGCAACATGCCGATTGTCATGCTGACCGCGCGCGGCGAGGAGAATGACCGCATACGCGGGCTAGATACCGGCGCCGACGACTATCTCACCAAACCATTTTCGATGACCGAGCTCCTGGCGCGCCTGCGCGCTGTGCTCCGCCGCATTCGCCCCGGGCTTGCCGAAGACGTCGTGCAGGTGGGTGACATCGAAATGGACCGCGCAGCCCATCGGGTGCGGCGCGGCGGCCGCGAAGTGCATCTCGGGCCGACGGAGTACAAGCTGCTCGACCATCTCATCCAGCATCCAGGTCGCGTTTTCTCGCGCGAGCAGCTGCTCGACGCAGTCTGGGGATCCGACGTCTATGTGGAGGCCCGCACCGTCGACGTCCATGTCGGACGCTTGCGCAAGGCGCTCAATCTCGACGAGACGCTGCGCGATCCCATTCGCACGGTGCGCTCTGCGGGCTACGCACTGGACGATATCTTCGCGCATTGAAATCGCCGGGCGCGGGCTCTTCAGGCGACGTCAATCGGCTCGGCCAGTTCGAGATAGCGGCAGAAGGCGTTGGCCAGTTTCATCTGCCGGGGCGTCCGGCATTCGGCCTCGAAAATCCCCGGTGACGCCACGATGATCGAGGCGCAGCGCGCACGCGAGGTCGCAACGTTGAGCCGGTTCAGGCTGTAAAGGAATTCCATCCCGCGCGGCGCGTCGGCATGGCTCGAGGTCGCAAGCGAGTAGATCGCAATGGGGGCCTCCTGGCCCTGGAACTTATCCACCGTGCCCACATGCGCGCCTGGAAGCCTCTTGCTGATCTCGAACACTTGCGCGTTGTAGGGAGCAATGATGAGAACGTCTTGGAGCGCAATAGGCTCTTCTGACCCGTCGCGCGTTATCCAGCTTGCGCCCTGCGGCAAGAGCCGGTCGACGAACTTGGCGATCGCGACCGCCTCTTCCGGTGACGCGCTCTGATTTCCGCCGTGATCGACAGGAAGGTAATAAAGCCCGGACGATGCGAGTGGTGCACAATTCTTGAGTGCTTGTCTTTCCATGCCTTCTCGCGGACCAAGTTTGCCTTCGTAGAAGACATCGGAGGTGTAACGGCAGATTGCCGGATGGAGACGCCAGGTCTCGGCGAGGAAGAGCCCCCTGCCAGGTGAAATCGTCTGCTCGCGCCCAAGAATGTGTCCGAGCGCCGACTGTTCCGCTCCGTCGGGATGACTTCCCCTGGTCGGCTGATCGAGCTGCTGCGGATCGCCGATCAGCACAAGCGTTTTCGCCGCCTGCGAGAGCGCGAGTACATTGGCCAGCGACATCTGGGCGGCCTCGTCGACGAAGAGCACATCTACGCAATCGCGCGCCTCGGATCGCGACCAAAGAAATTGCGTACCAGCACCGAGATGGGAGTGCCGGAGTTCGGCGAAGAACGCGGGGTTGCTATCCGTGCAGGTCAAACCAGTCAGCTGTTCGCCGGGGTCGTTGGTCTTCTCGATGCAGGTCAGCGAAAAATGGGCCTCGTCTGCGGCCTCGAATGATTTGCCGATTAAGTTGCGGATAACCTTGTGACTGTTGGCAGCGATTCCAACCCGTTTTCCAAGCGAAACGAGCTTCAGGATCATCTGCGCGCCGGTGTGCGTTTTGCCGGCGCCCGGAGGACCCTGGATCGCGAGCACACCGCTCTCGAGATGTTCACAAAGGCGCACCGCGGCCTCGGGCGAGGTTTCCCCCTCGAGACGCAACGGTGCGCCGTTCAAGCGCGGGCCCTCGCGCAGCAGAAGGTCGCGGGCTGCCTGATAGGCGCCTTCACCGAGGATTCCATGCGTGGCGACGTGCTCGCCGAGCCGCGCTAGTGCTTCGGCAAGGACCTTTGTGCCGATAAGGTCGAACGCGAAGACCGCAGGCACGTGGAGCTGCGCGGTTTTCTTTTGCTTCTTTATGTCCACAACGCCGTTTTCTGCTGAAATGGCGTGCACGCTTCCGAGGTTTTCTCCACCTGCGGATTTCAACTTCTCGCCGCCCCGGAGATGAGTCTCTTGGACCGGAAAACGGTAGCGGTGGATGGGTATGGCGTCCGTTCCGCCCACAACTCCGGCAAACTCGAGGCCGGCGATCGCGTCGCGCTCGTCGAAGAGATCTTCAGGTGGCAGCCCTGCCAGGCGGAAATAGTCCCACCAAACCGCCTTCTCTTCGCGCCTGTGCCAATCGAGCAGGTTGGCGAGAAGTTGCCGTGCCTTCTGTTCAGCGTTCGCGGTCTCCAGATCGGAGGGAATGTCTTCGGTAAGTTTTTTGGTCAGCCGATTTATTCTTAAGGCCCACTCCGAGACGTCGTCCGGTGCATCCCCTTGCTTTGGTTCTGGCCGCGGTAAGTCGGCGCCCCTGGCCTCCTCGTCACTTCTCAGCTTCTCGAGCCACCCGCGCAAAGCCAGTGCCGACTCGCAATCATCGCGGTTGTAGCTGCGAACGCGTTCCTTGGTCTGCTCACTGATCGAGCGCGCATCGCCAAGTTCAAGGAAAGCCTGGAAGCTGGTCAGCGCAACATTCGCCTCAGGGAGCGGCGTGGCACGGACAAAGCCAAAGAACGGTTCAAGCTTTTTGATGGAGTAGCTTTCGACGCTGGCAAAGAGCGCACGGCGCACAATCTGGTAAAGGTCCACAAAACGCTCCGCCCTCAACAGGCAGTCGAGTTCTTGCTCGCGGGTGGCGTATCGGCCCATGAGGCGCTTAAGCGCCGCAGGCTCGTACGGAGCATAGTGATAGATGTGCATGTCGGGGTTCTTGGCCCAACGCGCGTGCGCAAAATCGATGAATGTCTCGAACGCCTGTCTTTCCTGGCCGCGCGTGAGCGACCAATCGCCGACGTAGTCGGCTTCGCCCTTTTCGTCTTCGAACGCGTAGCCGAACAGATATTCAAGCCCGTGCTCGCCGACAAAGGGATCGCCTTCGAGGTCGAGGAAGATGTCGCCCTTGTCGGGCGATGGAAGACGCGTCAGCCCGAAACCTGGCTCGATCGGCTGGAGTTCGAACTTTCGCTCGCCTGCGACTCGAGCCTCGAAGAACACGCGCGCCTGCTCGCGCACGCGGCGGTAAGTTTCAATCGACCCGCGCGGCGATTTGAAAGGCGGCGGCAAGGGCATCCGTGCGAGCGCCGCGACGGTAGCAAAGCCCCGCTCTGCAAGCTCCGCGCGCTGGAGTTTGGAGATTCCCGCGACCAAACAGAGATGGTCGTCGTCGCGGCGGCGTTGCGCGCACACCTCTTGCCAACGGCAAATGTCGCAAAACTCGACCGGTTCGGGATAGACGCGTTCCGGTGCGTCATTCACCGCCGCAAGAAAGGCGCGCCTGATCTTGCGGAAATAGGCCGAATACTCGGCGAAGCGATAGCATTCCGGAACGAAATCCGACCACGGCACGACAATATGCATGTGTTCGGGCGGCAGGTTTTGTTCGTGTCCCAGCAACTCCGAGTAGAGGCAGAGCTGAAGGACGGATCCAGCCTTCGTTTCGCGCGAAAGCTTTGTATCACACGCTTCGTAAGACCAGGGCCCGAAGGCGCTCGGCTGTTCGACCCGTCTCAGGATGTCGGCGCGCCCGACCCAGCCATCGCGGGCGAGCGCGGCCTGCACGATCACCGGATCCCCGCGCCTCATAGCGGTGCGGGTTTGAGCCAGGGCCTCCTTCGTCACCTCGATGCCTTCGATGGTGACAGCGTCCAGTCCCTGGTCCATCAGATGCCGGACATAGCTGCGCTCGTGCTGCGAGCCTCGCAAGCGCAAAACCTCGAGCATCGGGTCGTCGTAGACGCGCGGCCTTGCGTGCTCGCCCCGCGCGACCGCGCGATCGAGTTCGGTCAAGTGCCGGCATTGAAGAAAACCGACAAGGTCCGTCGCGCTGAATTCCAGCGATGCCCCGGCTAGCCGCATGTGAGCCCAGTCTCAACGACCGTATTCTATCTCGTGATCAAAGAAGCGACGTGATCGGCTGTTCCAGCGCGGCCGGCTTCGAGGTCGGGGCAAAGCGGCGGACCACGCGTCCCGCCCGGTCCACCAGGAATTTGGTGAAATTCCATTTGATCCGCTCGCTTCCGAGCAGGCCTGGCCGCTCGTGCTTCAGGTATTTGTAAAGCGGGTGAGCATCGGCGCCGTTCACATCGATCTTGGCGAACATTGGAAAGCTCACGCCGTAATTGACAGCGCAGAACGTACCGATCTCGCTCTCGCTGCCGGGCTCCTGCTTTCCAAACTGGTTGCAGGGGAAACCGAGCACGGTCAGGCCTTTTTCATGATGGCGGCGATAAAGCTGTTCGAGCCCCTCATATTGCGGTGTGAAACCGCATTTGCTGGCCGTGTTCACGATCAACAGCACCCGGCCCCGATAGTCGCCAAGGGTGGCCTCCTTCCCCGCAAGAGTCCGCGCCGCGAAATCGTAGATGGTTGTCATGCTGAGAGATCCGGTTTGCGAATCTCACTCTAGTAGAAAAAAGAAGGGGCCGGCTTGGCGCCGGCTCCCTTTTTCTTCAGACCTGCTCAGCCGGCCAGGCGTCCTTTGTCACGACGCGGCTGCTGCGGCTGGTAGGCTTTGCGTGCGTGCGCCTCGCAATAGGGCGAGCCTGTTTTGGGCTTCCGCCCGCAGAAGTGAAATTCATTTTCCGCGGGATCGCCGATGGGCCAGCGGCACATCGCGTTTGAGATCGTAAGGACGGTGGCAAAACTTCCGTCTTCGAGCGTCAGGGGATCTTCCTCCACCACCGGTGCCGGCGGCTGATGCGACGCGCGGGCTGTCATGCGCGGCGCGGAGGGAAGACGGGGACGGTCGCTCCGCGAAGGCGCCGCGCGACCCGCGAGGCCGAGGCGATGAACCTTTCCGATCACGGCGTTCCGGGTGACGCCCCCGCCGAGGACGCGGGCGATCTGGCTGGCCGAGAGACCTTCGGTCCAAAGATTTCGCAGTTGTTCGACGCGATCATCGGTCCAATTCAGTTGGTTCACTGGGCTTGCTCTCCTCTCCAAGGCACCAGATATCGTAGCCCTGCATCGCTTGCACACAAGTCCTGCTCTTACCGCCATGGGTGTTGTCCACACGAATCAGCGCGACACCACAGACCCGCCAGTGCGTAACGCCGGAGAGGCGGGCCACGCGGGGAGCCGCCATGCGACTGGATTCCTTGACCCTTCTCCGGAAGCAGGCCGATAAACCTTGCTCCTCTTGCTTGGAGAACAAAGTGTTTCCGTCGCTGCTTCCAACTTACAACCGGGCGGATGTCGCGTTCGTCCGGGGCGAAGGTCCGTACCTTTTCGCCGAGGGTGGAGAGCGATACCTCGATTTTGGCGCCGGGATCGCGGTCAATGCCTTTGGCCATGCGCATCCGAAGCTCGTGGAGGCGCTGACGACACAAGCCAGCCGGCTCTGGCACACTTCCAATCTCTATCGCGTACCGGGGCAGGAAGCGCTCTCCCGGAGGCTCGTCGAAAACACCTTCGCCGATACGGTGTTCTTCACCAATTCAGGCGCGGAAGCCTGCGAATGCGCATTCAAGATGGCGCGCCGCTATCAGTATGTCTCCGGGCATCCGGAACGCTTCCGCATCATCACGTTCGAGGGCGCTTTTCACGGGCGCACGCTCGCCTGCATTGCCGCAGGCGGACAGGCAAAATATCTCGAAGGCTTCGGCCCGCGCGTCGAAGGCTTTGACCAGGTCAAAGGCTTCGACATCAAGACCGTCGAAGCGGCGATCACGCCGGAAACCGCAGCCGTCATGATCGAGCCGATTCAGGGCGAAGGTGGCCTCAATCCGGTTCCGGCCGAATTCTTGCGCGCTCTTCGTCGGCTCTGCGATGAACGCGGCCTTCTTCTCATTTTCGATGAAATCCAATGCGGAGTCGGCCGCACCGGCAAGCTGTTCGCACATGAATGGCTCGGCATTGCGCCGGACATCATGGCTGTCGCCAAGGGAATCGGCGGCGGGTATCCGCTCGGAGCGTGTCTGGCGACGGCGGAAGCGGCAAAGGGCATGACCGCCGGAACCCATGGCTCGACCTATGGCGGCAACCCGCTCGGCATGGCGGTTGGGATCGCAGCACTCGATCTCGTGCTGGCGCCTGGATTCCTCGATAACGTCAACAGGATCGCCAACTATCTTCGCCAGCAAGTGGGTGTGCTTCTGGCCGAGCATCCTTCGGTCTTTGAAGACGTTCGCGGCCAAGGCCTGATGCTCGGATTGAAAATGCGCGTTCCAAACACGGAATTCGTCGCGGCCGCGCGCGAACAGGGCCTGCTCGTGGTAGGGGCCGGAGACAATGTGGTGCGCTTGCTGCCGCCGCTCGTCATTGATGAATCGCATGTGCGCGAAGCGATGGAGAAACTCGGCGCGGCGGCAGCGCAGTTCGAGAACAAATCGTTGAGCCAGAAGAAGACGGTGGCCGCATGAGCGCCGAACTGAAAGCTCGCAGCAGCGTCGCGCAAGCGCCGCTCAAGGCGAATCCGGATGCGCAGATACGCAAGCCGATCAGGCATTTTCTCGATATTGCGGATTTCGATGGACCTTCGCTTGCAGCCATCATTGCCGATGCCAGGGCGCGAAAGAGGGCGCGCGCCGGCTTGCCCCATGGCGTGCCGGATGCGGACCGTCCGCTCGAAGGGCATGTGCTTGCGCTGATCTTCGACAAGCACTCGACGCGCACGCGAATCTCGTTCGATGTCGCCATGCGCCAGCTCGGTGGCTCGACTTTGATGATGAGCGGCAAGGACATGCAGCTCGCGCGCGAAGAAACAATCGCGGATACGGCGCGCGTGCTTTCCCGGTACGTCGATGCCGTGATGATCCGCCTGCTCGATCATGAGATGGTCGAGGAGATGGCCCAGAATTCGGATATTCCCGTGATCAACGGCCTGACCAAACGCTCACATCCCTGCCAGGTCATCGCCGACATCATGACCTTCGAAGAGCACAAGGGCCCGATCAAGGGGCGCACGATTGCCTGGAGCGGCGACACCAACAATGTCTGCGCGTCCTGGATCCACGCTGCGCAGAAATTCGGGTTCAGGTTCAGGATTGCGGCTCCGAAGGAGCTGAGCGCCGGACCCAATCTCAGGGAATGGGCGGAAAGGGCGGGAGCCGATATCCATTTCGGCGATGATCCGGAAAAGGCCTGTGAGAACGCCGATTGTGTGATCTCCGACGCCTGGGTCTCCATGGGGGATGACGATCTCACCAAGCGGCACAATTTGCTCAAGCCCTATCAGGTGAATTCGCGCCTGATGTCGCGCGCCAGGAAGGACGCGATCTTCATGCATTGCCTCCCAGCGCATCGGGGCGAGGAGGTGACCAACGATGTCATCGACGGCCCGCAATCCGTGGTCTGGGACGAAGCCGAAAACCGGCTCCATGCGCAGAAGGCGATTCTGGCCTTCTGCCTCAGTGGGACTTGAGTTCGACGGTGGTGTAGGCCCCCGGCCCGAACGTCACGGTGACCTTGTCGAGCCAGACATCGCCCCTGCCGCTGGCGACTGGACCTTGAGAAAAGTTTTCCAGCGTTGAATTGAGAACCTTGTACTGGGCATTCCAGTACTCGAAATTGTCGTTGTCCCACACGGCAAACGCTTTTCCCCGGCCCCATTGCATCGTGTGCCGCCGCCCGCGCTCGTAAAAGGGTTGGCTGACCGCACGATAATAAAACGTCCGGATATGAAGGGCGGAGTCGAAGCTCAGGCATTCGTTCGGATTGGGGCTGATCCAGCCGCGTGACAACCAGCTGCCGTCGCTCTGCGGATAGGCAATCGCGATCCAGATCTGAACCTTGAATTTGTTGCAGAACAGGATGTCGGCCTGGGCGGCGGAACTGCCAAAAACCAGACAGATCAACAAAACCGGAAGCGACCGAATAAATGTCGTACGCATATTGTCCCCCTTGCCACGGCCTGACATGTCTTCGCCTCAACATATCCCGGAAAGGAAGAGCCCGTGAAAACAGCTGACATGCCGTACGCCGTCGATGGCAGGACTTACACGGGCTATCTGGCTCTGCCCGATGGGACGACCGGGAAGCGGCCTGGCATTCTCGTTTGTCACCAGGGCAATGGGCTTGGCGAGCACGCAAAGGAGCGCGCACGCATGCTCGCGAGCGAAGGCTATGTTGCGTTTGCGTTGGACATGTATGGCGCCGTCGCGAAGAACATGCAGGAAGCGATGGCGTGGATTCAGGCTCTGGTTGGCAATCCCGCCGAATTGAGAAAGCGGGCGGCTGCCGGTCTCGATGTACTGAAATCAGAACCAGCGGTGGATACCAACCGGCTGGCGGCGATCGGCTACTGCTTCGGCGGCGGCGTTGTCCTCGAAATGGCCCGGGCGATGGCCGGACTCTCCTGCGTTTGCGCATTCCACCCGGGGCTGACCGGTCAGCCGGAAAGCGACGAGAGAAAGGTCCTTTGCAAGGTGATGGTCTGCGCTGGCGTAGACGATCCGCTCATTCCCCCGGAGGCGCGCGAGCGATTCATCTCGTTGATGAAGGCCGCAGGCGCAGACTGGCAGCTCATCACATATGGCGGCGCCGGCCACAGTTTCACGGACAGAAGCGTGGATGATCTCAAGATGGCCGGCTTTGCCTACAACGCACTCGCCGATAAGCGGTCTTGGGTGCATATGCGCGCGCTGTTCGATGAATCCCTTGGCGCGCCGTAGCTGGAAAGCAAAGGCCCGGCGGACGTCGATCCGCCGGGCCTTTTCCTCGTCGGTTGCAGGTGATTCCCGCAGCCCTATTCAGTGACCGTTGTCGTAATCGCCGTGGTCATGGTCATGGTGATCGCCGTGATCGCCATGGTCATGGTGATCGCCACTGCTTTGGTTATTACCTGAGTTGTTGCTGTTCGGCTGCTGATTGTTGCTGTTGCCGTTGTTGTTGTTCGGATTGGTGCCCTGGCTGTTATTCACCTGGCTGCCACCCTGATAGTTCGTGCCGTTGTCATGGCCGGAATAATTGTGGTTGTCGCCATTCCCGTTTCCGCGATCACCCATGTAGTTGCCATGCTCATAGCCTTGGCGGTCATTGTTCCATGCGTGGTCTCCGTGATCGCCATGATCCCAGCCGCGGTCGCCGTGATCGTAGCCCCGGTCGCCGTGATCCCAGCCGCGATCGCCATGATCCCAGCCGTGCTGATGTTCCCAATCGCGGTCATAGTCGCCGCGATAGGCGAAGTCATGATGGCGCCAGTGCTGGTAGGCAGGCCGTTCACGCCAGCGGTAGTAGTCGTCCCGGTCCCGGAAGAGAAAGTCGCCATCGACGTAGAGGTCCGGGCCCCAATAGGCCGACAGATAACGCCAGCAACGCCGTGGCGCTGGTACGTCGTAGTAGCGGTACCAGGAGCACGGCCGATAATAATCATAAGAGCCTGTCCAGATGTGCAGGCCTGGCACGCTGAAGCCGAACGAGACTTGCGCGCTCGCCGGCGCGGCCATCAGCGCACTGCTTCCAAGCAACAGCGCGGCAAGGCCGAATTTCGTCATACTTTTCATTTGGTTCTCCCTGTGAGGCGCCAGAGGCGGCGCGCGATACCGAACGATTTTCCTGGGCGCCGGTTGAACCCGGTGTGAACGAAAAGTTCAGTTTGGTTCCCGAAAAACGCGCGCGCAGCGGATTCCGTTCCGGCAACTGCGCGGTTGAGCACGCCCGGCGGCCGATTGCGGCGACAATGCGACCGTGTTCTGTCGAGGCGCCCTATTTCACGACTGGATTCAATCGGGGGGCGTTCAGGCCCACTCTTTGGGAACGGGCGTTGCGCGCTGGTTGACGAGAAGCTTGGCGCGACGTTCCTTTTCGGCGTCTGTCAGTTTGGACGCGTCTTCCTGGAATTCAGGTCCCGCCGCCATCGCTTTCTTGACCGCAGGCCGGCCCTCCATGGCCGTTATCCAGCGCTTCACATTCGGAAACTCGTCGAGATCGATCTGGCGGAGCTTGTAACCGGCGGCCCATGGATAACAGATCATGTCGGCGATCGTGTATTCGCCGGCGGCAAGCCACTCCTTCTTGTGCAAACCGAGGTTCATCACGCCATAAAGGCGGTGCACTTCATCTGAAAAGCGCTTGATGGCGTAAGCCTGGTCGCCATTCTTAGGATTTTGCGACGCGCGGAAGAAATGCCCCTGTTCGCCGAATTTGGGGCCTTGGTTCGCCATCTGCCACATCACCCACTGCACGACGTCGTATTTTTTACGCGTCTCCTGCGGAAAGAAGCGGCCCTCCTTTTCGGCGATGTACATCATGATGGCAGCGGACTCGAAAATCGTGATCGGTGTGCCGCCGCCCTTGGGCGCGGTGTCTACCAGCGCCGGCATGCGATTGTTGGGTGACACCTTGAGGAAGTTCGGCTCGAACTGATCTCCGCGGCCGATGTTGATCGCCTTTATTTCATAGGGCGTACCCAGCTCTTCGAGCAGGATCGTTACCTTCTTCCCGTTGGGCGTCGGCCAGTAAAAGACTTCAAGCATCTCGCTTCCTCCTCGTTCTCTGCCGTGACCTTAGCACGGCTTCGGCGCTAGCCGGGCCTTTGTAGCCCGATCAGTTCGCGCGCCGCCCGGGCTGAAATCGCACACGCATTCTCTTGGGCCCGGAGATGAAATTCGACGGCAGCCACTCAGGCTCTCCCGCAAGTTCAAATCCTTTCATGCGTGTCAAGACTTCGGACAGGATGGCATCGATCTCGATCCTTGCGATGTGCTGCCCGAGACAACCATGCGGTCCGGTGCCGAAGGCGATGTGCTCATTGGGACTGCGGGACAGGTCGAGCGTATCGGCGCGGGAAAATTTGCCGGGGTCGCGATTGGCCGAACCGAAATACATGACGACCTTCTGGCCTTCGCCAATTTTCTGCCCGGCAAGCTCCAGCGCGCGTTTCGCGCGCCGGCGCATATAGATGACGGGCGAGCACCAGCGCAGAAGCTCTTCGCGTGCGGAAGCGAGCCGGCCGGTGAGGTCGACCTTCAGCCAATCAAGCTGGTCCGGATGTTCCAGAAGCGCGATCATTCCGGCTGACAGCAGGTTGCGCGTGGTGTCGCCGCCGGCATCGATCAGAAGCAGGAAGAAGAGCAGGAACTCCATGTCATCGAGGCGCTTACCGTCGACTTCGGACTGAAGCAGCTTGGTCGCGAGATCGTCCTTTGGGCGCGCCCGCTTTTCATCGATTACGCCGCGCCCATATTCGAACATCTTGTAGACGGCGGCCATGCCCCCCTCATTCATCCCGTCGGCCGCCGTCGTATGAATGATCTCCGTGAGCTTGTAGAGTTCGCGCCCATCATCGAGGGGCAGGCCCATCATTTCTGCAATCACGCAGGACGGCATTTCTCCGGCGACTTCGCTCACGAAATCACATTCGCCCTTCTCGATCACTTCGTTGACGATCTGCCTCGCCAGCGCCTTCATGCGCGGCTCGCGCTCCCGCGAGACCGGTACCGTGAATTCATTTCGGATCAGCTTGCGATAGGCCGTGTGCTGTGGCGGATCCATCATCAGCATCATTTTGTATCCGCCGAGATTGCTGGCCTGGTTCAGGCTGTCCTGGATCATGATCGTCGGCTCGGACGAGAACGCCTGAAAATCACGGTCGACCTCCCAGACATCCTTGTACCGGGTGACCGCCCAGAAGCCTGGCCCGTTCGGTTCTGCGTGCCAGTGGACGGGCGCGTTTTCGCGAAGCCAAGCGTATTGCGCGTAAGGATGACCGGACGCGAAGGTCTTCGGATCGTAGAGATCGATTTTCATGGACGAGAGCTCGAGCGTGCAGTGGCTAGGATGCGCGAGCGAACGGCGGAATTAAACTGGCATCGGCAACTTTACGCCCCGGAAATAATCTTTCCCCTTCGCGCTCGCGAGAACCGTATTAAAGTGGCTTGCCGAAAGGAGCCCTTCTCGATGTCCGCTGCTGCCTCATCCGAGCTGAAACCAGCTGTGCCGTATCTGAAATATGGCACCGACGGGAAGCCGTACCTCGCCGGGGCCAGATGCACGAAATGCGGCGAGACCTTCCTTGGCGAACGCGAGATCTGCGCGAAATGCGGGGCGCGCGGCAGCATGCAAATGAAGCGGCTCGCCGATCGCGGAAAGCTTTACAACTACACGATCGTGCACCGGAATTTTCCCGGCGTGCCGGTCCCCTTCGTTTCGGCCATCGTGGACCTCGAAGGCGGCGGCACGGTGAAGGGCAATCTCGTCGAGATCGAACCCGATCCGGCCAAGATCAAATTCGACATGCCGGTCAAGGTCGTCTATCGCGACGCTGGCCGAAAGGACAAGGAAGGCAATTCCTATCTCGCCTATTTCTTCGTCCCGGCCTGAAGCGCACACGCAGGAAACAAGTACCAGCGGAGGTTAATCATGAGCGATGTCTATGTGGTCGGAACGGACATGATCAAGTTCGGGCGCTTTCCCGATCGGGACGTTGCCGATCTCGGTGCCGAGTCGGCACTGCTTGCGCTCGATGATTGCGGTCTGTCGATCGGCGACATGCAGGCGCTCTATTGCGGCAATCTCGGCCAGGCCGGCGCGATGGTCGGCCAGCGCGTACTCAAGCAGATCGGACAAACCGGGATTCCGGTCGTGAACACGGCGAACGCCTGCGCGACCGGAGCCACCGCCTTTCGCGAAGGCTGGATGGCGATCAAGGCCGGAGTTTACGACACCGTGCTTTGCGTTGGCGTCGAGCAGATGGGCCGCGGCTTGCTCGGAGGCGGAGGCGGCGGATCGGGGATCCCGACGGAGGGACTTCTCGGTTCCGGCACGATGCCATCCGTTTTCGCCCAGGTTGGCCTCGAGCACACGCGCAAATACGGCACCACGTTTGAGCAATTCGCCAAGGTCTCCGTGAAGAACCACCATCACTCCACGCTCAACGCGAAAGCGATGTACCAGAAGGAGACTCCGCTCGAAGAAGTCATGGGCGCGGAGATGATCTCCTATCCCAACACCAAGCTGATGTGCTCGGTAAACGTCGACGGCTCCGCGGCCGCCGTGTTGTGTTCGGAGAAGAAGGTGAAGGAACTCGGATTGATGGGTCGTGCGGTCAAGGTGCGCGCCTCGGCGCTGACGAGCGATCCTTATTCCTCGCGCAACATGGCAATGCCCGATTTCAATGCGGTGACGCGCATGGCCGCGAAGAACGCCTATGAGATGGCGGGCCTCGGACCTGACGACATCGATCTCATCGAACTGCACGACTGCTTCGCGACGGCCGAAATTGTGCATTATGAAAATCTCGGCCTCTGCAAGGATGGCGAGGCCGGCCGCTTGATTGATTCCGGCGAAACCGGGCTCGGCGGACGCATTCCGGTGAATGTCTCCGGTGGCCTGCTTTCGAAAGGCCACCCGCTCGGCGCGACCGGCATTGCCAATATCTATGAGGTGACCACGCATCTCCGGGGTGAAGCCGGACCGCGCCAGGTTGAGGGCGCGCGCATCGGGCTCACGCATGTGGTCGGCATGGGCAGTGCCTGCGCCGTGCACATTCTTGAGAAGCCGAACTGAACCTGGCGTTCCTTAGTTCTAGCGCCACGGCGCCGCACTTTGACTATCAGTGCGCGATCCCACTCGGTTTGCCGTCGACGATCTGGTCCAGGTATTCGCTCAATCCGTAGCCGGTCATGCCATTGCAGCGATACTCGGTCATGCCTTCGGCAATCCGGGTATTGAGCTCCTGTCCATCCGGCGTCTTCCGCCGATTCCGTAAAGGAATGAGCGACAGAACTTTGCCTTCCACCTCGTAGCGCGCGCCGCTCCTGGTGCGCACTTTTGCGCGCAGAGCCGTCTGGTACCAGTTCTCGTCCCAGTCGCTGTCAAGCTTGCATTCCTCGATGAGGTCATACTTGCCGCCCTTCAGGACCATCCCGCCTTCGCGTGGGCGGCCCTCGCTGCCCGCGACGATGGACAGCATCATCGCGAAGTCGCGGCCGAAATTCATTGGACACCAGCGGTACCAGTTGATTGCTTGCCAGTAGCGCGGGCCCCAGGATTTGTCGCGAAGGCCAAATCCCTCTATCGCGAACCGTTCGTCTCCGATCGCGAGCTCGCCTTTGGCCGCCATGTGCTGTTCGTAATGCGCTTTGGCGAATGATTTTTCCGGGTCGATTGCGATCGGTTTGCCGTCCTCGCGCACGGTTTCACCGCCAAACATCGGCGATACGCCTTCATAGTCGAGCGAAACGGTGCACGGGAGCGTTGGGTTCTCGCGGAACGCGCGCGAGGGATCGGCCATGTCGTTGGGGCGCGAGAGCAGGAGCGCCTTCCCGTTATATGTCACCTTGAGACGTTTGAAGGGCTCGATCACCTCGAACTTCATTCCGCCGGCATCGAGCGCCTTGTTGTCCGAGATCCTGGGCTTTGCATACATGAAAGCGATGCGGCCGCCCGGCAGATAAAGGCAATTCGTCATCTCGGCATAGCCCTCGTTCGGCCTGTTGCCGAGCCGGAACCAGCCGCCGATCTTTGTCTTCGGGTCGAACACGTTGAAATACATCGACTCGTTGTAGTTGCTGGCTGCGTCCGGGGTGTGCGTGTATTCGTCCTGAGGCTCGAGCCTCACTTTGAATCCCGTGGCTGCTTCCGCCATTTCTCGTCCTCCTGCGCCTCCCGCCATTCTAAGCCGTCTTTTCACGCGCGAGGGAGGCTGGCGTTGCGAACGCCGGTCAGTTTCCGGTGGGCCCCGCGCGCTGCAATGCTATAAGAAGATCAGAACATCGAGCTTCCCCCAGGGAAGCCAGTGGGAGAATTCGTATGCCCTGGAATTATGGCGATATCCTTGATGCCATTGCCCCGGTTCTTCCGGCCGATGCGCCGGCCTTCATCCATGGCAATCGGGTGATCACCTGGGCCGAGACGACAAAGCGCTCGAACAATCTCGCGCGTGCGTTGGTCAAGCGGGGCGCACAGCCGCGCGACAAGGTCGCCTTCTACATGCGCAACCGGCCGGAATACGTCGAAACGCTGGCGGCGTGCTTCAAAGCGCGGCTTACGCATGTGAACGTCAACTATCGTTATCTGCCCGATGAGGTCTTCTACATCTTCGACGATTCCGATGCGCAGACCGTCGTTTATGGAGCCGAATTCCGGGACATCATCAGCGAGATTCGTCCGCGTCTCAAGAAAGTGAAGACCTTCGTGGAGGTAACCGACAGTACACCACCGGCGAACTTCGCACACACCTATGAAGCGCTAGCGTCCGAGGGCGATGGCAAACCGCTCGGGATCGAACGCTCACCGGAGGATGAATTTTTCATCTATACCGGCGGCACAACCGGAATGCCCAAGGGTGTTATCTGGACGCATCATGACTTGCGCGAAACTTCTCTCATCGCGCTACGGAAGCTCGGTCCGGTTCCGGAGAACCTCGAACAGCTCGTCGAATCCATCAAGGTCGCGGGCCCTGGGCCGAGAATCCTGCCCGCTTGCCCGCTGATGCACGGCACCGGCCTTCTCATGGCGAATTCAGCCATGCTTTCGGGTGGCTGCGTCATTACCCTGAGCAACCCGCACTTTGATCCTGTCGAGATGCTCGACGCTGCTTCGAAGCACAAGGCGGCGACGCTCGTGATTGTGGGTGACGCCTTTGCAAAACCGATGTTGAGAGCGCTTGACGAAAACCCGGGGCGGTATGATCTCTCCGGCGTCGTGAACATCGTGTCATCCGGCGTGATGTGGAGCAAGGAAGTGAAGCAGGGGCTTCTTGTCCACATGCCCCAAGCCATCATGGTCGACAGTTTCGGGTCTTCGGAAGCGGTCGGCTTCGGGACCTCCATGATGACCAAGGACGGCGAAATCCAGACGGCGAAATTTCAGATCAGCGAACGCTGCAAGGTGTTCGACGAGAACGATCAGCTGGTCGAACCGGGGAGCGGCAAACCAGGGATCATTGCACAGAGCGCGCCGATTCCGGTCGGTTACTACAAGGACCCCGTGAAAACGGCGAAGACGTTCAAGACGATCAACGGGGTGCGCTATTCGATGCCAGGCGACTGGTGCGTGGTCGAGAAGGATGGGACGCTTACTCTTCTCGGTCGTGGCAGTGTTTGCATCAACACGGCCGGTGAAAAGGTCTATCCGGAAGAAGTCGAAGAGGCGCTGAAGACGCATCCTTCGGTCGAAGACGTGCTGGTTGTCGGCGTCCCCGACGAGAAATGGGGTCAATCCGTCACAGCGGTCGTGCAGCCGGCCCGTGGATCACGCCTTGACGAAGAGGATTTGCGCCGGCACGTCCGCGAGCGCCTCGCTGG
>Ga0209060_10002104_pt1 | contig 19437 bp, 15 predicted proteins | sample Coa_R1_8_FD_187155 | JGI IMG/M metagenome (GOLD analysis project Ga0209060, IMG submission 187155) | Surface soil microbial communities from Centralia Pennsylvania, which are recovering from an underground coalmine fire - Coalmine... | ecosystem: Environmental > Terrestrial > Soil >...
TTCTTTGAGTTCTTACCAGACTCTGCAGGCGTTTGCTCTCACCATCTTTTGTCCCGGCTTGCAGCTGAAGGCCTGCTCGAATTCCGGCATGTTCGACATCACGTTGTCGATGCGGAATACGGGCAGAGAGTGTGGATCAGAAGTTACGATCATCCGCGCGATCTGCGGGCGGACGTTGGCGCACCACGAATACGCATTCGACAAGAAGAAGCGCTGGCGATAGGTCCAGCCGTCGTCGCCTTTATCGTCGAGAGACTTGCCTTGCGCCTTGAGGTCTGCCTCGAGCGCAGCCATCGCAAGACGGATGCCGCCGTTGTCCGCTGTGTCTTCGCCTTGCGTCAGCAGGCCGTTCTGTTTTACTCCCGCTCCTGCATCGGGTACTTTCTGCGTGTACTCGTCAGAGATGCACTTGCCGCGCTCGTCGTATTTCTTGGCGTCGTCGTCCGTCCACCAGTCGCGCAGGTTCCCCTTGGCGTCGAACTTGCGGCCCTGATCGTCAAAGCCGTGAATGATTTCGTGGCCGATGACCATGCCGATCGCGCCGAAGTTTACTGCGTCGTCTTTGGCCGGATCGAAGAATGGCGGCTGTAGAATTCCGGCCGGGAAGTTGATGGTGTTCAGTTGCGCGTCGTAGTACGCGTTGATTGTGGGAGGAGTCATCGTCCACTCGGAGCGGTCAACCGGCTTTCCGATCTTGGCAACCCAGCGCTCGAACTCTGCGGACGAAGCTTGCCCAACGTTGTTCAGATAGCTGTCACGCACGACCTTCACATTCGAGTAATCGCGCCAGTGCGAGGGATAGCCGATTTTGTCTTCGATCCCCTTTAACTTCACCATTGCCTGCTCTTTGGTAGCAGGAGACATCCACGAGACGCTCTGAATGTCAGAAGTGAGCGCGGTTTCGATGGCGTGCACCATCTGGAGCGTACGAGCCTTGCTCTCGGGAGGGAACGCGCGGTCGACGTAGGCTTGACCCAGCGCTTCTCCTAGATCGCGATCAGCGGCGTGCACACAGCGCCGCCAGCGAGGCAGTTGCTCTTCGGCGCCGGCAAGGGTGTGCGAGAAGAAATCGAAATTCTCGTCGACCATCGCCTTGGTCAAGTACGGAGCCGAACGATGAATCGCCTGCCAGCGCAGGTACGTCTTCCAGTGATCAAGCGGTTGATCGTTGATCAGCTTTTCGACGGCGCGGAAGAAATCGGGCGTCGTCACAATATAGTGATCGCTGACCGGAGCCTTCACCGCTTTCAGATAAGCATCCCAGTCGATGGAAGGAGCGAGAGTCCGCACCTCCGCCAGGCTCATCTTGTTGTTGATGTTCTTGGGATCGCGGCGCTTGATGTTATCCATCTGCGCCTGGGCCATCGCGGTTTCCAACTCGATTACGGTACTGGCATCAGCTGCGGCCTGTGATTCCGATTCTCCAGCCAGCACGAACATCTTCTGGATGTGGGTGCGATACTTGGCGAGGATTTCTTTCGACTTGTCGTCAGTTTTCAGGTAATAGTCGCGCGTCGGAAGGCTCAGGCCGCCTTGATCGATCTGCGCGACGACCATCGCGGCGTTGTCATAATCCTGAATTCCGGTGAATCCGAAGATGGCGGAATTGCTCTGATTGTCACCGGGCTCCCACGCTCCAGGATAAAGATGCTGAAGATGCGCGATCTCGGCCGTGAGTCCTTTCTTCGAATTAAGCGCTGCAATGCGTGCTAGTTCCGGTTCGAGCGGCTTCAGGCCGGTGGACTCGATGCCGCTTTCGTCCATGCAAGCGGCCCAGTAGTCGCCAATCTTTTGCTCATGCGCGCTGCGATTCGGGTCGGGCTTGCTGGCATTCTCCAGCGTCTCGCGCAGCACACCTTCATTCCATAGTTCCAGAGTGCTGCCGGTGCTCCAATAGACCTGATCCGCGGGAATGGGATTGGAGGTCATCCACTTGTTGCAGGCGTATTTGTAAAAGTCATCGCACGGGTCGAGCGTTTTGTCGGCGATGTTGGCGTCGAAGTGCTCGAGCTTGGCGTCTTTGGCGGCGTCCGCCGCAGCCGCTTCAGGGCGCGCTGTGTGCGCCGGAAGATTCTGAGCAAAAGATGCCGATACGGCAAAGACGCAAGCCAGTGCGGCAACGAATCGGGAAATGGACATAGATCCTCTATTGAGAGATTTTGAACACACTTTGATACTGGAAGTTACGCATTGCAAGGTCCGAGAGTTCCAGGAACCAGACGGTAAAAGACACACGTCAACCTGACGGTCACGATACTACAGACGGGCAGGTCGCAGCGAGGTTAGCGACCGTCATCCCGAGCGAAGCGAAAAAACCTCTACTGGCGACAGTCATTGTCAGGTAGGGATGCTTCGACTCCGCCGGAGTTCCGCTTCGCTGCACTCCGGCTGCGCTCAGCACGACACCTTATTCTCGGCGGCACCTCCTATGAAGTGCCCGTCGCGCCGAGATTTAGCCTGTATTATGCAGTCCGGCGGCGATCCCGTTGATCGTGGCTCCGAGCGGATATTCCAGGTCAGAGGTCCGCTCTCCTTCCTGCTTGCGCCGGAGCAACTCCACCTGAATCAGACTCATGGGATCGACGTATGGGTTCCGCAGCCGGATGGAGCGGGCCAGCACGCGGTTGCGCGCGAGCAACTCCCGTTGGCCGGTAATCCGCAGAATCATCTGACGGCTTCGCAGGAATTCGGCTTCCAGCATGGAAAAGACGCGCTTCCTGAGTTGCGTGTTCTTCACTAAACTCGAGTATTCGCGGGCGATCCCCAGATCGGCTTTAGCCATGCCGAGTTCCACGTTGCGCAGCAAGTCGGCGAACATGGGAAATCCCCGTGCAATTTGTCGCAAAAGGGATTCGTGCGCTGTGCTCTTTTCTGCGAATTTCTCGAGGGCGTGACCTACGCCGAACCACGCTGGGACCGCATGACGGCTCTGCATCCATCCGAAGACCCACGGAATGGCGCGAAGATCTTCCAGGCGGCGGCTCTTGCTGCGCCGGGCTGGGCGTGAGCCGATGCGCGCCAGATCCAGTTCATTCACCGGCGTCGCCTGCTCGAAATACTCGAGCACATCAGGGTTCTCAGCGATCTCGCGGCGATAAATGCCGTAAGCGTGCTGCGACATTTCTTCAATCGCTTCTTCCCACTCGGATGGAAGGGGGCTTCGAGCTTCGCCCGGCCGCTTGAGCGCCTCCAGGCTGGCGGCAATCATCAGCTCAAGATTCCATTCGGCGAGCACGGGGTCGGCATACTTCCAGTTCAGCACCTCGCCTTGTTCCGTCACGCGAATGTGACCGGAGAAGCATCCCGGTGGCTGAGCGAGAATCGCGGAGTGCGTCGGTCCTCCGCCGCGACCGACTGTTCCGCCTCGGCCATGAAAGAGGCGAAGTTTAATGCCGAATTCGCGAGCCACGCCATGCAGCTGGCGATGCGCCTTGTAGAGTTCCCAGGTGCTGGTGAGCATGCCGCCGTCTTTATTTGAATCCGAGTAGCCGAGCATGACTTCCTGCCAGCTTCCCCACGAGTCGACCAGCGACTTGTATTCAGGATCGCTCCACAGCCGTCGCATGACAGCGGCGGCCGCGCGAAGGGAATCGATTGATTCAAACAGAGGGACGGGCATCAAGCCCGGATCGTTGGATGACCCCTTGATGTTGACCGCGGTTGCTTTAGCGAGGCGCACCACCGCCAGCACATCCGCTTCAGCTTCCGCTCCGCTGATGATGTAGCGTTGGATCGCCTGCGGTGGATATTTTGTTTTCAGCTGAGCAATGGCCCGGAAGGTGTCGAGGAGTTCACGGACTTGTTCCGATTGAGGTTCGCCGTCAAGCGCCGGACCAAGCTCTTTCAATGCTTGCGCGTGCACCCGCGCATGCTGCCGGATATCGAGCGCATGGAGATGAAATCCGAACTTGCGCACTCTTCGCAAAAGCGAACTCAGGTAGATGTGTGCGAGCCGTTCGCCTTTGTTGGCCTTTAGGCTTTTCTGCACGAGCACAAGATCATGCTCGAATTCAGCCACGCTTTTGTATGCGGCGGGATCGTTCCCGACTTCCCGACTATGCTGCAGCTTGTGAAAGATGTACGACAGAAAGCGGCGATAGCTTTCCGCGTGATTGTGCGGTCCCCAGGCCAGATGCACTCCGGGAATGGACGTTTCGTAATGCTTGAGCCGGGCGAGCAACTCTTCCGAGATTCCCGTCTGGCGGTGTGACGAACTCAATCGATCGCTGAGAGCCTCGACGTTATCGAGATATTCGCGGAGAATCAGCGATCGCGCCATTTCCAGGGCATTCCGTGTGCAGTCTGGTTTGACCAACGGATTGCCGTCGCGATCACCACCTATCCAGCTTCCGAAATGAATGATGTTTGGGACCGAGGACTCATCGAGTTCAAGGTTGTAGACTTCTCCGAAAGATTCCACGATCTCGTCGTAAACCTTTGGCAGCGTGTCGAAGAGTGAGAGCCGGAAATAACGCAGTCCCATGCGGATTTCGTCGTCCACCGTGGGCTTTGCCAGTCGAACCTCGTCGGTCTGCCACAGAGACGTGACCTCTGCCCGGATCTGTTCTTCGCAGTCTTCCGCTTCCTGAGACGTCAGGGGCAGATGGTCCAAGCGCTCCAACTGCTGCGCGATGCGTCGGCGCTTCAGCAGTACCGTCTGACGCGCGACTTCGGTTGGATGCGCGGTGAAGACTGGAGTGATCTGGATTTCGCGCAACGTTGCCAGTGCTTCTTCTGGCGAGACACCAGCTTCTTTCATCCGCAGGAGAGTCCCTCGAAATGATCCGGGAAGCGGGGCGTTGTCGCCATCCAGCTTTCCTGCGCGGCGTCTCCGTTTACGATGGTTCGTTTCCGCCAGATTCGTCAGTTCGAAATACGTCTCGAAGGCCTTCGTGACGTGGTACGCGCGGGAGAGATCCATCTTCGAGACGATGGCTTGCGCTTTTCGCAGCAATTCCGAAGATGATGCTTGATCCGGGTTCCGGCGAACACTTTCGCGGTGTTCGATCATCAAGCGTCGCAACTCTTCGACCGCCTCGAACAGGTCTTGTCCGCCCTGTTCCGCCAGGACCTGTCCGAGAATCGCGCCCAGCGACCGGACGTCGCGGCGGAGAGGATTATCTTTTGCAGCCTCGTCGGAATGAGCGGTCAGCTCCACCAGACGCGACTGTTGGTCGTCCACCTGCCACAGAAACTTGGGCTTCTTCGCCATCGCAAAGGGTGATTTAACAGAATAAATGAGGCGAGGCGATTCAGACTAAGCGGGGATTAAAAAGCGCGGCTATTTGGGGACTTCGAAGCGATATCCAATGCCTCGGAGCGTTTTCAGATATTGCGGATGGCGCGGATCGCGCTCGATTTTCTCGCGGAGACGTCGAATGTAAACGTCGATCGATCGGGGCGTCACGAACGGAGTTTCCTTCCAGACCGCGTCGAGGAGCTGGTCGCGGGTCAGCACACGGCCGCGATGCGCGGCCAAATACTCGAGAAGGCGGAATTCGCGCACGGTGGTGAGAACGTTGCGTCCGCCAACCTGGACAGTCATGGATGACACGTCGATCTCGAGATCGCCGAGTCGCAGGACCTCCACGCCCGTTGCCGTATGTCCCATTCCACGGAGCACGGTGCGGATACGGGCGATCAGTTCACGCGGGCTGAATGGTTTCGTGATGTAATCGTCGCCGCCCAGTTCGAGGCCCTTGACGCGGTCCGCTTCAGAAGTCTTCGCAGTCAAAAAAATGATAGGAGTCCCAGAGAGTGCAGGAGTCTGCCGAATATGCCGGCACAGTTCGAATCCGTCAGTCCCAGGAAGCATCACGTCCAGCAAAAAAAGCGCGGGCACTTCGCGCATGGCCTCGCTCAACACAGAAGCCCCGCTCACGAAGCTCTGCACGTCAAACCCGGCAGCCTGAAGGTTATGAGCGATCAGCCGTGCAATGTCTTCTTCATCCTCAACGATAAAGATGAGGGGCCGAATCTGCCCTGACGCGCCATTGCCCAAGATTCTTTCAGAAGGTTCGGCGGGGAAATGCATTTGTCGGGATTCTGCTCGGTTATCCACTCAGATGGGATGAGATTCGATACTCAGAAACTCTATGGGGAGAATGTTGCGCGAATGTTGCTCGTTTGTTAATGAATGATGAATTTGTAAAGCAAGTTATAGATTGAGCCCCGAAACAGCGAGGAAAGCACGAGTTCCTGGATCAGTTCGCTGCTTTCTTCTTGGGTACATGCCGCAGGCTGCGGCCTTCGATCAGGCTGTAGAGATCCTCCGCAAGGTTCGTGCTGTGATCACCCGCGCGCTCAAGCGCTTGCGCCATCAGCAGGATCTCGAAACCCGAGGTGTCGCCTTGAGGCACGATTTCCGCCAAGTGTTTTTGAAAGAGCGCATGACAGATGCGATCGATTTCTTTATCCATCTGGAGCACTTTGCGCGCGCACTCAAGGTCGAGCTTCGAGAAACCGGTATGGATCAAGTCGAGCATCTCGCGCAGAATGGATGACATCTCCACGAGTTGGCGCACGTCGGATGCCGGAATTTTGACCGTTCTCGCCTGCACCCGCAGCGCCACGCTCATCACCAGGTCGCCGATGCGCTCAAGGTCGGTCGTCGACTTCAAACTGGAAAGTAGTTGCCGGGCACGGGCCTCATTGACACGCGTGATGGCAGCGGGGAGGCGCTCGTCGATCTGCCGCTCAATCAGGTCTAGCTCTTTCTCGCAATCCTTGATCGCCAGGAATGCCATACGCGAGGAATGCATGAGGAGATCGCGAACATTGAAAGCCGCATCACGAGCGATCAGGCAAGCCTTCAATGCAAGGCGCGACAGATCATCGGGAACTACCGGTCGCACTTCCTGCTTGTCCGCGGCCGCCTTTGTCACCTTGGCACGTGTATTGGTTTCGCCTGCCGGACCTTCACTGTTTCGCATCTGTATAGCTTTACGTGGCATCGAAATGGTTAGTAGAGCTGGAAACCTGAGAGTTTATTCTCGCAATGTGAAAGGATCGTTACAAGTTCGCCGGGCAGTTATTCCTGGGCGAACTCGTAAATTCCTTTTGGAAGGAAGCTTCCGTGAACTTAGCCGACTACTTGCGCCGCGAGTTTTCCTATAACGCCTGGGCCAATCGAGAGACATTGACCGCCATTGAAGCGTCTGGGGGACAGGATGCGCGTTCGCTGAACCTGATGGCTCACATTTTTGGTGCGGAGCGAGTCTGGCTGGAGCGATTAACACAACAAGCCCAGAGTGTCCCCGTTTGGCCGAACTTCGACTTGAGTCGGTGCAAGCAGGAGGCGGAGGATCTGGCAACGCGTTGGCACGAATATCTCGACCTGGCGACCGCTGGAGACGTATCCCTGGCTATCTCTTACAAGAACACTAAGGGCGAATCGTGGACCAGCGCGATCGTAGATGTTCTGACGCACGTCGTGATGCACTCCGCGTATCACCGCGGCCAGATTGCCAGCCACATCCGCGAAACAGGACACACCCCGGCTTATACCGACTTTATCCATGGAATTCGCCAGGGGTTCGTAAAGTAGCTTCCCGGAGACGCTTTCGCCGCCGGTCCCTTTGCCCCCGCCCGCCCAAAGACGTAATATTTCTGCAATGAAAAAGAAGATCGCGTCTTTCCTCCCGGTCCTGTTTGCCGGTTTCCTGCTCGGCGCCGACCAACCGAAGATTCCGCCGATGCCTTCCGCCGTTACTTTTAATTCCATCACCTCGCTAAGAAGCGGTATCGACGTTTATTCACTGATGGGAATCGGCACCAAGCGAACCTGGGACGACGTTTCCAACAAGATGTACGTGCTCTCATTGAAGTCGGGGAAGTGGGTTGAGGGCCGGCCCGTGCCTGGGGTTGCAGGTCGCCTGGGATCGGCGGCGATCGGCGTGAAGGGCCAGATTTATGTCTTCGGGGGATATGTGGTCGATGGGCAGGGAAATGAACTCACTGTCGGGGACGCCAATGCCTATCTTCCGGAGGATCACCGCTGGTACCGTGCCGCGGATCTGCCTATCCCGGTGGATAGCGCCGTGATCGGTGTAACCCACGACCGGTTCATCTACATCATTGGCGGAAGATCGAAAGATGGGCCGGTGAACAACGTCCAGGTTTACGACGTTGACAAGAACGCGTGGACCCAGGCCACGCCTTCGCCCGGAACGCCTGTCTTTGCCCATGCTGGAGGCATTCTTGATGAGACGATCGTCTATGTCGATGGTGCCAAAAAAGACGCAAATGGCCACTACGTTTCGTCAGATCAATGCTGGATGGGCAAAATCGATCGCAAGGACCCGAACAAGATTGAGTGGAGCAAGCTTCCGGCTCATCCCGGACCTGGACGGTTTGGGATTGTGGGCGGCGCGGGTGAGCACCGTGTCTTATTTTCGGGGGGCACTCTCGTTCCCCATAATTTCAAAGGACTTGCCGACGACGGGAAGCCTGCCGAACTGTCTCCGGTGACGTTTGCGTTTGACCCTCACGGCTCGAAGTGGGAGACGATCACCGAAGATACCTATGACGTGCGCGCCGATGTGCGCGGATTGGCGTTCACTCCCCTCGGGCCGCTGATCGTCGGAGGAACGCTGAAAAATTCGGCCGTCTCAGCACGAGCGCTAGCCTTGCCCAAGAAATAAAGGTTAAGACGGTCAACAGGTCACACTCGTACGATGTTTAGAAGCTCCACGTTTTTCGATGGTCTTTGAAACCTTGAAACCTGCGGTCGCAGTGTCCCGGCAATCTTCAGCCAGAATGATGTCATCCTGAGGAGGGCGAGCAGCCCTCCGAGGGACCGTACGACCGCATGCAGTGGCAACTCGGGAGAACGGACAATCACACTGCAAGCGTCATGGGCAGTCCCGCCTGCCGCATCAAAGCCCTCCGTCTACGTACGGTCCTTCACGCCGGCTTCGCCGCAATTCAGGATGACATCAGCGATGGAAGCCCCCGACAATTTCGAACAGAGTTTAAGCCGTTTCTAACAAAACCTCCCGCCACCATACTTTAGTGATCTTTCGAGGCGGCACACCGCGAACTATGATCGCCTTGTTCGAGAGCGAACATCACTCATACCTCCTGAGGAAGCGGCAAATGGACCTCCGACCATTTTGCCGCTTTTCTGTTGGACTCGGCGCGCTCTTGCGGTAATATGCTCGAAGCTAGTTCGTTTCCCGTGGGGACCAGGATTTCGAAACGATCCACGCTGAGGAACACTATGTCCAACCTTCAATAGTTCGCCTCCATTCTGACCCGTTCTTCGGGTTTCCCAATTATTTTCAAGTTTTGAATGCGACAGGCTGGGCTCATTTCTTGCCTGCCGCGGAAAGTTCAGGGTTTTATGGACGCGACCGCCAGCGTAGCTGCAGGGGAGCAGCAGCGCTCATTGTGGGAGTCCCTGGTCGAGGCCGTTCGCGGTTCTCATCAGGATTACACCACTGTCAATCTAAACCGCGCCATCTTGTTGCTGGCAGTTCCGATGGTATTGGAGATGGTGCTTGAGTCTCTGTTCGCTGTGGTGGATGTGTTGTGGGTCGGTAGGCTAGGTGCCGATGCCGTCGCAACCATCGGCCTGACCGAATCGGTATTGAGTCTCGTTTTCGCCGTAGCGATGGGACTAAGTCTGTCGACCACAGCCATGGTGGCCCGGCGCATCGGAGAGAAAGATCCGGAAGGCGCGGCGGTTTCTGCCGTCCAGGCAATCTTTCTTGGCCTGCTCGTGTCGTTGGCCATCGGGATTCCCTGCGGAATCTTCGCGCCGAATGTTTTGCGGCTGATGGGCGCGACTCCGGCAATCATCGCCGTGGGCAGCGGTTACACCAGGATCTGCCTTGGCGGAAGCTGCGCCGTGTTGTTGCTGTTCCTAAACAACGCCATTTTTCGCGGAGCAGGGGACGCAGCCATCGCGATGCGGCTGCTTTGGGTCTCGAACATCATCAACCTGATTCTCGACCCTTGTCTGATCTTTGGATGGGGGCCGTTTCCGAAACTCGGGGTGACCGGCGCCGCGCTCGCAACTTTCACCGGCCGCAGCATTGGTGTGATGTATCAGTTCTATCGGCTGCTGAAAGGGACGGAACGCATTCAGGTTCTCGTGCGCCAAATCCGGGTCCAGTTCGATGTCCTGTGGCGCTTAGTGCGGGTCTCTTTCACGGGAATCCTGCAGTTTGCCATCGCGCACACGAGTTGGATTGGGCTCGTCCGAATTGTGAGCACATTCGGCGCGGCCGCCCTCGCGGGATACACGATTGCGATACGCATTGTGATTTTCGTGATCCTGCCTTCATGGGGATTGAGCAACGCCGCCGCAACGTTGGTCGGTCAGAATCTTGGCGCGCAGAAACCAGACCGTGCCGAGAAAGCCGTCTGGCGTACAGGACTGTACAACATGATCTTTCTGGGTGCGGTGGGCGTGGTGTTCATAATCTTCGCCGAGCCGATCGTGGGACTGTTTATCAGTGACCCGGAGGTCGTAAGGCTGGGAGCGGCCTGCCTGCGCATCGTGAGTTACGGCAACCTCGGCTACGCCTACTTCATGGTCATGATGCAGGCGTTTAACGGCGCCGGAGACACGATCACTCCGACGATCGTGAATTTCTTCGGATTCTGGTTATTCGAGATTCCGTTGGCGTATGTACTCGCGAAGCCACTCGGGATGCACTCCAATGGAGTCTTCTTCTCGATTGCGATTGCCGAGTCGTCAATGGCCGCAGCAAGTGCGATCCTGTTCAAGCAAGGGAAGTGGAAGAAGCAGAAGATCTGAAGGCAGGGGCGTATTCAGGGCACGCCTTCAGGCGTGCCGTAAAGAATCAGTAAGGAATTTCGGCTTTAGCCGCCGCAGGCAGCCGGCAGCGGCTAAAGCCGTCTATTTTTCGCCGTCGTTTTCGGCATCGCTGAAGCGATGCCCTGATACGAACCAAGTTTTCTGAGAGGATCCCGCAGAACAATCACATCTCTAAGCTTTGAAGGCTCGGAGGAGCACTTATCTCGCTCGTGCCAGTACGAGAGTTACGTCGTCCGGTTGTTCATTGTCGCCGATCCAGTTGTCGACCGCCGTCGTAACGACTTGGCTGATTTCTCCAAGAGGCATATGGCGATTTTCCCGGACCAGGTCGATAAGCCGCTCTTCGCCAAATTCTCCGAAATCGTTCTCCGGCTCGGTGACGCCGTCGCTGTACGCCACGAAAATCTCTCCGGGCTGCATCTCGACCGATCCCTCTTCGTACGTCATGCCGTCGAAGAGTCCGACAACAGTTCCCCCACATTCCAGCTTTCGCACCGAACCGTCTTCTCCGATCAAGATCGGAGGCAGGTGGCCACCGTTGCTGTAGGTGAGGAGGCGAGTTCGGCCGTCATAGATCCCGAGGAACAGGGTCGCGTATTTTTCGGCGGGAGTGCTTTCGTAGAGCTGGTGATTGAGCAATCCAAGCAAGGCTCCGGGGGAGACTTCGATACCCTCCGGCCACGTGACCATCATCCTGCCGGATCCTGAAACAGCGCCCACGGCCGCCAGTTCCCGCATCTGCGGAAGGCTTTCGAGGCTGTACGCGCGAACCGCGGAATGGATCGTGGCCATTAGGAGCGCTGCGGAAATTCCTTTCCCGCTAATATCGCCCACAGCAAGAATCAACTTGTGCGAACTGGCCGCCAGAAAATCGTAGTAATCGCCGCTCACCGTTCGTGCCGGGCGGCAGAATCCGAAAACTTCCAGCGACTCTGACTCAGGCACATGCCGTGGAAATAGCTGGTCTTGCACCTCTTTCGCGATCGCTAATTCGTTTTCCAGCCGCTGCTTTTCCTTCTGCTCCAGGATCAGTTTTTCGATCGAAGCGGTCATCGTGTTGAACGAATGCGCCAGATCGGCCAGTTGATCGCTCGATCGCACGGGAATGCGGTGACTGAAATCTCCCCGATCGACATGCTGGGTCGCGTCGTAAAGTTGTGCCACTGCTCCGGTCACCGTGCGGGTCATGCGCGTGCCGATAATAAGGGCGATGAGTTCGATGATGGCGAAGAAAGTCCCCACGCCCAGCAGGATGTAGGTGACGCCGCGGACGAACTCTCCTAGAGCCGCGAAGAGATGGCTATAGAGGACGGTTGGGCGGGTGGTCACTCGCAAAAGCGGGCCGAATTTTGCGCGCTCGCCGCTCGGCCAGTCGATTACCGACAGCGGGGCAGGGAAGGTGATTTCGCGATCGAAGCCGCCGCCTGCCTCAGGAACGCTGCCGACAGTAAACGCGGGACGGAAGTCGGCGTTCTCGCGCTTCTGATCGTCGGGACGCTTCTCGCTGGCAACCGAACTACTTTCAGCTTTCGCCTCATTCGCCTTTTCCGGTGCGCCGGGACCGGAAGTTGAAGCGCGGCCTCGAATGTCTTCGGTCTTGATGATGGCGGTGTAAAGCGTGATTTCACCAAGATCGACTGCGATTTTTCCGACAAGGGTCTTGTCGAATGGTTCGCTGGTGACCACCGTCAGTTTGTTGTGCCCGACTTCCATCGAGGAACTGACGCGGAGATTCAACTGGTCGTGGTCCAGAACAATGTCCTGGAACCTTGCTTTGGAAAAGGCCGGGGCCGAGAGGGCCGCACCCTGGAACTCGTTGCAGAGCGGCAGGGGCTTGTCGCCATACCATCCGCAAACCTGGCGTTTGTCCCATGCTGGATCTCGCTTGCGGAGGCCAGTTAACGATTCGGGGGTGGATTTGTCCCCGCGTTCGATATGGGCAGCAAGTTCGTTGGTGACCGCACTGTTGACGGCTTCCAGGCTGCGCAACTGGGCGTCAATTTCCGAGGTGACCACGAAGATGGCGAATTGCCCACCGAGGCCATAGAGCGTAATCAGTCCCATCGCCACAAGGAGGACCACCGGAATCGCCCCTATAAATATGTAGGTGACGATCAGGCGGTTGCGGAGCCGCCATAAAATCCTTCGTCGAATCCAACGAAAGGCAAGAATAAAGAAAAGGACGAAAGCGGCGAATACAAGAAAGCTGACCCATCCGCCGAGGTGCTCACCCCAGGAAAGCCGGAACAACCGGAGAATGCTCTGCAGCAGGAACAATCCCGCGGCCAATGCGGCCAGATAGCAGGCCAGCCGCGCCATCCGGCCTCGCGGCCATAGGTCCGCCTCCATCAATCGGCGCCGCAATTCTGGGTAGGACCATTCCATCGGTTTTGCCGGACGAGAGAAGATTCCGAATTATAAGGCTGCCTCAACGGCAGTACAGGGGAAAGTGACAACGACCGCCCCAAACGCCGGTTTTCCAGAGTCAGATCTCGGGGTAGAGATCGAAGAATGCTTCCAGGCTGGTACGCAATTGCTTTTCGATATCTTCCTTGCTGCCTTCCAGCACATGCATGGTGACGTGTGTTTCGCGGCCATTCTTGAGCTTCACGGGAGCCAGGCCAACCTCGGCCACATCCTCTGACGGCAGCAGTCTCATGCCATAAACGAGTGTCAAATTCGCCATAAGACGATTCTACGACTTTCTTAGTGTGAATCCGGGTTCTTTTGCCATTTAGAATTTCGGGGATTCTCATTTAAAATTTCGCCGTGCCCAGAATCCCTGTATTTCTCTCATGGATCGCCGTTCTCGCAGTGTCCGCTGTTGGCCAGAACTCCCAGCAGCCCGGTGATGCTTCGCAGCAGCCGCAGGTAAAGGTCAACATGTTGAATGTTTGCTCTCCTTCTGCGGAGGAACAAAAGGAGATCGCCGCTGCCTTGGCGAGAGTGCCGAAGCAGCCACTTTTCAGCGCCGACTTCGAAGTGTCGCGCGGACGCTCGACTCTCACCGATATGCCAGCGATGCTTTCGGTTGGACAGGAAGGGCATGTGGCGGGCGAGCCGTCGGTGGCAAGTTACGTTCGGATTCGCCGCGAATTTTCCGTACAGGCGACTTTTTCGAGTGTGCAATACTCCTTCAGCAACGACGGCATAAATATGATCGAGACGCTCGTGCTGCACGTGCGCGATCCCAAGGACTTGATTCAAGTCTCTCTCGAGGACAGCGCCTCTGCGGTGACCAGTTCCCAGACGATGCTCACGACGAATACGCCGGTGACGCGCGTGCGCCTGGAACGTTTTGGAAAGCCCTCGGTGGCCTTAGTGCGATGCCTGGGCGTCGAAGGCGGCCCTGTGCCCGACCAGACCGTCTACGAGCCTCTGTTTCGCGGCGCGTCGGATGTGCTGAGTGACTACCGGGGCCTGCTGCACGTGAAGTCGATCGTCCCGGAAGAGCTGGCGAAGATTTCTGCAGAGTCAAAGACGAAGGCGGCAGCGGAATCCAAGATGAAGAAGTCTGCAACACCCCAGAAATAGCTATGAAGATTTCGGCCTGGTGGACTGTCGCAGTGAATTCGTTTCCGCGGGAACGAGCGAGTCGCTCCTTGTTGGTGAGATTGAAAGGGTAGGGATCCTTCGACTCCGCAACCGCTTCGCTGCGCTAGCAGTTGCTCCGCTCAGGATGACAGTTCCTTAAATTCCGCGACAGTAATGCTTTCTCAGCGACAAGCCACTAGAATGGCAGGTTGCATCGAAATCTGAAGTCGACCATCCAATCTACGTACAAAAACATTCATGAGCGAAACTCGAAACGTAGTCATCATCGGCTCCGGATGTTCCGGACACACTGCCGCTCTCTACACCGCGCGCGCCAACCTGAAGCCACTCGTCATTGAAGGGCACGAACCCGGCGGTCAACTCTCGATGACCACGCTGGTAGAGAACTTTCCCGGGTTTCCCGACGGAATCATGGGACCGCAGCTGGTCGAGAACATGCGGAAGCAGGCCGAGCGTTTCGGAGCAGAATACCGAATGGCGCACCTGACCAGCGTCGATCTCAGTGCGCGCCCGTTTCTTCTACATCTCGGACACCAGCAAATCCACACGCAAACGCTGATCATTGCCAGCGGAGCATCGGCGCGCTGGCTGGGCCTGCCGCACGAGCAGCAGTTGATCGGACACGGCGTGTCGTCCTGCGCAACTTGTGACGGCTTCTTCTTTTCCGGGAAGGAAATTGTTGTCGTCGGCGGCGGAGACTCCGCCATGGAGGAGGCAATCTTCCTCACTCGTTTCGCCACAAAGGTAACGATCATTCATCGGCGCGATAGTTTCCGCGCCTCCAAGATCATGCTGGAGCGCGCCGAGAAGAACGAGAAGATCAAATTCTTGCTCGACACTGTTGTCGAAGATGTCTATGACGCGCACAAGCAGGAAGTCACCGGCCTCAAACTGCGCAACGTCAAGACAAATGAGGTTTTTGATTTCCCGACCAGCGCGCTATTCCTGGGCATTGGTCACGAGCCGAACGCCAAGATGTTTGCCGGTCAGTTGGACATGGATGCCGATGGATATCTCAAGACTCACAACTACGTCTTGACCAAGGTCCATGGTGTCTACGCCTGCGGTGACGTCCAAGATAGGCGCTACCGTCAGGCCATCACGGCGGCTGGAACCGGCTGCATGGCCGCTATTGAGGCGGAGAGATTCCTGGAAGAACAAGGCCGCTGATTTCGAGAGGACCAACCCGTGTCTTAAGTCATTGAGAAATCAAGGATGGGCAAAAGTGCCATTACTTTTGTGATCTACGGCCATCGGTAACCCTCCCTTAGACTTTTCTCACTATGAAAACCCTGATGCGGCAGGGTGCGGCGAGATTGTTAATTGCTGCCCTCTCCTTCTTTTTTGTTGTTAACCATTGTTTAGCGCAGGACACTACAGCGCGTAAGGTCCTGGTCAAAACTGCAGCGGTTTATCCGACGCTGGCAAAGTCCATGAACATTCACGGTGTGGTCAAACTCACGGCGACCGTGTTGCCAAATGGTGCCGTCAAGAGCGTAGAGGTAAAGGGCGGACATCCCTTGCTGACCCAAAGCGCAGTCACTGCGGTCGGGCACTGGAAATTTGAGCCGGAATCTCACGAGACCACGGAGCTAATCGAAGTCAAGTTCGATACTGAATGACACGACGCAAGCCCGTTTTTTGCAGTCTTATTTGTTCCGTCTTTTTCTTAACGATCGTTTCTGGATTCCTGATTCTCGCGCCACAGCGCTCTCGAGCGCAGCAGGCTGATTCTGCCCGCAAACTCGTCGAGAGGACTCCGGCGCCATATCCGGCTCTCGCGCGAACGATGGCGCTGCAGGGTACGGTCAAGATCGAGGCCGTCGTCTCTCCCGATGGCACGGTGAAAGAGACACAGATCAAAGGAGGGCATCCGGTTCTGGCGCAGGCCGCCGTCAACTCGGTCCGCCACTGGAAGTGGGAGCCCGCCGCGCACGAATCCCACGAGACGGTCGAAGTGAAGTTTGCTCCAGAGTAACCGCTGGTAACACCGTTTCTCACGCATCCGAGCGGGTCGCAAGAGTCACTCCCAACGACGTTCTATCAAAGGTAGGCTGGGCCTGAACCGTCGACCTGACTGGGAAAGTCAGCTCGTTCACAGGACTCGCAGGGTTACTCTCAGGAAAGTTCACGGAGGGATACCTTACATGTTCGCTCGCTTCGTCTGCGTGCTTTCACTTTGCGGGATTGTCGTTGCGCAGCAGGCATCACAACCTTCGCTCACGATTTATAACCAGGATTTCGCAGTAGTCCGGCAAGAGGTTCCACTGGATCTGAAGTCGGGCATAAATCAGGTCAACTTCAGCGAGATCACCATGCATCTCGAGCCCGACTCCGTCATTTTGCGCGATCCTTCGGGCAAGCACAGTATCGGCGTTCTTGAGCAGAATTACCGGGCCGATCCGGTGAATCAGATGTCGCTGCTCTCCTTATATGAAGGACGCACCATCGACTTTGAGCAGCCCGATCATTCCATGGTCAAGGGCAAAGTCGTGCGCAGCGGATATATCCGGCCAGACACTTTCAATATCAACGGATACAACCAGGGATCTCCGGGCCAAGAAGAGCCCATCATCGAGGTTGCAGGCAAGTTGCAGTTTGGCCTTCCCGGTACGCCCGTATTTCCCGACTTAACTTCCGACACGATTCTGAAGCCCCGCCTCGAGTGGATGATCGCAACCGACAAGGGCGGAAAGTTCCCGGCAGAGTTTTCCTACGTTACGGGCGGGATGAGCTGGCAAGCTGACTACAACATTGTCGCGCCAGAGAAGGGAGATGTGGTCGATATCATCGGCTGGGTGACCATGGATAACCGCACCGGCCGCACATTTGAGAATGCGCGCATCAAGCTGATGGCGGGCGATGTGAATAAGATCAGGCAAGGCATTCTCGACATAGGCTCTGCCAGTGCCTTTGCCCTTAGGGCTGGACCTGTAGCTCCGCCCGTCACTGAAAAAGCCTTCGACGAGTACCACCTCTACTCTCTTGAGCACAGTACCACTCTGCGCGACCGAGAGACCAAGCAGGTGGAATTCATTCACGCGGCTGGCGTGACCACGAAGCAACTTTACATCTATGACGGATGCAAAATTGATTCGAATCGTTACAACGGATGGAACTGGGAGAACATCCGCAACGACCATTCCTACGGAACGGAATCAAATCCGAAGGTCTGGGTCATGCGCGAATTCGTCAACTCCGACGCCAATCATCTCGGCATGCCCTTGCCCAAAGGCCGCGTCCGTTTCTATCGCCGCAATGATGACGGTCAGATCGAGTTCACCGGCGAGAACATGATCGACCACACGCCACACGATGAGACTGTCCGGATTTACACAGGCAATGCTTTCCACCTCACCGGCGAACGCCGGCGCACCAACTACACCGTCGAGATAAACAAGAGCACAGCCACCGAGAGTTTTGAGATCAAAGTCCGCAACCACAAGAAAGAGCCGGTGGACGTGCGGGTGGTCGAACATCTCTATCGCGGGCTGAACTGGGAGATCACTTCGAAGTCCGACGACTTCAAAAAGAAGGATAGCCAGACGGTCGAGTTCCCAGTCTCGATCGCTCCCGACAGCGAGAAAGTAATCACCTATACCGCGCACTATACGTGGTAGAGCTGGGCTCCGCGAACTCGGCGGCATCTCTCTGCGAACTCAGCGGTAAGAGCTTTTGACCGTTAAGTCCGCGAAGAACATCCGCAGAGATCGCTAAGAAATTCTCACGTTCCGCTTCGTTTTCTGCGATCTCTCGAGGCTCCGTAAGCGCAGTCACGCCTCTACCGCACACGATACGTGGCAGAACTCGATTGTCTCCGCGAACTCGGCGGCATTTCTTTGCGAACTCAGCGGTAAGAGCTTTTGACCGCTGAGTCCGCGAAGAACATCCGCGGAGATCGCTGAGAAATTCTCACGTTCTGCTTTGTTTTCTGCGATCTCTCGACGCTCGTAAGTGCGATCACACCTCACTGTCCTGACTTGTGATACAAAATTCTGTGGTCTTCCAGTCTCTGCTCGAAACTTCATCCCCCTTGTTGCAACCCAAATTCCTTTTGGAGGTGGCAGGTACTCCATGTTGAGGGCCTTCTTCGTCCAGTTGTCTGAAAACCGCAGTTTGCGCAATTTTTCCGAACGTTCTTCCATTGGTCAGCGGGTTTCCGGCCGTTTTGTGGCCGGTACTGAAATTGCCGATGCCGTCCGCGTCACCCAGGCCGTGAATCGTGCGGGCATGAGCGTCAGCATCGATAACCTGGGTGAAAACGTCACCAATCGCGAGGAGGCACAGCACAGCGCCCAGCTTTATCACCAGATCCTCGACGCGATTGCCGCAAATCAACTCAACGCCAATATCAGTCTCAAGCTCACCCACATGGGTCTGGATGTCGATGAGGCCCTGGCGCGAGATATCGTGAGCGGCCTAGTCGCCAAAGCGGCGGCCATGAATCCTCCCGGGTTTGTCCGTGTGGATATGGAAGGATCTCCCTACACCCAGCGCACGCTCGACTTCGTTCACGAGTTACACCGTAAGCCGGGGCACGGGAACTGCGTGGGTACGGTGATTCAGTCCTATCTCAAGCGCTCGGAAGATGATGTCGAGAAGTTGCTAGCCGAGCGAATCCGGATCCGCCTCTGCAAAGGAGCGTACAAAGAGCCGGCCAGCATTGCTTTTGAAAGCAAGGCGGACGTTGACGCGAATTACGTCAAGCTGATGAAGACTCTCATGAAGAGCGGCGTCTACCACGGCCTCGCCACGCATGATGAACACATCATTCGCGAAGCACAGGCCTTCGCCACCAGCGAGAAGATATCCCGCGATTCTTTTGAATTTCAAATGTTGTACGGAATCCGGCGCGACCTGCAGCAAAGTCTGGTTCGCGACGGCTGGCGCATGCGAGTCTACGTGCCGTTCGGCACAGAGTGGTATCCCTACTTCATGAGGCGGTTGGGAGAGCGGCCAGCAAATGTGTTCTTCATCGCAAGAAATCTCTTGCGTGCTTGATAGAAACCGGCGAGCCTTCTCGGAGGTCGGAGGTCGGAGGTCGGAGGTCGGAGGTCGGAGGTCGGAGGTCGGAGGTCGGAGCTACTCCTGCGGCC